>JAAUXY010160811.1_pt1 | contig 12047 bp, 10 predicted proteins | sample 7278121 | NCBI WGS metagenome assembly JAAUXY01 (sample SAMN14350117, study PRJNA611818) | marine sediment metagenome | isolation source: surface marine sediment (1.8m) | place: French Polynesia: Moorea | collected 2018-08 | reverse complement strand
GAACCGCGGCAGCGGGGATGACTAGTACGTTAGTGGCGCGGTCGAGGCACAAATCGGCAAACCGGAACGACGCTGGCTTATCGGCGCCGCCTACGACCGGTCGTTCGGCGAAAGCAGGATGTACCCAATCCTCGGCCTCGGAATTTCGCCTCGCGATAACGTAAAGCTGCGCCTTGCGTACCCAGTCTCGGGGATCGCCTGGGACTACTCTGATCGGCGTACGCTAACGGCCCGCGTTTTCCCGGCCGGCTTCGAGTGGCGAGTCGTCACCGACGATTTCGGCTCCGACTTCGATTATCGCGTGGAAGGTATCCGGACGCAGCTCAACTGGACGCAACGCGTTTTCGAGCGATGGTCGATCGATCTGTCAGCTGCCTATGAGACAGATCGACGACACGAACTGGTTGACGACCTCGGGGCACGCATCACCAGTCATCCGCAAAACGAGTGGATTTTCGCCGTCACCGTCGGCATGGGTGGACCGCCGCGGGCCTTAGCACACGGCGTCCGAATCGACTCAATAGCGAATTAGCCGCTGCAAACAGAATTGACTACCAGGGTACGCTGGCGCCGTTGTAGCGCCGATAGGTTCCCGAGTCTTCAACGGTCAGGGTATCGATCACGGAACGCATACCGGTAATCGACTGCTCTGGCGTCAGCGTGGCGTTCGGCCCGCCCATGTCCGTCTGGACCCAACCTGGATCCATAGCAACCACGATGAACCCATCACCGCGCAGTTCTGCGGCGATCGTCCTCGATGTCATATTCAGCGCCGCTTTGCTCTCGCGGTAGCCGTAGAACCGACCCGACTGATTCTGCTCGATACTGCCAAGGCCGCTGCTGATATTGATGATCGTCTTGCGATCGCCTGCCGCAAGGTTTGGCAGCAGCGCCTGGGTTACGCGCAGCGGACCCACCGTGTTGACGTCCAGGATCCAGGCAACCGTATCGACATCCACTGCCGACAAAGTGTCTTGCGGAGGCAGGATGCCGGCGTTGTTGATCAGCATGTCGATCGGCTGACCATCGAGACCCTCGACGAGGCCAGCCACACTGTCACCGTCCGTCACATCAAGTTGCAGAACAGTGACGTCGAGTTTCTGCAGGTCTGTCGCAGCGTCCGGCTTACGCGCCGTGCCGATAACATTCCATCCCGCCTCGCTGTACTGCCGCGCAAACTCAAGGCCGAGACCACGGTTAGCGCCTGTAATCAGCACTGTTGGGGATGCCCCGTCGGCTGCCGGCGCCGACTTCGGGAAGGCGCCAATCGCAATGACAAGCGCGAACAGAGATAAAGCGATGAGATTCTTCATTGTTTATTGGCCTCGATGGTGCGTTTCGACTGATTCTCGCAGCCGCGTACGCGCCGCGCAATGAGTTATCCTTGGGCGACAACGAGGAGAACGCTATGGACGAACTCTACCCCGCCGGGCCAGACGCGGCGGCCGACGACCTGACCGCCCCCGGCCCGGCTTACAAACGTCAGGCGAAAGTCGCTCTTCTCAGTCTTCTTTGTTTTATCGTTCTCTATCTCTCGCTGACCGGCTGGTTTGCCTGGACTGCGTACCAGTATTTCGCCAATGCCGCCGAGGTACCGCAAGGTGCTCTGATTGGCTACGGCCTTGCTGCTGCAGCTGCATTTCTGACGGTCTTCCTCGCAAAGGCACTCTTCTTCGTCGATCGAGGCGGTGAACCGAACGATCTCGAAATTACGTCTGAGGAAGAGCCGCAATTGTTCGAGTTTCTCTATCGACTTGCGGACGAAGCGGGTGCGCCGCGTCCGCATCGGGTGTTCCTGTCGGGGCGCGTCAACGCCGCCGTATTCTATGACCTCACCCTGCTAAACCTGATTCTGCCATCGAAGAAAAACCTCGAGATCGGGCTGGCTCTGGTCAACAGCCTCAATCTCGGCGAATTCAAAGCCGTGCTCGCCCACGAGTTCGGGCATTTCCGGCAGGGGTCCATGGCCGTCGGACGTTGGGTGTACGTCGCCCAGCAAGTCGCCACGCACATCGTCTATCAGCGAGACATCCTCGACCGCTTCCTGGCCGGTCTCTCGCGCTTCGACATTCGGATCGCATGGATCGGCTGGATACTGCGCCTGATCGTCTGGGCGCTCCGCGCAATCCTCGACACAGTCTTCAGCCTCGTCGTTATTGCGCAAAGATCTCTATCGCGCGAGATGGAATTCCACGCCGATATGGTGTCGGTCTCACTCACGGGCAGCGACGCGTTGGTGCATGCACTGCACAAACTCGGCGCGGCGGACGATGCCTGGGATCGAACTCTCTCGTTCGCAGGCCAGGAGCTTGCCGATGGGCGCAGCGTGTCCGACCTGTTCGTCATCCAGAAAATTGTGACGCAGCGGATGAAGGAGATCCTCGACGACGAGAACTATGACTCGCCGCCGCCGATTCCCGAAGACGGACGCGAGGAGCACAGAGTATTTTCCGGCGAGGACGCCCATCCGCCGAAAATGTGGTCGACACATCCACCGAATCGTGATCGCGAGGACAATGCGAAGAAACAGTACATCGAAGCGGACATCGACACTCGGCCTGCTTGGGACGTATTCAGGAATCCGCAGGAAATTCGCGAGAGGATGACAAGCCACTTGCTCACCCAAGGTGGCACGGGAGCAGAGATCCAGCAGCCGCCGATTGCGGAATCGGCGGCGCTTATCACGCAACAGTACGCCAAGAAGATCTTCGATCGTCGATATCGTGGCAGCTACATGGGCCGGTCGGTCGTTCGCGAGTTCCCGACAGCCGCCGAGGCGATTGCGCCAGCCGATCCATCGCGCCCGCTGGCCGAACAGATTGCCGCCTTGTATCCGCGTACGCTTTCCGACCGCTTTGAACAGTGGCGAGATCTTGAGCAGGAGGTCGAGACGATGCGCGCCTTCCGGGACGGCATGCTGGAACCGCCGGACGGCATCATTCGCCATCGCGGCATTGCAATTAAACGCAAGGAACTGCCCGACGCGATCGAAGAGCTGCGTGAGGAGTGCAACACAGTGCGGGGGGCGCTCTGCGAACACGATCGCCAGGTACGCGGCGTCTACAACGCGGCGGCGAGGGAAATCGGCGACGACTGGCAGGCGTACCACACGGGTTTGGTGCAGCTTCTCCACTACGCGGATCACACAGCGTCGAACCTCGCGGACGTGCACGGCCGCCTGGGCAACCTGTGGGCCGTCATAACGGCTGATGGCAACATCAGCAGCGGTGAGCTCAAGCAGCTGCTCGTCGTTGCACAGGACCTTTACGGCGTGTTGCAGAGCGTGGACAACGCAGCTGATCAGATCGTTTTATCGAGCGACATCGCAGAACGCCTGGAGATGCAAAGCTGGCGTGCCGGCATCAGCGAGAAATTCGAACTGCCGCCTCCCACAAGAGAAAACATCGGTGACTGGCTGGGCGCTGCGGAAAGCTGGATTGGCTATTACCTCGGCGCTCTCAATGCCCTGCGTAATGAAGCACTTGAAACACTGCTGGCAGCAGAGGCGCAAATTGGCCGGGCTGCTGTTGATGGCACTGCGCTCGGCGCACCGCCGTCAGCAGGTGCAACACCGGCTGACTACCCGGTCCTGTTACCCAACACCGAACGTAAATTGCAGCGACGTCTTGGCCTGTGGGACCGGTTTCAGACGGCGACCGGCTTTTTCCCCGCATTGGCGCGTTTCGGCGTGGCAGTGACGATTGTCGGCGGCTTACTCGGTGCGGGCATCTACAATACAAGCGGCGCCAGCATCACCGTCTACAACGGTCTCGCCACATCCGTGGCGGTGTCCGCAAGCGGGGAATCCGTCACCCTCGCGCCGTTGTCCAAAGCGAGCCTCGAGGTCCCGTCATCGTCTGATCTTGTTCTCGAGGCACGCACGACCGATGGCACCGTGATTGAAACGGTAGAGGTAGACGCTTCGAACGCGTTTAGCGCCTATGTCTACAATGTGGCCAATGCCATGCCACTGGTACGCTGGACCGCCGTATACGGAACCACCAGTGACAGGCCGCCCTCCTATCTCGGTGCGCAATCCTGGCTGACTGCCAAGGTCGACCATCTGTTCGAGGAACCGCCCGAGTCGATCAGCACATCGGGGAGCGGCGGCTCGCGAACTGTTCTGAGCGGCTTCCCGGATTTCGATCCCCGTTATTTGGAGGACTATTTTCCCGGCGGCGAAGTCAATGATGCGACGATTCGAAACCACGCGGCCTGGGATCATCCAAACGCGCCCTACACCACGATTTGGCTCTCGCTGGCGTCGGAACTCGATGGCTTCGATAGTCTCCTCGAGAGGCGCATCCAACGCGACCCTGATGAGGTTCTCGCGCGTCGCTTTGAACAGGACGCTGCCGGGTCGGCCCAGTTGACTGCCGAAGTCTGCGAACGGCACGCCGCGATGGCCCAGGACCGCCCAGGGGATATGGACTGGCAGTACCTGGCTGCTCGATGCATCGCCAACGCCGAACGCGGGGCGACGCCATTTGAGGCCCTGCACAAGGCCGCACCCCAGAATCTCTGGCTTACAGCGGCAGTGGCTTACGAGTATGCGGAGCACGGACGTTGGGACGAGGCGGTAGATGCCTGGAATACGGCCTACCGTGAGAACGTCGGCATGCGAGTCGTGTACGCAGACGAAATTGCCCGCGCCCGCCGCATGTTGCACGGCGACAACGCTGACCTCTCCGACGTTGTGAACGACTCTCCCTGGCTGATGAACGTGCAAATGGTGCACAACAATGACGTACAGGGATCGCCTGTCCTGGCCGCGTATCGACGATTGTATGAGGGAGATCTTGAAGGCGCGATGGCGCAGATCGAGGCGGCCCCGGAAATGTCGAGCGCGTTGTTGCGCATGGTCGCCGCCTCGGACGGCGCGAGCGACGAGATGGTCGCCTCCGCGTTGGCTCTCGATCCGGGGGCCGGAGTGAATCGGGCCTCTGTGTGGGTTGCGATTGGGCTCGCGATGCGCCACGGACGCCCGATCGACGATCTCCTGGAGTCAGCGGAGACAGTGCTCGGTTCGGAGGCGCCGTTTGCGCGTGAGTTCTTTGCCAGATTGGCCGATCCCCGGGCCGCGGATGCGTCGCTGGCAGGCGCACGCCAGGCGACGCGTGGCTCTGCCTATGCCGCCGGCGTTGTCGCCCTCGGGTCCAGGGCACCCGAGGCGTGGCGCAGAGGCGCAAAGCGCTTGCTTTTCATCATTGAACGGCCGTATTTTCAGTAACCAGCCCAGCGTGTCAGAACAATGAATCATATAGACCGCGAAAACCAAACCATGGGAAAAATGGTGGGCATCTACTGCCGGGCCCATCACCACACGAAGGATGAACTGTGCGACGACTGCGCGCAGTTTCTCGACTACGCCGAGGTCCGTCTCGAGAAGTGTCCGTACGGAGAGGACAAGCCAACCTGCGCCAACTGCCCTGTGCACTGTTACAAGCCGCATTTCCGCGCCCAGGCCAAAGCGATCATGCGTTTCTCGGGCCCGCGCATGCTGCTCCGGCACCCGCTCCTCACGATTGCGCATTACATGGATGGCCGGCGCCGCGCGCTGCACCCGCGCGAGCTAACGCGCGAGCAGCGCCTCGAGAAAACTGGGCGCTTCCCGACGCTGGGGGACCACGACCGCTAAGCCGCTAGTAGCGGAACGCGATTTCCAGGCCGGCCTGGCGCGGCTTGCTGGGCCACGCGATATCCGCGGGAAGGCCGATGAAACGGGCTCCGAAAAACCACTCGATGTACTCCTCGTCGAACAGGTTGTTCACGAACAGTCGCCCGCTCCAGCGTTCGCCTTCGAGCCCGATGCTTGCATTGACCAGCGTATACGCTGACTGCACGTCTTCGTTATCGAGCGTCCAGTAGGTCTTACCGCGGTACTCCATCTCGAGACGACTGACCAGCGCGAGTCCGTCGTCAAATGTTGCGGTGTGCTGCAACCCGACGTTGGCCGAAATCACCGGCGCACCTGGCACTTCCTGACCAACGATCTGGCTTGCCGGGACGAGCACGCCCGGGATGTCCTCGTACTCGACAATTTCGCTCGACGTGAAGCCGAACCCGAAATTCATGAGCACAGAATCGACCGGTTGCGCGGTAACTTCGATCTCACCACCCGCGATCTCGCTCTTGGGAACGTTAATGTTGGCCTGCGTCCCGGTCTGGTCGAACAGGAAGAACTGCTGGTCCTCGTAGTCAATGAAGAATAGCGACATGGCCGCCCGCAGGCGGCCACCGTAGGCGCTCGTCTTTAAGCCGGTCTCATAACTCACGAGTGATTCACGATCAAAACCAGGCTCGAAATTGCTGCCCGGCGCGAGGTTGTTGAAGCCGCCGGCGCGAAAACCCTTCCCGATCGTTACATAGCCGAGCACGTCCTCGCGGAAGCGGTAGGCAAGGCTGGCCTTTGGCTGTAGCTCGCTAAAAGTCTCGCTTCTGCCCTGCGTGATGTCTTCGGGCGTCTCCTCATCCCAGCGGAACGCCAGTGTCACCTCGAGATCATCATTGATGTCGTAACTGAGGTTACCGAAGACCGCGAAGTCCTCGAGCTTGAGGTCCTGGGCAGCGGCCGGGACAGGCGTGCCGAGAAACGTGGTCGCAAGCGAGCGGAATCGGTCCTGTCTGAAGTACGAGATACCGGTGACCCAGCGCAGGCGCTGTGCCGATGGGGATACCAGTCTGAGCTCCTGGGCGAAGGTTTCCGACTCGTCGATGACAATAATGTCGATCGCCTCAACAAACGTCTGGTCGAGGTCCTGGTCATTACCTGAATCCACGTCAGTGAAGGAACTGACCGACGTCAGCGTCGCCCACCCGAGGTCATAGTCGATCTTTGCGGACAACTCGCTCGACCGTACGATGGACTCACCGATCCTGTTTGACTGGATCTCGTATTCAGGAACATCCACCACAATCGGTGGATTCGGTGGCGGCAGCGGCAGGAAGAAGTCGCTACCGGGCGTGAAGTAGCCGGAGCCTGCCGTCTGATCGAGGTACTGGGCGCGCAGGTCGATCGAGAGCTGCTCATTCGGTGTGAACAACAGCTTGGCGCGAACGGCAGCCGACTCGGCGAAGTCGACGTACTGGTTATCGAGGTAGGCGTTCCTGAGCTGCCCTTCGCGATCCTGTACGCGAAATGCCAGGCGTCCCAGCACGTCGTCACCGGCGACGGGGCCGGAAACACTGCCCGCCAGCGTGTAGTCGTCGCCGTCGGCGGCCGTGAAGCGCAGACCGAGTTCGGGCGTCACCGTAGGCTGGCGCGTCGTAATCAGAACTGCGCCACCAATCGCATTGCGGCCGTACAGCGCGCCCTGTGGTCCGCGCAGCACGTCGACGCTCTCGATATCGAAAAGCTCCTGCGTTGTGAGCAGGTTATTGGTTGCACTGACGCCATCGACGCGAAACGAAACGGGTGGCTGGCCGGTCCCGCGATTCTGGCGCACACCACGAATGACGAGCGTGCTCACGCCGACCTCCTGGTCATCCGAGAATCGCAGATTCGGGGTCAGGGAGGCGACCCGGTTGATACGCTCGATGCGGTAGCGGTCGATATCGGCGGCAGTGAATGCCGCGATCGAATCGGGCACATCAGACAGGTTTTCTTCACGGTAGCGGGACGAAACGACAATCTCATCAATGACCGCGTCGACGTCGCCGTTTTCAACTACATCGGAGGCGTCGGCGGATGCTGCAAACGCGCCCAATACGAGGGCTGCGCCGGCGGCGCAGGAGGATTGGTATCTCAAGAAACTTCCTTTGTAGTTTTACGTATCGAAAGGGTCGACGGAGAGGCATAGATTCTGCCTCATGAACACACACAAACTCCACACCTGGGCAGAGCCCTACAAGATCAAGATGGTCGAACTCCTGCGCATGACAACGCGTGAGGAGCGCCTCGAGGCCATCCGCGAAGCCGGCTACAACACGTTTTTGACGAGAAGCCGCGACGTTTACATTGACCTCCTGACGGACTCCGGTACCTCCGCGATGAGCGACCGCCAGTGGGCCGGGCTCATGCTGGGCGACGAGGCATACTCAGGCAGCGAGAATTTCTATCATCTCGAGCAAACCGTGCAGGAGTATTACGGCTACAAGTACCTGGTCCCGACGCACCAGGGGCGCGGTGCCGAGCACCTGATGTCGCAGATCCTGATCAAGGAAGGCGACCGCGTGCCGGGCAATATGTACTTCACGACGACGCGCCTTCACCAGGAACTTGCCGGCGGCAAATTTGTGGACGTCATCGTCGATGAGGCACACGATCCGCAAAGCGAGTTCCCGTTTAAAGGCAACGTAGACCTCGACAAGCTCGACGCGCTGGTCCAGGAGGTCGGCGCCGACCGGGTACCTTATATAAGCCTCGAAGGCAATGTGAACATGGCCGGCGGGCAGCCGTTTTCGATGGCGAACCTGCGCGAGCTGCGCGCTTACTGCGACAAGCACGACATTCCGATCATGCTCGATGCGACGCGCACCATTGAAAACGCGTGGTTCATCCGCGAACGAGAAGAAGGCTACGCGGACAAGCCGGTTCGCGACATCCTGCGAGAAATCTGTGACATGACCGATGGCTGCACGATGTCAGCCAAGAAGGACGCGCTCGTCAATATCGGCGGGTTCTTCTGCTGCAATGACGACGAGGTCTTCCGCAAGGCGCAGAATCTCGTAGTCGTGTACGAAGGCCTGCACACCTACGGCGGCCTCGCGGGGCGCGACATGGAAGCTATGGCCCAGGGCATTCGCGAAGCCGTGACCGAGGAACACATGGCGGCTCGCATCGGCCAGGTCCGTTACCTGGGCCGCAAGCTCATGGATGCGGGCATTCCGATTGTCAGGCCGATCGGCTCGCACGCGATCTTTATTGATGCGCGGCGATTCCTGCCGCATATCGACCAGGACGACTATCCCGCGCAGACGCTCGCCGCCGCACTGTTCATCGAGGCGGGCGTACGCACGATGGAGCGCGGCAACGTCTCAGCCGGACGCAGCCCGGTCACAGGCGAGAACCGCCGGCCGAAGCTGGAGCTGGTCAGGCTGACGATTCCGCGCCGCGTCTACACGCAGGCCCACATGGATGTCGTGGCTGAGGCCGTCTGCGACGTGTATGCGCGCCGCGACGAGATACGCGGACTCAAGATGGTGTACGAGCCCGAGTACCTTCGCTTTTTCCAGGCACGCTTTGAGCCGTTGTAAGCCCTAGTCGCCGATCAGGTCTTTGAGACCGTACAGCACGAGGCGGTAGTAGCTCACCATGCCGATGATCTTGCCGTCCTCTTCGACGGGCGCGTGCCCGATGCCGAAGTTCTCGAACAGGCGCGCGCAGTAGCGTATGTGCATGTTCGGGCTCACGGTCATGACGGGCTTGGCCATAATCTCGTAGACATTGACGCGCTCCGGGGCGCGATCCGGGCCGATCACCTTTTTGGCAATGTCCGAAAACAGCAGCATCCCGTACTCGTCATTCTCGTCGCGTCGTTTGACGATCAGACTCGTCGCGCCGACTTTCTTCATGACCTTCATCGCAGACAGCACGTCCAGCCGACCATCGACCTCCGTCACTTCGGGCTTCATACAGTCTCGAACACGGCCCCATTTTTCGCCGGTCATAGGCTTTCCTCCACGATTTCGCTTAGTTCTTGTGCCTGATGGACGATGCCGACAGCATCCTCCACGTCGAGCATGACGGCTATTCCGGTGCCGGGTTTGGCATCAAACTCACCGACCTCGCCGATATGTTCGAGGATGTGCCGAGAAAGATGCTTCTCGACGAGTAGCAATACAACGTCGCGCTGCGTCGTCAGCGACAGCCCGAAAAATGTCTTGCTCTCCTTGATGCCCTCGCCGCGCGCGTTGTTGATAACCGTACAACCGGTTGCTCCGGCTTCCCGCGCCGCATGCATTACGGCGTCGGTCTTCTTGTCTTCGACGAACGCCACTATGAGTTTAAAGTGCATGTTTCTCTTCCTCTGGCAATTCTTTTTCCTTCTCTTCGGCGGCAGGCCTCGTCTGCTTCATTACCGCAAGCTGCCCGTAGGCCAGCACGGAGATAATCGGAAACAGGCTCGCAAACGCGACCAGGCCGAAACCATCCAGCAACGGGCTGCGGCCGGGGACCGCTTCAGCGAGCCCGAGCCCCAGTGCTGTAATTAACGGCACCGTTACTGTGGATGTCGTCACCCCGCCCGAGTCGTAGGCAAGCGGAATGATCATCTTGGGCGCCATCGCGGTTTGCACGATAACGACCACATAACCTGCCGCAATGAAATACTGCAGCGGCAGACCTGTAATTATTCGATAACAGCCGAGGCTGACGCCGACACCGACACCCAGCGCAACGGCGACACGCAGGCCCCACACACCGATCGCACCGCCCGAGACCGAGTTGGCTTTGATCGACACGGCCATGAGGGCAGGCTCAGCGAGCGTCGTGCTGAAGCCGATGGCCGCAGCAAACAGGTACACCCAGTAGAAATCCTGCCATACCAACGTGTCACCGATGTGCCCGGTTAACTCGAGTAGGAATTCAGGATTGGTGAGCTGCTGTGCCATGAGCCGGCCGAGCGGGAACAACGTTTGTTCGAGGCCCACGAGAAACAGGCCGAGCCCGACCGTGACGAAGACGAAACCGACCAGCACCTGCTGCACGTTGCGGATACGCTCGCGCATCACGAACAGCTGGAACACGAACAGGAAAAACACGATCGGCGCCACGTCGAGCGCGCTGTTAAAGACAAACTGGAATGCGTTGAGGATCAAATCCATTGAATCACGATTCCGTAAACGAGCACGAACAGGATGGGCGTCAATGACGCGAACGCGATCAGGCCGAAGCCGTCCGTCATCGGGTTACGTCCTTTCAACGAGCTGGCGAGGCCGACGCCGAGGGCGGTAACAAGCGGCACCGTAACCGTCGATGTCGTCACGCCGCCGGAATCGTAGGCGATCCCGACGATCTCGGCCGGTGCGATCGTGGTCACGATGACCACGAGGATGTAGCCACCGATGATCATGATCGGCAGCGACCAATTCTTGAGGATGCGTAGGACGCCGAGCAACAGTGCGACGCCGACTGACACGGCAACAACGAGTCGCAGGCCTATCGCGTAGTTCGAAATCGCTTCATCGGTATTGGCTATGACGCCCGCATCAACGGCAACTTCGGCCGCCTCCTCGGCGACAGCGAGCAGCGCAGGTTCAGCGATCGTCGTGCCGAAACCCAGTACGAAAGCGAACGTAAACAGCCAGAATGCGCTGCCTTTCCGGGCCAGCGAGTGCGCAAGGTCCTCACCAATCGGAAACAGCGCGATGCGTAGTCCGAATATGAAGAACGTCAGCCCGGCGACGACCAGCAGCCCACCGAACACGATGGACAGGAATCCCGAGACAGGTTGCTGGATGACGAAAGCCTGGAACACCGCAATGACCAGGACGATCGGCGCAAGGTCACGCAGGCTCGACAGCGCGTCCTTCGACAGTGCAATCAACGAGTTTTTCAAGCGCTGCGCTACCCTTTGGAATAGCCGAAAGCATAGTAAAGCACCGGTATAACAACAAGGGTAAGAAGCGTCGATACGAAAATGCCGAAGATCAGCGTCACGGCAAGTCCGTTGAAGATCGGGTCATCCAGGATAAAGAACGCCCCAAGCATTGCTGCAAAGGCCGTCAGGGCAATCGGCTTCGCGCGAACCGCGCCGGCCCGAATTACTGCTTCCTCGAATTCCACGCCCGCGGCGACCTCCTGGTTGATGAAATCGACGAGCAGGATCGAGTTGCGGACGATGATGCCCGCAAGCGCGATCATGCCGATCATGGACGTCGCCGTAAACTGCGCGCCCAGCAGCGCGTGGCCGGGCATCACGCCGATGATCGTCAGTGGAATTGGCGCCATGATGATCAACGGGACGGCATAGGACCGGAACTGGCCCACCACGAGCAGGTAGATCAGGACCAGGCCAACCGCGTAGGCCATGCCCATGTCGCGGAATGTTTCGTAGGTGATCTGCCACTCGCCATCCCACTTGATGCTGTAGTCGTAGGTGTTTTCG
>JAAUXY010005804.1_pt1 | contig 12047 bp, 12 predicted proteins | sample 7278121 | NCBI WGS metagenome assembly JAAUXY01 (sample SAMN14350117, study PRJNA611818) | marine sediment metagenome | isolation source: surface marine sediment (1.8m) | place: French Polynesia: Moorea | collected 2018-08 | reverse complement strand
TGAGCTTTTTAAACATTCCGAAAAGATATCCGATTTCTCTGGCACCGACACCAATATCAGGAGCAGGGATATCTGTATTGGCCCCGATATGATGATACAACTCGGTCATAAAACTCTGGCAAAACCGCATGACCTCGTCGTCTGATTTGCCTTTGGGATCAAAATCAGATCCGCTAGCGCCACCCCCTAATGGCAAGGTGGTTAGCGCATTTTTAAACGTTTGTTCAAAAGCGAGAAATTTCAAAATACTTTGATTGACCGAAGGATGAAACCGCAAGGCTCCCTTATAAGGACCGATGGCACTGCTCATCTCAATGTTAAATCCCCGGTTGACGTTTACATTTCCCTGATCATCCAGCCAGGGAATTCGAAAGGTGGTTATGCGTTCCGGTTCAACAATTCTTTCCAGCACAGCCTCCTGCAGATACTGTGGATTCTGGTCCAAAACCGGTTTTACGCTTTCGATGACCTCATGAACGGCCTGGTGAAATTCTTTTTCATTCGGATCCCTGTTCTTAATGGTCTTAATGATGTCTGTCATCTATCCTCCAATTTATGCCCCGCACAACGCATATCAGAAAGCGAATCGGTTTTGATTTTTACGGGTTATCGGGTCGGTAAATAGGCGGCTTGGGCGGAAAATGTCAATACTTGATTCTGCTCACACGCACAAAACCGCTTCCCCTATCTTGATAGGGCTGGAAAACCCAATCGATATGGCTTGAATGGCGTATCACTCGCCCATTTTGGGTAATTACCCCCACCCTACTGGGTATTTTTCACACTATTTGATGTGTCATTTTGAGCCGCTTATAAATGATTTTTTTAATTTTATTGTTTGATTTTAAATACTTAAAAATTTAATTTGCCAAATTGAAAATTTTGGCAAATTTTTTGCTAGCTATATGTGTAAAAGCAGAAAAATCCAAAAGTTATCTCACTTAAAGAATAACCCCAATCAGAAGGGGCGTGCAATGGATCGTCTGGATATATCTAACGAAAACCTGAACGCGCAGGACAGCGATGTTTCCCATACCTATTCATTTGGACTGAAAAACGACCTTGCAGAACTGCCGGTCCTGCGGCAGCATGTCAAAAATTTCGGCCAAATGACGGGGCTTTCTGATAGTTGCCTGTTTGAAATCAACCTTTGTCTGGATGAATTGTTTACCAATATTGTTAGTTATGGTTTCGATGACGACCGCCATCATTTGATTCAATTCACCCTTCAATTGGATAAGGATATGCTGATTTTAGATGTCGAAGATGGCGGCATACCCTTTAACCCGCTTACAAACAAAGAATCCCACCTTCCCATTGACCCGAAAAATATCAAAATCGGCGGTCTTGGAATTCATATTGTCAAAAAACTAACGAATGATATTTGCTATCAAAGAAACCGTGGTAAAAATCATTTAACGCTCAGAAAATCCGTTGAATCCGGTGAATCACCGCTCGCCGTATAGCACATCAGGTAAAGAACAAAAAAAGGACATGATAAAGGGATCATGTCCTTTTTTTATTTGTGTTGCTTCGATGTGTTCATCAATAGAACCTCACCATTTAGCTTTCGATCAGTTCATGGATCAGCAGAGCCAATTTTTTGGCGTCGTGCCGAACGATACTACCGGATGTATCGAGCAAATCAGCTAAATAAAATTTGCGATCCTGCCAAAATTTTTTGTCATCGATAAAATTTACAAATTCAGATTCCTGCTTCCGGTATTGCGCTAGTATGTGATCTTCCGGTTTTGTGCGGTTGCAGATGACAATATGAACCTGGCAGCCGATGCCGTCTTCAAGCTTTTGGATAAAATCAATACAGGAATAGTTATGGGTTTCACCGTACTTGGTCATAATATTGACGACATACAGAATGGTGGCTTGCGTTTCGGCGATGGCTTCCTTAATGCCTGGAACCACAATGTTGGAAAGAATGCTGGTAAATAAATCCCCCGGACCGATAATGATGTAATTCGCATTTCTGATGGCATCAATTACCGGTGGATAGGCCTTTATTTGGCCGGAATGATGTGGCACCAGGTAAACATCCTTGATTTTTGATGTCTGCCCGCCACGAGGCACATCAATGGCGCTTTCGCCGAATATCCGTGTACCATCGGTTAATTCGGCCACTAGAGTTGCTCTGTCTGTGGTAACTGGTAAGATAGCGCCGCGAACATTTAAAATTTCACCAAGCGCTTGAATGCCGGTCGGGAAGCTGCCGGTATACCGTGAAAGCATGGTCAAAAGCATATTGCCGGCATTATGCCCTTTAAGGCGTTTGTCCTTGTTGAATCGTCTGAGCAGAAGGGTGCGTGCAATTTCGCGCTGGGGCGATAGCGCCAGCAAGCATTTTAAGACATCTCCGGGGGGCAAAATGCCAAGTTCATCCCTTAACCTGCCGGTACTTCCGCCACTATCCACCATTGAAACAACAGAGGTTATGTCAAAGTCGTCGAGATCTCTCAGACCGGACAATAAGGCATATTGCCCACTGCCGCCCCCGATGGTTGTAATTTTAATTTTTGCCATGGTGTTAAGATGTTTTGCGAAAAATGAGTCGCTTTAGCTGGAGTGCAATAAATGCTGAGGCCAATATATACCACTTGATGGCATAAATCAAAATGTTTGCTAAGCCGAACTGCAGCATACAATCTGCCTATTACATACCCGAACATTTGACGAATGATCGGAGATGATTACGTTTTTTACACTGTGGATCAATTCGGCTAAATTTACCTACTAAGGAGGCAAGCATGTTGCCGGAAATTCAAGCGCTGATAACCGAGTTGGAAGATCGAAAGTCGGCCCTTCTGCAGGATCTCAAAGCATATTCTATTGAACAACTGAGGTTTCAGCCGGAACCTGACCGGTGGTCGTTGTTCATGGCATTAGAGCATATTGTACTCGGCGAACAAGGCATACGATTGTCAGAAGAGGAACTTCGCCATAACCCGCTCCGACAGCAGTTGAAGCCTGGAAATATGTTCGCTGTCGTAATCGATATCCTGGCAAAAGATATCCCTGTAGAAGTGCCGGACCCTTATGTGGACCCTAAAGGCGCCATGGGTTTGGATGAACTGATTGCACTGTGGCATCGGGAACGAAAAGCGCTGTGCGACCTGCTGGAACAGGTAAGCGAGGAAACTGTGAATGAAGTTATGTTCAGCCATCCGGCAGCCGGTCCGCTTGATCCGGTACGCACCCTTCAGCTTGCGATCGCGCATTTCGATACCCACCGGCGACAGATTGACAGGCTTAGAGGCGATATAACGGCAATGGCAGTACAAAAAGGATAAGGCGGTCAGCATGCGTTCTGGATTTTGTTTATGGGTTTGTCTAGTGGGGCTGGTAACGCCGGCGATGGCCGGCGTCGATGCCGATCCTGCTGAAATGATTGAACGCATGCGAGCCGGCGGTCACATTCTAATGATACGCCACGCACTTGCACCGGGTACCGGCGATCCGCCCAATTTTCGAATCGGGGACTGCTCTTCCCAGCGCAACCTGGATGATCGCGGTCGCGACCAGGCCAGATCCATTGGTAATTGGCTGCGCTCCAAAGGTATCCAATCTGCCCGGGTCTACTCAAGCCAGTGGTGCCGCTGCCTTGAAACCGCTCAACTGCTGCAGATGGGCTCAGTGGCTGAGCTGCCGGCCTTAAATTCATTTTATGAGCTGACCCAGAATCGTGAACCCCATCTAAAAGCATTGAGCAAATTCATAGCGCAGCAACCATCTGACGGTAAACTGATCATTCTGGTAACGCACCTGGTGACGATCTCTGTAATAGCTGAGGAGACGGTATCTTCCGGAGAAGGGGTTCTACTGAAGCTTGATCCGACGGCGTTATACAAAATCATCGGTCGGCTGAATTTTGGTCGATAGGCATTGGGCAAAAAGACCAACAGATTGATTCCTAACGGTTTTGGTCACATCACTTCTTTTTTTGGTAGGTTTACCCCCTCATTACTCTATCAATTCGCTCTTATTGCAAAAGTCTGATTCGTATCCACCATAATATACGTTAATATTATCTCTCTATCTACATCTGCTAACTCTAAAAAACAATGTTTTAGGTACTATGCGTCTATCCGGCGCGATTAACTATTAGCAAGGAGAATTAGCCATGAATACAACAGATGACGTTTTCGATAAATATGAGGATGAAACCGGGGAAGAATACTTCTGCCCTGTAAATGCGGTTGCAGACAATCACATCGTATCTGAGTGGGAGCTAGATAATTGCGTGGAGGTGTCTACCGTCGGTCGATATGCGGGACATCTAAGGGTAGTCAGTCGAAACAAATCCTAGTCTGATGACTTAAGTGCTACAAACATTAGTTGCGGTTGAGGTGAGCATTCCAAACAATTGATTCTTGACCAGACTAACCACTTTTTTGGCAGCCCAAAAGATTAAGGCCATCATAGGTTACCGACAAAATCGTTAGGAGAATATGGATGAACGAGAAATTGAATACTGTATTGGATAAGATCGCGGAAGCATACGGGAACAAAATTCAGAGAGGATCTCGCCATTATCTTGAGGTCAGTATCGGCCAGCAAGCTGAAAGACTTGAATTAAAGGATCTTCAGAAGAAGTACAAAGATACTTATGCCATTATTCCATTAAAGGCGCCTCAAAAAGGAATGAAAGTCCGCATAGACGGTCGTACCTTTGTCAATTATGCTGAACACAAATCCGGTATTGCCGTGCCCGGCTATCTTGCCAAAGAGGTCGGACGCTCATTTCCAGCATTTGTGCCGAACGACAGCATGATCTGTAATTTTACTTGATCTGGCGCCAATCTATTTTGTATCAGCACCACCCTTAGATCGAAGTTGAAAGCGTTGATAAGCGTTTTGCCAACTCGGTGATGTTTTCTGTCGCCGGGTTGGCCATAGAAATCCAAAATGACCACAAAAACGACAAAACACTTCCATTTGATCCCGCATGTCATCGCTATGATCGGGTAAATGTGTCCGTCCCAGATTAAATCCGAATACCCTATCGATACCACCAGCAACCGCACAAGGATAGTATCCTGATGGCGTCAGCCCCAGACCGCAATCAGATATAATCCGACAGCCGGCGGTATAATCGGCCAGGCGGTAGCAGACGCTGTCGATGGGCGCCATGTTAAACGGCCGAAAAAGACGCTGCCGCCCACCTTTGGCAGTGGTTTTGACGATGACATCATCGGGCAGCGCGACCAAAATTTGTCTGACCCGCCGGCCAGCACCGTTGGTGCACACAACAATGCGTAAATCAGGACGATTGGTTCGTTTGTATGTTAACAGTCGGTCCAGGATCAATGAGAACTCGGGATGCAGCGTCGGCTCGCCGCCCAGCAATCGGATGCGTTTCCATTTGATGCCTTTGGTGATGCTTTCTTGCAGGAAAAGTTCAATTTTCTCGACGGCAATGTCAGCATCGCTGGGCGCCTGAGTGCAGGAGCGATTGCAGTTTTTGCACCTCAGGTTGCAGCGGTAGGTAACATCAATTTCGACATCGTGCTGACTTCTCGAATGTTGGGCGCCCAGAAAGCGGGTAACCGGCTTTTGGGCGCGCATAAATTGATATGCGTCCAAAATCATGCGCTTAAAAGTTATATTTCGATGCATTGCTGAATGTGGCATTAGATTGCTGACCCGAGGCTTTTGACAGCGTAGTTTAACATTTGAGTTCGACTGTAAACGGGCTTTCCATCAACCACTGGCGTCCATTATAGTGGCCCTGTTCAAATTCTCAAGGACGCCCTCCACATTTGGGCGTAGGCTTTTGCCCTCACCGTAATGCTGATGGTTCAACTTTTGAATCAACTCTGCGACCGTTGATTGTTGTTGAGCGAGCTGGTTCATCAGTATGGTATTCAACAAAAATTCATCGCTAATTTGTTGACGTGCATCCTGGTAGAAGGATGTCTCTAAGGCGGTATACAGATCCCGGGTCGTCATATGGGCAAATCGAACGCCGGTGCGGGGATACGACGGGCTGGGACCTATCTTGGGCCGGGTAAAACCATCGTAAGCTTTGAGTCCCGGAGGTATGCGCAGAAACACTGGTGGGCCATCCACTCCTACGGTGCGGATACTCAAAGCACGGTTGCAGTTAAAAGATGCATACCAGGGAATGGTCAGTCGACCGCATAACATTTCAAAATTGCGACACCCTTTGGTCTCGAAAATGACACAGCGGCCTTGTCCCAATCTATCCATCTCATGGATGAGTGTGGCACTCACATCCCGGGGATCGATGCACCCGGCCCTGGGGCCATGCGCGCTTACCTGAAAGCGCCTGGTATGCTGGAGTTTCTGCAGATCCTTAAATACAGGCTCTTGTATAATGGTTTTTAAGTCTGCATGTGCCAGATCATTGCCATAGCGTCCGGCCCGTGGAATAAACAAGACCTGCAAATTCGGATTGCGTTTCAACAGGACTTCAAAACGCTTCATATCGATGAGTGATTCCAGGTAATCATCGCAGAAAAAAACGAGGAGGGTGGGTACATTCGTGTCCACTACCTCATTATAATAATCGTTGAGTGATTCCAATCCAAATTGGCCTTCGGGTTGGCTAGTGATTTCCAAGACGTGTCTGGCAGCAGAGCAAAGATCCAATGAGCTGATATGCGCTACAGTTGCCGGTGTTTCAATCCACTGTTCTGGAAGCGGTAACAGATCGCGGTTCAGCAGAAGGGAGGCTGCCGAAGCGGAGCTCTTCAGATTGATGCCAACGTGTCCGGATAATACCGACACATGGATCAATCGGGCGATGTCATCGTCTATATGGCTGGCGGCATCGTCTGTTTCCAGCACATTGAGCAGCGCCAGACCGATTCGATGGCATAGGGCGTTAAAATTAAAATACATGTGCGGTTCATGGCCGCTACCTGCAGGGTGTCGAATATAAGAAAGGATCCTGACAAACGTGTCCTCGTATACCTGTTGGGGTATGGCGTCAGCAAGTGAAATCCCGGAAGCGGTCTTGAAGGTTAGGATTTCGGCAACCTGTTCGATCATCTGTTCGACCGATGTGTTTTCTGCACTGCTGTTCCGATCCCCTGCTTCAGCTTCGATAAAGGCGCACGAGGTTCGGGTTACGCTGCGCTCCAGCCACTCGTCATACAGCTCTAATTTGGAATCCAGGGTATCTTGAAATATGTCGGGATGCGTCTGCCGGTAACCGATGGAAGTTGTCCCCGGAAAACGAGGCGGTCCAAAATACCGTGAGATGTCATCAGGAGCAGCGGGGCTTGGCTCTCGAAATAAAATGCGATCGGTCAATTTATGCTGCTGCTCAAGGGAAATCATCAGAACGATATTTTCTATGCTTCAAGAAAGCGATTATTTGAATTTTAGCTGTCACATTTGATTGATTGGACATTAGAATTAGCAAAATTACCTACCTATTTCAATATTGAGCGTTCAGCAATAAAAGCCGACGGTTATTCGATGTCAAAATTTTGCAAATACCTGCAACTTAGCTTTGTTTATATTTTGTCTAATTTTATAATATTCTTAATCAGGCTTCAACTGAAGCTGGAGATGGATCGAAACATCAATTGCCGAGGTTGTCCGGCAGCTTAGATAAAAAAATTAATTACTTGTAATTATTGAGTAAGTAAATATAATTGGGCATCTAATCCAGTGGTGTGCGCATAAACCTGGCATGGGAGAATAGTCAACGATGGATCTCATAAAAAGTCATTTTGGGGGTTGACATTGTCTAAATTTTGTTTAAGTTTTGGGTGGGATTGGGAATTAATGGTGACTCAGATGAAATCAAAATATATGGTAGTCTCCCAACTAAATATTCGTTTCAGCATGTCCACATACATACTTTTCATTTTGGCAACTTTTATTACTTTTTCACCTAATCATGCACAAGCTGATGCTAAAACTTTAGCTCCTAATCTGGATATTTCAGTCGAAAAATTGAGCGAGAATGCTCCCGGACTTTACGGATACAAGCTTCAATATATCGTTCCGGTTCCAGTAACCGCATATTGGCGTTTCAAGACGGATTTCGACAGTAATATTCAAACTAAGAACAGCGCCATAACCGAACATCGCTTCATCGATTCGGAAAGCAATTACGTCATCACTGAAAATAGGTTTGCAGCCGCACCTGGAATTCGATTTATATGGAAGACAACTGTCATTGCAGACGAATATAAGCTTAAATTCAAACTGCTGAATGTTGAAGAATCTCGACACCAATTTCACTTTGGATCAATCAAGATCAGTCCAGCAGGCAATCATACAATTGTCACTCAAAGAGCATTTTTTAATTTCGACGGCGCTTCTTTCTGGGTGAATTATCCATGGTACGGTGGGATGAAATCGACGCTTACAACCGTTGCCAAATGGGAACAAGATGCGGCAAAACTGTACATGCCAGGCTCTAAAAAGTCGACTTTCAGATAGTTTGTTACCAAACCGCTTCGTAACATAGATTTCACTTGACAATCACCATCTGGTTTGTCATTCTCGCCGACTGGGTTACTTACTGTTTGCATCCATTTCTTAATGCATATCTGATTCTGACTACTCCAGCAGTCACAACGAATTCCCAGCTCCAAATGCCTATTGGTATAGCGTTTGCTTCCTGCTCAACATCATTAATACTGTCTTCAGCGCCTGTTTGAAAAGGCGCTTCGGGAAACAAGACACCTTATGCAATATTTATAATTACAGGAATATAATACCCAAACATACCAACCCATGGAGGTTATATGAGTATCATCGACAATCTGGTTTCTCACCATAGTGTTTTGAGACAGCTTTTTAAAAAATCTATGAATGATCCTCAAGTTTTTGAGGAATTCACGCGGCACTTGGTCGTTCACCATACATTGGAAGAAAAATACTTTTATGACATTTTACAAACGTTCCCCGAAGCGGAACATGACGCCTTGGAGGCGGTAAACGAGCACCATATCATAGAGCTCATCATTAAAGACTCTGAAGGTTTCCCCAAAGAGCACGAACATTTTCCTATAAAAATAGAGGGCCTGGGCGAGTACACATCACATCATTTAGACGAAGAAGAGGCCGACATATTTCCAATGTCGCAGAATGTGATACCACCTGAGGATTTGGAAGTCCTGGGCAAGCTATTTGTTGAAGCCAAGGATAGCGCTTTAAACTTAAAAGCTCCCGAGGTTCCCGCTACGATCGCAAATCGTGCTGCCAAACCAACCAAAGGGCCTCAAGCCTCTATAGGCGGCTCTGCCTTCAACACCGCAATGGGTCTGGGCATCGGCAGTCTAAAGCAATAACGGTTTTGGCATTAAAAATTGTTAAGGCATTCAGTGAAAGGAGATCTAATGGATATACTAAAGAGAGAATTAGCACCGATTCCCGCGGAAGCCTGGACGGAAATCGATGAACAGGCCATCAGCAGTTTAAAGGCCATGCTTTCAGCCCGCCAGGTGGTCGACGTGTCCGGTCCGATGGGAACCGATTTTCCGGGTGTGCCGGAAGGTCGGTTGGAATTTCCCAAAAAACAGCCCAAAGGAGGCGTGTCATGTGGCATACACAAGGTGCATCATCTTGTCGAGACCCGCATCCCGTTTGAGCTGGATATCAATGAACTCGATAGTGTGGTGCGCGGTGCCAAAGATGTGAACCTTGACAATTTGGAAGATGCCGCCCGCAAAATCGCTTTGTTTGAAGAGCAAGTGGTTTACCATGGCTTGCCGGAAGCCAATATCAAAGGATTGGCTCTCTGTGCTGAGGGTGAATGTCTGACACTTAACTCAAAACCCGAACCATTGTTAGAGGCCGTCGCCGAGGGAATTACGGTATTTGCCGGGCGCTCTATTGAAGGTCCCTATTCCTTTGTTGTGGGACCGAAATTATGGAAAGTGATGTCGGCCACCTTACAGGGCTACCCTGTGAAGATGCAGGCTGAAAATATTCTTAATGGTCAGGTTGTTTTAAGCCCGTATCTGACCGGCAAATATGCAAACGAGGCCTTTATGTTGTCACAGCGCGGCGGTGACCTGGAACTTATTCTGGGGCAGGACCTGGCTGTGGGGTATGAGTCACACACGACGAAGATGGTGAAACTGTACTACACCGAGTCCTTCACTTTTCGCATACTTGAGCCCGCAGCGGTCATCCATTATCAGGCCGGTAAATAGGCTCTGTTGGGAAAACGCGTCAAGCGTTGCTAAAAAACCAACACAAAAAAAGGGGTACAATTAGAAATTGTATCCCTTTTTGTTATGGTGCAGTCGTCAGGTAGATTCTGATTTTTAAACCTTACGCAAATTAAACTGGCTGCCTATTTTATATCATGGCCACATAAAGCTTCGGGACACATTAGGTACGTCCATGAAATTATAACTTTCTTTGCAAACGCATCTCCCTCAAAAATGGATATGGTCGAACGACCATATCCATTTTTATTTTGTTGGTATGCCCATTGAGTACCCCAACCCGCACTGGATATCGACATTGACAGGGAGGCCGCTTTGGGTTATCCGGATAATTTGTGATACCGTTCAATTGACGCCTCAGTATATTGAGCTACATCTGAAACCGATATACAGTTCACCATTTTCATATTATCCCCTAGAAACAGGCAACCTTTTATCGTTTCATTTCATTGTTTTAGCGTTGACGGGAGGAACTTATGGAAGAACAGGTTCTGGTCACGGGTATCAGCGGCTTTATAGCCAAACATGTCGCCCTTAAACTTTTGCAAACAGGATATAGAGTGCGCGGAACCCTTCGCACTCGGTCGCGCGCAGATGAAGTCCGCCATGCGCTGCAGATCCACGGCGCCGATATTTCTGGATTGAGCTTTGTCGAGGCGGATCTGGGTTCGGACTCAGGCTGGACCGAGGCCGCCAGAGACTGTGCCTATGTTCAGCATGTGGCCTCACCGTTCCCCATGAAACAGCCGCGCGATCGCGAAAGTTTAGTACCAGAAGCACGCCAAGGGGCGTTGAGGGTGCTGGAGGCAGCCCGTGCGGCCGGTGTGAAGCGAATGGTGCTGACATCCTCTATGGTCGCGATGATGTATCGTGCTAATCGTCCCGCTCAAATCTTGGTCTCCGAAACAGACTGGACCGATCCAAGCTGGAATCAACTTTCCGCATATATCGTATCAAAGACACGCGCTGAAAAGGCAGCCTGGAATTGGGCAGATGAAAATGGTTGGAAGTCGCGTCTGACTGCGGTCAACCCAGGCTTTGTCTTGGGGCCGGCACTCGACGATAAAACCGGAACATCGCTCGACGTTATTAAGCTTTTTTTTAAAGGCGCCTATCCGGCACTGCCGCCGGTGTGCTATCCGGTGGTGGATGTCCGCGATCTTGCCGAGCTGCATATTCGGGCAATGACCGCACAAGATGCCGGTGGCCGTCGCCTCATTGGCGCGGCGGACGCCTTGTCCATGAGCGAGATGGGTCGGATCCTGCGTAACGCTTTTCCGGATTATGCCAAAAAAATCCCGACGCGCACCTTACCCGGATTTTTGGTTAGGTTTCTGGCGGTTTTCGACCGGGCCCTGAAGTCGGTCATTGCGGACGTCGGCGTAATACCGGCCGCAGACAATGCTTATGTTATCGAAATGACCGGTATAAGTTTCAAACCAGCCGAAGAGGCAGTCCGGGCTGCCGGTCAATCACTCATTGACCATTCGCTTGTGTAAGGCACCATTTCTGATACTTCGACAAGCTCAGGATAAAATCGAATGCGTCTGGGGCCTACGGATTCTAAGGCTACATGTCCCAATTTTCTTCCGTACCCGCCTTTTGATATATTTCTGAAATTATTTCGTACTGAATTCCGCACGAAGCCATTTCATTATATGATTTTAATTCCTTAGATCATGATAAACGTCATGTAATAATTGGATCCAAAAGCCATCCTTGACAAATCGAACGTATCTAATTAGTTTAATTTTGCCAACTTAAGGTTTCTCAAAAACCTCTGTATTCGGCTGTATCTCAATCCATTTTCTTAATCGTAAGAGCTCCACTTCTCCCTTTACGGACTGCAGTCAAATCTTTCTGCCTGATGCAATA
>JAAUXY010005078.1_pt1 | contig 12047 bp, 9 predicted proteins | sample 7278121 | NCBI WGS metagenome assembly JAAUXY01 (sample SAMN14350117, study PRJNA611818) | marine sediment metagenome | isolation source: surface marine sediment (1.8m) | place: French Polynesia: Moorea | collected 2018-08 | reverse complement strand
TATTGAGTGAACTTACTGGTCGCTGTACTAGACAGCGCCTATCCCGAAAAATTACAGCAATCTTGGCAATACCCGCAACCGACACGCCAACAAGAGCGCCAGATGCGCCGATTCAAATCACCCGGCCAGGCGCAACGCTTTCTCTCGGTTCACGCCAGGGTCAACAATCTCTTCCGCCCTCGCCGCCATCGTCTGAAAGCCGCTGAGTACCGGATTGCCCGTGACCGAGCTTTTCAGACTTGACAACAGGTTACGTACGCGCCCAAGACATCCAGCCGGCTTTCCCGAAAGTTACGCGTGCGAGACTGCAATCGACAATCTTTATGAATTTTGCAAGGAAAATGATCCTAGTTTCGTCTCGAAAGGTAAGGACGTCATCTATTTCTCCTTAGTCTTTCTTGAATTTTTCGTACTTCTGTACAACTAAGTGAGCTTGGCTCAATTTTATTGTCACAATCCTTTGGGCATAGGCCCATTTTAAATTCACCGCCCCCGCAAATCCCATCCCCACAAGCTTCTGGGCAAGGAGCTTCAGAATCTGGTTCTTGTTGGTATTCCTCATAAGATGTTGATGTTGGTGTTGGTGCACAACCGAAGAGTAAAACTGCAATTAGTGAAATATCTAAATTTACGATTAACTTTTTCATTCGATTGCCCTCCCCAAAGGCGCCCTAATTTTGTTTTAAAGGTTTTTACTAAACGATCTGTTTCCCCAAATCGGCTCGGATGCACGATATTGTGATTAGCTTATTCATTATCCGGATGACTCATCACCCATTTTATATCTTTTTTATTATCATTTCCCCAAAAATGATCCATATCCATACCCACAAAAATATCCCTGCCATTTTCTAGTTCCCATTTTTTAATAATTTCTAATGTCTTATTAATCCATTCTTTTGAAACGCCCTCTTTAATAGAACCCTCATTCATTAAATCTACAATTACATTTTTGCGTCCCTCTCTGTCGCCAAAATTCTTAGCATAGTTTCCCTTAATCGAATTTAAAACTGCCCTTACCCAATTTTCATGGATTTTCCATTATTGTAATCCCTATGATCTTGGACCGTATTTTGCCAAAATGCTTGTGACGACAACTCATTTACACCATTAACGTTGTAGCTACTGTTATAGAATAAACCTAGGCCATGTTTGATTCCTTTTTTAACACTGTTCTTGAAATATCATCTTTGATACAACTGAATGGCCACGATAATATCTCTTCGCTCAAATTCGTATAATATTTTGGCAAAATTTATCCAATGATCATCGTCCATCATCATTAAATCTACTTTCGGATGACCATTTTTTTCGCCGACTAACTTAAAGGGATAGAGTCGGTTTTCTTTTTTATCCTCTTCTTGCGTGGCATACCAAACGCTATTCGGATAGACGCGCGCTATTTTAAATCCATTTTTTTGCATCCAGTCTAACCAAGTTTGGTGATCGTAATACTGAGAGCCCCATTTATACATAAAATTTTGATTTTCAGATATTGGCCCTGTAGCTAAAAGCGGACTTCCCTTATAATACAGGGTAGGATTATCTTTACCAATTTTATGAATAGTAAGGTTTTCTGGATTTTTAAAATTTTCTTGAATTTTTTCACCTCCATTGGTTGAACTACACATAATGCTTAATAGACAGCAAATTATTATCCAATGAGAATACAACACCGTCTTAAATTTTTTCATAATATTCACTTAAGTTAAAATATAAACTTAAAGATTCTACTTAATCATCCTTCCCCTTTATTGATACGATTTATTTCCAGTTTTTTTGTCCCTTTTTTCAACACATTTAGATGACGTAGATGGCATATCAAAAGTTGTATCGCAAGGAGATTTTATTTTTTAACTATTTAAAGGATAGGCGTATTCATAAGGTTTTTCTAGTCAGCCTCCGGATATTCGCTCTCTTCGGACCGCACCGTACCCGGGAAGAGGAGGAGTTGTTTTTAAAACCCTCAGCTGGCACGATACGGCAACATAAATCGGTCCGAAATGCCCATTTACTCTTGCGTTAACTGCGTTTCTCACCGATTGATGCCTTATCGCGCACTCGCCTGAGGGGTTTTAGAACAGCTTCTAAGGGATAGTAGGCGCCGGCTCTCATGCAAGGCAAGGTAATCGGTTGAGTACTTGAGCTATTGTCGAAAGGACAGAATTCGTGGATGCGCTAACGTTGATGTTTTTCCTATTGGGCTTTTTGCTGCTGATCAGTGGTGCGGAGTGGTTGGTCAAGGGTGCATCCCGGCTGGCCGCAAACAGCGGTGTTTCCCCGTTAGTTATCGGCCTTACCGTGGTGGCCTTAGGCACCAGCGCTCCTGAACTGGCGGTGAGTATACAAGCAGCTTATAGCGGCCAGGCCGACATTGCCGTCGGTAACGTCGTCGGCAGCAATATCTGCAATATCCTGTTGATTTTGGGAATCGCCTCACTGATCACGCCGCTAGTAGTCGCACAGCAGCTAATCCGACTGGACGTGCCGCTGCTGATCGCAGTGTCTATCCTGCTGTACGTATTGAGCTGGGATGGCCGTATCGGGTTTGCTGACGGATTGTTGCTGAGCGCCGGTATTCTGGCCTATGTTGTGTTTTCAGTGATCAAAAGCCGCCGCGAAAGCAAACAAGTTCAGGATGAATATGCGCGTGAGTATAGCCCCGAGGCGTTAATCTCGGGCAACGTTGCGATCGTGAAAAATTTGCTGCTAATCGTGATTGGCTTAGTATTACTGGTACTCGGTGCGCGCTGGTTGGTCTATGGGGCGGTTGCCATCGCGCGCGCTTTTGAAGTTAGCGAGTTGATCATCGGCTTGACTATTGTCGCGATCGGCACTTCGTTGCCGGAGGTCGCCGCCTCTGTTATCGCCAGCTTACGCGGCGAGCGCGATATCGCCGTCGGCAACGCCATCGGCAGCAGTCTGTTCAATATTCTCGCCGTACTCGGCTTAACCGCGGTGGTGGCACCTTCCGGTGTGGCAGTATCCCAAGCTGCACTCGGCTTCGATATTCCGGTGATGATCGCGGCAGCGGTCGCCTGCCTGCCGATCTTTTTCACCGGCTACCGCATCGACCGCTGGGAAGGCGTGTTGTTTGTCCTTTATTACATTGCCTATATTAGCTTTCTAGTGCTGGAAACCCTCCAGCATCGCGCACTAGCCACATTCACCGAACTGATGTTTTTTGTGCTACCGCTCACCGCGTTAACCCTCGCTGTGTTGTTATGGCGCGCCGTGCGGCTGCAAAAACCGACCTCCTAGACCGTGTTCGTGGGATATTTTAGGTGAGCTAATGCCTATGTCTCCTTGCTGCATTTAGCCAGCAAGTTGACGCAGAACGTAGTGAAGGATACCGCCGTTACGGTAGTACTCAACCTCCTGCGGCGTATCGATTCGAACCTTCGCTTGAAAGCGTTTAACGGAACCATTGCCTGACGTCGCCGTGACAGTCACCTCGCTCGCCGTGCCGTCCCGAAGACCTCCGATGTCGTAGACTTCGTGACCGGTTAGCCTCAGGCTTTTGGCGGTTTCGCCAGGACAAAACTGCAGAGGAAGTACTCCCATACCTACGAGGTTTGAGCGATGGATGCGCTCATAGCTCTCGACAATGACCGCGCGTACACCAAGCAACCGCGGACCCTTTGCGGCCCAATCTCTGGAAGAACCAGAGCCATATTCCTTGCCCGCGATAACAAGTGCTGGCACATTATCGGCCTTGTATTTCATAGCCGCGTCGTAGATCGACAGCTGTTCACCGGAAGGTTGATGGATCGTCACGCCGCCTTCGGTACCCGGCGCGAGCTTGTTGCGCAATCGGATATTGGCAAAGGTACCGCGCATCATGACTTCGTGATTACCACGGCGCGAGCCATAGGAATTAAAGTCTGCCGGTTTCACCCCGCGCCCCTGAAGATACAGTCCAGCCGGGCTATCTGACTTGATTGCACCCGCCGGTGAGATATGGTCAGTCGTGACCGAATCACCGAGTAAGGCAAGCACCCGAGCCCCTTTTATGTCGGTAATGTCACCCGCTTCCAGGGTCATGCCTTCGAAGTAAGGTGGATTTGCAATATACGTAGAGTCACCCCAGCTATATAGCCTGTCCTGGCCGATTTCCAACTGTTCCCAGTGAGCATCACCCTTGAATACATCGGCATAAGATCCTGCGAACTGATCAGTCGTCACGGCCTGGGTGATAGTTTCCGAGATCTCCTTCTGAGTTGGCCAAATGTCTCTCAGAAATACGCAATTGCCATGACCATCCTGATCCAGTGGTTCATTATAGAGGTCGATGTCCATCCGACCTGCGATCGCATAGGCCACCACCAGGAGCGGAGACGCCAAGTAGTTCATCCGGACATCGGGATGGACGCGTCCTTCGAAATTACGGTTACCTGACAGCACCGATACGACAGCCAGATCATTATTATGGACCGCTGTAGAGATCTCCTTAGGCAACGGCCCCGAGTTACCGATGCAGGTCGTACAGCCATACCCTACCACGTGAAATCCAAGCTGTTTTAGAGCTTCCATTAACCCGGCCGCCTTTAGGTATTCAGTGACCACTCTAGAACCGGGGGCCAATGATGTCTTGACCCAGGGTTTGACTTTCAAGCCTCGTGCGACCGCCCTCTTTGCGACCAGGCCGGCCCCGAGCATAACCGACGGATTCGAGGTATTGGTACAAGAGGTGATGGCCGCAATGACCACTGACCCATCACGAATTTCGAACTCTTCGCCATTGATGACGCTCTTGACCGGTCCCTTGGTCTGCAGAGTGCGTTCTTGCTTGAGCGTAGACAAAGCTTCCTGGAACATCGGTTTGGATTGTCTCAACAGCACGCGGTCCTGCGGCCGCTTGGGTCCGGCGATACTTGGCACTACCGTACCGAGGTCCAGTTCGATAATCTCACTGTACAGAGCTTGTAGTGAGCCTGGTTCACGCCACATACCCTGAGCCTTCGTATAGGCCTCCACCAACGCGATCTGCTCTTCGCTGCGGCCGCTCAATCGCAGATAACGGATGGTCTCCTGGTCGACGGAAAAAATTCCACAGGTAGCTCCGTACTCCGGCGCCATATTGGCAATGGTCGCACGATCGGCCAGCGGGAGGTGTTCCAGGCCATCACCGTAGAACTCGACAAACTTGCCCACTACGCCGTGTTTGCGTAACATCTCGACCACAATCAAAACCAAGTCGGTCGCAGTCGCACCTTCTGGAAGTTCCCCCAACAGCTTGAAGCCGACGACCTTTGGCACAAGCATGGAAATCGGCTGCCCCAACATAGAGGCCTCCGCCTCGATTCCGCCCACACCCCAGCCCAGCACACCTAGGCCATTGATCATTGTGGTGTGAGAGTCAGTGCCCACCAGGCTATCCGGAAATGCCTGCAGTACACCGTCAATTCTCTGCGTGAACACCACTCGAGCCAAATATTCCAGATTGACCTGATGGACGATGCCCGTATCCGGCGGTACGACCTTGAAGTTTGAGAATGCTTTTTGACCCCATTTCAAGAAGCCGTAACGCTCGCCGTTGCGTTTGAACTCCAGATCAGCATTGCGAAGGAATGCTGAATCGGACCCAAAGCTGTCGACCTGAACGGAATGGTCGATCACCAGTTCCGCCGGTTGCAGGGGATTAATTCTATCCGGATCACCACCCAGTTTTTTCATTGCATCTCGCATTGCAGCAAGGTCCACCACCGCCGGGACCCCGGTAAAATCCTGCATCAATACCCGAGCCGGACGAAAAGCAATTTCTTGGCTCGGGTCCGTCTTGGGGTCCCATTGCAAAAGGGCATTGATGTCATGCGCAGTGACCGTGTTGCCGTCTTCGGACCGCAGCAGATTTTCGAGCAGTATTTTCAGAGAGTAAGGCAGGCGGTCTGAGGATTCGAGTCCGTCAATACGGTATATCTCATAAGATTGGGCTCCCACATCCAGGGTGGTTCGAGTGTTAAAACTGTTGTTCATCGCCGTCCTCTTTAGCGTTGTTGCGCCCGATGAGATACTGCAAAATATCAGGGCGTTTGAATCAAACCTTCTTTCAGAGCTCGTAAAAAAATCCTCGCACGAAGCGAGGGTAATCCTGGGCGTGTCTGGCTAGGCGCAGGAGTCCCAATATTTGGGAGTATAGCGAGCTCTATATGACCAGATATTGGAGAACCCGCAACGCCGCCAGACAAATTGAGGGACACCTGCAGCCGTAGGGGGATTTTTTCACGAACTCTCAGTTCTGGATAACCGTTGATTAGACATGCTGGAAACAAAGAATTTCCTCAGACCAACCAAGATGTGCGGCTTAGTTATGTCTGGTTAGTCAGTTTTAGAGTCGCTAACCGGCCTAGGGTTCTGCGAATAGTTTGAATATTCAGTGGTTCTGTTAGGACTCCGCCTAACACCTGGCAAACCAATTTGATACCTTCGAGATAAGCCGAAGACATCAATACTATCTCTGTGGTATGGATGTACTCGATGAAACCGTTATCACCAGCGTTCACGACAAACTCGTTTGCCAGTACAAGCTCTTCAGGAACAGCGGCCCGTTGGCGTCGGATAACACGAAATTCGCAAGGCCCTATGACTTGTGAAGATTCGGCTTCCCTATTGATATCAAAGAAGCAATGTGGAAAAAACATGTCAGAAAACTCAATGACGTCGACATAATGCCCGGCTTGTATGAGAGCCCGGGTTCTTCCGGGAAGTAGCTTAAAGGCTTTGTGCAAGATCAAAGCAGATCCTACTGGAACCGTATAATCCGGCGAGGTTTCGTCTTGTGCCGGTGGTGCCTGACAACTCAATAGCACGGCCAGGGCTAATGTAAAAAGGAGAGTGCTGCAGCGCAATACCCTAACTCTCAAGCGGAGTTAAAAATGAAGCGTTTAAGAATGCAGCGTGGTCAACGCTCATATTGGATAAGGCGTGAAAGTGCTGATTCATCGAATCAGCAACCAGCCGAACGGGTCTGCGGAAAGATAGATAGCGGGGAAGCGGTCACGTAGCGCCCTTCGACACAGAGCTGGGAGGCCACGAGCCACTTAACACTCATGACATTTAGGCACCACGTTAGTGCATATTCCTGAGCAAGCTTGGGATCGGGAGCTTAGTGAAAGCTCCCTTTTATCCCTATTCAGGCAATTTTGGGGGAGCCTTTCGAGTAGTGCCAGATGAAGGCGAAACGACATAGGGATAAGCATGATAGCCGGGATAGCCCCAACCGCCAGGATACCCCCAGCCGCCAGGATAGCCATAGCCGCCAGGATAGCCATAGCCGCCAGGATAGCCATAGCCGCCAGGATAGCCATAGCCGCCAGGATAGCCATAGCCCCAAGGGCCGCCACCATATCCATAGTAACCAGGACCATATCCTCGTCTCCAATAATAATCCCTATCACTATCGCCGAACCAGCGGGACGGATTCATCATATCAAAAATGCCAGCTTGGGTAACATTCGTGACAACCAAATCTCCCAGCCCAAGAGCCATTACTGCTGCTAGTAAAACGATTGTTTTTCGCCTCATCATAGTGTTTCCTCCATATCATAATGAGAAGCTATAGCCTAATATTAGTATAACCTACAAGTAATCTCTGTTAACGCTATAACCAATAAAATTCTGGGGCTTTTTTGTACGATAGGCAGTCTCAAGATGCTGTTAGATTATAAATTGACCGCCCGCATATAACTCGACCTGTACGGTTAATGCTAAGACACTGATAATCCAAAGTCTCTTTACTTATGTCTGTGGGCTTCCCAGGACCGATCATTTTACTTAACATTTCAGCAGGGGGGGGGGGAACAAGGCAAGGGATGCGTTTTTCAAGACAGTCAGAGGTCAGGGGTGAGGCGGATAAAAAGAAATGTCCGGTGGACATTTCTCCCGCCCGAACGAGTTTACCGTGGAAGGCGAACCCTGGACTTTCAAGCATAGCAAGGATAGCGCAGCGCTGAAAGGGCTCCGTGGTGAGCCCTGGCCCTGCAAGCGAAGCAGTGTAAGCAGCGGGTTAAGGAGCTGCGAACGCCCCTAAACGGAGGTACGGGCGGAGGTACGGGCCAGACTGCAAACGGAGCATGGAATGCGAAGTGCAACAGGCGCAGCGCTGCTGGTATTCACAGCGTGTCTTGAAAAATGTATCTCTTGCCGCGCAGGAGTTGCATGGATGCCCAATGTAAATTAAATCACCTGTAATTTGATCGGTCCCGCCTCCCCCTTTTACAAAGCAGAAAGCTAATCGTACAGGTTGAAATACCTTGATATCGCTCTATAAGCTGCATTTTTCGAAGTTTCTCATTGAATAGTTATAGCTCCACATTTCACTTCGCTGTCCTCAAGTCATTGAAAAAACACCTTCAATTCAAGAACTTTACGATCTGACCACTTTCTAGACAAGTAGTTACAAAATTCATTAATTTCGAGTTTGTTGGTGCGTAGGCGCGAAAATAGTAAAATAGAAGTTGCTTAGCTGTATGGCGGTTATATTGCATTGATAAGATCCACTTGATGAACTATTTTCCGAGTGTTCGATAACTAATTGGCGCCTGGATTTATAGGGTTAGTAACAGCACAGGAGGGAGGTTTATTATAATGAAACGGTTGCTTCTCGTATTGGTGTGCGGTCTACCACTTGTTTGCGTAGCGGGAGATAATCAATCCACACTTATCGTGCAAACGGGTAAATGGCGCGAGAGCGATCTTATCGTTCGCACCATCTTAGACCTCGAAAGTAACAAGATCTGTTTGGCTTTTTATGTCCGAACCAGCGGCACGAGTCCCGTTATGTCCTGTTATAATGCGGTATCGGGGTTTCGTTCTAACCTCAACCAAATCGGTCACTTTCAAGAAGGCGATCTAGTACTGCGGAAACTGAAGGATTACGTAAACGGCGTGTCCTGCCTGGTGGCTTATGTAAGTACCCCGGGCACCTCTCCAGCCATTGACTGTTATCAAAGCAAGACCGGAGTTAAAGATGCCATCGTGCGTGATGGTCACTTGCGAGAAGGTGATCTCGATGTGCGTAGAATCGTGGACCCGGATAGCGGGAAAACTTGCCTTGTTGCTTACGTAAGTACGAACCGTACCGCCCCTTCGCTGATTTGTTACAATACCCAAACTGGAGGCAAGGGGGGCATTGTGCAAATCGGCCAATTGCGAGAAGGTGACCTCATTGTCCGGAAGATTGTCGATCAAACCAACAAGAAAGAATGTTTGATTACATATGTCAGCACAGAGGGTACCTCTTCCCATATTTACTGTTTCGATGAGCACCTGGATCCCAAACCAACGCGAGAAGCTGAATGGCGGCGGCTTCCCACTCCATCCAGCCCGAATCGATGACTCATTAAGCATGCCAGAGCTAGCTCGGATTTCTCACCAGGATTCGGAGTTTTGGATCAAGCTGGCAAAGCACGTTGGTTGATCGCCTGCAGAGGCATAGCCGTAGCTATGGCTCCAGGGGGACCGGCCAAGATGCAAAGCCAGATTGGGCCAAAAACCGAATAGGACAACATGTGAATCACTCGCCGCACCGAAATCGATGCAACTTTCAGAAAATGCAAACATAACTTTATTCAACCGATCCGCCTGGTGGGAAGTCCGGACTGGTGACCGCAGCGACCCCAAAAGCTACTGTAAAATCCTTCAGCTGGGCACATTAAGGCGTTAACAGTCGGCTTGATGCGCTCATTTACTCCTTTGTAAGGTGTACTTTCTCAGCGATTTTTACCTCATTCTGCGTTTTCCTGAATAGATCTAAAACAGCTTCTCAGGCATCGATATATTTCTAAATCACTTCACCCATCCTACCGAACTCCTATACTTTAGCAAAAGTAAGGGTAACTACTCACGGGGCTATGGCATTCTAGAGATAGCTGAGTAGTCACAAGTAAGGTTTTAATCATGCGCGCCAAATCCTTGGCTTTTTAGTATTCCATTCCACTTGGTGTGCTAAAAGATAAGTAATCTTGCGGATTGACAATACATTTCACCGAGGGTTAGATCAAACATCATGTTTCGCATGTTATCTCATTTTAGGAAATGCTATGCACGCACATTCCCACTCAAGGATGAAGCCCAAAGAACGACGTGCTTTCAAGCGGTCTGAAAGCTTTCTTAGGGGTACCCTCGATGCACTGTCGGCTCATATCGCCATTTTAGATAAGACTGGAACAATCGTCACTGTCAATTCAGCATGGCGCAGATTTGGCCAAGCTAATGGGTTAACATTACCTCACTGGGGAGTTGGCACCAACTACATTGAGATCTGTAATCGCGCACGAGGTGCCGATAGGGAAGAAGCTACAAGCGCGGCTCGGGGTATACTCGACGTTCTTGTTAAGCGACGCAGCCGCTTTTATCTCGAATATCCATGCCACAGTCCCGATAAGCAGCGATGGTTCGTTCTGCGAGCCACTCCGTTTCAAACAGTGCATCAGGTCTGGGTAGTCGTAGCCCATGAAGATATAACTGAGCGGAAGCAGGCAGAAAAGCAAATTTCCGAGCAGCAAGCGCAAATAATGCATGCCGCGCGTCTAAGCATGTTGGGGGAGATGACTGCGGGCATGGCGCACAAGTTAAATCAACCTTTAACCGCCATTTATTCCTACGCTAAAGCATGTATTAAAAGTGTCCGCAGCGGCACGTACGATCAGGAGACACTGATCGATACGCTTGAGAAAATTGGTAGGTCAGCACACCAAGGAGGTAAAATCATTCGCAACCTTCGAGCGATAGTGAGGCGGCAGACAGATCAACCCAGAGAAATTGAGATTTGTTCCCTAATACGAAATGTCGCCAAACTTTCCCAACTCGACAGCCGGTCTCAGAATTTCAGGATAAAGCTTGAACTACCCTCACGACTACCTCTTGTACTGGCTGATGCGGTACAAATCCAGCAAGTGATCCTCAATCTTATCCGTAACGCTGTAGATGCCATGGTGGAAGCTCCCGATGAGCACAAAGCCGTTACTATATCCGCCAAGGTGCTTCTCAATGATTGTATCGAAGTTGTAGTCAAGGACCAAGGAGTTGGTCTACCTGAATCGGTTGCCCAAAAGCTATATGACCCCTTCTTTACTACCAAGGATACAGGGATGGGCCTGGGCCTTACTGTTGCTCAATCTATCATTGCAGCCTACGACGGGCAGTTATGGTTTACGAAAAACCGCAAACGAGGCATTTCCTTCCATTTCACATTACCTATTGCTCGTGGGGACCGATCAAATTACGGATGATTTAATGTAACTACTCAGGTGGGTATGGCAGATGCTTTACAAGACACGCTGTAAATACATCCATGTACGCTCGACAGAGGCCGTCCTGGCCTCGGTCGATCTTGAAAAACATATCCCTTGCCTTTGTTATCTTCGCTGACATGTAAAGTCAAATGATCGGTCCCTGCTCGTGGACGGCAGTCATAGAAAATTTTTATTAGGGTTAATCGCTTAGGGCGGAATGCAGTTGCATTAAGTATAACGAAGAGATGTTTTGAGGGGGTACGCGACACCTCCCTTAAAACATTTACGCACTTAACGAAATTGCACAGCGATTTAGTAGGTCATGGTGATCGATAAAGCGACTAAACAGAGAAACGGTTGACCTGGCTTGCACGCGTACACTGATCGAAAATAGGAGGCAGTGGCTTTTTACAGCCTCCTTTGATGGCTTGGAGTCGGGTTATGAGGCAACTCGATTATTGAAACAGAGACTTCACCCTATCCACGATTCGCTTGGGAGCATCAGTGAATGCGTTGGTTTCGCTGGCTAGGGCTAAAAGCCGTGCGTTGTTGGGTTGAACATTCAACCCACGACGGAGGTAAAGTTTGGCTTTTCCATAATGGAACCTTTCCAACTCCCGTTCAATCAGGTTTGCGTAAGCATCAGCAATTTCCGCCAGGCCCATCAATGCCGTTTCGTGCTCCGGGACCAGTTTGAGAACTTCCTGATAATAGTAATAGGCGTTATGCTGCGTCGGTGTTGTGAGCCGATATTCCCTCAACGCTTTTTCAGCCTTCAATAGATTTTCCGCAACAAGCCGTGCAGTTTGTTCG
>JAAUXY010048703.1_pt1 | contig 12052 bp, 6 predicted proteins | sample 7278121 | NCBI WGS metagenome assembly JAAUXY01 (sample SAMN14350117, study PRJNA611818) | marine sediment metagenome | isolation source: surface marine sediment (1.8m) | place: French Polynesia: Moorea | collected 2018-08 | reverse complement strand
ACGCTGGATATATTGTATGCGTATATCGATCCCAGAATCAGACTGAACTAAAAGAGGTCTTTAAAATGCATCTAATGCCCAATGGCTGTGTTAAAAACCGATTCAAAAGTGGAGCATACACGATAGTATTCGAGCATTTTGAATCGGTTTGTAACACAGCCATTGGGCATTAGATGCATTTTTAAGACCGATTTAGTTAAGTCGGATTCTGGGATCGATATACGCATACAATATATCCAGCGTCAGATTGGTGATCACAAAGATGACCGCCATAAACAGGCATATGCACATTAGAACCGGTATATCGAGCTGGACGGCTGATTCCGCCAGCCACCAGCCAATACCATGTCGGTTATAAACCACTTCGACGGCCACACTGCCTTCCATTGAATAGGCTACCAGCTGGCCCGCCACAGTGATGACGGGCAACAGGGCATTACGTCGTGCGTGTTTGATGTGAATCGTTTTTTTGTCCGCACCCTTGGCGATGGCCGTCATAACATATTCTTTGGATAATTCCTCGATCATCCCTGAGCGCATCACCCGCATATTCAAGGCCACCACAACGATCACGTAGGTCAGTACCGGAAGAACCAAATGAGACAAAGCATTTAAGGTAATGTCCAAACGCCCGTTCAGAATACCATCGATCGTGTACAGGCCGGTGTAAGGTTTAAATGAATCCGGATTGTCTAATATATACATGCTCAGGTGATCGCTAATCACGCCCGGCGAAAAAATCTGAAAGTAGCCGTAAAAAACCATCAGCAATACCAGAGCGAAGAGAAATGTCGGCAGCGACCAGCCGATAATGGCCATAATACGCGTGCTATGGTCGATCCACGTATCCCGGTGGATGCCGGACAATGTCCCCAGCCAGATGCCAAAAATGATGACAATCGGAGCGGCAAATAAATTCATCTCCAGGGTAACGGGAAAATAATTCCAGAAGGCTTCGGACACAGGCCTGCTGGCCACTAGTGACCAACCCAGGTTGCCTTTAAAAACCTCTTTTATCCAGCGAACGTATTGAACATAAAAGGGGTCATCCAGACCGAACTGCTTAATAATTCGGGGGATGTCTTTGGCTTGCTGGGGCGAGGTGACAAAGGTGGCGGCTCTGCGTTCGGGACTGAAGGTCATTAGAATACCAAAAATCAGAACAGACACTCCGAACAGCACAAATATCAGCAACAAAGATCGGCGTGTAATATAGGCGAGCATAAGTCAGTGGAAGAAATCTTTTTAATTTTTGACAGGATCAACAGGATTTTTAAGATATTTTTTCTTGGCTTTCCGGATGAAAGCCAAGAAACCCAATCGCCTTCGGCGAGTAGAAAATAATCAAATCATCACACGGTGTCAAAGTAATTAGTTTTGTTCTAAGATAAAGAAATCGTTTTATATTCCCGCCAAAAAGCTGGATTAATTTTCATCAATTTCATCCGGAAATTGATGAAAAAAAATTAAATCCTGTAAATCCTGTCTATAATAATTATTTTTTGAAAATGCGCTTTAATATCTCATTATCATCAGTAAACATCGCATTGGGAACAAAACCGTGTACATAATCCCGATAGGCGCGAACCACGATTTGCTGGTAAAGCGGAATACCAATGGCGTCAGCATGCCAGATGTTCTGCAGCTGGGAATATATTTCGGCCCGTTTGTTGGGATCCACATTTTCAATGCCCGCATCGCACAAAGCATCAATTTTGTCGTTTTTTAAGGCCATAAATTTACCATAATATCCATTTGAATGCATAAACGGATAAACAAAATTGTGCGGGTCGGCATAATCGGCCCCCCAGCCGCTCAAAAACATCGGGTATTGAAAATCACGAATTTTGACGACATAATCCTTCCACTCCACATTGCGCACGTCGATTCTAAATTTGGGGTTCAGGGACATGATGTTTTCGGCCAGCATCACCGCCGCGGCCTCGCGCATTTCATTGCCCGTGTTATGGGTGATGATCATTTTAAAACCTTTTTCCCACACCTGGCCGCCCCGGGCCTTTTTCATGTATTCAGCGGCCTTTTTTAAATCAAATGGATACACCGGTACCTCTTTATGATACGGCAACCCCTCGACATTGGGGCTGGTGGGCATAATGACCAAGCCGTGGAAAACATCCTGCTGGTATGTTTTACGGTCAAAGGCGTGTAGAAATGCCTTGCGGACGTTACTATCGGAGAAGAAATCCGGAGGAATACCGTTGCCGTCCAATTTGCCGCTGCCGATATTCGGATTGCCGGCTGGATTGATTTGGCGGCAGAACATAGCGGCCGTAAAACCTAACTGGGGCACTTCGTAGATGTTGAGCCCTTGCATGGCTTTGACTTCCGGCACATAGGGCGTATCGACCACCACCCGGTCGGCATCGCCATTTTGAAGCATTAGCTTGCGGGTACTCCATTCTTTGACGTATTTGACGATACCGGTCTTGATTTTGGGTTGGGGGCCCCAGTAGCCCTCAAAGCGTTCAAATACAAATTGCTTGGCCGGTTCCCATTGCTTCAGCCGATAGGGACCGGTTCCGTTTTCTATTTTTTGCAGCGGTTCGTGTCCGGGCGCCGGATTATTATATTTGGCGGCATTTTTAATATTTCCATCCCAGCACCCTTGCGCGATGGACCATTCCTTATCCACAACCGAGGCGGCCGTGTAACACAAGATACTCATCAACGGCGGGTAGGGTTTAGGCAAATGAAAAACAACGCTGTCTCCTTTGGCTTCAACGGCCCGGTCGATGGTATCAAATACACCGGTTATGAGTTTGCCGTCCTTATCCCTGGTCGACCCATTTCCCGTCAGGGCCTCAAGCAGCATCCACATGGGTCCGCCGTCCTGGTCCAAAATCATGTGACGCTTGAAAGAATAAACCACATCTTCCGGTGTCAGTTCACCACCGGCATGAAACTTTACGCCTTTGCGAATCTTAAATGTATAAGTTTTGCCGTCAGCCGAGATGCCGCCATTTGCCACTGTTGGAACCTCAGCGGCCAGCAGCGGCACAAATTTTTCCGTGGAGCTGCCATCAAAGAAGATCAAGGTCTCATACATATTCCAGATCCGCATGGATCCAGCAACATCGTATGATGCAGCCGGATCAATAGTCTGGACTGTGCGGTAGTCAGCCAGTACAAAGGTGTCTGGATTTTTGACCTCGGCCTGCACAGCAACCGCGCACAGGATCAGCACCCAACAACTTATAAAAGCCAAACATTTTTTCATCCCTGACCTCCTTTCTGTTCGCAGAGCATTTATTTTTTTATGTTTTATTCGAATTAAAATGTCAATCAATAAGATCTTGCGCATTAACGAATATAGCGAAGTTTTGAGCGCACCAATCGTGTTCATGGGGGAGATGGTAACTGCTTTTGTGCTGATGCGCCTGCATAGGATGTGGGGGTAGCCACAATTTTAGCGACGCTAAAACTCTGGCCGCTGGCTTCTGGTCACGACTCGGCTGCCCTCGGCCATGAGCTCGGGACGAATGGAGCTCGTCGCAGGCTGGCTCCTGGCTACTCGAAACGCGCAACGCGCAACTCGGAACCAATAACCTATGAACCCTGAACCTTTGAACCTCTGAACCCTTGAAATCTATACTTTTGACCTTAGATAGGCGCGTGTATCTTCAGGCACCGCCGTAAATTGCAGCTGCAGGGGAGCGTCTTTTATGGCGGCCGTCGATTCATCCGCTGGCAAGACCTTGGCATACCATTCAGGCAGTTTGCGGGTTTCAGGGGTTGCCAGCACAATTCTTAGGTTGGTATAGGCCGCCAGCTGTTGTTCTAAGGACACTTCGGCCGAATATTCTCCCAGGTGGGTAATATGGCCGGCAATCGCGGTGTCGGAGACGGTTTTACCCTCCAGGACAAAACATTCAATCGCAAGAGGCGCGTTCAGACGGATCGATGTCGCCGCCTTTTTTTCCGGCAAAAAAACGTGGTACGGCGATCCAATGCCGGTGACATCATACAGGATCACCGGCGCATCAAGACCTTTAAATTTGACCTCTTTTGTGCCCTGAATCTTCAGCTCAGCCCGGATTCGTTCATGGGTGGTGGGACTGACAAGGATCTGGCCGCCGACGGTAAAGGATTCGATACGATAAGCAGTATTAATGGGCGTGCCGACGGCACCATAAGAGGCACGCCGTTCCGAGCCGATGTTACCCACCACCACCTCTCCGGTGTTGATACCGATTCCCATTGCCAGCTCCGGCTGTTTGAGCCGGCGCTGCTCGGCATTTACCACCATCAGGGCATTTTGCATTTCAACAGCACAGGCCACCGCCCGTTCGGGATCGTCATCAGCGTTTAAAGGCGCACCGAAAAAGGCGAGTATACCATCGCCCAAAAACTCGTTTACGGTTCCTTGATAACGCGCGATGACATCCACCATATGCTCAAAATAGCGGTTCATGATTTCAATCACCCGGTGCGGCGAAAGACTGGATGTCAGGGCGGTAAAACCCCTCAAATCCGACACCAAAAAGGTAACTTCACGGTTCTCACCGCTCATCTGCAAGCCTTCCGGAGAACCCAATAGCGCCTCGACTACCTCATTGCTCAGATAGCGGCCAAAGGTGTCGCGAATAAAATCCCGCTGACGCAGGCTTTCCATCTTTTCTTTCTCTTCCCTAATATAGCGGTAAACGACGATGGCAATCATGGCAAAAATGATCAGCAGCAGCGGCCGGACGACATTTAAGATAATCTGACCATAAAAAAAACTGACCATCACGATACCAATGTAGACCAGCGCCACAAAACCGGTGCTAAGGGAAAACGCAAGCGAAGAAAAACGAATGGAAAGCATAAAGAGCATGGCCATCAGCAGTATTTCGATGAGCAGCATTTGCCGATCCGAAAGTGCTTTAATAAATGATCCGGTCAAAATGTTGTGAATAACATTGGCATGCACGCCGCTTAAGGGAAAGTTGGTATCAGTGGGCACTGGGCCGACATCCGTCGATCCGGTAGATACATCTGCTATAATGATAATCTTGCCTTGGAGCTCCTCAGCCCAGATTTCCAGTTCATCGCGATCATCGGAAGCGCGTAAAATATCGGCAAAATTGTAATGATCCATGCGCTCCCAGGGGCCGATGTAATTGACAATCATATTGCCCTGTCTATCAATAGGAATACGAATATCGCGCAACTCGGCACCCGGTTGTTTGGCATCCCGCAAGATGATCGATCGGCCGGGTTTGACGATAATGTTTTCAGGCGGCACCTGGAGATAATCACAGACCACGCGCAGGGGTAAAAGCGGATAGAAAGCATCTTCATAACGCACCAACAGCGGAACCCGACGCAAGACACCATCCGGATCAAATTTTACACTTAATGATCCCAGACCGCGGGAAGCATGGGCCAGCTCCGCGTAGGTGGTCAAAGGATTATCGCTCGCATATAACCGGCCATCGGTCTCATCAACAGACACATTCCACTTCGTTTGAATCACATAGCGTCTGCCTTTAGAAGCCATTTTCCGGGGACTGCTCGGCTCACCGGGTTCGCGCAATTCCAGGGCCAGACCAAAATAGGCATTGTCGGCCGCTTTGACCGCCTCAACCAGTTCGTGATCGTCTTGGGCATTTAATTTGGCCGCAAAAATGAAGTCATAAACCTGGGCCGCCACCTGCATTGATTTTAGATTGCGAACCAGTTGGGCAAAATGGAGTCGATTCAGATACAGGTTTTTAAGCCGTTCAATACTGGTATTGTTAAAATCCACATGCACCACGGTGGCATCATATGCAGGGGCAAGCGCCTTGGATTGAGAACGCAGAATAAAGAGTTGATCTATGGTTTGAGAATTCCAGGTATCAAAGACGTTTGGCAACAGCCAAAAACATAGGTGGGCCGCAAAAAATGCGCCTATAATCAAGACCAGCGGTATGCGTATGTTGTGCGATTTACTCGTGGTCAATTGTAAAGGTCCTGCTAAAAAACGTATCGGCTGAAATCTCGACGGCATATTTGGCAACGTCATGCGCCCTGGCGATCTTAGCCTTTTCAGTGCCACGTAAATTCCCGATGATATTCACCGGACGTTCGGCATAGGTTTTAAATTTCAGGTGTTGTTTTCTGAGTTTACGAATTTCGGCCAGGATCTTTTTTGCCAGAGGTGGTTTTTTAGCTTTATCAGCACTTTCATAATCGTTGATCAGCGCCTCCAATTCGGTCAGACGCTTTATAGAAGCCAGCAAATAGAAGCGTTCTTCTCCGGTGTGTTCATCCAGTTCAAACCATTGATCATCAGCGGGAATATAATAATTGCCAGCAGCGATGTACTCAGGACTTTGTAACTGGAACCGTTTGGGAAACAGGACGCTGAGCTCGCCTTGTGAGCTGCGGTAGATCAGATAGACAAAGCTGTTTTGGTTGACTTTTAAAAAGAATTTGATTTGATCGCCGGTCTTAAGAACCGTGTCACGCGTAACAGCTTCAAATTTTGACCCATTGGCTTTTTTGAGCGCACCGAAAGCCCATTGAAACTGCAAATTGGCCTCTTGCTGATCTGCGTTTTCCTGGGCGTAAACACCCGCATGGAGTTCGAATAGTAAGAAACATAAAAAAGATGTCAAAGCGACACCCATCACTTGACTCAATTTCATTTCGCATTCTCCTATTCGGTAATGGTTTCAGCTATTCAAGACCGGGTTATCTGATAACAGATCGCCACCTGTCAATCACTAGTGTTATTCAACACATCCACGATCAGTAAGAATAATTAATTTGAAAGTATGCTGAAAGCATGAGTTCGCAGATATTTTAAGAAAAAGTAATTTCCCTGTCAAAAGAAAAAATCGTCATGAGCGGCAGCGACGATCGGATAAAAAACTGACGCCGCCCATCGTTTGAAAGCCCAGTGAGGTGTTAGATATGAACGGCAGGCTCAATAACACGCACATCTTTCCAATGGCCTTGACGATAACGCCAATAAGAGGTGACAAACAGGGAAAAAACAAACCCGGTACAACAGCACCAGGCAAAATTGAGCCCGGCGCCGAAGATCTGCACACCGATAACCAATGGCAGGATCATGACAACCACCGACAAAATACCGATGCTCAACATGATAAAGCGCGTATCACCGGCGCCTTTGAGCACACCGATACAGACCATATAGAGGGCATCAAAAAATATATAAGCGGATACAAATCGCAACAGCACGGTTCCGATATCGATGATGGCTGAAAAATTTTGCGATACGGAATCTTGCGGCCTGAAAAGCTCGAGCAGCGGTCCGGGAAACACCAGAAAAAGCACAAACAGCAAGAAGATGTAAACCAACACGATATGGATGGTCGCTCTGGTAGCGGCAATGGCCTCGGGGACCTGATTACGTCCCAGGGCCTGACCGACCAGCGTGCTGGTGCCCAGCGAAAAGCCCATCAACGGCATAAAGGCCAGCGAATTAATTGAAAACACCACATTGGTTGCTGCCAGCTCCAGCTTGCCGATACGCCCCACCATGAAAATAAAGAAGGTAAAAGCAAGGATATCCAAACTGAACTGAATGGCGCTGGGGATGCCGTAGCGCATGAGCCGCCCGAAAAGATTGGCCTCAAAAGCGCGATGGCTTAATACATTAAAGGCGCGATCATTCTTCTTGGTAAATACCAGAAAAGCAAAAATAAGGGCAACCAGCAGCCAGGACATGACGGTGGCAATCCCGGCACCAAAGATCCCCCATTCCGGAAAAATCCAGATGCCATTGATCAGAGCATAGTCCAAGGGGATGTTGAAAAGGGTGCCAATCAGCGTGATAACCATCACCAGTCGCGTCTGGCCCCGTCCGCTAAAAAAACACGACAGGGCAGTTCCCAAAATGGTTATGCCCGAACCCAGACACAGGACTCTAAAGTACACTGCCTCCAACACCTGCACCTCAGCCGGGTGGCCGGCAAGCGCAAACAGCGGTTCGGCCAAAAAACTCAGACCGACCATGGCGGCTGCAGAAAAAAGCGCAAAATAATTTCCCTGCCACAAGGCGGCACCAACGCGCTGGGATTGGCCCGATCCAACATACTGGGCCACAAACACATTGAGATACTGAGCGGTACCTAAAAAAATGGAAATAAATAAAAACGCGGCGATACCGGCCGGAAGCGCAGCCGCAATGGCATCCAGCGAATAATTGGCCAGAAAGACCCGGTCGGTAAATTCCATGATCATGGTTGAAGACATGCTGATCACTAGCGGCAGGCTGACCCTTAGGACCTGCCGATAGGGTCTATTGGGCTGGCTATGATGGGTGCGATCGTTCATTTATGGTCTTTAAACAAAGTCTGAATAAGAAAAAAAAGAAGCTAAGGCATATATGCAATGGCGAAATTTTGCAAGGTAGGGGTAAAGAAAGTGCCTAAAATGACTAAACTGAGCTAAAATGCCTAAAATTAGAGCATCGCTGCGCTCCATCATGAAAAAATTGATAGAATGCTCTGGCTTTAGTCACTTATGTTTTATTAGAACCTATCTCAAAAATAGTAGATCACGCCCAAGGGCAAGGCGGAAACCGATTCAAAAGTGGAGCATACACGACAGTATTCGAGCATTTTGAATCGGTTTTCAACACAGCCATTGGGTGTTAGATGCATTTTTGAGATGGGTTCTACTGCCAGTCGGGTGAAAGCCGACCATCAGCCCCTTTACGGTAGGGCATCCAAGTCAGCCCAAAGGCCTCCAGCGAAATATCGGTGCTTTTCGGTTTGACCATGACCTCATCCAGTTGTTCGGCCGCCGGATCATAGCGGGTTTCAAGGCTATCGATATCGCTTTGCAGTTGCTGGTCGAGTCCGGCCATTTCCTGCTTGACCGCTTCGGCGGTCTGCTGGGCCCTGGCGACATCCATGCGTTCTTTGCGCATACGGCCGGCAGACTTCATCGCCGTTCCAAATCGTGTGGCCGAACGGGTACTGACCGCCTTGCGACCCAAAAATGCACCCAGGATAGCCGTTCCAAAAGAAACCATGGTTTCCATTTTTTTAGATTTGGCCTGTTCCTGTTCCCGCTGCAGCGCCTGTTCGGCACGCATCAAGCGTCGTTGCAGTGTGTTGAATTTGGCGCTGTATTTGCGTCGCAGCTTTTCAACTTCCAGATCACGTTTTTCACGAGCCGCCTGGTTGAGTCGCGAAAGAAACTCACTTTTCGACTCAGTCGGATGGCTGGTTAATTTAAACTGTTTCGAACGATAGAGCATCAGTGGACGATTTTGTCGCACCCAGCGCAACAAACTTTTGTTCCATTTGCTGTAAGATTTGGTCTTGCGTGCGATGGAGGGCAAATCAGCGAAGTTGGCACCGGGCAATGGAGAAGTTTGAAGCTCCTCGGGCGCCAGCGCGATATCTTCGGCCTGGTCCCAATCCAGGGGTATGGGGCCGTCTTCCAACATAGCAGAAATGGCCACTTTCTCGGTGGAATCGACTTTGTATCTGGCTGAAGAATAGTGAATATCCAGCCAGCCGGCGACTGCCGGATAATACATCAGCCCCTGGCCGGCGCCGGATGCAGCCAAATACATAACGTTGATTTCGGGGGCAACAACCGGTGGCTCTGAAATGGCTGAAGGCGCTTGTAGGCCGGCAGATTGGACAGCAGGTGCGGCCGGTAAAGCGGCAGCCGCTGTTTGTACCGACGCCGCCACCGGTTTCTGCAGGGATTTTTTGGCAGCCATCAAATTTTTGATCTGTTCGCGGGTCAGGGGGCCGCGCAGATAAGAGAGCACCCAGCGGGTTTCAAAAGTGACCGGCGCATTTTCGTGAACATTGTTAAGCAAAAATATGCGCTTGCCCAGTCCGGCCAGGATCTCCTCCATACGACCCCGGTCAAATCCGGTACCGGCGGCGGCTCCTTCGAGCCCGGCCAACACCCGTTCCTTGTCACGCTCGGTCTGCAGACGGCCGATAAACCATGATCCGGTATTGGACAATCCTTTGTAATCTAGATCAACCGGATTTTGGGTTGAAAGGACCACCCCCAAACCGAAGGCCCTGGCCTGTTTCAGCAACGTTAAAAGCGGCGCTTTTGAAGGCGGATTCTTTACCGGCGGAAAGTAGCCGAAAATCTCATCCATGTAAAGGATCGCACGCAGGCTGGAAGTACCTGCCTGGGTACGCATCCAGGCCAGAATTTCATTGAGCAGCATGGAAACAAAGAACATGCGCTCGGCATCTGAAAGGTGGCTGATGGTAAAAATCGACGCTTTCGGCTTGCCCGTGTCGGAAAAGAGCATTCGGTTGATATTCAGTGGCTCGCCTTCAAGCCAGGCTTCAAAACCGGGAGCCGCCAGCAGGTTGTTTAAACGCATGGCCAGCTGAAATCGATCTTTGGCCGGATAAAAAGAATCCAGGTCCATCACGCCGATACGCTCAAACCCGGGCGATTGAATGGCACGGATCAATCCGGCCAGGTCAAGTGCGCGACCATCCGCCCAAATGGATTCAAGAATGTTGGAGATTAAAATATGCTCACGGCTGGTGATCGGGTCGGCTTCAATGCCCAGCAGTGCCAGTAGGCTGGTAGCGGTGGTCTGGATGCGCTCACGCAACAAATCCAAATCTTGAGCCATGGCGGGTGGTGGCGGGGCAAAGCTTCGTAGAACGCTTACCGGCAAGCCGGCGCTGCTGCCCGGTGTGTAAACGGCAACATCGGCAGCCGCCTGCAAGCGGGCAATCCGCTCAGGCGTCTGCCCCCAGCCGCCCAAACCGTTACGCCATAACTCAGCCTGCCGGTTGGCAAATTGGGAAGGTGTTTGCCCGGCATTTAGCGCATCCTGCTCGTTAACCCACGGCCGGAAATCTTCGGCACGCAATTGGGGAAAAGTGAGCACCAGGTTGGTCAAATCACCCTTGGGATCAATGGCAATGATCGGGATATTATCAATCAGCGCCTCTTCTAAAATCGCAATGCCCAGGCCGGTCTTACCGCTGCCGGTCATACCGATGATGACCCCGTGGGTGGTCAAATCTTTGGAATCGTACAGTAAAAGACCTTCCTGACGCTTGCGGGACGGCATGTCATATTCTTTGCCTAAGTAAAAAGCGCCGAGTTTTTCATATTCGCTCATGGCGATCCTCCCCAAACGGTTGCCGGTTAGGCCGGTTGAGCCCGTTAAGCCGGTTATTTTGATAACATGACTTTTAAGACCGACCGGCTTAACGGGCTAACGGGCTCAACGGGTAAACCTATGAATTCACTTTTCTCTGTTGATATTGGTGGCGGTTTAGCTCACTTGTTTTTGGTTTATATTACTGTATACAAAAAAATTATCCCAGATCGCATCCAGTTGCTGTTTGGCGCTGTTGAGGGGCACACAGCGCAGGTAATCGTTGTCAGCTGTAATCAATTTTAGCCGTTGTAGTTTCTGGATCGCATCTCCGATTTCAAAATCAATATGGCAATCCCAACGGTCTGCCAGCCAGTTTTCAATGCGCTGATCAAGTGCACTTTTGGTCAAGGGCTCTTTGGCGGTCAGCAAAAAAAAGTAGGCCAACACTGCCTCTTTAAACTCTTCTTCTTCAGCGGTATCAATCAGGTGGTAGAATACACCGGCGTTGTTGTCAAGATTCTTAAAATACAGATTGTCGGCCAGGGCTTTCATGAATTTGATTTTACGATTTTTGTATTTGTTGATCTGTCTGAATAAAAACCCCGCCAGGGTGCCCAATCCAGCACCCAGCGCGATCAGATGCTGCTGTTTGATTTGAACCTCTTCATCTTTTAGTCCCAGCCAAAACGAGATAACAGACCCCACCAATAGCAGAGAAGCGCCCAGCTTGGTCACCAAAACAATGATCCCACTGACTGCCGCCGGGACACCAATGATGACCTTGTCTATGGTTTTCATGCGGACCTTGCTGTTGGGAAAAAGCATTTCCAGATCCGCTTTGGGGACATTATGAAAAAGCTTGATGACCGCTGAACCGGGCTCAAAATAGAGGTGTTTGCGTTTTAGTTTTTCAAAATAGTCAGCTTCTTTGAATTTAATATAGATGGCCACACGATCGTAATTGGTAAATTTAAATTTTTT
>JAAUXY010047329.1_pt1 | contig 12052 bp, 12 predicted proteins | sample 7278121 | NCBI WGS metagenome assembly JAAUXY01 (sample SAMN14350117, study PRJNA611818) | marine sediment metagenome | isolation source: surface marine sediment (1.8m) | place: French Polynesia: Moorea | collected 2018-08 | reverse complement strand
GTCGATGTCGAACTTTTCTCGCAGGTCGGTCTCAAGAACCCGAAGCACCTGCTCAATGCCGTCCTCCGTCAGGTAGTCCGGTACGTCGCGCAGTGGCAAATGGGTGCTGGCAAGGGCAACGCGCAAGTCGCCGGCGACAAGCATCATTACCGGAAGCGGCGCGCCGCAGAGATCCGCGAGGAACTCTGTGTGACCCGTGAATGGCACACCACTGTCGGCGATGACGTTCTTCGCGAGCGGGGCTGTCACGAGGGCACCGAAATCGCCGTCCAGACAGCCTCGCACGGCAATCTCCAGGCCTTCGAGCAGCGTTGCCGCATTGGCAGAATCGGGTTGGCCGGGGGTTACCGGGGCCGGGAATGGTGTGTCGATGACACGCAGGCGATTGTCGAACTGACGGTTGTCGCCAACGACCACGATGTCATCGACGAAGCGGCTGTCTGCGAGCGCATTGCATAGCTCAGGGCCGACGCCCGCCGGGTCGCCAGCTGTGATGACGAGTGGTCTGTGCGCGGCCACGCCTAGATTTTGGACTGTACGAACGCCTCGTCACGCAGCCGCTGAATCCAGAGCTGTGACTCTTCCTCCATCTTGCCATTGCGGATGCGAAGGTCGCAGTTGCGCTCTTTCATTTCCTCGGTGTTGTCGTAGACGCGGCGATCGATCACTTCGAGAATGTGCCAGCCGAATTGCGTGCGGAATGGTTCCGATATAACGCCGATCTCGCTAGCGGCGATCGTAGCCTCAAACTCGGGCGCGTAGGTGTTCGGTCCCGCCCAGCCCAGCTCACCACCCAGGTTGGCAGAGCCCGGATCATCAGACAGCAGCTTGGCCTGCTCGCCGAAGTCCTCACCTTCGCGGATCTTGCCGAGGGCCTCATCGAGGCGCTGTCTCGCCGTTGCGTCGTCGATGATCTCGTTGGGCATGATCAGGATATGGCGAACGTTAGCCTGGTTGACCTCGCTTCGCTCAACGGCGCTGCGCAGGTCATCGACACGCACGAGATGGAAACTGCTCGCGGCGCGGATCGGCTCAGATACATCGCCGCGGCCCATTTCCTGCAACACGTCGGTGAATACAGTCGGCACCTGCTGACCCTGCATCCAGCCCAGGGCGCCGCCCTGCAAAGCGGTCGGGCCTTTCGAGTGGCGCACGGCAAGCTCACGAAAGTCTGCGCCGTCCTGGATCTGCTGATAGATCTCGTTTGCCATAGTCTCGACTTCGCGAATCTCATCCGAGCTGGCGGCTTCATTAAACGTTAGCAGAATGTGCGACAGCTGGTATTCAGAGTTCGCAACGACGTTACCTTCGAGATCGGCAACGCATTGTTCGATCTCGCGTTCCGAAACGTTAATGCTCTGGCCCACTTCAATGCGGCGGAGCTGGTCTACCGTGATTTCCTCACGGAGCTGCTGGCGGAATTGCGCGTAGTCAACGCCGTCCTGAGCAAGTACGCGAGGCATGTCCTCGAAGGCCACCTGGTTCTGCGCGGCGATGTTTGCGATTGCCGCGTTCAGATTCTGGTCCGAGACGTTCAAACCGATGCGGTCGGCGCGTTGCAGCTGGATTTCCGTGAGGATCAGGCGCTCGAGGAGCTGCTCTTCGAGGACCTGCATAGGCGGCAGCGGAATGCCCTGCGCTTCGGCGTTCTTCGCAACGGTGTCGATTTGCCGGTAGAGCTGGCTCTTGAGCACAACCCCTTCGTTGACGATCGCCGCCACGCCATCGAGGAATTCACCCGTCTCGGAGAGCTCGTCCGCGACGGCGACAGGCGCGGCCGCTAATGCGACAAACGCGCATATGTTCTTGATTTTAAACACTTTTTACTACCGGAGATCTGCAGAATAGCCAAGAATACCACGTTCGAGCAGTTTGTCGGCAGCCGTGCCGACGCTCGTCATTCCCTTCAATACCAATTGCAGACCGAAGGACGAATCGCGAGTTCCGTCACGGGTCGAGATATGGCGCCGCGATACGAGACGCAGGCCCCAGCAACAGCTCTCGTATTCAAGCCCGAAAAACTGCTCGAGGACCTCCTGGTCGCGGAACGAAAAGTTGTAGCGGCCAACGAAATTCCATTGTTTTGCGACGGGCCAGGACCATGACAGATCACCCTGTTCAAGCGAGTCGCGACGGAATCGATAAGCGAGGTTCAGAATCTTGTTCTGCGACGGGCTGTACTGCAGGCGTGCCTCGGATTTGGTCGTGCCGTTCTCGCCCGTGCCCCACTGGTGGCCGAAGTCGAAATTGACATTGTCAAACAACAGGACGCGTACCTGGGCTATGTAATCCGAGGTATCGAACGTCGCGGCGGACGTATCGGGCAAGGTCACGATACGATCGCTGAAGTAACGCGTCTGACCGACCGTCGCCGACACGAGTTCGCGACCCGTGCCGACATCGAGGATACGTGACGTTACGCCAACGCTGAGCTGGTCGGTGTCGCCGATACGATCGATGCCCAGAAAACGGTTCTTGCGATACAGCTGCACCAGGTTGATGTCCGGTGTGATCGTATCGAAGACCGGGAAGCTGTTCTGGTCGCGGAAAGGAATGTGCACATACAGCAGACGCGGTTCGAGCGTCTGAATGCGGCCCGCGTTCGCCATGGTGCGTTCGAGTATGAGGCCCGTGTCGATACTCGAAATCGGTACGGTGCGTTCCGGCGTTGTGTCCTCACCGGGCAACGTGTCGCTGAGTTCGTAAGTCGTGTAATCGACCGAAACGGCCGGCTTGAAGAAAAGGCCCGGGCGCCCAAGTGCCAGTTCCATGGACGGCGCCGCATTGAATCGCCAACCCGTTGCGCCTGTATCGCGGTCGAAATTGACGAGTTCGGTATCGATACCGAAGCGTACTGGGCCCAATGGCAGGTTTCCGTTTACGACCACCTGCGGCAGCCGGCGGTAAGGCTCGTCGCTCGGCGCGATCGTATCGTCGATAGTCTGGTAGTCCTGCACCTGGGCGAACATCGACACTCGATCGGAGTAATAGTCGAAGCTCACGTGCCGATCGAGATGCGTGATACTCGAAATGCTCAGGCTGCCGCCAAGGTCCTCGAAGTACTGGCTGTCCGAGACTTCGCGGAAGTTGATGCGGTTGCGCCAGCCGTTATCGAACAGCGTGCGGTGGGTGAGGCGCATCTGGTGCCTTGTACGATTGACCTCGTCGTCGTCGGGCAAGTAGTCCGCGGTAATCGTGCCTTCGTTGCGCGCCGTCAGGTAGCGGAACTGCGTTTCGAGTTGCAGACCGCGACTCGTCAACAATCGCGGCGTTATCGTCGCGTCGTAATTTGGGGCAATATTCCAGTAGTAGGGCACACGTATTTCATTGCCGCTGCGTCCGGAGCTGCCAATCTCCGGCGTCAGGACGCCTGATTTGCGCGCGTCACCGATCGGAAACGAGATGTACGGCAGGTAGAGGATTGGCACGTCGAAGAAACGCAACCGCATTCCCTTGGCTGTGCCTATGCCCTCACGGGTGTCGAGTTCGATCGATTTGCCCTGCAGCAGCCAGTCTTCCGATCCTGGCGGGCAGGTCGTGTACTCGACGCCGGTGAGCGTCAGCGTTCCGGCTTCGTTGATTTCCAGTGACTCAGCCGCGCCGCGGGCATTGCTGCTGCCCAGAGAGAAGTCGGCACCTTCGAACCGAATTCGGCCCATGTCATAGCCGAACTCGGCCGAGCGACTGCGGATTTGCGTGCCGGGATCCTCGTAGCGCACGCCGCCCTCGAGAAACAAAGCTCGCTGCTCCGGATCGTAATAGGCTGAATCGGCGCCCGCGAGTTTGTCATCGCGCCGCAGCAGGACACCGCCGCTCATCCGGGCGGTCGGATCGTCGCCCAGTTGTGCCTCGACGGAACCCGCCTCGAGCACAACCGTATCCGGATTGGCGAGAGCGCCATCGCCCAGGCGAAAGTCCTCTGCCAGTCGTTCGCCGAGAGACGTGCCGCAACTGAGCGGATCGTCCGCCTGTGCCTGGGTGAAGGCAAATAGTGAGCAGGCGAGGATTAGGGGTTTCGCAGACAAAACGATGGTCGGGTCAGAGTTCGACTGGCTTGATTAGTCGGGATGTTATCAGCCTTTGGGATTTGATACCTTCCCTTGGTTTCCTAGTTGCTTCAACGCGTTACGGAGAGCCACGATAGCAAGTTCAACGACCCCGCCCGACGTCCGCCTGGACGCACTGCGTGACTGGACGCTCGACATCGACAGCGTGGCCGGCGCCGAGCCGGTGCCGGCATCCATCGACGCCAGTTTCCGTCGTTATTTTCGACTGCAGGGTGCGGGCGAGAGTTTCATCGCAATGGATGCCCCGCCGGACAAGGAAGACTCCGTGCCGTTCGTGCGCGTTGCCGGATTTCTTGAGGCGATGCAGCTCAATGCGCCACGCGTCGTCGAGGCGAATATGGAACACGGCTTCCTGTTACTGACCGACCTCGGCACGCGCCAGTATCTGCAGGAGCTGCTTGGAGACTCGTCACAGGCTGAGACGCTGTATCGCGATGCGATCGACGCGCTGCTCGTGATGCATAAGAACGGCGCAGCATTCCAGGCACAGTTGCCGCCCTACGATGAAGAGCTGCTGCGCTTCGAGCTTTCACTGTTTCACGACTGGTTGTGCGGCACGCATCTTGGCATCGAATTCGACGATGCCGCCGAAAAAGAGTGGCAATCGCTGTGTGACCTGTTGGTTGCCAATGCGCTCGATCAGCCGCAGGTATTCGTCCATCGCGACTACCATTCCCGCAACCTGATGGTCATGGATGAAGACAATCCTGGCATTCTCGATTTTCAGGATGCCGTTGAGGGGCCCCTTACTTACGACCTCGTCTCGTTGCTCAAGGACTGCTATGTGAAGTGGCCGGAAGATCGTATCTGGCAATGGGCGCTCGATTTCTACAACGGCTGCGATGCGTCGTTACGGGAACAGGTTCCTGAGGAACAGTTTCGCCGCTATTTCGAGCTGATGGGCGTGCAGCGCCAGGTGAAAGCGGCCGGAATATTCTGTCGCTTGAACCATCGCGATGGCAAAGAGGGTTATCTCAAAGATATCCCACGCACGCTCTCGTACATTGTCGACGTGGCACCGCGCTACGAGGAACTCGCGTTTCTGATCGACCTGATCGAAACCCGGGTCCTGCCAGGTCTGGAAGCGAAACAATGAGGGCGATGGTGCTGGCCGCGGGCCGCGGCGAACGGTTGCGGCCACTGACCGACGAGGTTCCGAAGTCTCTCGTCGAGGTGCGTGGAGAGAGCCTGCTTGAACGCCACCTCGTGAACATCCATGCCGCCGGTATCCGCACGGTTGTGATCAATCTCGGCTGGCTCGGCGATCGGATTGTTGAGCGCGTCGGATCGGGTGAACGCTATGGACTAAACGTGCTGTACAGCCAGGAAGGCGACAACATCCTGGAGACAGGCGGTGGTATCCACAAAGCCCTGCCGATGCTCGGTGACGATCCGTTCCTCGTGGTTAACGCAGACATATACACGGATATGCCGGTGCCGAGAATCAACATGGCCGACGAACATGTGGGACATCTCGTCATGGTGCCGTCGCCGGAATACAGGGACGGTGGCGATTTTGATATCGAGAACGGCCTGATCCGAAACGGAGAATCGCAGCGTCTTACCTTCAGCGGTGTGGCGATGTATCGACCCTCGTTCTTCGATGGCTGTGAACCCGGCCGTTTCCCGCTCGCGCCGATGCTGCGTGAGGCGGCGGACAACGGCCAATTATCCGGGTCGCTGTATGAAGGATTGTGGGCCGATATCGGAACACCTGAACGACTCAAGGCAATCCAGTAGAGACTGGCTAGCGTGAGTCGCCCTTTGCGCGCACGTAGATTTCCTTGCTGACCCGCGCTACGGCTTCGCCGGACTCATTCACGAGATCCGTCTCGAAGTGGTACGTGTTCTTACCAAGCTCGTCGACTTCAGCCTTCATTTCCTGCAATCGTTCGGCGCTGATTTCATAAACACCAGTGATCGTGCCCTTGGCAGGCTTCAGAAAGTCGATCGCAGCGGATTTGTCCCAGACGACGTAACCCTTGCCGAAGTTCATTGTGACAATGAATACGAAAAACGGATCGGCCATTGCGTACAGGCTGCCACCAAAGTGCGTGCCGAATAGGTTGCGCGTATACCAGCGAGGTTTGAGCTGGACTTCAAAACGCGTGAAATCGTCGCTGAATGACCGCATGCGAATACCCATGCCGAGATAAGGTGGGTAGATATTGACCTTGCGAATGAGCTTCGCAAACTTCGTATTACTCACACGGTGACTCCGGCTGGTCGTCAGTCGCTCAATTATAGCGACGGCACAACTGTGACGGCATCGGCAGTCACCGCACATAGTGCAAAACTAGAATCAGGCTGGTGAGTAGCATCGACGAACAGGAAAAGCTGGTGCACTGGGGCTATGCCGTTCAGTGGTGCACGCTGCTGTGGCCGCCGGCGATCGTCGCGTCAGCGCTGTATCTGCTCTGGATACGCAAGCGCATTCTGAACCGCGATATCTATTCGCACGTTTCCTGGCAACTGGTTACGGCAAGCGTCACGATACTCGCAATTCCTATTGCGATCCTGCTCCTGTTCGTCGGGCTCAGCGGCGTCAACAACGACTCACCCGTATCGATCGTTGCCACGTTCGCATTGATTGGCGGCTCTTACCTGTTTCTGCCGTGGCTGGCGTACCGACTGTTGCGCGGGTCGATCAGGTTCTCGAATGAGTTGCCGATGGAGCACGCCTGGTTGTAAGCGAGCCGAAGTCGGTGAGCTCAAGGCCGCACTTGTCGACGAAGTTCTCGAACTGGCCGTATTCGTCTCGCGGGATGTCGAAGGTCACCGGATCGCCGCGATCGCGATGGAACATCAACGTTGCGCCGTTCCTGGCCGCTTTGAACAAGTCGTTTGCGGACTCGCCAGGTCTGGACATGAAGACGCGGCCGCCATAGGTCCAGATCCACGTTTCTTCCCGCGGAGGCCTGTCATCGATCTGGAAACGCGCTTTCCACTCGGCCGGAGTGCGAAACCACTTTTCGAAGATCTCACCCAGCGACAGCGCTTTGACCGAGACAAAGGCATACACCTGTTTCTTCTGGCACGTGAAGCCAATCGCGGGGCCGTCTGTTTTCGTCATGTAGAGCGCGCGACCACGAAAGTACGTTTTGCCACGTCGCTTCACGTAGAGCTTGGCAGTCTCCCAATCGTATTCGACAGCCGGTTCCGGCTGGTCCTGCTCAGGCGCCTGCGCCCAGGCGGGCAGCGCGACAAGAAATCCGATAGCGAGAACGAGGGCCTTCATTCGGCCTCGAGCCCCATGTGGCGCAGGAAATGCGGCAGCAACCTGTCACCGGTTTGTTCGAGGTCCAGTTCGATGCCGAGCGTCTTGAGGTCCGTCATAGCAAGTCCCTTGTAGCCGCAAGGATTGATACGAGAGAAAGGCTCCAGGTCGGCATCGACATTCAGCGCCATGCCGTGAAAGCTGCATCCGCGTCGAATTCTCAGGCCGACGCTGGCCAGCTTATCATCGTTTACATAGACTCCCGGCGCCTCGGGCTTGGCGGCCGCTTCGACACCGAATTCGGCGACAAGGTCGACGACACTCTGCTCGAGCGCCGTGACCAACGTGCGTACGCCGATGTTGGCGCGGCGGATGTCGATCAAAGGATAGACCATGAGCTGTCCCGGCCCGTGGAAGGTCACCTGACCGCCGCGGTCAATTCGCACGATGGGGATGTCGCCGGGTGCCAGCAGGTGTTCTTCAGCGGCGTTCAAGCCCATTGTGAAGACAGGCGGATGCTCGCAGAACCAGATTTCGTCCGGCGTCGACTCATCGCGCTCATCAGTGAATGCCTGCATCGCGTGCCACAGCGGCACGTAGTCTTCGCGACCGAGGAAACTGGTTTTCACAGGGCCATGAGAACGTCGTCGTGAGACGTGACGTCCCGGTAGATGTTATCGAGCTGCTCCTGGCTCTCGGCGGTAATGGTGACGGTTACCGACACAAAGCGCGCATTGCGGCTCAGCGCGGCCTGCACCGCATCATCGGCCACGGGACCGGCGTGCTTCTCGACGAGCGCGCGTGCCGTGGCGCGAAATTCGGGTGTATCGCGCCCCATCATCTTGATAGGGAACTGGCACGGAAACTCAATTGCCGATTCTTCGGACATGCGTCACTCGAACCAGAGACTCACGCCATCGCGCATGCGCTGTCAGACCGAACCCGTAGGATTATCGTCAAGTGCGCGCAGCGGCGTGCGAAGAACTTCGCTGTCGCCCAGGCTGATGCGCAGCTCCGCAATCGGCTGCCCGGTTGAAAGAGGTGCCTCGACGATAGCCGGGATGTCCAGCGTCGACTCGAGCTGATCGTAAGCGCCGCGCCGCACCGTTATATACAGGTCTTCGAGAACGCCGAGGCGTGACGTCTCATTGGCCGATTTCCAGACGCGCGCGGTCGTCACTTCTTCGCCCGCCTTGAACAGCAAACGCGTTTCGAAGAAGCGGAAGCCATAGTTGATCAGCGCCTGACTGCCATCGCTGCGTGCCTTGTCGCTCGACGTACCCATAACGACCGAGATGATGCGCATACCGTCGCGACTGGCCGAAGACACGAGGCAATACCCCGCTTCATCAGTGTGGCCGGTCTTGAGACCATCGACTGATGCGTCGCGCCACAGCAGGCGGTTGCGATTGGGCTGCTTGATGTCGTTAAACGTGTATTCCTTGACGGCGTACCAGGCGTAGTACTCGGGAAACTCCTCGATGATCGCGCGGGCCAGCGTCGCAAGGTCGCGCGCCGTCGTCACATGGCCTTCGGCTGGCAATCCGGTTGCGTTGCGGAAACTGCTCGAGAGCATGCCGAGTTGCGACGCATACTGGTTCATCATTTGCGCAAACACATCTTCAGTGCCGGCAATGTGCTCGGCGAGCGCCACGCTCGCGTCGTTGCCCGACTGCACGATCATGCCGAGAAGAAGATCCTCGATCTTCACGCGTTTGCCAACTTCGACAAACATGCGGGAGCCTTCGGTGCGCCAGGCTTTTTCGGAAATAGTCGTCTCGTCCTCGAGCTGAATCTGGCCCTGCTGCAGCGCCTTGAAGACGACGTAAGCGGTCATGAGCTTGGTCAGGCTGGCGGGGGCGAGCGCTACATCGGGATCGAGCGTCGCCAGTTCGTGGCCCGTCGTCGCGTCGATGACGAGATAGCTCTTGGCACCAATGATCGGTGGTGCCGGTACAGGCATTTGCCCTTGCGCGTAACTATGTGAAATTACGAGAAAAGCGAAGAGGGCGAAAACAAATGACAGACGCTGCGACATGGGGCCTCGTAAATCGGGTGTTTGGCTTCGGCCGCGTATTGTACGCGGCTATTCGGTAATTAGGTATGGATCGATGATACCGATGTTTTCGAGTTCCTCGACCAGGATGTCGTACTGGATCACATCGTCCACGGGACCGATGCGCACCCGATACAGCGTCCGCTCCTGCGTGCGTTCCTCGTGAATGAACGCCTTCTCGATGCCGGCGAGGGACAGGGCGCCCAGGCGACGCTCCGCGTTCGCGCGGTCACCAAACGCACCGACCTGCACGTACACGAGATTCGACGTTATCGCGGGAGCCGGCGTGCTGGTGACAGGGGCTGCTTGGGTGCCCGCGACAGGAGGCGGCTTGCCGGCAACCGTCGATCGGGTCGGTCGGGGACCTGCCGGCTCGTCGAAATTGATCGCAGTGACCTCTACCAGGCTTGTACCGTCCCGAACCATGTCGAGTTTGAGCGCCGCAGCGTAAGAAAGGTCGATGATGCGATTGTGGACAAAGGGGCCACGGTCGTTAACGCGCACGACGACCGACTTGTCGTTGCGCAGATTGCGCACACGCACGTAGGTCGGCAGCGGTAGCGTCTTGTGCGCCGCCGTCATCGCGTACATGTTGTACGTCTCGCGGTTCGACGTCAGGTTGCCGTGAAATTTCTTCCCGTACCACGATGCCACGCCGCGTTCCTGGTAGTCCCTGGCCGAGTTCATCACGGTATAGCGTTTGCCGAGCACCTCGTACACAGGGCCATTGCCGTATCTGCTGCGCGGTTCGGGCCTCGGGACGGCATCGCCGGGAAGATCCGGAATGCTCACGCTGCCGGACGGTGGGCCATCGCCCCGTACCTTGCTGCCGCCACAGCCGGCGACGGCGACCATCGTGAGGATGAGAAGCGGGAGGCTAGCCCGCATCGGCCGCTACCTTGCGGGCGATCTCCTGGCCAAGCTGGTGGGCGGCCAGCGCGTACATGACGCTACGGTTGTACTTCGTGATGACGAAGAAGTTGTGGAAACCGACCCAGTGTTCGGTGCCGTTGTCACCTTCGTAGGTAAGCAGTTCCGTCTTGCTGTCAGCAGCCATGCCGGTCGAAAACACAACGCCCATCTTGCTCAGAGAATCGACTGTCTGCGTCGGCTTTAACGTGTTACGGGGCGTGGGTACGTCGCCCGCCCAACGGCTGCCGAGCGTGGCTTGAGAAGTTACTTCCTCGCCCGACTGCCAGCCGTGCTCGATGAAGTAATTGGCGACGCTGCCTGCAACGTCGGCCCAGTTGTTCCAGATGTCGCGCTTGCCGTCGCCGGTTGCATCAACAGCGTAGGCGCGGAAGCTGGACGGCATGAACTGCGGCCTGCCCATCGCCCCGGCATAAGAACCAACGGGCGCCGTCGCGTCGAGTTCCTCTTCGCGTGCCAGGATCAGGAATTGCACGAGCTCATTACGGAAGAATTTCTGGCGAGGCGGGTAGTCGAAAGCGAGCGTCGACAGCGCATCGATGACACGATCCCTGCCTGTGATACGCCCGTAATAGGTTTCGACGCCGATGATGCCCACGATCATCTCGACCGAGACGCCGGTTTCCTGCTGTATCCGTTCGAGCATCTCGCGATTCTCGAGCCAGAACTCCGTACCGGCGCGAATACGCTCTTTCGTTATGAAGATCTTGCGATATTCACCCCACGAGAGTTTCTTCTCGGCCGGCGTCGAGATCTTGCGAATAATCGACTGCTTGATCTTCGCTTTGCCGAGCGTTGCGGCAAGCGTGTCACGGTCGAAGCCGTGCTCGTCGACCATCTCATCGATGAACGCAGCGACATTGGGGCGCGTCACATCGACGTACGCGTCTTCGGCAGCTTGCGAACAGGAGACGGAAACGAAGAGGATTGCAGCGACTGCGAGTAGGCGATTTGTCGTCAGTGCGGCAACAGTTTCCGGTGCGAGTGAATGGACATGAGAATACCGAAACCCGCCATCAGCGTCACCATCGAGGTTCCGCCAAAGCTGACCAGCGGCAACGGCACGCCGACGACCGGTACGAGCCCGGTCACCATGGCGGTGTTGACGAAGACGTAGACCATGAAGGTCAGGCTGATCGACCCGGCGAGCAGCCGTGAATAGGTGTCGTGTGCCTGCACAGCGATGTAGAGGCCGCGCCCGATCACAAACATATACAGAACGAGCAGGGTTAATGCGCCGAGCAGCCCAAATTCCTCACCGAGCACGGCAAAAATGAAATCCGTGTCGCGTTCCGGCAGGAACTCGAGCTGGGCCTGCGATCCATTCGTCCAGCCTTTGCCGAACGTACCGCCTGAGCCGATCGCGATTTTCGACTGAATAATGTTGTAACCGGCGCCGAGCGGGTCACTATCGGGATCGAGCAATGTCAGGACGCGCTGCTTCTGGTAGTCCTTCATGAAATTCCAGAGCACCAGCGCGCCCGGAATGGCGGCGATGCCCAGGCCGATAATCAGGCGGAATGACATACCCGCAAGAATGATGACGATTATTCCCGACGCCGCGATCAGAAGCGCCGTCCCGAGATCTGGTTGTCGCGCGATCAGGATCGTCGGCACTATGATCATGACGGCGATAATCGCCAGGTGCCCGATCTTTGGCGGAATATGCCTGTCGTGCAGGAACCACGCGGCCATCATCGGTACGCCGAGCTTCATAGCCTCCGATGGCTGGAAGCGGATACCGAAGTCGAGCCAGCGACGGGCTCCCTGTCCGACCTCGCC
>JAAUXY010002279.1_pt1 | contig 12052 bp, 3 predicted proteins | sample 7278121 | NCBI WGS metagenome assembly JAAUXY01 (sample SAMN14350117, study PRJNA611818) | marine sediment metagenome | isolation source: surface marine sediment (1.8m) | place: French Polynesia: Moorea | collected 2018-08 | reverse complement strand
TTTACCCTGAAAAAAGCGCTACTCGTTACGTTGGCTTTCGCGGGTATGCTGGCTGGGGCGGTCTTATGGATATATCAGACTCAATCCCCTCGCCCCAGCCCCATACAGGCTACTCCTTCAGTAGATCGATGGCTCAGCGGTGCTGGTGAAGGATTTGCATCGGTTGAGCCCGGATGGAATTTCAACTTTCCCGACGATCACGGCGCACATCTGGCCTTCCCGACGGAATCCTGGTATTTCACCGGCCACCTGAGAGCGGTCAACGGTGGACATTTCGCTTTTCAAATGAACTTTTTTCGATTGGCGCTGGCACCGGAGCCTCCTAAGACTGATTCCGCGTGGGCGACCAATCAGATCTATCGGGCCCACTTTGCAATTACCGATGTGAATCGGAAGCAATTTCATGCTTCAGAGCGATTCAGCCGTGCGGCACTGAAACTGGCGGGCGCCGAGCGGTCCCCTGCGCGAGTCTGGTTGGAAAATTGGGAAATAATCATCCTGGATGGTGAGGAGGTTTCTAAATTTGAGTTGCGCGCGGGTACCAAGAATCTCGATCTCGAGTTGACCTTGACGGAAATCAAATCTGCCGTATTTGGAAACGAAGGTCTGGCCAGTATCGGCCCGGGCAGCAGTCGTTTCCATGCCTACTTATTCCCTCGGCTGAAAGCCCATGGTCGGCTTCAGTTGGACGACGAATCCTTGCCGGTGGAGGGTTGGGCTTGGTTGGATCGGGCCTGGGGGGAGGTGCCGTTGTCCCGTGGCCAAATCGCTCTGAACCGATTCGTGCTTCAATTGGACGATAATCGTGAAATCATGATTTTCCAACTGAGGCGTCGTGACGGGAGTGGAGACCCTATAAATAGGGGTCTAATTATCCTACCCGATGGATCGGTGCGTGCGCTACGTCGTCGAGACCTTGAGCTGAAGGTGCTGGATCATTGGAAGAGCCCTCGGAATGGCAGCTCTTATCCTGCCCGTTGGCATCTGGAATTGCCGTCAGAAGACATGGAGCTTGAGATCGTCCCACTACTCCCCGATCAGGAACTCGACCTATCCATACGCTACTGGACGGGGGGAGTAGGTATTGTCGGCCAGGGAAAGGGGCAAGGGTTAAACGGCCATGGACATGTAGAATTGACGGGTTATGGCTCCGATTCCACTTAGACACTGTTTTAAAACAGCTTCTTACTCGTGTCCTGGCTCCACCTCTTTTGCAAAGGTGCGGTTGGGAGGACCTTAAACCGGAACACTTGCCGATTATGGTAATCTCAAAATTATATAGACTTAGGAATGCTACCGAAATAACTTCCCCATCTGGCTTGCCTGAGCGCCCTTCTTCGGCGTTGCGATAACAGTACATAGCCCAACTATGCGCCTGTTGTCGCGCCTTGAATACCAACGATCATGCGGCGCCAGCTGGCCAACTCATTTCGTCCGCATTCCTTAAATCATCTCGAGTTCACTCCCAACCGGAGCGTGGATATGTTATTTTTAAGCCGTTCGCTGCGAACCTTACTAGCCATGGTTATGGTTCTATTGATAGTAGGTTGTGGCAAAGAAAAACCGCCTCCTGTGACCACCTCACCCGTGGGGCCGGTTCCTGCCGAAGACCAACGTTCCGGTGATCCCAAAGCAGGCTACTTGGCTCTAGTGAATGAGGCTTACGTTACTTGCGGCATCCCCTACAACGCCTACAAGCAGACGGCTAAGGCCCCGGATCCCAAGTATTTGCTGCCCGAGCGCAACGGGCGCAACGCCGAATTACCGTATATGTTTAACGCCTCCACTACCAAAGAAGGCGTCGAATTGGTGACGTCCAACTGCCTGGGCTGTCACGCCAGCTTTTTCAACGGCACACTCATCATTGGCCTCGGCAACGATTCATCCGACTGGACAGAAGATCTGAGATTGAATGTAGAGAGCGTCGGCGCCTACGTTAAAGATGGGGCCGAGGCCGCCGAATGGCGTAAGTGGGCAGATCGGGTAGCGGCCATCGCACCCTATTCCATAACCGACACCATCGGAGTAAACCCTGCCAATAACCTAACTTTGGCGCTAATCGCCCACCGGGATCCCGACAGCCTGGCGTGGTCCCAGAAGCCTCGGCTAGAGCCGCCACCGGAAAAGCCGCTGCCGGTGAGTGTACCCCCCTGGTGGCGAATGAAAAAAAAGCACGCCATGTTCTACAGTACCGAAGGAAGGGGTGATCACGCCCGTTTTATGATGACCGCCGCTATCTTCTGCACAGACACCGTGGAGGAAGCCCGTCAGATCGACGGCTACGCGGTGCATATGCGCGCGTTCATCAGTTCTCTAGAACCGCCCGAATACCCGTTCGTCATCAACCAGACAGTGGCCGCCAAGGGGCAGGATGTTTTCAAGCGGCATTGTTCGGCTTGCCACGGTACCTACGGCGACGATTGGACCTATCCCAATCTGGTCGTAGGGCTGGATGAAATTGGCACAGACCCGGAACTCGCCCGACAGGGTTTCGAGGATGCGGGCCGCTTTATCCGTTGGTATAACCAATCTTTCTTCGGCGAGCTTGCACGGGCAGCCCCGGCGCTTGGTTACATCGCCCCTCCTTTGGATGGGGTCTGGGCCACGGCGCCTTATCTTCACAACGGTTCGGTGCCCTCCATAGAAGCTCTGCTCGACAGCGATCGACGTCCCACCTACTGGACCCGCTCTTTCGATTCCATGGACTACAACAGCCAATCTCTCGGTTGGAATTTCACAGTTCTGGAACACGGCAAAGATGGCGCCGAGAATTGGGAAGAACAGAAGCGCATTTACGACACCACTTTATCCGGCTATTCGAACCAGGGCCATACCTTCGGTGACGTCCTGAGCGATGACGAGCGCACAGCGGTGCTCGAGTATATCAAAACCCTTTAACGTAGATCCGACGGCGATTATCGATTATAAAGAAACAAGAGTTTTCACAGGACCGATCAAATTACAGGTGATTTAATTTACATTAGGCACCCATGAGACTCCTGCGCGGCAAGGGATGCGTTTTACAAGACCGTCAGAGGCCAGGGATGGCCTCTGTCGAGCGTACAGGGACGTATTCACAGCGTGTCTTGAAAAATGCATCTCTTGCATTGTTCCCCCCCCCCTGCTGAAATGTAAAGCAAAATGATCGGTCCCATTTTTATCCTGTTTGTAGCAATGGTTTTCGATGACTAATCATGTACTTTGCAATTGTTGTTTGGGAGATTGCCAACGCTGCGTCTGGTAAGCGCTGGCTTCCAAGAACCCGCGTGGTTGACAACTTCGCAGACTTTAGGTAGGTTGCCTTCTGTTAAAAATGGTAGTTTATGCTTCCTCACTGCGTTTCGCGAGATGAAACGACGGTTTACGCGGGTACCAGGGGCGGTGCCCTTGCTGTTCGTAGAATTGAACGTCTCATGCCGACCGTATTTACCCTCGACCGTACTGACGGACGTGGCGCTGACGTTAGATGTGTGTAGAGTAGTTTCATGAATCTCGGTTACGATGTGCAGCCGCGCTTTCCTGGCGGCAAGCGAAAGGCGTTAGTCATGAGCTATGATGACGGGAGCGAGCATGATCGGCGCCTAGTGGAGATCTTCAATCGCTACGGGATTCGCGCAACGTTCCATCTCAATTCGGGCAGACTCGATTCCCCCCATTACGTCTCCCAGCGTGAGGTGCGTACACTTTATGCAGGCCATGAAGTGGCGTGCCACACGGTGAATCATCCCGATCTTACGGCACTATCGGCGAGCGAGGTGCACCGCGAGGTGTGGCAGGATCGGGCGTATCTAGAGGACCTCCTGGGTCAGCCGGTGCGAGGACTGGCCTATCCATATGGGAAATATAATGCCCAGGCGAAGGAGGTGGTGGCGGAGCTGCACATGGCCTATGGGCGTACTACCCACATCACAGGAAGCTTCGGTCTGCCACGAGCGCCCCTGGCATTGACCACAACCGGCCATCACAACTTGGCCTTAGTGCTCGGTGAGCGGTTCCTGGCTGAGGAGGGCGAGGGGCTGGCGTTCATGTACTTGTGGGGACATAGCTACGAGCTAGACGGCTTCATGAGTGGGGACCACACTAAGGACTGGCAATATATGGCGGCGTTTTGCCGCCTGATAACAGGTGGCTCCGATATTTACTATGGGACCACGGTGGAAGTGCTGGATTACCTCGACGGCATGCGACAGCTCGCGTGGTCAGTTCGGCCACGGCGCCTTCATAATCGGTCTGCTGTGTCTCTGTGGGTGAGTTGGCGTAAGCGGTGCTTCGAGATCCCTCCAGGCGGGGAGATCCCCATACCCGAGTTGCCCCAGAAGTGACTGCTGTGCTTTGGAACATCGATAGAGCATTTAGCGATGAAAAAGGACACTCAAACCATAGATCAACAGACCCGCTCCAGCGAGACCGAGCCACAGTCAAGTTTCCAGAAGCGCTACCTGGAGAAGCAGCTTCGACAAAATTCTGATCGTATTCTCGGTGCGCAGGTGGCGGACGAGGCGACTACCTTTCGCCTGTTTGCACCGCGCGCGAGCGAGGTGACGGTGTCGTTCTTTCGATACCTGGATAGCCCCGAGCCCAAGACACTCAAGCTCTCACAATTCGACGATGGAGTATGGGAGGCGGTTCACCCGGCAAATCTTCACGGCTGGTACTACCTTTACCACGTGGACTCAACCCACAAGGATCCTTTCAGTCATTTCAACTCCTCTTTCAAAGTCCTGGATCCCTACGCCCTGGTAGCGGTGGGGCCCGCAGGTCCAGGCATCGTTTGGGATATTCGCCGCAATACACGCAGCGGGATACGCTTCGAGCCGCCCTGTTGGCATGATCTAGTGATCTTGGAGGCTCACGTACGGGACTTGATCCGGCATGCACCAACTCTCCTGGATGAGGAGGAGCGGCTGGGATTCACCGGTCTCAAGAAATGGGTTGAAACGGAAGGGTCCTACCTCAGGAGTCTCGGGATAAACGCGGTTGAGTTGCAACCGGTCCAGGAATACGGTGATCACTACGCTAAGGAACAGTATCACTGGGGCTATATGCCAGTGAACTTCTTTGCCCCTGAGAGCAGCTATGCCCTGATACCGGAGCTAGGTTCCCAGATAGAGGAGTTTCAGGAGTTGATCGAGGCCTTCCATGTCCAAGGGATCGCGGTCATTTTGGACGTGGTCTATAACCACGTCGGGGAGCCGAACAACCTGCTGCATATCGACAAGCATTATTACTTTCAGCTAAACGGCGAAGGAGAACTCACAAACTGGAGCGGTTGTGGCAACGACTTTCGCGCCGATACTCCTATGGGCCAACGGCTAATCATCGACAGCCTCACCCATCTTATAGAGATCTATGACGTGGATGGTTTCCGTTTTGATCTGGCGGAACTCATCGGCGTGTCGGTGTTGCGAGAGGTCGAAATCGCATTGAAGCGGGTCAAGCCATCGGTGATCCTCATCGCCGAGCCCTGGAGTTTTCGCGGTCACATCGCGCTGGAGCTAAAGTCTACAGGCTTTTCTTTCTGGAACGATGGTTTTCGAGATTTTATGCGCGACTACCTCATGGGCCAGGGTAATCAGGAGGGGTTGCGCTACTTTATGGCCGGGAGCCTCGGCCACTTGACTGCCTGGCCGGCGCAGTCAATCAATTATGTGGAGTCCCACGACGATCACTGCTGGATCGACAGGGTTACGGAGAACCCGAACCATTGGGGCGAGCACCCCACTCCTAACGATCGCCGGCGTACCCACATGATGGTGGCTATTTTGATGTGCTCGCTCGGGATTCCGATGCTGGGCGCGGGCCAAGACATGCTACGTAGCAAACAGGGGATACACAACAGCTATCGGGCGGGTGAGGTTAATGCGCTCAACTATCAGCGGCTACTCATCTATTCTGGGAGCCATGACTATTTCCGCCGCTGGATCCGGTTCCGGCTCTCGGAGCGGGGTCGGCTCTTCCGCCTCGATTCACCGCCTGGCGCTAGTTTCTTCCGTTATTTCGGAGCAGAACACGGGTCGGCGCTTGCTATCCTCTACAATGCCGACCTGAGTTATGGCCAGCGTCGGCTGCTGTTTGCCATCAACCCGCACCATGAAATGGCGCACATCGCACTCGATGAACTGGATATCAAACGCTGGAAACAGCTGGCCGATCACGAACGCTTCGATGAGATGGGACTCACCAGTGCCCGCTTACCCTTTGCCCAAGGTCGGTTGGAGCTGCCGCCGTTGACCTGCGGGTTGTGGGAGGAGTAAGTTAATTTGAAAGTGGATTTCGCGAACGCCTACCCAGAATAATGGATGAGGGCAGACGGATCCATGGTTTCCACAAACACAGTCACCGCCTCGCTGGCAGTCCTTGTGTCGGCATTTGCTTTTTTCGCGGTCATTTCCGTATTCGCGGAAACCTCTGGAACTCTCACAGAGCTTAGCATCAGACGAATTACGCCGGTCGGTGATGATGTGCCAGCGGCGAACCAGATAGTGATCGAATTCAATCGACCCGTGGTGCCGCTTGGGCGCATGGAGCGCACCGCTTCTGAGCTGCCCATCAGCATAACCCCTGAGCTCAACTGTAAATGGCGCTGGATCAACCGTCAGGCACTCGCTTGTAATCTGGACGAACAGGACCGCATGGCAGAAGCCACGAGGTACACCATAACAGTGAACCCCGGCATTAAGGCCATGGACGGCGCGAGCATTGCCAAGGTTGAAACTCATGAGTTCACCACGCGCCGCCCCAACGTCTCCGCCACGTGGTTTAAGACCTGGAAGGCTCCAGGCGTACCCGTGCTGCGGATGATATTCAACCAGCCGGTGACGAAGCAATCGGTTGAAGACAGTTTGACGCTTACCATAGAGAGTGGTGACGAACCGGTGAGCATCAAGGCCGCACCTGATCCCGATGACCGCGAATTGCCACGTTTCATTGGGATTCCTGGTGAAAAGTTGATCCTGGATTTTGGGGGGCAAGCCAAACAGAAAAGTGACGCACAGCTGACAATAACACCAGAAGGCCAAGAGGCACGCCGAGTATGGCTGGTGGAGCCTGTCAATGAGTTGGAGCTCGACCGCAAGATCACCCTGCATCTCAAGGCCGGCCTTGTTTCTGCGTTTGGGTCGGAAAAAGGTATCGCACGTGAACAGGTAATCGAGTTTCACACCTTCCCCGAATTCAGCTTTCTCGGGGTGCGCTGTACCAACAATGATGGAAGGCGTATCCTCATCACTCCGGGCGAGCAAGACATCGAAAACCCGAAGATGATGTGTAATCCCTTTGCCGGGGTTGCCCTTTCCTTTAGCACCCCGGTGCTGAAATCCCAGATCAAACGCGAAATTGTTCTCGATCCAGACCTGGCCGGCGGGCGTGAGGATTACGACCCGTGGGCCAATCAAAGTGATCGTTCGCGTCTGCGTTCGCCGCACCGCAAGGATGCTACGTACGACATTCGGCTGCCGGAAAAATTGAGGGCCTTTCAGCGCTATGGGGTGCGGAGCCGCGAGGTGGCGGGCGACCTCGTCGACACCGTGAGGTCGCGGCTAGCCGATCTTCCGCAGACCAATCTCCACGACGAGTTCGGACGCACCCTCACCGATAAAGTCGATCTTTCCTTCTGGACCAATCACCGGAAACCGAATTTCGAGCTGATCCATCATGACGCCGTGCTAGAATCGGCCATCGACAGCGAAGTACCTCTTTACGTCACCAATCTTAACGAGGTTCGCTTCGACTACCGCCTTGTCGGCGAAGATGGCGCCAAAGAAGACCTATCGCTGACGTTCCGTCCTCCCAAGGTCGAAGATGTCGCCTTTGCCGTGCCCATGGGGGCGCGCGAGATGACCGGCGGTAAGACCGGCGCGGTTTTCGGTTCGATAGCCTCTAGCCCGCCGGTATCGGCCAAAAGCCATTGGGACCGCCGTTTCTTCACGCAGGTTACACCCTATCAGGTGCATGCCAAAGTCGGACATTTCAACACATTGGTGTGGGTGACGGATCTCGAAACCGGCCAAGCCGTCCCAGATGCCAACGTCACCCTCTACCGCGATGCGCTGACAAAGCTGGGCATGATTGCCGAAGACGCCCCATCCAAGCGTACAGATGCCGGCGGCGTTGCCCTGTTGCCCGGCACGATGACATTGGACCCCAGGCTCGATACCTTTGGCTGGCGATGTAACAACGATGCATGCGAAAAGCTCTTTATCCGCGTTGACGGCGACAAGGGAATGGCCCTGCTGCCGCTCAACCGCCACTACCGGGTCAATGTCGCGCGTGCGTCCGACTACAGGATCTACCTGAACCAGCAGCGGCATTACGGCCATATTCACACCTGGGGAACGACCGCGCAGGGGGTCTACCGCGCGGGCGATACCATTCAGTTCAAGATCTATGTTCGAGATCAGAATAACGAGCAGTTTGTCCCCGCACCAACAAGCACCTACACGCTGGAGTTGAAAGACCCAACGGGCAAGGTTGTGCACGAAGTCAAAGATATCACGCTGAACGAGTTTGGCGCGTTCGCAGGCGAATACGAGGTGCCCGCGACCAGTGTCATGGGTTGGCACGACTTTCGCCTCAAAGCGGATTTCACCGACCGTCAGTGGCGGCCGATGCGAGTCTTGGTCAGTGACTTTACCCCGGCGGCTTTTCGCGTTAAGAACCATATTAACGGCGATCTGTTTCGTCCCGGTGATACCTTGCGGGCCGAAACCACGGCATTGCTGCATTCCGGTGGGGCATACACGCAGGCCGAAGCGCGTGTGACAGTCAATCTGAGCGCGCGTGGGTTTTCCTCGAAACACCCGCTCGCGAACAGATTCAGCTTCGATACCTCCAGCACCCTAAGCCAACTTCAGATCCATCAGGAAATCGGCGAGCTGACAGACCAAGGCACGCACGAAATTGCCGTAAAGCTTTCCGGGAGCAACATTGTGTACGGCCGCTTAAACGTGGAAAGCGCCGTTCGCGATGATCGCGGCAAGTATATTGCTGCGATGTCATCGGCCGACTATATCGCCGTCGACCGCCTCGTGGGTTTGCGCAAAGACAGCTGGGTCTTCGACGAAGATCAAACGGCTGAAGTCCAGTTCATCACCGTCGACGAACGCGGCAAGCCCGTTGATGATACGGATGTGGTCATCAAGATCGAGCATCTGGTGACCAAAGCCGCGCGGGTGAAAGGGGCGGGCAATGCCTACGTGACCAATTTCACCGAGAACTGGGAGGCGGTTGACGAATGTTTCGGCACGCCGCAGAAGGCGCCGTTACGCTGCCGCTTTACGCCGGAGGAGCCGGGCCGATATCGTATCGTGGCTAGCATCCAGGACACCCAGGGCCGTGCGCACACCACAAAGCTCATGGCCTGGGTGGCGGGCAAGGGCCGCGTCGTGTGGCGCGAGGATGCAAGCTATGCCCTGGATATGGTCTCGGAAAAAGACCGGTACAATGTCGGCGATACGGCGCGCTTCCTGATCAAAAACCCCTATCCAGGAGCACGCGCCCTCGTCACGCTGGAGCGTTACGGCGTGATTAAACAGTGGCAGACGACGCTGGACGGCAGCACGCCGATCCTCGAATTCCCAATCGAGGCAGCATATGTGCCCGGCGCCTATCTGTCGGTCGTCGTCTTCTCGCCGCGGGTGGAAAACCCACCGCCAGAGAACCGCAACGGCGCCGGTCAGGTTGACCTCGGCAAGCCGGCCTTTCGCATCGGCTATAGAGAAATCCCCGTCATCGACCCCTACAAGCAGATCATAGTCAACGCCTCGACGGAGCGGGATGTCTATAAACCGCGCGACACAGTCAACGTCAGCCTCAAGGCCACACCGAAAAAACCGCCTAAGAATAGAGAGCCCATCGAATATGCCGTGATTGTTCTGGACGAGGCCGTGTTCGATCTGATCGCCGGCGGCAGAAACTACTTCGATCCCTATAAAGGCTTCTATTCTCTCGATGGCCTGGATGTGGACAACTATAGCCTGCTGACCCGCATCGTCGGGCGCCAGAAATTCGAAAAGAAGGGCGCCAATAGTGGAGGCGATGGTGGCAACGGCTTAACCCTGCGCACGATTTTCAATTATGTGAGCTACTGGAACCCGTCGCTAAAGGCCGATGACCAAGGCAAAGCCAATTTTCACTTTACCCTCCCCGACAATCTGACCGGCTGGCGAGTGCTCGCTATGGCGGTTACGCCGACAGACCGTTTCGGCCTCGGCGAGGTAAATTTCAAAACCAACCAGCCCACGGAGGTTCGCCCCGTCATGCCCAACCAGGTGACGGAAGGCGATAGCTTCAAAGCGGGATTCTCGGTGATGAATCGCACGGAAAAGCAGCGAACCCTCAAGGTTGCTGTCAGAGCCAAGGGAGACATCGAGGGCGATAGAGCCGAAGTAATCGAGAATATCACACTCGCCCCTTATAAGCGCGCAACGGTTTATCTGCCCGTATCCGCCGCACGGTTGAAAGTAAGCCGTGACGTGAAGAGCGGCCAAATCAATTTCGAAGCTCGTGCTAGCGATGATAGCGACGGCGATGCGATGGCTCATGACATCCCGGTGCTGAAGCGTCGGAATTTCGAGGTTGCTGCCAATTACGGATCTATCACCAACGACGGGGTTACAGAGCCCATCGCCTTCCCGAAGGAAATCTACTCGGATGTGGGCGATGTGTCCGTGGTGCTCTCTCCCTCCGTGATCGGTAATGCCGAGGGAGCGTTCCGCTACATTCGCGACTATGACTACACCTGCTGGGAACAGGTGCTGACCAAGGGGGTGATGGCCTCCCACTTCAACGAGCTTCAAGCCTATCTCGATCCCTCGCTCGAGTGGCCAGAGAGCACCGAGCTACCGGACATCATTCTAAAGCGCGCGCCCAACTATCAGGCGCCGAATGGCGGCATGGCCTACTACATCCCCGTAGATCAGAATGTGAGTCCCTATTTGTCGGCGTATACGGCACTTGCCTTCAACTGGTTACGTCACGCCGGGCATGACATTCCCGAAAAGGTCGAAGGGAGGCTGCACGGCTATCTTCTGCGTCTGCTGCGCAGGGACGAAGTGCCATCCTTCTACACAAAGGGCATGTCATCTACCGTACGGGCGGTAGCGCTGAACGCCCTGGCAGAGCACGGCGAGATTCGTTTGAATGATCTCAGACGCCATGCGGAACATCTAAAGTATATGGACCTCTTCGGCGCTGCCAACTTCATGGATGCGGCGCTGCAGTTCGACGACGTCGATGACCTCGTTCGCGATGCCATCAACCGTGTCATGGCCCGTTCCAACACCACCGGCGGCAAGCTCACCTTTAACGAGGAAGTCGACGACAGCTATTCGCGGATTCTTACGACACAGCTGCGTTCGAATTGTGCCATCCTTTCCGCCTTTTCTCGACTTGACGATCCGGACCAATATGGATTGGGCACCATCCCCACATCCATGATCCGCGCCATCACCCAGACACGAGGCAATCGCGACCACTGGGAAAACACCCAGGAAAACATGTTCTGCATGAACGCGCTGATCGACTATGCCGGCAGGTGGGAAGAAGTGAAACCCGATATGCGCGTCAGCGCCGTTTTGGACCAAATAGAAATAGGCAAGGGGGTATTTGACGATTTCCGCGATCGAGCACTGGAATTTTCTACGCCTATGACCCCGAAACACCCGGGAACAGACGCGGAGATCATGATCAGCCGCGAAGGCGAGGGCCGCCTGTATTACGCCGCGCGGGTGGCGTACTCACCCAAGCCGGATAATGTGGAGCGAATCAATGCAGGCATTGATATCCGGCGCGAATACTCCGTATTGCGCGACGGTGATTGGGTGCTGCTGAAAAAACCGGCCGTGGTCAGGCGCGGCGAGCTCGTGCGCGTGGATCTGTTCCTTAATCTACCCACTGCGCGGAACTTAGTGGTGGTAGATGACCCTGTTCCCGGCGGCTTGGAGCCGGTCAACCGCGACCTGGCCACCACATCTGAGGTCGATGCCGAAAAGGGTGACTTTGCCGCAGCGGGCGGTTCTTGGTGGTTCAAATTCAGCGACTGGATATCCTATGG
>JAAUXY010081874.1_pt1 | contig 12060 bp, 11 predicted proteins | sample 7278121 | NCBI WGS metagenome assembly JAAUXY01 (sample SAMN14350117, study PRJNA611818) | marine sediment metagenome | isolation source: surface marine sediment (1.8m) | place: French Polynesia: Moorea | collected 2018-08 | reverse complement strand
TTCCCGGGACGACGAGGACGCGCCCTTGGCGTCCGCCAAAGTCGTCGAGCTTGCGGCGCTCATGGAAGACGCCGCCAAGCCGGCGGCGGCGGAAAAGCGCGACGCGCCCGAGCGCGGCAAGAAAGGCAAGGAGAGGAGCTAGCCGATGATTACCGAAATGCTCCTGGCGATCCTGGCCATGCTGCTGTTCTTGGCGCTCAAGGGCTTCTTCTCGGGCTCGGAAATCGCTCTGGTCAACGCCGACAAGATCAAGCTCCGCCACCGGGCCAAACAGGGTCACCGCGGCGCCGAGTTGTCGCTGAAGCTCTTGCAGGCGCCGGACGTGCTGCTGAGTACGACCCTGGTGGGCACCAATATCTGCACGGTGGTGCTCACGACCATCGGCGCCTTGCTGATGATCCGGCTGTTCGGCGAGCTTGGCGAGGTCTACGCCTTCCTGATCCTGACGCCGTTGCTGCTGGTGCTCGGCGAGATCGTGCCCAAGAGTGTCTACCAGCAGAAGTCCGATCGGCTGACGCCGATCATCATCTATCCGCTGCGTTGGGCCTCGTATCTGTTCTATCCGGTGGTCTTCGTGTTCTCCCGCGTGGCGCGGCTCACCGCGCGGCTGGCCGGCGCCGGTAAGCGGGAGCAGCCGTTCTTCATCACGCGGGAGCAGCTCCGCATGCTGCTCGACGTGGCCGAGCACGGACCGGCGATGGACGCCTTCGGCAAGGGCCGCATCCGCCGGGTCATCCGCTTTGCCGAGACGACCGTGGCCGAGGCCATGATCCCGATCGCCGAGGCAACGGCGATCAGCCGCAGCAGCAGCACGGCGACGGCGGTCGATCTGGTCCGCAAGCACGGCTATAACCGCCTGCCGGTGTTCGAGAGCAGCACCAGCAATATCGTCGGCATCGTCACCTTGACCACCTGGGACCTGATGGACCCGGAACTCAGGGAACGGCCGCTCGAGAGCCTGATCAAGCCCGCCCTCTACGTCTCGCCCCTGCAGACGATCGACCAGCTGTTGCCGGTCCTGCGACGGCGGCCGGACCATATGGCCATCGTCGTCGACGAATTCGGCACCGCGATCGGCATGATCACCATGGAGGACATCGTCGAAGAGGTCGTTGGCGAGATCGATGTGGGCTACGACTTCGAGGAGTACCTGCCGAAAAGGAAGCGGGTCTACGAGAAGCTTGCCGAAGAGGTCTATCTGATGGACTCGCGGCTCTCGGTTTCGGAAGCCAACGAGGTGCTTGCCATCAACCTGCCGACCACCGAGTTCCATACCGTGGGCGGTCTGGTTCTGGCGCGGCTCCGCCATATTCCCGAGATCGGCGAATACATCGGCGAAGAGGGCTATCGCTTTACGGTGGTCGAGGCCAGCGACCGGGCGATCCTGAGGCTGCGGGTCGAACCCGAACACCTTGTCGGCCAGGCCGACGAGCCGGTCTAGCGTAACCGGACCTCCGAGGCGAGTGAGCCGTCGGAAAGCATTCAGGACCGTTGTGGATTTGGCAGCCGCGCATCTCGTCCAATGCGGCCTGGTGACTCTGTCTCAGGATCCTCGCTGGCGTCGGGTTGCCGGCGCCTGATCGTCACCCGGTCAATCCGCCGCGGCGATGCCTCGGAAATCTTCACCTCCAGGCCGTCAATGGTGAAGACGGAGTCTTTCTTGGGAATCGATTCGGTGCGGGTCAGAATCCAGAGGCTCACCGTATCGGTGGGTTTACCTGGAAGGTCCAGGTCAAAGAAATCTTCCACCACGCGTAGCTCTGTCGATCCATCGACGGCTAGCTCGTGCTCGGAAACCCTGGTCGCCATGGTCTGTGCAACGTCACTCTCGTCGAAGATTTCACCCACCAGCTCTTCGAGGAGGTCTTCAAGGGTCACGATGCCCCGGATCATGCCGTGTTCATCCACGACGATGGCAAGGTGGCGCTTGTTTCGCAGCAGTTTCGAGAATAATTCGTCGATGGCCTGATATTGGGGGACAAACAGGGGGTCGTGGGCGTACTCGTCGAGCCGTGCATTGGTCTGGCCGTCGGCCACCGCGTTGAGCAGATCGCGCAGATACAATATCTTGTAAAGATTGTTCCGATTTTCATCGTGAAGTGGAATGCGGGTGTATGAGCCTACTGCCACCAGAGGCAACGCCTCGGCGACCGTTTTGCTTCCGTCGAGCGAGAAGACTTCGTCGTGCGGCGTCATCACGTCCCGGACCTTGAGGTCATGAAACTCGAACACGCGCTCGATGATTTCGCGCTCGCCGTGGTCGATCGTGCCCTCCCGCTCGCCGTGCCCCAGCATGCTGATCAGCTCTGACTCGGTAATCGTAGGGTCGCTCGTTGCGCCGGTTTGTTTGTGTACCCAAGTGGTGAACTTGCCGAACAGCCAGACGAGCGGATAAATCAAGCGCATGAAGGCGAGCAATGGTGGCGCGATGGTGAGCGAAATTCGCTCCGAGTACCGAGTCGCGAGACTCTTCGGCGTTATTTCACCGAAGACCAGAATCATGATGGTCAATACGCCGACCGCGACGCCGGGGCCCGCGCTGCCGAACAATCTCGTTGCGAGAACTGTCGCCATGACCGATGCAGCGATGTTCACGAGATTGTTTCCGATCAATATCGTCGTCAGCATCCGAGAGGGGTCTCGCTTGAGCTGATGCAGGGCGCGCGCCCCCCCGCGCCCCTCCTTGACGAGGGCCTCGACCCGACCGATGGACAGGTCCACCAACGCCGTCTCCGACCCGGAGAACACGCCGGATAGGATCAACAGCACCAGCAAGATGAAGAGCTCTGTCATGGATTCAACCGACCGCTCCCGCGATCACGGGCCGGCCGCCTGACCCGGCCCCACTTATGGTGTCAAGCGCCAGTTTAGACTCCTAGCGGCTTGGCGAAAACGTCGATCTGTCTGGAGCCCATCCGGAGCCCAGGACAGACCAACGCGGTGGTGCCGGATGGCCTCCGGCCTTTCCCTGCCGAGCGGCCGCCACCATAGCCTGGGCGGCTTTTTGATCGGTCTCGCAAAGGCGATCCCTCCGGAGGGCTCGGTCATGCAGTTCGAGGGGATCTCGTTCACGGTCGAGGCGGCCACCGATCAGGCAGTCCAGGAGGTCCGGGTGAAGTGGTGAATCCACGGCCGTGCCGGGGGTCTATCGCTGACACGCCCATCGGGCGAGGCCAAGTCCGGGCATTCTTGAGCTACGTCAATTTCGAGATGGCATGCTATGGTTAGCCTAGTCGTGCTGAATCGGCGCGCGTCGGGACAGGATCCGGCGCTGGCTCAGACCGCGGGGTCCAAATTCACCGGCTCCCTTTTTGGTTTGCGGCCAGGACTGCCTGAGCGGCAGTGCGAAGAGACCGGTCAGCAGGGCTTCGCGCTGCTGTCGGCGGGGCAGTCGGCTCGTCAGCGGCAACGCGTAAGGGGAGATCGCTGGGAGGCGTGAAGATTCTTGTTTGCAGAAAGTTAATGCGACTCAAGGTATTGCGGTGGGGCCTGGCGGGCCATGGTTAACCGGCCCGGGTGCCGCAACCGCATGCAAGAGCGCCTCCATCGCCGCGCCAGGCGGCCAACCAGGTGGTGGTAGAAACGATGTTTGAGACCGCAGAAATCGGACGGAAGGTCGCCAAGGCGACCTACAACAAGCAAGTCCCGCTATTGCGGCTGGAGCTGCTCGAGGTTCAACAGGAACTGCGCCAGGCGGGGTTCCCCGCCATCGTGCTGTTCGGCGGCGTCGACGCGGCCGGCAAGAGCGAGACCGTCAATCTGCTCAACGAATGGATGGACCCGCGCTGGCTCACCACGTCCGCCTACGTAGATCCCTCCGACGAGGAGAAGGAGCGGCCCGAGTTCTGGCGCTATTGGCGTGACCTGCCGCCGAAGGGACAGATCGGTCTGTTCCAGAGTGCCTGGTATTCCAGGGCCATTCGGGCGCGGGTCTACGGGGGCCTTTCGGATGCCGGGTTCGACAAGGCGCTCGAGCGCATCGAGACCTTCGAGAAGGAGCTCGCCGACGACGGCACACTGATCCTCAAGTTCTGGCTGCACCTCAGCCGGGAAGGCCAGAAAAAGCGCTTCAAAGCCTTGGAATCCGACCCGCTGACAAGCTGGCGGGTGGCCAAGACCGACTGGGAGAACCTCAAGCACTATGACGACTTCGTGGCCGCGTCCGAACGTGCGATCGCCCGCACCAGCACGGGCGAGGCGCCCTGGCACATCGTCGAGGGCTACGACCTGCGCTACTGCGGTCTGAGCGTGGCAGAGACGCTCAGGGATGCGCTGCAGAAGCATTTGCGCGAAGCGGAAATCAAGCAAGAGCTCGTTGCTCAGATGCAGATCGACGAAAGCCTCGCCCAGGACGAGCCCGCAGCGGCGCCGAAGAAGGGTAACGGGGCCGATGAAGACGCGGGCGCAGGTGTCGTCCTCTCGCCGCGCGTGACCATCTTGAGCCGGCTGGACATGAACCAGACCCTGTCCAAGAGCGATTACCGCACCCAGTTGGCGAAGTATCAGGCCAAGCTGCACAAGCTGAACCGCGAGGCGATCAAGCGCAAACTTTCGTCGATTTTCGTGTTCGAGGGCTGGGACGCCGCCGGCAAGGGCGGCGCCATCCGCCGGATGACCCAGGCGCTCGATGCGCGGAGCTATCGGGTCATTCCGATCGCGGCGCCGACCGACGAAGAGAACCAGCACCACTATCTATGGCGGTTCTGGCGCCATATTTCGCGCGCCGGCCGGGTCACCATGTTCGACCGCAGCTGGTATGGCCGTGTGCTCGTGGAACGGGTCGAGGGCTTTGCCAGCGAGGCCGAATGGCGGCGCGCCTACGGCGAGATCAACGATTTCGAGGAACAGCTGGTCAATCACGGCATCCTCCTGCTCAAGTTCTGGGTGCACGTCACACCGGAGGAGCAGTTGGTCCGGTTCAAGTCCCGTGAGGAGGTGCCGTACAAGCGCTGGAAGCTCACCGATGAGGACTGGCGCAACCGCGAGAAATGGGGCGACTACGAGGAGGCGGTCAACGACATGATCGAGCGGACCAGCACCGCCTCGGCGCCCTGGACCCTGGTTGAGGGCAACGACAAGCGGTTCTCCCGCGTGAAGGTGATCCAGACCGTCTGTGACAGTTTGGAGGAGCGGCTCAAGGCTGAGGCCTAGAAATCGATCCGTTCGATTGACCGGAAATCAGCTCAGGCCGAGAAGGCGCGGACCCGCCAGAGCCCGCCGGGACGGTCGGGCGGCTCGAAGCGAACCGGCAGCCCATGGGGCACGCTGCCGCCCCGGCCGATGTCGATCCCGGCATGCGCGCAGATCATTCGAAAGACGCCTGAATGGGCCACGATCAGCGGTGGCGAGGAGCCGACGATCGCGTTGAGGCTGTCGGCCACGCGCGCCAGAAACGCCTGTTGTGTTTCGCCGCCCCGAGGCGACGTTCCGAACGGCCGCTCGCCCTTGGGGCGTCCCTGATAGATGCCCCAGTTCCTGGCCAGCAGACCAAAGAGGGGCCGCGTCGCCACGCGCGTCGCGCGGGAAACGATCGAGGCAGTTTCCAGCGCCCGGTCCAGGGGGCTCGTGTAGATCGCCGAAATGGCAGCCCCGGAGAGAAGCCCGGCCGCGGCCTCGGCCTGGGTCCGTCCCGCTCGACCGAGAGGCGTATCGAGCTGCCCTTGCAGAATCCCTGCCTGGTTCGCCTCGGTCTCGCCGTGGCGCAGGAAGTAGAAGGGCTGCTCTGGCAGCGGTGACAGCATGCTCGGCCCCGGACGTAGACAATCGCGGGCTGGTTCCGGTGAAGATCCGCAGGAGGACTCGGTTGGGCCCAGCCGCTTTTGCAACTTTCCAGGGCTTGGCTAAATATTTCGTTAACTTTTGAGGGAAATTTGTCCCAGCCCAGCGGGGCAGGGGGCCGCTCATTCGACGGACCCCGGCAGAGGCGCGCTGGCGCGCCGGGCCGAGATCGGCGGAATCGGTTTATTGCGCTGTATCAATTTACTAAGCTTGCCGTCTGGTTATGTTCGGACACGTGTCCTGAAATCCGTGGCCGGCGGGCCGGCTGAATGGCGCTTGCGGGTTTTCTTGGGTTCGGGGCCGAGCGACGAGTGTCGGCGCGATGTGGAGAGGGGACGTGATTGCAAGTGGCAAGATGGTGGTCCGGGACAGAGCCCGTGTGCTCAACGGGAGCCCGCGTAGTGCGGGTCCGGCCTGCCGGCGACGCTGTCCGGCTCCGACGGTGAGGTGAACCGTGGGCGGCAGGATTCTCGTTGTCGAAGATGAACTGGCGATCCGGGAGATGATCGGGCTGGCCCTGTCCAGAGCCGGGTTCTCATACACCTACGCGGTCAGCACGACGGCGGCACAAGAGGAACTCGAACGAGACCTGCCGGACCTGATCCTGCTGGACTGGATGCTGCCGGGCAGCTCCGGCATCGAATTCATTCGCTGGCTCAAGCGCACCGAGTTCACCCACGAGGTGCCGGTCGTGATGCTCACCGCCCGTGGCGAAGATGAGGACAAGGTTCAAGCCCTGAATCTCGGTGCGGACGACTATGTCACGAAGCCGTTCTCGCCGCGGGAGTTGGTGGCACGCATCGAGGCCGTCTTGCGCCGGACCAAACCGCATGCCACCGACAGCCCTGTCGAGCTGTGCGGCTTGAGGATCGATCCCCGCAGTCGCCGGGTCCACGCGGACGGGCACGCGGTCGACCTCGGACCGATCGAGTTCCGCATGCTGCATGTGCTGATCTCTCAGCCGGACCGCGTCTACAGCCGGGCACAGCTCTTGGACCTGGTTTGGGGCATCAACATCCACGTCGGCGAACGCACCGTCGACATGCACATCAGCAATCTGCGCAAGGCGCTGGCACAGCACAGCAGCGGCCATCTGATCGAAACGGTGCGAGGCACCGGATACCGTTTCGCGATGCAGGCTCAGCAATGATTGGGGCTTGGCGCAAGGAGCTGCTGCTGGTTGCCGGGGTCGCCGCGCTGCTCTGGATCATCGGGCGTGCCATTGGCCAGCCCGGTCCGCTGCTGGCGGCCGGCCTGATCGGCTATCTCGGCTGGCATATCTTCAACCTGGTCCTCCTGCAGCTCTGGCTGCGACGCCGCCGCAGCGCCCGGCTGCCTCTCTCCTGGGGCGTTTGGGAAGCCGCGTTCGATGGTCTCCAGCAGGTCCAGAGCCAGCATCGACGGCGCCGGGGGCGGCTCACCCGCGCGCTCGCGGAATTCCGGGCGGCTGCGGCGGGGCTGCCCGACGCGCTGGTCGTATTGGACGAAACGAACTGTATCCGGTGGACCAATCCCGCGGCGACGCGGCTCTTGGGCGCGGACCGGCGGGTCCACCTGGGCAGCGACATCCGGGATCTGCTCCGGCATCCGATCCTCGAGGATGACCTGGCCGCGCCAGGGGCGAGTCGTCCCCTGGAGATCCCCTCGCCGGCGAACGGCGCATGGATGCTGAGCGTTCAGGTGACCCGGGTCCTGGGCGACCGGCGAGACGGTCAGCGGGTTCTGGTGGCGCGTGACGTCACCTCGATCTACAAATTCGACCGGGCGCGCCGCGATTTCGTGGCCAATGTTTCGCATGAACTGCGTACGCCGATCACCGTCTTCCGCGGTTTCCTCGAGACCTTGCGCGACATGTCCGACGGCAACATTGAGTGGGCCCGTCCGGTTGCGCTCATGGACCGCGAGGCCGCGAAGATGCAGAACTTGGTCGGCGATCTCTTGACTCTGTCACGCCTGGAGATGGCGGACCGGCCGAAGTCCGACCAACCGGTTCCGGTCGCCAACATGCTGGCCGAGATCTGCGCGGACGCCAGATCGCTGAGCGGCGCCGACAGCCACCGGCTCGTACTGGATGCCGATCCTGGACTATGGCTGCGGGGCGATCGGCAGGAGCTCCAGAGCGCGTTTTCCAATCTGGTGTTCAACGCCGTGAAGCATACGCCGCCCGGGACCACGATCGATGTCCGCTGGGACGCCTACGCGGACGGCGCAGCCCTGGCCGTGCGGGACACGGGGCACGGTATCGCCGCCCATCATCTGCCGCGTTTGACCGAACGCTTCTATCAGGTGGATACCGGCCGGGCGCGCCGCAACGGGGGCACCGGGCTGGGGCTGGCGATCGTCAAGCAGGTGCTCGAGCACTATCGGGGCGAGTTGCGGATCGCCAGCCGCGAGGGCGAGGGCAGCGCCTTCACCTGCACATTTCCGAATGCCGTGGTCGAGGTCGACCAAGCCGCGAGCCGCTCTCTCGAGCGGGTTTGCGCCTGAATCCGCCCTTTCCGCCACGTCATTGCAGAAGTCTCAAGTGGCGATGACAAAACCATAACAATACGACGCCAAACTCCTCTTCAGGAATTGAGCAAGATCAGTTTTGTGCCCGGCCCCTGCCGGGCGCGTGCGGACTGTTTGAAGGGGAGATGTCATGCAAAAAGCGAAGCCGGACTGGCGAGTTGCCGTGGTGTTGGCCGCAATCGCGGTTCTCTTTTATCAGCAGGCGAATGCCCGTGATCTGATCCAGAACAAGGGCTCGGACACGCTGGTGAACGTCGCCCAGGCCTGGGCCGAGAACTATCAGAAGGTGAACAGCGACGTTGCGGTCGCCGTCACCGGCGGTGGCTCCGGCACCGGAATTGCGGCGATGATCAACGGGACCGTCGACATCGCCAATGCCAGCCGGGCGATGAAGAAGAAGGAACTCGATCTGGCGAAGTCGAAGGGCCAGAATCCGATCGAGCATATCGTCGGCTATGACGCCCTGGCGGTCTTCCTGCACGAGAGCAATCCGGCCAAATCCATATCGATCGCCCAGCTCGCGGAGATCTACGGCGAGGACGGCAAGACGGAGAAGTGGACCGACATCGGCCTCGAGGTGCCGAAGTGCAAGGGCCAGGAGATGGTGCTGGTCAGCCGGCAGAACAATTCCGGGACTTATGCCTATTTCCGTAAGGCCGTGCTCGGCAAGCGGCGCGACTACAAGATGGGCACCCGTGATATGCACGGCTCCAAGGACGTCGTCGACCTGGTCGAGAAGACTCCCTGCGCCATCGGCTACAGCGGCCTCGCTTACGCGACCGACCACATCAAGATGGCCTGTGTCTCCAAGGAAGAAGGCAAGCCCTGCGTGATGCCCTCCGTCGCGACAGCGAGCGACGGGACCTATCCGATCGCGCGCCCGCTGTTCATGTACACGAACGGCGAGCCGAAGGGGCAGATCAAGGCCTATCTGGACTGGATCCTCAGCGACGAGGGCCAGTGCATCATCTTCAAGAAGGGATACGCCCCGGTTCGTGCCGTCAAGTGCGGCTGAGCCGCCCGGCCCGGGTCGACCTCCGTGGTCGACCCGGGGCCGGCTCCGGCATAGATGCCGCGGGGGCGGACCGTACGACGGACGCTCTCGCGAGAGAGAGCCTGCGGATCGATCAGCGGGCCTGGCAGGGCCCGAGCGCGCAAGGGGCGTAGTGGAGCTAAGCTATCATGACGCTTTACGAGGAAAGACTGTCGAAGGATCTGGGCCGCCTCCGCGACGAGGTCGCGACGATTGGGGCGGCGGTGCAGACGGCGCATGAGAATGCGGCCCAAGCCGCGTTAACCGGCAACCGGACGCTCGCCAACCTCACCATCATCGGCGATCATCCCATCAATCGGCGGGTCCGCGAGATCAACCGGCTGGCGCACGCCTTCCTTGCGGTTCATCAACCCAGCGCCGGCCACCTTCGCCTGATCTCCTCGATCCTGCGCCTGGTCAACGAGCTCGAGCGTATCGGCGATTACGCCGTGACCATCGCCCGCGAAGCGCTGCAACTGCCGCATACGCCCACGGGTCTGCTCAAGCAGGAGTTCGAGCAGATGGCCGATCAGGCGCAGACCTGCCTGCGCCAGTCGATGACCGCCTTCAACGAGAGGAATGCGGACCTCGCCCGAGAGACGAAGGCGCTGGCGTCACAAGCCAAGGGCCGCGGTGACACGGTGTTCGGCGAGCTGGTTGAGGAAGCCGAAAAGGAGCAGATCCGCTACCTCTTCGACGTCCTGATCATGGTCGGACGGCTCAAGCGCGTGGCCGACCGGGCCAAGAACATCTGTGAAGAGACGCTGTTCACGGTCACCGGCGAGACCAAGGCCCCGAAGGTCTACAAGATCTTGTTCCTCGACCAGGAGAACAACTGCCAGAGCCAGCTCGCCGAGGCGTTCGCCCGCAAGACCTTCCCGAACAGCGGGCAGTACAACAGCGCCGGCCGGGTCAACGGCGTGGACCTCGCGCCCGGGCTGTTGAGCTTCATGGAGATGCACGGGCTGGCGGTCCAGCCGATGACGCCCAAGACCATAGAGACAGATCTCGATCGGATTGCCGCCCACGATTTGGTGATCAGCCTGGACGGGCCGATGTCCGCCTATGTCGACAAGCAGCCGTTCCGGACCGTCTATCTGGAATGGGACGTCGGGGCGCGGCCGGAAGGGGCCGACGAGGCGGAGGTCGAAACGCGGTACCGCGAGATCTATCGCGAGATCTCGGCTCAGGTCCGTGCCCTGATGGAAACGCTCAGAGGCGAGGAGGCGGACTGACGTGGCCGACACGACCAGAACTGTCGCGGAGCCGATCCCCACCGCTGCGCCGGCCGCCTTCGATCGCCGGGACGCCGACTGGTATCTCGACAAGGCCGTACAGGTCCTCGTCTTCATCGGCGGCATCTCCGCGATCATCTTCATCATCGGGATCTTCGTCTTCGTCACCCGCGAAGGTTTCGGGTTCCTGCTGGAGGGGTTCAGTTTCGGCGAGTTCTTCGGCTCGCCGCGATGGAAGCCGACATCCGAATACAACACCACCTATGGCATACTGGCCCTGGTTGCGGGCACCGCCAGCGTCACCGGCCTGGCGATGATCGTGGCGATCCCGTTCTCGCTCGGGGCCGCCATCTATATCGCCGAGTTCGCGACCGGCAAGACGCGCGAGATTCTGAAGGTCCTGGTCGAGCTGCTGGCGGCGATCCCCTCGGTCGTGTGGGGCTTCATCGGTCTCACGATCATGAACCCGCTCATCATCGAGTTGTTCGACGTGCCGGTCGGGCTCAACGTGCTCAACGCCGGCGTGATCCTTGGTCTGATGGCGGCGCCGATCATGACCTCGATCGCGGAGGACGCGCTCAAGGCGGTGCCGGACCGTTATCGCGAGGCGGCCGAGGCCATGGGGGCGACACGCTGGCAGGTGATCTACCGCGTCGTCTTGCCGGCCGCGAAGAACGGTTTGCTCGGGGCGGTGCTGCTGGGCGTCGGGCGCGGGTTCGGCGAGACCATGGCGGTGCTGATGGCCAGTGGCCACGCGGTCAATCTGCCCGACAGTATCTTCGATTCCGTGCGCGCTCTGACCGCCACCATCGCGGCCGAGCTGGGCGAGACCGCCGTCGGGTCCGAGCACTATCAGGCGCTCTTCACCATCGGCATCTTCCTGTTCATCATCACTTTCCTCATCAACCTGACCGCCGACCTGATCGTGCGCGGCATCCGGAAGGGCTAGGCGCCGGGGGGCCTTATGTTCGAAGCGACACCTCTCAATATCCAGGATCAGCGTCGGCAGGCTCTCGTCCGAATGCTGTTCCTGATCATGACGGCGCTGTTGATCCTGCCGGTGCTGATCATCCTGGCGACCCTGATCTACAAGGGCGGGCCGGCGATCTCGTGGGAGTTTCTGTTCGATGATCCCCGGGAAGGCATGACGGCGGGCGGCATCTTCCCGGCCCTCGTGGGCACGATCTGGCTGGTCGCCGTGGCCCTCCTGGTGTCCGTGCCCCTGGGCGTCGCTGCGGCCCTGTATCTCAGCGAGTTCGCCCCGGACAACTGGTTCACCCGGTTCATCAACCTGTGCATCATCAACCTCGCCGGCGTGCCTTCGATCGTGCACGCGCTGTTCGGGGTCGGCGCCTTCGTGCTGTTCTTCGGCTTCGGCACCAGCATCCTGGCCGCCAGCCTGACGCTGGCGATCATGACCCTGCCGATCGTCATCGTGGCCACGCGGGAATCGTTGCAGGCTGTGCCGCTGGCCTTCCGCGAGGCGTGCTGGAACATGGGGGC
>JAAUXY010150150.1_pt1 | contig 12061 bp, 6 predicted proteins | sample 7278121 | NCBI WGS metagenome assembly JAAUXY01 (sample SAMN14350117, study PRJNA611818) | marine sediment metagenome | isolation source: surface marine sediment (1.8m) | place: French Polynesia: Moorea | collected 2018-08 | reverse complement strand
CGTAGCGCTGCATGTCGACCGTGGCGGCATCGTCGCCGCGATTGAAGATCACCATGACCGTGTCGTCATCGTCGTAGCGAAAGTACGCGTACACGTTCCTGACGGGCGCGAAATGCATCAGCTTGCCGGTGTGCACGACCGGCGTCTGCTTGCGCCAGTTGAGGAGTTTTTTCGTGTACTCCTGCATGTCGGACGCGTCGCGATTCAGTCCGCGCCCGGTGAATGCGTTGACGCGATCGCCTTCCCAGCCGCCCGGGAAGTCCGCGCGAATCGCGCCGTGGCTGTCCGTACCCGGGTGCGACATCAGGATCTCGGTGCCGTAGTAGATCTGCGGAATGCCGCGCATCGTCAGGTAAAACGCGATCGACATGCGGGTCAGGTCCACGTCCTCGTCGAGCTGGGTGTAGATCCGGCTCATGTCGTGGTTGTCGGGAAAAATCACGAGGTTGAACGGGTCCGGGTAGAGATAGTCGTTGCCGAGCATCTCGTAGACGGGCGTCCAGACGCTGCCCCAGGCTTTTTCCTCGCCGGTCAGCGCTTCCGACAGCGCAATCTGCAGCGGGAAGTCGAAAACGCTCGGCAGGTAGGAACGATAGCCGTCATGGTTATCCTTGCCGGCCTGCCAGTACGACACGACGTTCGGGTTCGGGCTCCATTCCTCGCCAACCATGTTGATGTCCGGGTACTCGCGCATGATCCGGCGGGTCCACTCGGTCATGTAGTCCTTGTCGGGATACGGGTAGGTGTCGATGCGAATGCCCGAGAGGCCGAGGTACTCGACCCACCAGATCGCGTTCTGCACCAGGTAGTCGCCCAGCAGCGCATTGGTCTGGTTGAGGTCCGGCATCGTGGGTGCGAACCAGCCGCCCGTGTGCTCCTGCTTGTCGATTTCGGCGGCATACGGATCCTGGTGGGAAGTCCGCGCGTGCGTGGTCAGGATGAAGTCGTCCTGGTAGTTGAGCCAGTCGCCGGTCGGCAGGTCATCCATCCACCAGTGACCGCTACCCATGTGGTTCGGGATGATGTCCATGATCACGCCGACGCCTTTGCCTCTCGCCGCGGCGACGAAGTCCCGGTACGACTCGTTGCTGCCGTAGCGCGGGTCGACCTTGTAGAAATCCGTGGTCGCGTAGCCGTGGTACGAGGCATCGTCCATGGCATTCTCGAGCAGCGGGTTCAGCCAGATCTGCGTGAAGCCCATGTCAGCGATGTAGTCGAGGCTCGCCTCGAGCCCGGCGATGTCGCCGCCGTGACGACCGTAGGGCTCGGAACGGTCGGGCGGGTCGGCGTAGCCCTCGACGCTGTCGTTCGACGGGTCGCCGTTCGCGAAGCGGTCGGGCGTGATCAGGTAGATGACGTCGGCAGCCGTGAAGCCCTCGACGTGCCCGGGGTCCGTATTGCGCTCGAGCAGTGAGTAGCGATGCGTGAGCGTCTCGCCGTCGTTCGAGAAGACAATGTCGAAATCGCCGGTCGGTGCCGATGGATCGATAGTGAGATAGACGAACAGGTAGTTCGGGTTGCTCGTCCGTACGACCTGGGCGACGGCGACCCCGTCGAGTTCGACCATCGGCTCGAAATCGGCGATACCGTCGCCGTGCACCATGAGCTGCAGTTCCCGGTGCTCGAAGCCCTGCCACCAGAATGGCGGCTCTACGTGCTCGATCTCCGTTGCATTTACAGCCGATGCCGCGACCCACGGCAGCACGACCGCAGTCCCGAAAAGGACGGCAAGACGGTACATAGCTTCCCCCTCTTATTGTTCAAGACATAGTAGTCAATGAGCCCAATGCCGGGGGATGAATACGTTTGCAAACGAGCGTTAAGAAATGCGTGGGTTGTTACAATGCTGGCGATGACGGCCAATAACGATAGCTTAAGAAGCATCGCGGTCATCGGCGGGGGATCGGCAGGCTGGATGGCGGCTGCCGCGCTGTCTAACGCGGTGCGCGGCGATTGCCGCATAACGCTCGTGGAATCTGACGCGATCGGCACGGTCGGCGTCGGTGAAGCGACGATTCCGCCGATTCGCCTCTTCAACCAGCGTCTCGGCATCGACGAGCACGAGTTCATCCGGAACACGCAGGGCTCGTACAAGCTCGGCATCCAGTTCGTCAACTGGGGTCGCAACGGACACGCGTACTTTCATCCATTCGGGCCCTTCGGCGCCGACTTCGACATGGTGCCGATTCACCATTTCTGGCTGAAGGCTCGCCAGGCAGGCGACCAAACGCCGCTGGACGATTACTCGATGGCCTGGGCGGCTGCGTCGCGCTGTCGCTTCGACCGGCCGATGCAGGACCCTCGCATGGTGCAGTCGAAGTTCGACTATGCCTATCACTTCGATGCCGGGATGTATGCCAGATTCCTGCGCGGCTACTCGGAAGAGCGCGGCGTCACGCGCGTCGAGGGACGCATCGTCGACGTGCAGCAAAACGGGGAGAGCGGCTTTATCGAGCGCGTGACGCTCGACAACGGCAAGACCGTCGAAGCCGACTTTTACCTGGACTGCACCGGATTCCGCGGCCTGCTGATCGAGGACACGCTCGAGACCGGCTACGAGGACTGGACGCACTGGCTACCCTGCGATCGCGCCGCAGCCGTGCAATGCACGCACGGCGGCGAGTTCACGCCCTACACACGTTCTACTGCTCACGAGGCCGGCTGGCAGTGGCGGATCCCGCTGCAGCACCGCATCGGTAACGGCTACGTGTTCTGCTCGAAGTTCATCTCGGAAGACGACGCGGCGAAGAAGCTGCTCGACAATCTCGACGGCGACCCGATCACGGATCCGCGCGTCCTGCGGTTCACGACCGGCCGCCGCAAGAAGTTCTGGAACAAAAACTGCGTGGCAATCGGGCTCGCGGGCGGCTTCATGGAACCGCTCGAGTCGACCAGCCTGCACCTGATCCAGACCGGCATCACCCGGCTGTTGGCGCTGTTCCCCGACCGCAACATGGACCCGCTTGCCGTCGACGAGTACAACCGTCTGACGCAGCTCGAGTTCGAGACGATTCGCGACTTCCTGATCCTGCATTACTGCGCGACCGAACGCGACGATTCGGAGCTCTGGCGCTACTGCGCGTCGATGGAGATTCCGGATACGCTGAAGCTCAAGATCGACAACTTCCGGGCCTACGGACGCATCGTCTCGACGGGCATCGAGCTGTTCCAGAATCCGAGCTGGCTCGCGGTACTGATTGGCCAGTTCATCTGGCCTGAGCGCTACGATCCGCTGACCGACCAGCGGACCAACGTCGACGGCGCCCGCACGCTTGCAGGATTGCGCCGCGTCATGGGCGAGGCCGCCGATGCGATGCCGACGCATCGCGCCTATATCGACAAGCACTGCAAAGCGGCGGCGGTGTGATGCGCTCGCGGCTTCGGACGGCCCTGGCCACCCTGGTCATTGCCTGTCTCTTGCCGTTGATCGCCGATGCCGCGAGCGTACAGTCGCCGGACGGCCGAATCCGCGTCGACGTCGACGTCAACGAACGCGGCGAGCCTTTCTACAGCGTGAGCTACCGGTCTGCCACGGTCATCGGTGCCTCGCGCCTCGGGCTGCGTTTCCGCGACCATGCGGGACTCGATTCCGGGCTGCGGATTGCCGACACCGGGCAGCGCGTGTCGGACAACACCTGGGAACAGCCGTGGGGCGAGCGCCGCCGGGTTCGCGATGCCTATCGCGAGCTGACGGTGCAGTTTGTGGCCTCCGATCCCGCGCGCGGTTTCGCGGTCGTGTTTCGCGCCTATAACGACGGCGTCGGTTTTCGTTACGAATTCTCCGACCAGCGCTACTACCGCGACGTTGCGATTACCGATGAGCTGACCGAGTTTCGCGTCGCGACCGACGCGACGGCCTGGTGGATTCCGGGACGGGCCTGGAACCGCTACGAGTTCGTGCACCACGAGTCCGGACTCGACGCCATCCTGCTCGCGCACACGCCGATGACGCTCAAGCTGCGAAACGGAGTGCACATCGCGCTGCACGAGGCCGCGCTCGTCGACTACCCCGCCTACGTGCTCGACCAGCGCCGGGACGGCGTGCTCAAGACCGATCTGACGCCGTGGTCAGACGGCGTGCGTGCGTACAAGGCGACGCCGTTCAACACGCCGTGGCGGACGATCCAGGTGTCGCCCGACGCAGTCGGCCTGCTGAACTCCGACCTGATTCTCAATCTCAACGAACCCAACAAGCTCGGCGACGTCTCCTGGGTCGAGCCCGGCAAGTACGTGGGCATCTGGTGGGCCATGCACCTCGGCCTTGCAACCTGGGGATCGGGCCTGACGCATGGCGCAACCACGGAGGAGGCGAAGCGCTATATCGACTTCGCCGCCGAGCACGGATTCGCGGGCGTACTGGTCGAGGGCTGGAACAAAGGCTGGGACGGCGACTGGTTTGCGAGCGGCGCCGGCTTCAGCTTCACGGAGGCCTATCCCGACTTCGATATCGAGGCGGTCGCAAAATACGCGTTGGCGCGAGGCGTACGCCTTGTCGGTCATCACGAGACGTCCGGACACGTCACGAACTACGAACAGCAGCTCGACGCCGCGCTCGATTTCTACGAGCGGCTCGGCGTACGCCAGGTCAAGACCGGCTATGTCGCCGATGGCAAGGGCCTCGAGCGCGTCGACGAGGACGGAATCACGCGCTTCGAATGGCACGACGGCCAGTACGGCGTCAATCACTACCAGCGCGTCACCGAGGCCGCCGCGAAACGTCGGATCAGCATCAATTCCCACGAGCCGATCAAGGCGACCGGGCTGCGCCGAACCTGGCCGAACTGGATCAGCCGCGAGGGTGCGCGCGGCCAGGAGTACAACGCCGAGTGGGCGATCCCCAATCCGCCCAACCACACGGTGACCCTGCCGTACACGCGGCTGCTCGGCGGGCCGATGGACTACACGCCCGGCATCTTCGATCTCCTGCACCAGGGTCCGGAGTCGCAGCACCGCGTGCAGTCGACACTGATGCAGCAGCTCGCACTGTACGTCGTGCTGTACAGCCCCATTCAGATGGCAGCCGACCTGCCAGAGAACTACGAGCGATTCCCGGACGCGTTTCAGTTCATCGTCGACGTGCCGACCGACTGGGAGGAGAGCCGGGCGCTGGCGGGCGATGTCGGCGACTACGTCATCTTCGCACGCCGCGAGCGGGGCGGTCGCGACTGGTATCTCGGCGCAATAACCAATGAGCAGGCGCGCAGCGTCAAACTGCCGCTCGACTTTCTGCGTGACGGCACGCGCTATCGCGCGACGGTGTATCGCGACGGCGATGGCGCTGACTGGAAATCGAATCCGTATGACTACGTCATCGAGACGCTCGACGTCGACTCGAGCGACGCAATCGAACTTGAGCTCGCCGCGGGGGGCGGCGCAGCAATCCGCTTCCGGGCGGTGCAATAACAACAAGGCAGCTAGACATGAAAGAAAAGCCGCAACTCAGCTTTTGGCAGATCTGGAACATGTGTTTCGGGTTCCTCGGTATCCAGATGGGCTTCGCGCTGCAGAACGCGAACGTCAGCCGCATCTTCCAGGAGCTCGGTGCCGAGGTCGATGATATTCCGATACTCTGGGTCGCCGCACCGCTGACGGGCCTGATCGTGCAACCCATCGTCGGTTACCTCAGCGACCGCACGTGGGGCCCGCTCGGCCGACGGCGGCCGTACTTTCTGGTGGGTGCGATTCTGGCCTCCGCAGCATTGTTCGTGATGCCCAATTCACCCACCCTATGGATCGCGGCCGGCATGCTCTGGGTTATGGATGCAAGCATCAACATCTCGATGGAGCCGTTCCGTGCGTTTGTCGGCGACAACCTGCCCGAGAAGCAGCGCACGTCGGGGTTTGCGATGCAGACATTCTTTATCGGTGTAGGTGCTGTCGTCGCGTCGGCGCTGCCCTGGATGATGCAGAACTGGTTCGGAATTTCAGAGGACGCGCCGCCGGGCGTGATTCCCGATTCGGTCAAATTCTCGTTTTATGTCGGTGGTGCAGCGTTCCTGCTTGCCGTTTCCTGGACGGTTTTTCGATCGCGTGAGTATTCACCCGAGGAGCTGGCCGCGTTCGAGGAAGCGCGGCCACCTGAGCACACGTCATTCGACGAATCGTTGCGCCCCGTATCGAAGTACATCGGTGGCGGCTTTGCCTGGCTCATCGTCGGCCTCGCAGGCTGGTATCTGATAGCGAGCATGGGGCTCGACAAGGAACTGTACGTGCTGGCGGGTGCGTTCGCGGTATTCGGCATACTGCAGGTGATTGCCGGCCTCATTCAGAGAGAGGGCATGACCAAAAACGGGTTCTACGAGGTCATGCACGACCTATTCCACATGCCACGAGTCATGAAGCAGCTCGCCGTTGTCCAGTTTTTCTCCTGGTTCGCGCTGTTCGCAATGTGGATATACGGAACGGCCGCCGTTACCAGCTACCATTTCGATGCGCCAGATGCCAACGCGGTCGGCTATGACGACGGCGCAAATTGGCTGGGTGTCCTGTTCGCGGTCTACAACGGTTTCGCCGCGCTTGCCGCCATCGGGATTCCGTCAGTGGCCAACCGGCTCGGGTGCCGCACCACCCACCTGATAAACATGTGCGTGGGTGGCATTGGCCTGCTCAGTTTTTATTTTATCGACGACCCGAAGCTGCTGATCCTGTCGATGGTCGGGGTCGGCATCGCATGGGCTTCGATCCTGTCGCTGCCTTATGCGCTGCTGTCGAATAGCCTTCCGGCACACAAGATGGGCGTTTACATGGGCATCTTCAATTTCTTCATCGTCATCCCTCAGCTGGTTGCCGCGAGTATCCTCGGCCTGATTCTGCGTGAGTTCTTCGATCTCCAGGCGATCTTCGGACTCGTGATTGGTGGCTGCCTCATGATCGTCGCGGGACTGACTGCACTGCTGGTCGACAAGTCGGCGGAACCGGCATGAATACGCAACGCTGGTTGATAACACTCGCCGCCTTCACGTTGCTCGCAGCGTGCGCGCAGACTCCGCGAAATGTCGACGACCGCGAAGCCGCGTCCCCCGACTACTACGGCACGCTGGAACCCATGGCGGCGGATGCCGTTTACTTTGTCGTGACCGACCGCTTCGTTGACGGTGATCCGGGCAACAACTACCCGGAGCAGGGTGGCGGTCCCGAGACCCAGAGTTTCGACCGGCCGATTCACCTGGAGGACAAGCTGCCGGCGAACATCGGTTACCTGGGCGGTGACTTCGCGGGCATCGTTCAACACGCTGACTACATCACGGAAATGGGTTTCTCCGCGCTCTGGCTGACGCCCATCGTCGACAATCCCGACGAGGCTTTCACCGGCAGCACGCCGCCGGGCGAAGGTGTATTCGCCGACAAGGGCAAGACCGGCTACCACGGCTACTGGGGTGTCAACTTCTTCGTCGAGGACGAACACCTCGTGTCGCCGGGACTGGCCTTCAAAGACCTGACGCGCGAGCTCGACGAGCAGGGCCTGAAGGTGATTCTCGACGTAGTGTGCAATCACGGCTCGCCCGCGTTCACGATGCCCGAGAACCAGCCGAAGTACGGAGAGCTCTACGATGCCGACGGCCGGCTGGTCGCGGATCACGAGAACCTGCACCCGACCGAGCTCGACCCGGTCAACAATCCTTTGCACGCGTTCTACAACACAGAGCCCGACCTGGCGCAGCTCTCTGACATGAACGAAAACAACCCCGAGGTGCTCGAGTACTTCGTCGCCGCGTACCTGCAGTGGATCGACCAGGGCGCCGCGGCATTTCGCGTCGACACGATCAAGCATATGCCCGATGCGTTCTGGAAGCAGTTCACGGATCGTATTCGCGCAGAGCATCCGGGCTTGTTCATGTTTGCCGAGAGCTTCTCTTATGACGCCGGCGAGATCGCTCGCCACACCTGGCCACAAAACGGCGGCATCAGCGTGCTCGATTTTCCCGGGCAGTCCGCTATGAGCGGCGTGTTCGGCGAGGGCGGTCCGTACACGGACCTGCTCGACTACCTGCATCTCGAAAGCCAGCTGTACCAGAACCCGTACGAGCTGATGACCTTCTACGACAATCACGACATGCCGAGGATCGACGCCGACGAGGACGGCTTCGTCGACGTGCACAACTGGCTGTTCACGTCGCGCGGCACGCCCGTCGTCTACTACGGCTCCGAGATCGGTTTCCGGGCAGGCACCAACCAGCACGGCGGCAACCGCGACTACTTCGGCGTCGACAATGTGGCTGCAGCCCGCAACCATCGCATTCGCCGGGACCTGACGGCGATCGCGAACGTTCGCAAGAACAACGTTGCATTGCAGCGCGGCCTGCAGGTCAATCTCGAATTCACCGACGACACGGCCGTGTTCTACCGCGTCTATTCCTACGACGGCGTACAGCAGACGGCGCTCGTGTTCCTCAACAAGAGCGACGAGCACGTAGAGTTCAACTTCGACGCCTGGTCAGGTCCGACCGGTCGCGTCGGCTGGCGCGATGCGGAGTTCGGCACGCCGGTGACGCAGATCAGCCGACCGTACGAGATCGGCGTGCTGCCGCATGGTGTCAGAGTAATTGTCGCGGACTGGATACCGACCGACCCTGAGATTCAGGCACGGCTCGAGCAGCTTCAGGCAACGGCTCGTCGCGACAACGACGACTAGGGGATCAGCGCGTGGTCTTGCTGCCGCAGGATTCGCGAACGACGAGTTTCGGTGCCAGGAGGGTCGACTCGAAAGTCTTGCCCTCGATCAACCCGACGACGCCGCTGACGAGGCCCTCGCTCGCATCGTGCGAGTTCTGCTGTACCGTTGTCAGCGCCGGCGTCACGTGGGCGGCAAGCGAAATGTCGTCGAAGCCTACTATGCTGACGTCCTCCGGGACGCGGCGTCCGGCATGCTGCAGGGCGCGCATGGCGCCAATCGCGAGCAGGTCGCTCGCGGCGAACACCGCATCGAACTCCACGCCACGTTCGAGCAGCGTTTCGGCGGCGTCGTACCCGAGCTGCTCGGAATTTTCGGCTTTGACGTGCAGGTCCGGGTTCTTGCCACTCCCGGCCTGTTCGAGCGCACGGACGTAGCCGTCGTGACGGGCCGCAAGCTCCGGGCTGCCGTGGGATACGTTGCCGATGAAGGCAATTCTGCGACGGCCGAGGTCCAGCAGGTGCCGTGTGGCCTGGAAGCCGCCGTTTTCGTTGTCGCAGCCGAACGAGTGGCCCGGCTGGTCCCTGATGATCGGGCCCCAGATCATGAAGCGCGTGTTGGCATCGGAGAGGGCGGCGAGTTTCTCGCGGTATTTCCGGTAGTCGCCGTAGCCGAGCAGGATGAGCCCGTCGGCGCGATGGCTCGCCTGGTACTCGATGTGCCAGTCGTCAGTCAGCTGCTGCAGGGATACGAGCACGTCGTAGCCGCGGTTGGCCGCGGCGCGCGTGATGTCCCCGAGCATCGACAGGAAGAACGGGTTGATCTGCGGATACTCACTGTCGGTCTCGTCGAACAGCAGCAGAGCGATGGTGTTGCTGTGCTGTGTCCGCAGCCCGGCCGCGTTGCGGTTGACGAAGTAGTTGAGCTCGCGGGCGATCTCGTGGATCCGGTCGCGGGTCTCTTTGCGTACCAGTGGGCTGTTACGAAGCGCGCGCGACACCGTGGCCTGCGATACGCCGGCGATGTCTGCGATATCCCTCGAGGTCGGGTTCTCGGGCTTCATGCTCACAAGTCTGGATCAGTCAGTTACGACCCTGTTGTAGCACAAATTTCTCCCGCAACTATCACGGGATCCCGGAGGGTAACGTTTTCAGGCCCTGTGGCGGCTCGAAATGACCTGTTTTGTGGCCCGCAGCCGGTCTGTTGCCTGTTCACCGAGCGCCAAAGCGAGGGTCACCTGCAGCGTGTCCAAGACAGCGAGCTGGGCCAGCCGGGAGCTCATCGGCGTGTACAGGCTCGTGTCTTCCGCCGGCCGGCAGGGCAGGACGATGTCGGCGGCCCTGGCCAGCGGCGAGCGGGGCTCGGACACGGCAATGATGACGGCGCCGGCCTTGCGGGCGAGCTTCGTGGCGTCAATGGACTCGTGCCAGGCACCGCGGGTAGAGACGATGACAATGACGTCGCCGGGCGCGGCGATGGCCGCGAACTGCAGCAGGCTCGGCGGGTCGATCAGGGCGGAACAGGGGATGCCGAGCCGGAAGAACTTGTGGCAGGCGTCGGTTGCGACATGGCCCGACGCGCCGAGGCCCGCAAACACGATCTGGCGCGCACCGGTGAGTGCGTTGACGGCGGCATCGATGGCTGCCGACGGCAGCTCGGCTCTCGTGCTGACGAGCGCCTGGATCGACGCGTCGAGCACCTTGGTCACGACATCGGCGGTCGTATCATCCGCGGCGACCGCGCTGTGCAGGTAGCTCGCCGGCTGGCTAAGCGCCTCGGTCAGGCGTCGGGAAAATTCGCGAAAGCCGTCGAGGCCGAGCCGGCGGCAGAATCGAATGACGCTCGGCTCACTGACACCCGTCGCATTGGCGACCTCGGCCAGTGTGGAGGCCGCGGCCTGCCGCGGGTGCTTGAGCACCCACTCACCGACCCGTCGCTCGGTGCTGGTGAAGTCCGCGAGTCGATCCGAGATGAGATTGAGCATGTAGTAAAACTACAATATATTCGCAGAATTTGCCATCAAAATAGCGTGCATTTCGCCGTTCAAGTAGTAAAATTACAGAAACTGACGGGGAGTCTTCATGGCTGAACTGGTCCCGGTCGAGGAATTCGACCTGATTATTTTCGGGGGTACCGGCGATCTTGCGATGCGCAAGCTGCTGCCGGCGCTCTACCATCGCGATCGCGACGGTCAGATCACCGCGACCAGCCGCATCATCGCTGCGAGTCGTGGCGACGTGAGCCGTGACGACTATCTCGCGCGCGTCGAGGAAGCGCTCCGCGCCAATCTCAACGAAGGCGAGTTCGAAGACGAGCAGTGGCAGGCCTTTCGTGAGCGTATTCACTATGTGCAGGCCGATGCTTCCGATCACGATAAGTGGGGCGACCTGTGCGAGATGCTGAAGGACGCTGGCGACCGCAACCGCGTCGCGTATCTTGCGACCGCGCCCAGCCTGTTCGGTCCGTTCGCGACGGGACTGCGGCACAACGGACTCGTTACGGCGAACAGCCGCATCGTCCTCGAGAAGCCGCTGGGACGCGATCTTGCCTCGGCTGAGGAAATCAACAATGCGGTCGGTCACTGCTTTGCCGAGAACCAGATCTTCCGCATCGATCACTATCTCGGCAAGGAGACCGTGCAGAACCTGCTGGCGCTGCGCTTCGCAAACTCGCTGTTTGAACCACTGTGGCGCCGCGGAGCGGTCGACCATGTGCAGATCACCGTCGCCGAGGACCTTGGCGTAGGCAATCGCATCGAGTTCTACGACCGGATCGGCGCACTGCGCGACATGGTGCAGAACCACATGCTGCAGCTCGTCTGCCTGGTCGCGATGGAAGCGCCGTCGAGCCTGCATCACGACGCGGTGCGCGACGAGAAGATGAAGGTATTGCGCGCGCTCCGGCCGATTACCGAGGATAACGTCCGGACCCACACCGTCCGCGGGCAGTATACGGCCGGCGCGATCGGCGGCCAGACGGTGGAGGGATTCGACGACGAGCTCGGCGGCAAGGAATCCACGACCGAGACCTTTGTTGCGCTGAAAGTCGATATCGACAACTGGCGCTGGTCAAACGTGCCGTTCTACCTGCGCACCGGCAAGCGCCTGAAGGACAAGCACTCGGAGATCGTCGTCCAGTTCCAGGAAGTACCGCATTCAATATTCCCGGAGCAGCGATTCGACGTCGTTCCCAACCGGCTGACGATCCGGCTGCAGCCGGACGAGGGCGTGAAGCTGTCGGTCATGGCGAAGGAGCCCGGCCCCGGCGGCTTCGAGCTCAAGCCCGTGTCACTCGACTTGAGCTTCGAGGAGACCTTCGGCGTGCGTTACCCCGACGCCTATGAACGCTTGCTCATGGAAGTACTGCGCGGCAACCCGGCGCTGTTCATGCGTCGCGACGAAGTCGAGTCCGCGTGGCAATGGATCGACAACATCATCGCGAGCTGGCAGG
>JAAUXY010030886.1_pt1 | contig 12071 bp, 8 predicted proteins | sample 7278121 | NCBI WGS metagenome assembly JAAUXY01 (sample SAMN14350117, study PRJNA611818) | marine sediment metagenome | isolation source: surface marine sediment (1.8m) | place: French Polynesia: Moorea | collected 2018-08 | reverse complement strand
TGCCTCTTCCTGGCAACCCACGAGCCCTGCCCGCTCTGCCTCTCGGCCATCACCTGGAGCGGCTTCGACAACTTCCATCACCTCTTCAGCCACGAGGACACGCGGGACGCCTTCGCCATCCCCCACGACCTCCGGATCCTGAAGGAGGTCTTCCGCCTGGAGCCCGGCGGCTACGCCCGCAGCAACGCCTACTGGAGCGCCCACAGCCTCTCCGAGCTGATCGGCGATTGCGAGGCCGGCGTCCGGGCCGGCTTCGATGCGCGGATCGAGGCGCTGACCCGGACCTATGCCGAGCTGTCCGCGGCCTACCAGGACCGCAAGGCGGAGAACGACATCCCTCTCGGCTAGAGCGGGATGACACTAAGCCAATCCGGCTTCATGTCTGAATCCCGTTCTACTTCAATAGATTAGAGCACGATTCAGATATGAGGTTGCTTCAACCTCATATCATCGTGCTCTAGCCCTGGCGAGTCTGCGCCCTTGATGCGCCCCGACCGGAGGCGCTTTACTGGACGGATCGAAGAGGGAGGCTGCGATGTCGGAGGCAGGCCAGGACGGACTCAAGAGAACCGTACTTCACGACTGGCACGTCGGTGCCGGCGCCAAGATGATCGACTTCGGCGGCTGGGACATGCCCGTCCAGTACCCCAGCGGCATCATCCAGGAGCACCTGGCCACGCGCCGCCAGGCCGGTCTCTTCGACGTCTCCCACATGGGCCGCTTCCGGGTCACCGGACGGGGCGCCGAAGCCTTCCTGCTGCGGGTCCTGACCAACAACGCCCGCGCCCTGGCGCCGGGGCAGGCGCAGTACAGCTTCCTGGCCAACGAGACCGGCGGGGCGATCGACGACGCCTACCTCTACAAGCTGGACGAGGCCGACTTCCTGCTGGTCGTGAACGCCTCGAACCGGCCGAAGGACTGGGACTGGCTGCAAGCGCACAACAGCTTCGACGCCGAGCTCGAGGACATCAGCGAGCGCCTGGCGATGATCTCGCTGCAGGGACCGCGGTCCTCCGAGATCCTGGAGAAGGTGATCGGCGCCGGCGCACTGCCCGAGCACAAGCGCAACCGCCTGACGGTCACGCAGGCGGACGGCCACCAGATGATCGTGGCGCGGACCGGCTACACCGGCGAGGCCATGTGCTTCGAGCTTTTCGTCGACAGCGAACGCGTGCTGACGACCTGGGGCCAGCTGGTCGGTCACGGCGCGGTGCCCTGCGGCCTGGGATCCCGGGATTCGCTGCGCATGGAGGCGGGGCTGCCGCTCTACGGCCACGAGCTGGGCCTCGACCCAGAGGGCCAGGAGATCCCCATCTTCGCCAACGCCCTGGCCGCCTTCGCGGTGCGCCCCGAAGGTCTGGACGGTTACATCGGACAGGAGCAGCTGGAGCGGCAGCGCGACGAATTCGTGCGGATCAAGCGGGGAGAGCTGGACACGCCGGTCGAGCAGCGCTGCCTGAAACACTTGGTGCAGCCGATCGCCGTCTTCGGCGCCCGCCGGCCCCTGCGCGCCGGCTTCAAGGTCTTGTTGGAGGGCGCGCCCGTCGGCTTCGTCACCTCGGGCAGCAGCGTTCCCTACGCGCGCTTCAAGGGCGGCGGGGTCACGGCTGCACCCGCCGAGGACCACGAGCTCAGGCCGATCGGCCTGGCCTTGCTGCACTCGACCATCGCCTATCGGACCGACCGGCCGGTGGTCCTCGAGGTCGCGGACGCCCGGGGCAACAGCTTCGAGGCGGAGCTGGTCGAAAAGAACCTCTGGCCCCTGCCGCCCTACGGCCGGCCCTACACCGGCTTCACCGGTCCGCGCGCGATCCGGAGCCTGGAGGGCGCGGACGCCTCGGCCCTCGCCGCGCAGCTCGCCGAGGATGCGAAAGGCAACACCGAATGGCGGCGGCGCGAATGCATCAACCTGATCCCCTCGGAACAGACCGTCTCCGACTACGTCGACCGGCTGGTCTCCGCGGATCCCGCCGGCCGCTACAACGAGCACAACCGGGTGCCAGCGCTGGGCCCGGAGGCGCCGGACGTGCGCTACTACAAGGGCACTGGCTTCATCATGGAGAAGGAGGAGGAACTCAAGGCGGCGCTGCGCACCTTCTTCGACTGCGCGCGGGTCGAGCCCCGGGTGATCAGCGGGCAGATGGCGAATGACACGGTCTATGACGCCTTCCTGCAGTTCAAGAACCGGCATCGCCGGGGCGGACAGCCGCGCCGCCTCAACCGCGTCCTGGTCCACGACCTGAACAAGGGCGGGCACCTCAGCGCGCAGCCGACCGGCGCGCTGCGCAACTACGTCGCCCGGGACCCGGAGAGCGGGCAGCCGGCGGTGGAGCATTTCCCGATCCGGGACGACAACCCGCATCGCATCGACGTCGAGGCGACCAAACGCCTGATCGCCGAGACCCGGCCGGAGCTCCTGGTCTTCGGGCGCAGCGTCATCATCCACAAGGAGCCGGTCGAGGAGATCGCCAGCTTCGTCCACGACGAATGGGGCCGCGACAACCCCGAACGGCCGCTCATCATGTACGACGGCGCCCACGTTCTGGGGCTGCTCGGCCCCTACTACCAGCAGCCTCTGAAGGAAGGGGCCGACTTCGTCACCGGCTCGACCCACAAGACTTTCTTCGGTCCGCAGCGCGGGGTGATCCTGAGCAACATCGAGCCCGGCTCGGCCTTCGAGCCGCTGTGGCGCCAGATCGAGACCCGGGCCTTTCCCGGTCACGTCAGCAACCATCATCTGGGGACGCTGCTCGGCCTGCTGGGCGCGACCTATGAGATGGTCCGGTTCCGCGACGACTATCCCAGGCAGGTGATCGCCAACGCCAAGGCCTTTGCGCGCGCCCTGGAGGGGCAGGGGCTGACCCTGGAAGGCGATCCGGACTGCGACTTCACCGAGACCCACCAGGTATTGCTGCGGAGCGCGCGGTCCCACGGCGAGGTCGTGGCCGACCGCCTGGAGGCCAACAACATCATCACCAACCCCCAGGCCTTCCACGACGACCCGAGCTTCGCCGCGGCCAGCGGCGTGCGCATGGGCACCCAGGAGATGACCCGCTACGGCATGAAAGAGGCCGATTTCCGCGACCTCGCCGCCTTGCTGGCCGAAGCTATCGGGGCGCCCGCCGGCAAGCCGAAGGAGCACTGGCGCGAGGCGGTGATCGCCTTCCGCGCACGTTTCCTCGAGATGGAATACTGCTTCTGAGCCGCGCGGGCGGCACCCCGAAAGGCGAACGGCGGCCCCAGGGACCGCCGCTCAAAACCCGTTCGGGGCCGAGAGATCAGAGTTCGGCCAGCATCGACTCCGCGCTGGAGTTCGCAAGCTCGCCGGGGTTCTCCTCGAGGTGCAGCGCCTTGACCACGCCGTCCTCGACGACCATGGCGTAGCGGTGCGAGCGGACGCCCAGGCCGCGGGCGGTCAGGTCCAGCTCCATGCCGGCCGCCTTGGTGAAGTCGGCGCTGCCGTCGGCGAGCATCAGGACCTGGCCTTCGGAGCCCTGGTCCTTGCCCCAGGCGCCCATGACGAAGACGTCGTTGACCGAGAGGCAGGCGATGGTGTCGACGCCCTTGTCGCGCAGCGCCGTGGCATTCTTCAGGTAGCCCGGAACGTGCTGGGCCGAGCAGGTCGGGGTGAAGGCGCCGGGCAACGCGAAGAGCACCACCTTCTTGCCGGAAAAGATCTCGTCGGTCGTGATCGCCGCCGGCCCGTCGCCGGTCATGTGATAGAGGGTCGCGGTCGGGACCTTGTCGCCCACCTGGATGGCCATGTCTGTCCTCCCGTTCTAGCCGAATCCGCTGCCGGCGCGCCCCTTGCGCGCCCTTGGGTGTAGATAGGCACGACCGGGTGGGGCTGTAAAGTTCGCGGGCCGCCGATTTCCTCGGCGGCCCGCATTTCCCCTGGATGGCGGTGGATGGTCAGGAGCGCTCGCGCCAGCGCACGACCCAGGCGGCGACGACCGCGAAGACCACGTGGCCGACCAGGGCGACCCAGGTGATCCCGGTGAAGCCCAGGAAGGGCGGGTTGCCGGCGATGAGGTGCGCCATGACGTAGAGGGCGAAGACCCAGAGCGCGACGCCGTAGAGCGCTGAGGAGATCGGCCAGGGCAGGCCTGGCGCGACCTTGTCGGCGATCGGCCTGGCGAGGAACATCCAGCCGACCGGATAGGCGATCATGCCCGCCATGTAATGCAGGAAATGGGCGCCGGGGCCGTAGCCCTGGCCGAAGATGACGCTGATCACGGCGTTGGCGAGCGGGACCGGCGCCAGCTTCGAGAAGCCGAGCATGGGGCTGAGGCTCTGGCCGAAGAAGTCGAAGGCGACGGTCGCCATGGCACCGGCGATCAGGACGGTCATGAGGGTCGCGGCGTTCACCTTGGGAACGGCGAGACCGGCGATGGTCATGGTGGCACTGTCGGGCATGACGCAGAGGGTCTCCCTGAGATTGCGGAGTGATGTCCGCAGCGCTTGCGGACACCGGCACGGATCGCAGGCCTCCGACCCCAAGACGGGGCCTCGTGACGCCTACGCAGCCTTAGATGCTTTCGAGACCGGAAAAGTCACCAACACGCCGAATAACGTTCACGCGATCACGGCGTGCGCGAAACTCGGCTTTCCGTGACCGGCACGCTCGCGGCCTCGTCGAGCGCCGCCAGCACGTCGTCGACCGAGAGCAGCTCGGGCAGGGCCTTGCCGCTGGGGAGCCCGGGTCCGTAGACCGCGTTGAAGGGGATGCCGTAGCGCCCGAAACTCTCCAGGTAGGCGGAGATCGCCGGGTCGGGCCGGGTCCAGTCGCCGCGCAGGGTGACGACCCCCTCCGTCTCCAGGCGCTCGGCCACCCGGCCGTCGTCCAGGACCCGCACCTTGTTGTACTGGCAGGTCACGCACCAGTCCGCGGTCACGTCGACGAAGACCACCTTGCCCTGGGCGACCAAGCCCGCGATGCCCGCCGCTTCCAGGGGCCGCCAGTCGCCGGCCCCGCCGGCGCTCCGCGGTGCCACCGGGTTGCCCAGGGTCGGCGGCGAGATGAAGGCGGCCAGGGCCAGGCCCAGGATCGCCGCCAGGGCCACCCCCGGAGCAAGCTTGCGCCGCAGGTCGAGCCAGAGCACCGGGGCGGTGGCCAGGGCCATGACCGCCACCGCTAGGGCCGCGGCCAGCCCGCTCTCGCGCCAGAGCACGGCGAGCAGCCAGACCGCCGTGCCAAGCAGGGCCAGGCCGAGGACCCGCTTGACCCAGAGCATCCAGGCGCCGGGCCGCGGCAGGCGGGTCGCCAGGGCCGGCACCGCGGCGACCACCACGTAGGGCAGCGCCATGCCCAGGCCAAGGGCGAGGAAGACGGCGACGATCTCCAGCGGTCCGCGGGCCAGGGCGAAGCCGACGGCGGTGCCCAGGTAGGGCGCCGAACAGGGCGTCGCCAGCAGGGTCGCCAGGGCCCCGGTCCAGAAGGACCCGGCCAAGCTCTTGTCGTCGCCCTGGGCGCCGAGGCCGCCGAGCGCCTTGGGCAGGTGGAACTCGAAGAGCCCGAAGAGGTTCCAGGCGAAGAGCGTCAGGACCAGGATCATCCCGACGAGGAAGAGCGGCTGCTGGAACTGGATCCCCCAGCCGACCGCCATGCCGGCGCCCTTGAGGCCGAGGACCAGCAGCGCCAGGGCCAGGAAGGAGGCCACGATGCCGGCGGCGGAGGCGAGGAAGCCGCGCCGCACCTGGGACCGCTCGCCGCCGCCGTGGGAGACCACCGAGAGCAGCTTGAGCGACAGCACCGGAAGCACGCAGGGCATGACGTTGAGGATCAGCCCGCCGATGAAGGCCAGACCGAGGATCACGGCCAGGGCGGCAAGGTCGAAGGGCGGCGCGGCGCCCTCGGCGAAGCGGGCAATCACGGTGGTCTCCAGCCCGCGTCGGCCGTCGACCAGGGTCACGGTCAGCGGCTTGCCCTCGATCACCGAGCGGGCGCCGCTGCGGGCCAGCACGGGCACCCGGATCACCGCGCTGCGGCCCTCGTCCTCCAGGGCGACCTCCGGCTTGCCGTAACTGAAGGCCGGCGGCCCCTCGACCAGCAGGTCGGGGCTGTCGAAGGCGGTCTCGGAGGTCGCCCGGGCCTCGATCACCGCGGTCTCCAGGTCCCCGGTCAGGCCAACGCTCTCGAGGCCCAGGCCGGCCTCGGCGCCCTGGCCGGGGACCAGCCGCCGGTAGGTCTCGATCAGGACCCCGTGGCTGGAAGAGGACGCGGGGCCGCTCGGCAGGGTAAGGGCCAGATCCGCCTCCAGGGGGATACAGATCTCCTCGCAGACCAGGAAGTCGACCTTGGCCGCCAGGGCGACCCCCTGCCCCGGATCGGCGGCGCGGGCGGCGATGGGCAGGACCACCTCGTCGCCGTAGCCGAAGGTCTCCAGGCCGAAGAGCGAGAAGCGCTCGGGCACCGGCCAGGACAGGGCCGGATCGGCCAGGTTGCGCGAGCCGCTCCAGTCGAGCCTTGGCGGATAGCCGGCATCGCCGGGCGAGCGCCAGTAGATCTTCCAGCCCGGCTCCAGCTGGAACTGCAGCCCCAGGTCGAGCCGGCCCTCGGCGGCGACCCCCTCGGCGGCGGAGACCAGGCGCAGCCGGCCTTGCTCGGTCTCCACCCAGTCGCCGGCCGCGGCCAAAGCCGGCGCGGCGGGTGACAGGGCCAGAATCAGACCGGCCAGGAAAATCAAGGCCGCGCCGGCAAAGCGGCTGTGCATGAGGCCGTCGCCCTCCATCTCATGCCCCGGGATTCGTGGCTGAATATAGGGCGGGCAGGCCATGGCGTCGACGCCACGCTGATGTCACAATGCTGTGTAGATCTTGGGACAGCTACGAGAGCCTAGGTGAAGGGCGGCGCGCCTCGACCATGACCGAAGACGAAGACGGCTACCTGACCGGTCAGTTGCTGATCGCCATGCCGACGATGCAGGACCCGCGTTTCGCCCGGAGCGTGGTCTACCTCTGCGCCCACAGCGAAGAAGCGGCCATGGGGCTGGTGATCAACCGCCTGGTCGGCTCCCTGACCTTTCCCGACCTCCTGACCCAGCTCGGCATCGACGCCACCGGCGCCGACGACCAGATCCGTGTGCATTTCGGCGGCCCTGTCGAGACCGGCCGCGGCTTCGTGCTGCATTCGACCGACTACCTGCACGAAGGCTCCCTTCAGGTCGGCGGCGGGGTCGCGCTGACCGCCACGATCGAGATACTTCGGGACATGGCCAAGGGCCAGGGTCCGCAGCACAGCCTTCTCGCCCTGGGCTATGCGGGCTGGGGGCCCGGGCAGCTGGATTCCGAGATCCAGGCCAACGGCTGGCTGCACGTCGAGGCCGACCGGGAGCTGCTGTTCGGCAAGAACCTCGACGACAAGTGGGAGCAGGCGATCAACAAGCTCGGCTTCGACCTGACCATGCTCTCGGGCGACGCCGGCCACGCCTGATCCGGCGGCGGGCCGCGCCCGCCGGGGAAGGAGCCCCCCCGGATCGGCCGCTCGGCAACAATCCGGCACCGGCCCGCCATCCAGGTCCGAGAGACACGTCCTTAAATTGTATTTTCACATCTCTGTCATCTGTCGTTAATTTTCCGACAACGTTTCTGTCATGCGGAAAAGCTGACTATCCAGGGGAGAGAGAGCATATGCGGCAAAGCAGCTACTACCTTAGGTAGTATATTACTTCCGGCCGCGCCCCGGCGAGCCCTGGCCGCCAAAGCCTTGGTGAGTGGCCTGACAGATGACGACCTTTCATTCGGACTGGGACGATCACCGGCGTCGGAGCCCGCGGGCCCGGAGTCCCGGCCTGGGTTCCAGTGTTGTTCGGGAAAACGGCCTTGCGAGGGCTACGGCCCCGGGCTGGCGTCTTGCCGGCGCCCTCGGCCTGACCGCGGCCCTCGCCGCCGGCCTCTGGTTCGGGGCCGCCGATCTCTCCGCCGAAGGCTGTATCGCCCTGGGAACCTTCGGGGCGGCGGTGATCTTCTGGGTCGGCACCAAGCTGGACAAGACCTTCATCGCGCTTGCGGTCCTGGTCATCGGCGCCGCCCTGGGCGCCGGCCCCGACGAGGCCGGCATCCTCTCGTCCTTCGGGGACGGCATGATCGCCCTCCTGCTGGCCGCCTTCGTGCTCGCCGCCGCGATCACCGCCTCGGGGCTGGCGGCGCGCTGCAGCGGGCTCCTGCTGCGCCACGCCCGCAGCCTGCGCCAGGCGGTCTACGGCATGACCGCGGGCATGATCGCGCTGGCCCTGGTCATGCCCGCGACCTCCGGGCGCGCCGCCCTGCTGCTGCCGGTCTTCCTGGCGGTGGCGGCACAGATCCCGAACCCCCGGATCACCAAGGCGCTGGCGCTGCTGATCCCGACCGTGGTCCTGCTGTCCTCGGCCGGCTCGCTGATCGGCGCCGGCGGCAACGTGCTCGCCGCCGACACGATCCTTCATCTCGAGGGCGAGCGGATCGGCTACCTGCGCTGGATGCTGCTCGGCCTGCCCTTCGCGCTGCTGTCCTGCTTCGGCGCCGCCTGGGTCATCCTGCGGATCTTCCTGAACGCCGAGGAGCGGCGCCAGGGCCTTGACCTCGCCGCCGAGTCGGCGGCGATGTCGCGCGGCGGCCTCAGCCCGCGGGAGTGGTTCGTGCTTGCGGTCGCCCTGGCCCTGGTCCTGCTCTGGTGCAGCGAAGCGCTCCACGGCCTGGACAACGCCACGGTCGCCCTGTTCGGCGCCCTGGCCGTGACCGCGCCGCGCGTCGGCGTCCTGACCCTCAAGCAGGCGGTCAAGGGCGTCGACTGGAACCTGCTGATCTTCATGGCCGCCTGCCTGCAGCTCGGCGACGCCCTGGTCCATTCGGGCGGCGCGGCCTGGGTCATCGAGGGTCTGTTCCAAAGCGCGTCCGGCGACCGCGGCTCTTTGCCGACCTTCGTGTCCCTCACCATTGGCCTGGGCCTGCTGTCGCACCTGGTGGTCACCTCGCGCACGGCGCGGATCTCGATCCTGGTTCCAATGGTGCTACCCCTGGCGGCCGCCCTGGGTCACAACGCCTCCGCCTTCGGCTTCATGCTCGCGGTGGCGACCGGCTACTGCCTGACCCTGCCGGTCAGCGCCAAGCCCCTGGCCATGATGAGTGAGCTCGACGCCCAGACCTTCGAACCGCGGGACCTGCTCAAGCTGAGCGCGGTCCTGCTGCCGTTCCACGCCGTTCTGCTGCTGGTCTTCGCGCTCTGGATCTGGCCCTCCCTGGGGCTGCCGCTATCCGGCGGGCTCTAGGCCGGGGCCTCCTCCGGGAACCGAAGCTACGAAAACGAAAAGGAGTGCCAGACATGCGAATTCTGATTGCCCCCTCCGGCTTCAAGGAGAGCCTCAGTGCCGAACGGGCGGCCGAGTGCATCGAGAACGGCGTCCGGACTGCGCTGCCCACCGCCCGGGTCGCCAAGGTGCCGGTCGTGGACGGCGGCGAGGGCTTCACGCAATGCCTGGCCGGGATGACCGGCGGCCGGATCCACCGAGTTCGAGTGACCGGCCCGGTCGGCGAGCCGGTGGACTCCCACTTCGGCTTTCTCGGCGGCACCCGGCAGAGAACCGCCGTGATCGAGATGGCCGCCGCGGCCGGCCTGCGGCTGGTGCCGGCGGAGCGCCGCGATCCGCGCTTCACCACCAGCTACGGCGTCGGCGAGCTGATCCAGCACGCCATGGACGCTGGAGCCGAGCGCATCGTCCTGGGCTGCGGGGATTCCGGGATCAACGACGGCGGTGCCGGCATGGCGCAGGCCCTTGGGGTAGGCCTGCTGGACGAAGACGGCCGGCAGATCGGCTTCGGCGGCGCCGAGCTCGCCCGCCTGCGCCGCATCGACCTCTCGGGCCGCAATCCCCGCCTCGACCGGATCACGATCGAAGCGGCGGTCAACTGGCACAACGTCCTCCTGGGACCGCGCGGCGTCGCCCGGGTCTTCGGCCCGCAGAAAGGTGCCACGCCTGAAATGGTCGTGGAGCTGGAGCAGGCGCTGGAGACCTACGCCGGCGCGATCCGCCGCGACCTCGGCGTCGAGGTCGGCCAGGACCCCGGCAGCGGCGCCTCCGGCGGGCTCGGGACCGGCCTGGCCGTGTTCCTGGGCGCCAGCCTGCAGCCCCGCTACGACGTGATCCTGCGCTACTTCGACCTCGAGGCGCAGGTCGCGGCCGCCGATCTGGTCCTGACCGCCGAGGGCCGCCTGGACGGCCAGACGCCCTACGGCAAGGTGCCGGCCGAGGTCGCCGGCCTGGCGAAGCGCGCGGACATCCCGGTGATCGTGCTCGCCGGCAGCATCGGCAAGGGCGCCTATGCCAACCTGAAGCACGGCATCGATGCCTACATGAGCATCATCAAGCACCCCTGCTCGCTCGACGAGGCCATCGACGACGGCGAGAAGCTGCTGTCCCACGCGGCGGAGCACGCCGTGCGTATGGTCCACATCGGCTACCTCCTGCGCAGCGACGGCGTCGCCCTGGCGCAAGCCTCCTGAGGATCCGGCGTTCGCTGCCAACCCCGACTAGGGCCTGGGCCGCGGGTCGTCGCGCAGGATCGCGAAGAGCACGTGGTCCTGCCAGAGGCCGTTGATCTTGAGGTAGTCGCGCGCGAAGCCCTCCTCGCGGAAGCCGGACTTGGCCAGGAGCCCGCGGCTGGGCCCGTTGTGCGGCAGGCAGGCGGCCTCGACCCGGTGCAGGCCGAGGCGCGCGAAGGCGAAGTCCAGGGCCGCCGAGATGGCCTCGGTCATGTAGCCCTGGCGGGCATGGGGGCGGCCGATCCAATAGCCCAGGCTGGCGGTCTGGGCCACGCCGCGGCGCACGTTGAGCAGCGACAGCCCGCCGAGGAGCTGGTTGTCCGCCGCGCGCAGGACGAAAAAGGCATGGCCCGAGCCCTGCCGCCATTCGCTGGCGTAGTAGCCGAGGCGGCGGTTATAGGCCTGGCGGGTCAAGGCGTCACGCGCCCAGGTCGGCTCCCAGGGCACCAGGAACTCCCGGCTTTCGGCGCGCAGCTCGGCCCAGACCTTCCAATCCCCAGGCAGCGGCGCACGCAGATAGATGCGCCCGGCTTCCAGGCGCAGCTGCCGGGCCGAGGCCGGATAGAGAAACCGCAGGAACATGCCGGGGCGGCCCCCGCGGTCAGGCCAGGGAACGCGCGAGGTCCTCGAAGGGCCGGGCGCCGTTCAGGGGTCCGAGGCTGGCCAGGGTCGGGCTCCCGGCGGCCAGGCGCGCGGCCAGCTCGCGCACCGCCGAGACGTCGATGGCGTCGATCTTGGCGACGATCTCCGCCACCGGCAGGGGCCGGCCATAGATCAGCAGCTGCTGGGCCAGCTGCTCGCAGCGCGCGCCGGTGCTCTCCCGGCCCATCAGGATGTTGGCCTTGAGCTGCGCCTTGGCACGGGCGACCTCGGCCGCCCCGGCGTCCTCGGCCAGGCGGCGCAGCTCGCCGCCGACCAGGGGCACCAGCTCGCCGACCTGCGCCGCGCCGGTTCCGGCGTAGATCCCGAAGACGCCGCCGTCGGTGAAGGCCGCGGTGAAGGAGTAGATGCTGTAGACCAGGCCGCGCTTCTCGCGCACCTCCTGGAAGAGGCGCGAGGACATGCCGCCGCCGAAGAGGGTCGAGAGCACCGACAGGGTGTAGTAGGCCGGGTCGCGGATGCCCACCGCCGGCAGCCCGATGACCAGGTGGACCTGCTCCAGCGCCCGCTCCTCGCGGTACTCGCCGCCGGTATAGTGCGCTTCCTGCTCGGGCCTCTCGGCCTCCGCCGGCAGGCCGCCGAAGGCCTCTTCGGCCAGGGCGACGAAGCGGTCGTGGTCGACCCGGCCGGCCGCCGCGATCACCAGGTTGGGGCCGCGGTAATGCCGGGCCAGGTAGTCGACCAGGGTGTCCCGACCGAGGCCGCGCACGACCTCGGCGCGTCCCAGGACCGGGCGGCCCAAGGCCTGTTCCGGATAAGCCGTCTCCTGAAAGTGGTCGAAGACGATGTCGTCGGGGGTGTCGTGAGCCTGGCCGATCTCCTGCAGCACGACCTCCCGCTCGCGGGCCAGCTCGATCTCGTCGAAACTGGGGTACTGCAGAATGTCGGCGATCAT
>JAAUXY010195493.1_pt1 | contig 12084 bp, 11 predicted proteins | sample 7278121 | NCBI WGS metagenome assembly JAAUXY01 (sample SAMN14350117, study PRJNA611818) | marine sediment metagenome | isolation source: surface marine sediment (1.8m) | place: French Polynesia: Moorea | collected 2018-08 | reverse complement strand
TGAAAATTAATGAGATAAAATGATTTTCATCCTGATATATCTGATTGGTATTTTGGATTACATCTATAATTTGTCTAACCGGCTGTCATTTAATATAATCTAAACTTCTCATTAATTTTCATGCAGGATTCAGGTAATAAATCTAACCCGTAACGTTCACACCGGCAAGATCATGATGACAAAACGCTATATCGCATATTTTGTATTCGCATCGATCATTGGGATCGTGTTGTTGCTGGTGATGGTGCTGGGACGGGATGATGCGGGGGATCGCGGAATTTTTCAACAACCCGCACGACCCGCAGCCGTGCCCACATCGCAAACAACGCCGGTTCATTTGTATTTTTCGGATAAAGACAGTCGGTTCCTTATGGCTGAAGATCGTGTTCTTAAGGACCCCGATGATCCTGATTTTTTTGCCAGAAGCATCATAGAGGCTTTGATTAAAGGCCCACAACAAGGATTGGCGCCGACCCTTCCTGCGGCGACGGCCATTCGGGCAATTTTTGTGACCCAGGAAGGCATTTGTTTTGTAGATCTGACATCTGCTGTAGCTGAAAGTCATCCGGGCGGCATACAGTCCGAATTGCTAACGATTTACTCGATTGTAAATTCACTGGTACTGAATGTGCCTAAGATTAAAGCAGTCAAAATTCTAATCAACGGAAATGAATCCATGACGCTCGCCGGTCATATTGATTTGCAGACACCGATAAAAGCGAATATGCTGTTGATACGATGAAAGCAAACCTAAAAATCGGAAATATCCGCAACATCGGCATTATTGCCCACATTGATGCCGGTAAAACGACAGTTACCGAGCGGATTTTATATTACACCGGTCGATCCCATAAAATCGGTGAGGTGCATGATGGGGAGGCCGTGATGGATTGGATGCCTGATGAGCAAGAAAGAGGCATTACGATTACCTCCGCCGTCACCACCTGCCACTGGCAAAATACGGAAATCCATATTATCGACACCCCCGGGCATGTTGATTTTACCATTGAGGTTGAACGTTCTCTGCGGGTGCTCGATGGTGCCATCGGTGTCTTCAGCGCCGTTGAAGGGGTGGAACCCCAGTCTGAAACCGTGTGGCGTCAGGCAGATAAATACAATGTGCCCAAAATTGCATTTATCAACAAATTGGACCGCATTGGGGCTGATTTTTTCGGCACCGTAAAAATGATCAAGGAACGCCTCAAGGCGCTTCCGCTCATCCTGCAACTTCCGGTTGGATCAGAAGATAACTTCAAGGCGGTTATCGATCTGATCCGGATGAAACAGATCGTGTGGGATGTCGATACGCTCGGCGCAGAATTTGAAGAGCAGGAGATCCCGGCGGAACTGGCGATCCCAGCCGCAGAGTACCGCGATAAACTGCTCGAAACTGTAGCGGAATTTGATGACGACATCATGGAGGCATATCTGGCGGAAACCGCTGTTGATACAGCCGCATTACTGGCCGCCATCCGCAAAGCTACCATCGATTTGAAACTCGTCCCGCTGTTGTGCGGCGCGGCATTAAAAAACAAGGGCATTCAGCCACTGCTCGATGCAATTTCCCAATTTTTACCCAGTCCCTTGGATATTCCGCCAATTGAAGGAATGCACCCTGAATCCGGTCAGGTTATTGTATGCCGCCCCAAAGATGCCGAACCGCTGGCGGCCCTGATCTTTAAAGTTTCGATGATAGAGGGGCGCAAATTATCCTATATCCGAATCTACAGTGGGAAACTAAAGTCCGGCGGAGAGGTTTTTAACCCGGCTCGCAATGAAAAAGAAAAAATCGCACGTATATTGAACATGCATGCCAACCGGCGGGAGCGGGTGACCACCGCGGGTGCGGGGAGCATTGTCGGAATTGTGGGCTTAAAAGGCTCATCCACCGGCGAAACTTTATGCGACCAAAATCATCCGATTTTACTGGAGAAAATCGAATTCTATGAGCCGGTCATATCCATTGCGGTGGAACCCAAAACCCATGCGGACCAGGAAAAAATGGATGCCGTCCTTGCCAAATTTATGGCTGAAGATCCGACATTAATCGTTCGCAAAGATGAGGATACCGGCCAGACCATTTTATCCGGGATGGGAGAATTGCATCTTGAGATAATTATCAGTCGCATGCAGCGTGAGTTTCACACCAATGTCAATGTGGGTAAACCGCAGGTCGTTTACCGCGAAACCATCGAAAAGCCAGCGACGGCCACGACCATCTTTGATAAAGAAATTGCCGGACAGCGTCATTTAGCTGAAGTTTCGCTGAACATGGTACCGTTGACACGGGGCACCGGCAACAAATTTGTGACCGACGTATCAAATGATGTGTTGCCGGAAATTTTTACCGCTGCGGTTGAAAAAGGGGTTTGGGAATCCCTGGAAAGCGGGTCGCTGATGGGGTATCCGGTGGTGGACGTCGAGGTTCGACTGACGAATGCCAAATTTAAGGAATCCCTGGGAACCGAGCTGGCCTATACCGTCAGTGCTTCGATGGCATGCAAAGATGCCATGAATGCCGGCAATCCGTTTTTGTTGGAGCCGATTATGACCGCAGAAATTTTTGTGCCTGAAGCCTTCATCGGTGATGTCATCGGCGAGCTAAATTCGAGGGGCGGCAAGATAGAGTCCATTGAACACAAAGGTGGGGCTCAGGTGATCAATGCTACCGTACCGCTGTCACAGATGTTCGGCTATTCGACAAACTTGCGATCCGCAACCCAGGGCCGGGGCACGTTCTCGATGCAGTTTTCCCATTTTGACCGCAATTAACCCTGTATTTTGCGTAGTCTTGCCAAAGCCTTTTCAAGCTTTTTTAAGCGCTGCTCTATTGTGGCCCGCCTTTCTGCGTCCTGGGTGTATTTCAACGCACGCCGATACTGAACGAGGGCCGTTTTGTAATCCATTTTGCGGGTATGATAAATACCCAGGTAATAGTGGGCATCGGCCAGATTCCCCTGTTTGCCGAGGCTATGACCCAGGATGTAGAAGGCCCTCGTATAACGGGGATGTTTCTCGATGACACCCCGTAAAACAGGCGACGCTTCATCATATAAACCCATAGCCATGTACGTTTGGCCGAGGTACAGACTGCAATCCGGATCATCCGGCATCATATTGCGGGCTGTTTTTAGCATTTTTAAGGATTGCTCCAACTGTCCGTCCAAATAGTAAACCCGGCCGACATCCCTTATCATATACGGATCAAAAGCATGCTTTTCCAGGGCCGTCCTGAGGTGTTTAATGGCCTCGGATCTGCGGCCGACCCGCGCTAAGATGAGTCCGTAGCGGTAATGCGCCATGGGATCTTCAGGCTGTTGCTTCAGCTGGGATTCCAGATATTTTAAAACCAGATTTTCATCACCATACTGGGTAATCAAATAGGTGTGTGCTCTGGCAAAATCGCCGGCAGCCGCCCGAGGCCGTGACTTGGCGCTTTTCGGCGTACTTGCCAGCTGGGAATCAAGATAGGTAATGCGCTCTTCAATTGCCGGGTGGGTTCGCATGTAGGTTGGTATCTGCTCGGTAGTGAACCACTGTTTGGTGCGCATCTTTTTTAAAATCTTAAGCAGCCCATCGCCGCTGTAGCCGGCGTCGTTTAGGTAGATCAGTCCTAATTGATCGGCCTGTATTTCGTTATCCCGGCTATAGGACAATTCGGCGGCCGTTGCGGCAGCCTGGCTGCCCTGTGTCACAGCACTACCCGCTTCTTCCCCGCCGGCCGCGCCGATGAGCACACCGGCCGCTATGCCTGCCATGGTCGCCCAGCCAATTTTTTTGGATCTTTCGATTTTCTGAGAAATATGGCGCGCATTGACATGGGCAATTTCATGGGCCAGAATGCCGGCCAGCTCATCTTCATTTTCCATGGCAGCGATCAATCCGCTGTTGATAAAAATATATCCGGCCGGAATGGCAAAAGCGTTGTATGTATCAACATTGATGACGTGAAATTTATAATCGAAAATCGGCTCTTCCAGAACCGAAACAATCCGGTTGCCGACCTGGTTCACGTAATCTACAATAACCGGATCGTCGATCATTTCATAATGGGTATATATGTACCATAAAATGGATCGGGACAGCTTCTCTTCTTCACGGACGGTCAGACCAGATGAAAGTTGTGTACCCAGTGGTGCGAATAAAAATAAGGCCACTGACCAAATGGTGATGAGTTTTCGAATCATTTGCATTCAAATAAGTTAAAAATTGAAGATTGCGGCATTATACCATTTAAGCGGGTAAAAACAAGCTTGCTCGTTATTTTAAAATTCTTTTCAAACCCCCAATTTTATGTTAGAGCATCCGAATTATGGCAAAAATCATCTGTATCGCCAATCAGAAAGGGGGCGTCGGCAAGACCACCACCGCCGTAAACCTGTCGGCTGCCCTGGCCGTGTCAGAAAAAAAAACACTGCTGATCGATTGCGACCCTCAGGCCAATGCGACATCCGGACTGGGCATCGATCGATCCCGACTCGAAAAAACGCTTTATCACGGCATGCTGGGTCGGGCCGGTGCTGCGAACTTGATTGTGGACAGTGAAATTGCCACCCTGAAGGTGATACCATCCGATGTCGAATTGATCGGGTTTGAGGTTGAAATGATGTCCAATCCCGATCGCGAGAAGGCCCTTAAAAATCTGATATCGGGTCTCAACCAGACCTTTGACTATATTTTTCTTGACTGCCCGCCATCTTTGAGCCTGCTAACGATCAATGCCCTCACCGCCGCCAATTCGGTATTAATACCACTTCAGGCCGAATATTATGCCCTGGAGGGCCTGGGGCAGCTTCTCAGTACGGTCAAGCGGATCAAACGCAGCCTCAATCCGGATTTGGCCATCGCCGGAATTTTATTAACCATGTTTGATAAACGCACCAATCTAGCCTATCAGGTCGCTGCGGAAGCAGAAAAATATTTTGAGGCACTGGTTTATAAAACCATGGTACCCCGCAACGTCCGTTTAAGCGAAGCGCCAAGCTTCGGCAAACCCATTTTACTCTATGATGCAACCTCCGCCGGTGCCCGAAGCTATTTTGAACTGGCGAAGGAAATCATACAAAACTAATGCCCCGATTGTGATGGCACCCCATCGGGGGTTATTCGTTATTTGTTATTTGAAGTCGGTTAGATCAGAGGTCAAAAAAACTTTATTTCATCTTTTTTAGCGAAATAACCAATAACGGATAACAAATAACTTTTTACGCACAGTTTTCGCTCAATTTGTTTCTACAAGCTGAAAAAATCTTGGTTGAAATTACAGGTTGCTGGGGAACCATATGCAAAAGAAAAAACAAGCGAAGACATTTGCCGGCGCTCCGACCAAGCGCAAAAAGCTGGCCCTCGGAAGAGGTTTGGGAGCGCTCATCCCGGATATAGAAAAATCAGAGGAACGTCCCAGGGATTTTTTCTATTGTGATATTGCACGGATCCAACCCAACCGCTTTCAGCCGCGTCAACAGTTTCCCGAAGATGAATTAGAGGACCTCAGCCGGTCCATAAAGGAACAGGGCATCCTGCAACCGCTTTTGGTTCGCGAGGAAAATGACGGATTCCAACTGATTGCCGGCGAAAGACGGTTGCGTGCCGCCCAAAAAGCCGGACTTACCCAGGTGCCGGTCATCATCAAACGCATCAGTGGTTCCAAACTGCTTGAATTATCCATAGTTGAAAACATCCAGCGTGCCAATTTCAATCCCATCGAAGAATCCGAAGCCTACTATCGTCTGATAACCGAATTTCATCTCACGCAGGATGAAGCCGCTATCCGGGTGGGAAAAAGCCGTTCGGCGGTTGCCAACTTTTTGCGGTTACGACAGCTGCCCGACGAAATCAGGGCCAGCATTCAGGAGGGCGCCCTCACAATGGGCCACGCCAGAGCGCTGCTGGGCACCACAAACCCCACCCAGCAACTGGCGGCATGGCGCTCGGTTATCAAAAAGGGATTGTCGGTCAGGCAAACCGAAGATCTTGTTCGGGCTTTGAAAGATGAGAAGAAGAAGCCGAAAGTGGGAAGAAAAAATGCTGAAGACCACTACCTGCTGAGCCTGTCTGAAGATCTCTCGCGGCATTTCGGCACCAAAGTAACGATCAAGCGACGCGGCCTCAAAGGCAAGGTTGAAATTGAATTTTACAGTAATGATGATCTAGACCGCTTGATTGGGCGTCTTCAACAAACCAAATTCTAGTATGCCTTCTCTTTAGTAATTTGCAAAACCTGGTTTAGTATTATAAATCTTCTTTTTTAAACTAAATTCGTTTAAATCCCAAATTTCAAGCTTCAAATTTGACTCGACTGAGCTCGTCGCAGGCCAAATAAATCGCAAATCTCAATTTTTCAATGACCATGATCATTGGGATTTGTGTTTTGGGATTTGGAATTTAAGAATTTCAGTCAGCAATTTTAGAAACATTGACGATTGCAATGTCCATTCATATCATCATAGATGGATATAATCTTATCCGACAATCCGCATCCCTGAGCCGGCTGGATCAGCAGGATATCCTCCTGGGGCGTGAAGCGCTGGTGGATCTGCTGGCGACCTACCGCAAGATAAAACCCCACCCCATCACGGTGGTCTTTGACGGTCAACAGGGTCCGACTTTATCTCCGCAACGCCGCCGGCAAAGAGGAATCTCGATTCGATTTTCACCAAAAGGAACATCGGCTGATGATGTCATCAAGCGCATGGTATCCAGGGAGCGCGAAAAAGCACTGGTGGTCAGTTCGGATCGGGAAGTCGTCCATTTCGCTGCTTCCTGTGGCGCAGCCACCATCAGTTCACCGCAGTTTGAAGTTAAAATCGAAATGGCGGCCCACCTCGAATACGACGACCGTGAAGCCGATGATTCCGGCGGCTGGACCCCCACCACGAAAAAAAAAGGGCCCGCCCGCAGATTATCAAAAAGACAGCGGCGCAACCGCATGAAAATTAAAAAACTTTGACATGAAAATCGTTATTGCCAAAACATCCGGATTTTGCATGGGCGTTCGCCGGGCAGTTGAATTGGTGTTGGATGCTCCCGAAGAGCACCTGCATCCGATTTCAACCTATGGTGCCCTGATTCACAATCCGCAGGTTTTGGAAATTCTGGAAGAAAAAGGCATCTCCGCTATTAACGAACCTCCGCCGCAAGGTTCAGGAACGGTGCTCATCCGGGCACATGGCGTGCCGCCCAAGACAAAAGACCAGCTTGAAGAAGTGGGCTTCGAAGTTATCGATGCGACCTGCCCCCGGGTCATCAGAGTGCAGACGATTATAAAAAAGCATGCCAAAAAAGGATATGCTTCCATTATTGTCGGTGATCAGAACCATCCGGAAATTATCGGATTGCGCGGTTATGGCGGCGATAAAAGCTATGTTGTTAAAAATGTGACCGAACTGGAAGCCCTTCCCGGATTTAAAAATGCGATCATCGTCGCTCAAACAACCCTCAACACCCATCTGTGGCAGGCAGTCAAAAATTGGGCGGCGGACAGCCACCCGCATTATAAAGTATTTGAGACCATTTGCGACTCAACCGAGCGTCGCCAGGCAGAGGTTCAACGATTGGCTGAATCAGTGGATGCGGTCATTGTAGTGGGCGGCCGCAACAGCGGAAATACAAAAAGATTGGTTGACATCGCCCGCCAGACCGGCAAGCCCGCTTTTCATATCGAAAATGAGGACGATCTTAACAACCTCGATCTGCAAGCACTGACAGCAACCAGCCAGATCGGTATCACTGCCGGCGCCTCCACCCCCAACTGGGTCATAAAAAAAGTCTACCGGGCCCTGGAAGCGCTGCTTTTCAAACGCAAACAGGGCTGGCGGCGGATGGCGTTTGAAATTCAGCGGGCACTATTGTTGACTAATATATATGTCGCCATCGGTGCCGGCGCCTTAAGTTATGCCTGCAATAAACTACAGGGTATTTATCAGACGTTTCCCTTTATTTTAATTTCGATGCTCTATGTTCAATCCATGCATATCCTCAATCACCTGACCGATACCCGGTCCGATCGATACAACGATCCCAACCGGGCCGATTTCTACGACCGTCATAAAACCCGGCTGGCCATATTGGCGGGGCTTGCGGGCGGTGCCGGACTGGTCATCGCATACAGCATCGGGCTGTTTCCATTTATGGCCTTGCTGGTCATGAGCCTATTGGGGCTTTCTTACAACCTCAAGATCATACCCCCATGGCTAACAGGTGCTAAATACCGAAAAATAAGAGATATCCCCGGTTCAAAAACGCTTTTGATTGCGGTTGCCTGGGGAATAGTTACGGCCGTCTTGCCGCCGTTGTCCAAATCCGGCAGTATTCATTGGATTAACGTGCTGGTGGCGATGTGGGCCATCGGCATCGTATTTGTCAGAACCGCATTTTTTGACATCCTCGATATGCAGGGTGATCGACTGGTGGGCAAAGAGACCATACCGATCCTTCTGGGGGAGAAACGCTCAATGCGGCTCCTTAAAATAGTTTTGATGATACTGACCGTGGCACTGGCTGTTTTAAGTGCTTTGCACCTGACGTCAAGCCTGGGCTTTGCATTGATGCTGTGCCCGGTCTTTATTGCGCTGATCATATTTGCCTATGAACGGGCCCAGATGTTTCCGGGCATCCGTCTGGAATTTTTGCTTGAAACGCAGTTTATTTTGGCCGGCATGATTACCTTTGTATGGGTTCTGTTTGGGTAATACCTCAATTTTGCAGGAAAATTCATCACCTGTCAGAAGGGTCTTTTCGCAGTTTAATTCGGGGCTCGCTTCCGGCCAAAAGCCGTTTGATATTTGCATGATGTCGGTTAAAAATCAGAAAGGCAACGATACCCGCGGTGATTGTCAAACCGATGGAACCGGTAGTGAGCCAGATGGCCACCGGCAAGGCAGTCGCGGCGCATAGAGAGCCGACTGAGACCCGTCGGGTCACCAGCAAGGCAGCAAAAAAAATGCCGAATGCCGCCAAAACGGCCGTCTGCGAAATCACCGCAAAGCATCCGGCGGCGGTCGCCACCCCCTTGCCACCGTCCCGAAACTTTAGATATACGGGAAAAAGATGCCCTGAAAATGCGGCCAGCGCAACGGCCGCCAGATAAATGTCACCGGATCCATCGGCAGTACCAAAAGCCGAACGCGCCAGATATACCGGCAAAGCACCTTTGAAAACATCGCCGGCCAAAGTCAACAAACCCGGCAGCATTCCGACTTGCCGGGTTACATTGGTTGCCCCGATATTGCCGCTGCCTTTCAGCCGAATATCGTCGCGGGCGAAAAAACGGGTCAGAATCAGGCCCCAGGGGATAGAACCCAGCAAATAAGTAAAAATGAGCAGACCGAAAAATGTCATTATAACCCTATACACATCTTTAATAATTTGATATTATTGCCGAAAGTGAACAATCCAGTGTCATTTGATATCATTTCAACTTCTCAGTAATTTTCATGTAAAATTCAGGATATAACAGTCAGGCCTGCAAGATCAAGATCTGCAGCCCAACTGGAAAAAGAATCGATCAGGCACTTGCCGATGGAACCCATTCACATCCCCATTGAAGATGTTCTGGATCTGCATACATTTCGACCACGGGACATACCCGATCTTTTACAGGAGTACTTTACGGAATGTATCAAAGCCGACATATTTTCCGTGCGCGTCATACACGGTAAAGGCAAGGGGATTCAGAAAAGACAGGTGCACCAGATCTTAGATAAACATCCGTTGGTCCGACGCTACAATGACGCGCCGCCTGAAGCCGGTGGGTGGGGGGCGACAGTGGTGGAGTTGAAACCACCGGCGGACGAAACCGGTTGAAAAAACTAACGCTGCTCAACACCCTGATTTAAGGGGTATAACCCGGACTTTGATCGAGTAAATGGATATCAACTTTCAGCGCAAAGTGGATCGGTATATCGGCGCATTCATCTGCCGGTTTTTTTCACTTTTTTACCGCAAAAGCAAAGATGAGGATGACGGATTTCAGGCCAAAAAGTTTCTGATAATTCTGCTCTCTGAGATGGGGAGTCTTGTCCTGGCTTACCCCATGTTCCAGCAGATCAAAGAGCGCTACCCCGGAGCCGAGCTGTATGGGCTTCTGTTCGAAAAAAATAAAGAAATTTTAACCCTTCTCGATGTCACCCCGCCGGAAAAAATTTTGACCATCCGTGATACCTCTTTTCGCGTCTTTGCCATCGATTGTCTGCGCGTTTTGAATCAAATCCGTAAACTCAAGGTTGATGTGGTGATCGACTGTGAGTTATTTGCCAGAATCAGCAGCATTTTCTCATTTTTAAGCGGCGCGAGGATTCGCGTCGGCTTCCATCCTTACACGCAGGAAGGCCTTTATCGCGGCAGCTTTATCAACCGCCCGGTATTGTTCAACCCCTATCATCATATCACGCGCCAATTTCTCAATCTGGTCTCAGCCATTGACTCGGTCAGCACGCCGACGGTCAAACAGTCGCCGGTGCGCAATAATTTGAAAGCCCCGACAATCGAATTCGGATCTGCTGAAATCGAGACCATGCAGGCCAAACTGCATAGCGATTTTAAGGCAATTGCCGGTAAAAAGTTGATTCTGATTTACCCCGGCGGCGGGATATTGCCCATCAGGGCCTGGCCGCGTCATTATTACAGCCAGGTTGCCGGTGAATTGATAAAAAATGGATATGCCATCGGCGTTGTCGGGCTGGCGACGGACAAGGAGCTGGCAGCCGCGATTTTATCAGATTGCAACCATCCGGCCTGTATCGATCTGACCGGATATACCCGCACGGTGCGGGAATTGATGCTCATTTTTCAGTTTACCGCGCTTTTGATTACCAACGACGGTGGCCCGGGGCAATTTGCCGCCCTGACACCCGTTCCGACCATCATATTTTACGGACCCGAAACTCCGGACCTTTATAGCCCGGCTGATGAAAAAGCGATCCTGTTTTACAATCCCCTTCCCTGCTCACCCTGCCTCACGGCCTATAACCATCGCAACTCCCCCTGTGATGGTGACAATCTGTGCTTAAAACACATTCCACCGCAGCAGGTACTGAGAAAGGCTTTGGAAATATTGGAAGAAAACCCGTCCGCCGGAGGTTAGCAAAACCAGGAGGCGATTGCCATGTCAATATTCGCTTTGCTCGGAATCATTTTGTTGCTGGTATCGATATCTTTGTTCGTTTATCAATTCATGACGGCATTTATGGATATGGGCATTTCCGACGAATTTAGCTATGAAAACATCGAGCTTGCCGATTTTCTGGATGCTTCCACCGTAGAATGGGTTGACGGAATTTCATCGTTCTTCATTCAAAGCATGGCAGAGACGCTGCTAACAATGCCTTTAGCGATTTTGTTGTTCGCCGGCGCTATTTTATTTTTTTTAATTCACACTTTTACCGGCGACAGGCGAATCCGCAAAACTTAAAGACCACCGCTATCTGTTCATGGGAGCCGCGATGTCTGCAGTCGAAGATCTCAGGGCATTCGAGCGGCCCGTGTGATGACGACGGGCTCGGCCGGCACATCCCGAAAGCGGCCCCGCGTGACGGTCTTCACTTTGGAGATGCTATCCACAACCCCCATGCCTTCCACCACATGTCCGAATACCGCATACCCCCAGCCGCGGGGGGATTTTTCCCGGTAATTCAGCGCGGCATTATCCACGCTATTGATGAAAAACTGGGCTGTAGCGCTGTGTGGATCCGACGTCCGGGCCATGGCGATGGTGCCGCGTCGGTTGGGCAATCCATTGTCGGCTTCATTGCGGATCGGGGATCGGGTCTTTTTTTGCTGCATTTCGGCCGTAAAACCGCCACCCTGAATCATGAAATTGGGAATCACGCGGTGAAAAATCGTGTTGTTATAAAATCCCGCGTCCACATAAGCCGTAAAATTTTTAACGGTTTGCGGTGCTTTGTCCGCATACAGCTCGAGCACAATTTTTCCTTTGGTCGTTTCCAGGACCACCTTGGGGTTATCTTCGGCAGCGGCCGTAAAAACGGCGGCCAGCACAGCGAATGCAGCAATCAATAAGCGTTTCATGACACCTCCTAGTGGGTCGAAAATAACGTCATTTTCACCAAACAGAATGAGTGCCTT
>JAAUXY010010450.1_pt1 | contig 12086 bp, 13 predicted proteins | sample 7278121 | NCBI WGS metagenome assembly JAAUXY01 (sample SAMN14350117, study PRJNA611818) | marine sediment metagenome | isolation source: surface marine sediment (1.8m) | place: French Polynesia: Moorea | collected 2018-08 | reverse complement strand
TTCATAGATTGTCTGGGTCAGATTGGCCTCGGCAACGTCCTGTCTCGGCCAGAGATAGTCGAGCAGCTCGTCCTTGCTCAAGACGCGATCGGGTTCCGCCAGCAGCTTGCACAGCAGGTCGTATGCCTTGGGCTTGAGCGGCACGATCTGGCCATCGCGAAGCAGCCGTTGCAGCCGCGCCTCCAGCACGAAGCTTCCGAATTGGAAGCTGTTCAACGGCAAAGCCCCACGAGTTCAGCACGGACGCTGATGTTCTGCTGAGAAAAGTCTGAAGTCTCCCGATCGGCGCAAATGCACCCTGTGCTCGTGCATTGAGACACGCGGCTTGCCGGCCGCTCAACGACAAAACAGAGGAGGCTAGATATGTTTCTCATCAAACTACCGATCAGGACCCTGTTCAGCACGCGGTACCTTCACGCCGTGCTGGCGACAGCGCTCGTCCTCGGCATGGTGCCGTGGACGACGGCGCAGGCGCAACCGTTTCCGGGGCAGCCGGTGGCGCAGCTCGATTTTCCGATCGAATCGCCCGGTATACCGGCTTACGCTCGACTCGAGCTGCTCGTCCCGAACTTCGATGTGCCCAATAACAATCGCTGGGCGGCGATCGTGTTCTATCGGGATCCCGACTGCGTACCCGCGGACTTCAATCTCGGTCAGTTCTTCCACTTCCCGAGCGCCAGCGGGCTCGGGGCGTTCGCTTGTCCGCTGCTCGTCGAGGGACATGAGATCTGGGATACAGCACCGGGGCCCGGTGCATCGCCGATCTATGTCCGCACACGGAATGCCGTTCCGAACATGCCGATCTGGTTCGTGGCATGGCACGAATTGCAGCCGATTCTCGAGTCAGGGCAGGTGTTTATCGGCGACATTGCCGCTTTGCCCTCTCTGATTCGAGGTAGCGCATACTGGTACGAAGAAGCTCTGTATCCCAACGAATCGGCGGAAGTCCCCGGCATAACCCTGCGTTCTCGAGGAACTCTCGAGGGTGGAGGCCAGTTCCGGCTCAAGTGGCACTTCACGGATCAGGGCGCCGAGGATCGGGTCACCATCCGACTGTGGGGCAGGCCGAGGTCCCACAGATAGGCGGTTGAACGTAGCGGCCGCGCTGACAGCGCGGCCGCTACATCGCTTGGTCAATTCCGTTTGCAGATGACACTAGGTAAGGGCCTTTCGAAAGCCGATCCTCGAATGGCCCTTTGGAAAATCTTCGAAGCGTGTGAACTCAACGTAGCCAAGGCGTTCGTAGAAGCCTTCTGCCTGCCAGCTCTGAGTCCATAGCCAGATGCCTTGAAGGCCGCTCGATCTGCCGAGCTCCTCGGCTCGCTGCATCAACTCACGGCCAACACCTTTCCCACGCAACTCAGCAGCAACCCACAGTTCATCGACATAGAGCCAGTCCCACAGGATGTCCGCGGTCAGAGCGGCTCTGACGTCACCGCGCTCATCGGTGACCAGCCACTTGACACGCTCTTTCGCGTAACGAGGAGCGTCCTTCTCTACTGTATGTTCGTCGAACCCCTCCGAAACCAACGATTGCTCTGCCGGGCTCAGGTCGCCGTGGAGAAACTCTATGTCCACCTTGCGCGGGACCATCGCTATATCAGGAAGAGACCTGCCACAAATAAGAGTATCGGTGCGATAACCCTTGCGAGCAGGTCGCTGACTACGATCGTTCCGTCCGCGAGTGCGTCCCGAAGATTCGCCCTAACGTAGACAATAAGACCCAAAGCCAGAAGGAGCGTGAGCACCGGGAAGCCGGAGATCGTGCAGGTATCTGGCTGGAACAGGAGCACTGGCAGCATTAATGCGAACACCCATGCGCCCGCAGTGATGACGCCATCAAGAATCTGGTCGAATGTGTTCCGCATGTCAGTCAACGGGCGATCCGAAATCGTGCTGCGGGCTACGGGTACGAACTGCCCGAACAGCCCGGAGTGGAGAGCTTTGGAGTCTGCATGTCTAGCGCATCGTCCAAAGGAGTCTCGCCAAGCTTGACGGAGCTGTACATCCCCGATGCCAGCACCGGGACCCCATTGTCCCTGCAGACGCTAAGGAGTTCACGGTCATCGTCATCGAATGTGATCTCCAGTCGCAGGTCGTCCAGCCAGAAGTTTGTATCCCGTCCCGGACACCAGATTGTCTGTCCACATGCGCTCACCGAGGTCCAGGGGATCAGTACGTCTCCGCTGACAACGGATCGAAACTCAGAGGTCGTCAGGTGGACGCCATCTGAATCGACGTATCCTTCGATGGGAGTCAGCGAGAATCGGCGCAGGTTGCCATAGTCGAAGACTTGCACCCGAACGGCTGCCTCCCGGTCGGCAGTAGCCTCAGACGGAAACTCGTTCGCCAATGACGCCCAAATGTCGGTGCACCCGGTCAGAAGCATGACGAGGAAGACCAGCGGGATCTTCCACACAGCCCTTGATGGCTTCGCACGCAGGCCTTCGGGATACATCGAGGTACCTCGCAGAGGAACGACCACCTGACGTAGGTCGGGCTCAGACTATCAGATTCGATCGCCCGCAAGGCGGGCTCTTTCCGGAATGCACTGCCACGAGTGATGCATCGGATGGCCGGTCGAGAGTGAACGGCTCTCATCTCGGCCGGAAGTGGTAACGTTGCGCCGGGAATTGATACGAATGGCTACAACGACTTCAGAATCCAACCATGCCGACGCCGTGAAGGCAGCCGCCGAGGCATTACGAGGCGGTGCGCTAGTCGGCATGCCGACCGAAACGGTCTACGGGCTCGCCGGCGATGCCAGCAATCCGGAGGCAGTGGCGCGAATCTTCGCGGCCAAAGGGCGGCCGAGCTTCAATCCATTGATCTCTCACGTGTCGTCGATCGAGCTGGCGAACGTGGAGGGGCAGTTGGACGAGCGGGCGTTAGCCCTGGCGGAACGATTCTGGCCGGGGCCGCTAACTCTGGTCGTGCCGGTCTCTGAGAATGGACGGACCTGCGAACTGGCGCGCGCCGGTCTGCGCACACTCGGTCTGAGAGTGCCCGGTCATCCTCTGGCACGAGCGCTGCTCGAAGAATTCGGCGGGCCCGTGTCGGCGCCGTCGGCGAACCCATCCGGAAAGCTCAGCCCGACTCGCGCAGAGGATGTCGAGCGTGAGTTGGGCGATCAGGTCGAGCTCGTGCTCGACGGCGGAGAGTGCGAGAAGGGCATTGAGTCCTCCATTGTCGCCGTGATGCCTGACGAGCCGCCGCGCCTGCTTCGGCCGGGTGCGATCTCCCGTACACAGATGGCGGAGGTCGTTGGCAAGTTTGCTGAGGCCGACAGCAAGACAATCACCGCGCCTGGTCAGTTGGTATCTCACTACGCGCCACGCGCCGCGGTGCGATTGAACGCCACGAGTATCGGCGATGGTGAGGTGTTGTTGGGATTCGGAGCGGAGGCGGAGGGTGCGACGCTCAATCTCTCACTGTCCGGCGATACCGTCGAGGCTGCCGCGAATCTCTATCGCATGCTGCGCGAACTCGATGCGTCCGCGGCGAGCACCATCGCCATCTCGCCGATTCCTGAAACGGAGCTCGGCGAGGCGATCAACGATCGGCTGCGGCGCGCGGCCGCGCCGCGAGAATCGGGTTAGCGAGCAACGCACTGGTTGCGGCAAGGCCGCGAAGGTCACATTGCAACAACGCACCGGCCCGGCCTTGATTCGCCGATCTTCCTGACCATGTCTATCTTGTACTGCTGGGAAATGAAGACTCGGCGTTCGTTACGCGACGCCCGAAGAGAACTATTGGAGATCAACCGCTAGGGAGCGCGGATCCCGGCATTTTTGTGACGGAGTTCAAGTTATTCGGGCTGTTGCCGTTACATAATACCCATCAAATCGGACTAATTTAGTCCGATTTGTTCGCATAGAGTCCATCGGACTTGAGTGAGGTAATCGTGAAGACCCGCCTGATATCGGAGAGAAAGTGTGATCTCTACGGCGCCGCACTTGCGTCCGTCACGTTCGTATTCGATATCTATCATCCTCTCGGCATCACCGGCGCGATGCCGTATATCGCGTTGCCGCTGCTGGGCCTGCTTGCGCGGTCGTCACGAGCCGTGATCAATCTTGCATTGCTCGGCACGATCCTAAACGCCGGTGGCGTTCTGCTGTCGATGCCCGGCGTACCGATGTACGCATTGCTCGGCAACCACCTCATGAGCGGAATTCTGGTCTGCATCGTGGCCTATATCGCGCTGGCCCACCTCGCAATGGAAGACAGGCTCAGAGACAGTCTTCATGACGCGGCCTTTCGCGACTCCCTGACCGGTCTCTACAACCGGCGCTACGTCTTCAATGCGTTCAGAACCGAGCTCAGCCGATACGAACGGTACTCGAATCCGCTCTCCGTAATTCTCATCGATGCAGACCACTTCAAACGGATCAACGATCGATACGGCCATTGCGCGGGCGACGTAGCGCTGAAAGCTATTGCGGACGCGTGCAATGCGTCCGTCCGAGACACCGACGTGGTCGGCCGCTTCGGGGGCGAGGAGTTCATGATCCTGTTACCGCATACGCGAGCTTCCGCGGCTGCGGTCGTTGCGGAGCGCATCCGCCAGACCTTGCTGGACACGGATCTCTACTGGCAGGGGCAAAAGCTCGACGTCAGGCTGAGTCTGGGTGTCGCTGAGGCAGGCGTGCACGCCGACGGGTTCGACGATTTGATCGCAGCCGCCGACCGGGCACTGTATGCGGCGAAGGACAACGGCCGGAATCAGACCGTGATCGCGGACGTTCCACTCGATCGCAGACACCCCGTGGGTGCGGAGGCGCAGGCCGCCTGAGGTCTGACCAGATCAGCGTCCCCGGATAGCTCGAGACCTGCCGGTCACGACAGCACTGTCGATGCCCGTATCGAGTACGCTTGGCACCTCCACGCACGAATAGCAGCGAGGCAGCGAGTGTTATCGACGTCATCCGATCCGCGATTCCAGCTTTACTACTGGCCGATTCCGTTCAGAGGCTGCTTCGTCAGCTATCTGTTCGCCTATCGCGGCGTTCCCCTACTCGAGGAGTCGGGGTTCGATGAGATCCAGGCGCTTAGAAACCGGGCGCCCAGCGACCAGGAGATTCCTTTCATGGGCCCGCCCGTGTTGCGCGATCTCGAATCCGGCCGAACGCTCAGTCAGATGCCGGCCATCGTTCTCTATGCATCGCGGGAACTCGATCTGGTTCCCGAGGACCCGTTCGACGTGGCGATATGCATGAAAGTGCTCATGGATTGCAACGACGTGCTGATGGAGATCTGCCGATACAACGGCTCGATCATGTGGGAGCGTGAGGAGTGGATTCGGTTCCGCTCAGAGCGTTTTCCACACTGGCTGGAGATTTTCGAAGAGTCACTGGAACGCGGCCACTTCGGCAAGGACCCGGCCACGTTTGCGGACATCGGCGTGTTCGCGCTGTTCGGCAATATGATGCGGTGCCTGCCCGAGCTGGAGCCGGACGTTGAGCAGCACGCGCCGGGAGTCCACGCGCATTGCCAAAGAATCGGCTCGACGCCTACGCTGGCGGCATACGTGGCGAGCGAGGAGGAGCGCTACGGGCAGCTGTACTGTGGGGGTCAGATCGAAGCTTCGATTCGGAAGATGCTGGAGATGGATTCGGAGGAATAGCGATCGAACGAGGGGCGTTCACTCACTCCGCAGAATCTTCTCCATCGCCTTGCCACGAGCGAGTTCATCGATCAGCTTGTCGATGTATCGGATCTCCCGCATCGTCGTTTCCTCGATATCCTCAATTCGCACCCCGCACACCACGCCCTTGATCAGAGTTCTTGCGGGATTGGGATGAGGAGCCTCCGCGAGGAAGGTCTCGTAGTCCGTCTTTTTCTTAATCTGCGCGTTCAGCCCCTTCTGGGTGTATCCGGTCAGCCAACGAATGATCTCGTCGACCTCCGCCTTCGTACGGCCTTTCTTCTCGGCTTTGTTGACGTAGTGTGGATAGATACTTGCGAAGCTCATTGCATACACGCGATGTTTCGCCATGACACTCCTCCGCGCTGCTCTGTTCTACGGGGCTCCCTCGCTCCAAGTGTAGAATGTTTCTCGTCTATGGCCACGTGCCTGTCGAGGAACACCGCTCATGTGGCTACGCTTCGCATTCCTTGCGTCATTACTAACGCCCTTTCTGCACATCATCGTGTTGTTCATGAGCGGACAGGATGCCGTTTCGACACCGATCGGCGAGTTGAGCAGGGCGGATTGGGGTGTGCTGCACACGATCGAACTCGTTCTGTTCGGGGCAGCGCACGTCGCTTTCGCCATCGGCCTCGCGGGGCTCGATCGCGGACGGCTCTGGCCGTACGGGAGGTTGCTGCTCGTCGCCAGCGGTGGCGTGCTGGTCTACATCGCGTATTTCTTCTCCACCGCCGATGTAGAAACGCTGCGCGGCCCGGAAGCTAACGACCCGCTGTGGATCGTCGCTACGCTGACCGGCATCGCTATGGGTGCATTGCAGCCCGGTCTGGCACGCCTGTCACGCCAGCTCGGCGTGTTCAGCGTCATCTGTTTCGGTATCTGGCTGTGGCTGATACCGCTGATCCTGCTGGTCAACGATAGCTGGATCGGTGCATACGAGCGGCTCGTCGGGATCGTCTACGTCACGTGGATGATGGGACTCACGCTTGGATTGAGTCGGCTTGCGGAAGAGCCATCAGACGATTGAGAGAGCGCTCCCTGCCAATCGGCTCTCACGGTGTCGACGCAACACGCACGACGAGAGTGCCCCAGATTGCAAGCAACGCGATCCAGCTGGCGCCGTACATCACCATGCGCGGCGGGATCCTGTTTGAGCCGAGGTGAACAACGGTGTGGATGGCTCGGAAAACCACGTAAGCCCATGCCAGCCAGATGATCACGCCCGTTCCCTGCCCCACGACCATCGCGGTGATGCATCCCGCGTAGAACAATACCGGGCTCTCGAACAGGTTAATGAAGTTGCGTGTGTGCTGGGCAAGCTGTCGTGTCTCGCCTTCGCCGCTGTCGAACGTCTTGTAGAACCGCGCGTCTACCTCACCGCGTCTGACAGCGGCCATGCGGCCAAGAACCATGCGAACAAGGACCAGTGCGGTGAGCAACACCATGGTTGCCATCGGGTAGACAAGTTCCCATTCCACGTCTTCACTCCACGGATTCATGCTGGGTTCCGGCGATGATCGGTGACTTGGTCAGATCCCGGATCACGACGTCGGATCGTCAGCAGACTAGCAGATTCAATCGCATGCATGCCGAGCACTCTCGTGCTTCGGGCGCCTCGATTGAGGCGCCTGCCTCCCGGCCGGAGGTGCGTGTCGGGCAGCGCTCTACTCATCCGCGGAGCTCAAAGCGACCCGCGGATTTCCTCGATCTGATCGCCGAGCACCGGATCTTTGCGGCCAAGGCAATGCTTGTCGCGCGGACAGGCGGAGCTGCGTTGGCAGATGATGGTTGCGTCCTTCGCGGCGCCGTCTGCGATCCAGCCGATGTTCAGTATCCGGCTCACGCTCTCGAGCTGACGTTTCGCCTCGGCAGGGATAGGACCCGAACCGCCGCTTGCATTGCAGCTCGTCTCGATGGCGTCGATCGTCGCATCCGCGTCGACGTTCTGTGCGCGCAGCGCGGGCGCAAGATCAACTCCGACGCAGAGCACGTGCGGATTGCCGGCCGCGTCCTTGCTGCGGATCGATTCGCAGCAATAGAGGCGCTTGTCGTCGCCCGTGCGCAGCACGGAAATCTGTGCCGAGGGTTTCGTCGAGCGCTCTCCGAGCATCCGGAACACGGCCCAGTGCTGGCACGGGTCCGACACGAGCGTCATGTTGCCCCACGGCAGCGGAATACCGTTGCCGCGATAGACGGCTCGCAGATGCCCGGGCGGATACGCATCGAAATAGTGCCAGTGCGGGTAGGGCGATACACTGGACATCCGCCGCATCACCAGTGTTCGGGTCAGATCGATGTTCTGGCCCGCGTCGATCGAGTGGGCGTGCTTGTCGAGGAACTGGCGGAACGGTGTCTTCGGCGCGAGCAGCGCAGCGGAGAAGTAGCTGCACTCGAAATCGCGCCACGCATACAGGATGTCCTTGGCGTCCATGCTGGTCGATTCGGTGTCATGCCGCCGGCCGCTGGCACGGCCGCCGGAAACCTGCGGCGCGCGTGCGCCGTCACCGTCGTGCAGAACCCGGTGCGCAATGTGATTGCCGAGATCGAACTTGAGCCGGGCAGGGGAGTCCTGCAGTGCCCGGTTGATGAAGACTCTGTTGGGCGCCTCGTAGAAGGAGCGAACCAGGGTCTCGAGCGGCTTGCTGGAGTCGCCGCGGTGCCGCCGGTCCTTGAACGGATCGCGATCGAACCATTCGATCCTCAGCCCCAGTTTCTTCGCGATGTCGAAGACGTCCTCAACGCTCATCGGGAAGCGTTTGCCGCCGATCTTCTCGGCGGCGCGCTCCAAATCCGGGAAACGGTTGTGGCGCGTCTCCTGGTGTGCGCGGATCAGGAGGTGTGCGAACTGCCGGCCGGTCGTGCCGGTCTGCGCAAGCAGCTCCGGGATCGCCAGCTGTAACAGGGACTCGGAGAACAGGAAGCCCGGCTCCAGCGGCATGCCGGCGACGGCCGCGTCGGGCGCCGTGTCGATGGCGTCTTCCTCGAGCGCTTCGTCGAAGAACCAGTCGACGTCCTTCTGGAATATCTCCGCAACGATCGACACGAGCCGTTCCGACGGCACGCGCTTGCCGTTCTCGATCATCGACAGGTAGGACACCGACGGCGCGGCCTCGGCGTCGATCTGGATGCAGCGCACGGAAAGGTCTTCCAGCGTCAGGTTATGGCGCTTCCTCAAGGATCGGATCTTGGTCCCGAGGAAGTGCGCCTTGCGCCGGACGCCGGTTTGCGCGGTCACCGGTGAACCTCGGCTTGTAAAATTAACATTGTGAAATTTTTACTGTGAAATTTTGCAAAAAAGCATCGTAAACTGCCTCGCAGGTGAACACAAGACCAACTGGGGAGTTAGCTATGACACGGGAAGAACAGATTCAAAAGCTCGAATCGGAATGGGCCGAGAGCCCGCGGTGGAAAGGCATTGAGCGCAGCTACAGCGCTGAAGAAGTCGTGAAGCTGCGCGGTACTGTCCTGATCGAGCACACGCTCGCGCGCCGCGGCGCCGAGAAGTTCTGGCGACTGGTCAACCAGGAGTCGCCGGTATGCGGACTCGGTGCTCTGACCGGCAACCAGGCCATTCAGGAGGTACAGGCTGGCCTGAAGGCCATCTACTGTTCGGGCTGGCAGGTCGCGGGTGACGGCAACAGCGCCGGCGAAATGTACCCCGATCAGAGCCTGTATCCGGTGGATTCCGTGCCGAAGATGGTCGAGCGTATCAACAATGCGTTCATCCGCACCGATGAGATCCACGCCTTGAATGGCGACACCAGCATCGACTGGTTCCCGCCGATCATCGCCGACGCCGAAGCCGGTTTCGGCGGCAATCTGAACGCCTTCGAACTGATGAAGGGCATGATCCGTGCCGGCGCTGCGGGTGTGCATTTCGAGGATCAGCTCTCCTCGGCCAAGAAGTGCGGCCACATGGGCGGCAAAGTGCTGGTTCCGACGCAGGAAGCCGTCGCCAAGCTGTCCGCTGCCCGTCTCGCTGCCGACGTCTGCGGCGTGCCGACCATCCTGATCGCACGCACCGACGCCGACGCGGCCAACCTCATCACGAGCGATGCCGATGAGCGCGACAAGCCGTTCATTACCGGTGAACGCACGCCGGAAGGCTTTTTCCGCACCAAGGCAGGCCTCGATCAGGCGATTGCCCGCGGTCTGGCCTACGCGCCCTACGCGGATCTCATCTGGTGTGAGACCTCGAAGCCGGATCTCGAACAGGCGCGCCGCTTCGCCGAAGCGATCCACGCCGAGTTCCCGGGCAAGCTGCTCGCGTACAACTGCTCGCCGTCGTTCAACTGGAAGGCGAATCTCGACGACGAGACGATGAAGAAGTTCCGCGAGGAACTGGGCAAGATGGGCTACAAGTTCCAGTTCATCACGTTGGCCGGCTGGCACGCGCTGAACTCGAGCATGTTCAACCTCGCCCGCTCCTACAAGCAGGACGGCATGTACGCCTACTCGCAGCTCCAGCAGAAGGAGTTCGCGGACGAGCAGTACGGCTTCCGCGCCGTCAAGCACCAGGCGTTCGTCGGTGCTGGCTACTTCGATGCGGTCCAGAACACGATCATGGCAGGTCAGGCTTCGACGACCGCAATGGACGGATCCACCGAGGAAGCTCAGTTCGTCGCATAAACGATTACGGTGAAATCGCCCGTTGGGCGGCGTAGCCGGACGATAAGCAGGACCGAAAGGCCTCAGTCACTCTCCCCATGAGGCTGGGGCCTTTCTTTTGATTCGTCGGCGCTCTAGGGCGTATCGCGGGTAACGACCCGATCTATCGCGGAATACGCCGAAAGTATCGCGCCCTCCTGCCAGCCCTGCAGAATGCTCAGGTGTTCGCCGGCGAAGAAGAAACGATCGTCCTCCGTCAGCAGCACGTTCGGGTTGGACGTGCCCCAACCGCCGAGCGCGAACGGTACTTTGCGCCACGCGACACTCAATCCCCGGCCCGCCTCTGCAGGGAACTCCGGATGCACGTCGGCTGCTTGCTGCGTGACCGTATTGAGGCGCGCCGCCGGCGTCTGATTGGTGAGCGTGTCGCCGGCGGGCCCGCCGAAGACGTACGCACCGAGCATGATCCCGTTCAGTGAGCCGAAACCGTGGTTCGGATACCAGAGTTGCGTGATGTCCCGGTCGGTCCATGAGATGCCGCCGTAGATGTTGTGGTCCTGCTCCCAGAAGCGGCGAGACTGGAATGCGACGCGCACCGCGGACGTGTACTGGAAGCCCGCGATCTCGTTCCGATGTGCCGTCGAGAAATCGTTCGGGATGCCCGCGAGCACGGTAGCCGGGAGGGCGATGACGGCATAGTCGGTGTCGAGCGTATTGCTGGCGCCGAGCCGGTCGTAGACGATCCGCACGCCATCGGTTCGGCGCCGTATCTCGGTGACCTGCGCATCGAACACGAGACTGGAGAGCACTTGTGCCTCGAACGTGCGGGCGATCCGGTCCATGCCGCCGACGGGCTGCAGCATCGTCGGTTGTTGATCGAGGCCGTGGGGGAAGGCTGTCCGCAGCGGGTAGAGCGTTTCCGCGATCAGTTCGCTGAGATCGAGCGGCGATAGCAACTCGCCGCGACGCCGGCTGCCGACGTCTTCCTGTCCGGGGAATCCTGCGCGCTCCGTGCCGGAGTAACCGAAGCTTCCGTTGAGGTCGCCGTAGACGGACAGCATCTGCAGGATATTGGTCTTGTCGGTCGCACTCAGTTCCATGTCGAGCGCGTTCTGGTTGACGGCCGTCGCGAGCAGGCGCGCGATATTGCCGCGCGTGTCCGCGATCACCCGGCGCGCCGGTAGCGGCATGCCGCCGAAGCTCGACGAACTGTGGAGGAGTGCGGCGCGGTTGTCGTTCGTGAACGTCTCGAGCGCGATGCCGAACTCGCGGCAATAGCCGAGCAGGAATTCGTGATGATGCGGGATCCGTGACGGACCGGCGTTGAAGTACAGATCGGGGTCGACGTCGAACAGGCAGGTCTGCGTCGAGTCGGTTTCGCTGACGACGTCGCCTGACCGGATCGTCTTGATCCTTCCGCCGGCCTGCGGCTGCGCTTCGAGCACGGTGCAGGTGTAGCCCAGCCGGCTCATCTCCAGGGCCGCCGTCATGCCGGCAATGCCGCCGCCGAGTATCGCGACCGTCCGGCCGACTCCGACGTTGACTGGCCAGTCGCCCGGACGAGGTGACTGGAGCATTGACGGCGGCGGTGGTGGCGGAGGCGGGCCCGGTGGATTGGGCGAAGCCGATGACGAGCCGCAGGCGCTCACGCTGGTTCCGATGCCCAGCGCAGCCATGACGCGCAGCATCGCCGATCCACCTAAGGAAGTACCGATCGACGCGAGGAACTCGCGTCGGGCCATTCGTTGTTTGATCATTCGCCGGCCCCCCGTGCTTGTTGAGACCCTCTGAGGACCTCGAAATTCCCGGCGTCGGGCTTTTACGTGCC
>JAAUXY010011676.1_pt1 | contig 12089 bp, 14 predicted proteins | sample 7278121 | NCBI WGS metagenome assembly JAAUXY01 (sample SAMN14350117, study PRJNA611818) | marine sediment metagenome | isolation source: surface marine sediment (1.8m) | place: French Polynesia: Moorea | collected 2018-08 | reverse complement strand
TGGGTTCGACAAACTCGCAAAGCGAGTTTGGACGCGCGAAGCGCGCCCCGCAGGGGTCAAAACAGCCCCAAGGCTGTTTTGATCAATCCCCTAGGGAGTGCCAAATCCAAAGAGGCCCGCTCACAGAGCGGGCCTTTTTGGTTTTGGGAGTCGGACCACTGGGTTCGACAAACTCGCAAAGCGAGTTTGGACGCGCGAAGCGCGCCCCGCAGGGGTCAAAACAGCCCCAAGGCTGTTTTGATCAATCCCCTAGGGAGTGCCAAATCCAAGAAGGCCCGCTCAAAGAGCGGGCCTTTTTGGTTTTGGGACTCCCTTTGGAGGAGTCGGACCACTGGGTTCGACAAACTCGCAAAGCGAGTTTGGACGCGCAAAGCGCGCCCCGCAGGGGTCAAAACAGCCCCAAGGCTGTTTTGATCAATCCCCTAGGAATCACTTATCCAATCAAGGCAACGCCCACTGCGGCGCCGGGAACTGCCAGACATTCTGTACGGCCATCTGGAAAAGACCCGTCCCGTCGTTAAGAAACACCAGCTCCTGCCTGCCGATCGCCGCACCTATCACTTCTCCGTGCCGGTCCAACAGCACGCAGTTGAACTTGATGTCGCCCGATACCGCATTGATGATCGGGTCGACGCTCTGGAAGCGGATATACAGGTTCCTCGGGTGGCCGATCTGGAAGTGCTCCGTACCCTGGATCAGGTAATCGCCATCTACGGCGACGGAGCCCGGCGGAACCACCGTTCCGGATTCGCCACCCCAGGTGCCCGTTAACGTCGATTCACGGCCAAGATTGCCGATGAACATGACGTACTGACGGTCGTATACGATCCAGCCTTTCTTCGACACCCGAGGACTGCCGCGTCGACCTTTCGCGGGCAGTTTGTACGCGCGGTAGTTGTTGCGCGGATCGAAGAACGAATCGAGCAGGACGATGTTGCCATCGTCAGCAGTCCCGGAGGACAGATCGATGCCGTAGCGCTCGTAGAAATAGTCGATGGCGAGCTGCCTGCGCGCCTGTTTCTGCAGCTCATCGCGACCCATGATGAGCGTGTCGAAGTCATCCGCTGTTGGCGGCGTATAGCTGGGATCGAAGGGATCATAGATGCCATTGGCCATCAACATGCCCGTCGCCTTTGGCCTGTTCAGATTTTGGCTGTTTTTCCCGGGAAAGGTCTGGGCTATCGCTGATGACGCGAAGCCGATGAAGCAGGCCAGTACGGAGAGTCGGACGAGCAGATCTCTTGTTTTTGTTCTTCTCACGGAAGCGTCTCCTTGTATTGTTTTTTGACGCCGGACCAGCGTACCGGCACCTTGAGACAGCGCAAAATCTGCCCGCTTTACCTCTTCCGGTAGAGTCTCAACGATCTGCGGCAGGCGCCTGATTCGCCGAAATTCCGGCCCTCCTCATGCAATCCTCAGCAAAACATCGGATAACCCCTATTTGCGCACGGCAGCGTCTACGTACCATGGAGCGACTGAAGCAATTCCTCCCAACGGAGGCCAAACCGATGAAAAACCAATCATTTACGCTGCTCTCGATGGCAGCGGTACTTTGCCTCGGCGCCTGCAGCGCCACTCACCACGCCGGTGACGTCCGCGAGGCCCAGGACACGACCGAACTGACGGTCGGCACGGTGCAGAAAGAGATTCGCATCGGCATGTCGGCGGCCGAAGTCGCCGAGGTCCTCGGCTCCCCGAACATCGTTACCACAGACGAGCAGCGACGCGAGAGCTGGATCTACGACAAGATCTCGACCGACGTTGCCTACTCGCGCAGCCAGGGCGCTATCGTCGGCCTGATTTTCGGCGGCTCCGGCGGCGGCCTGGGCGCGGGATCCACGAGCGCGGGTGCGAGTTCCACGACTCAGCGGACGCTGACGGTCGTCATCAAGTTCGATGACTACAACCAGGTTCGCGACTTCTCGTACCACACGTCGAGGTTCTGATGTACAGGCGGCCGCTCATTGCCAGCGGCGCTGCGATGCTGCTGGGCTTGCTGACCGGGTGTGCGACGGGGATTCCCGAAGACGCCCTGCGCCTGCCCGAGAGCACGCTCGACATCCGCTCCATCCAGACGCGCACCCTGGCGGCACCATCCGAAAACGACATCCTCGTCGCCACGATCGCTGTCCTTCAGGACATGGAGTTCAATGTCGATCGCATCGAGAAGCGACTTGGTGTGATTACCGCATCGAAGGTGTCGGACGCGGACTCGGCCACGGAACAGACCGGCCTCGTGTTCCTCGACGTACTGTGTGCGCTCGGCGGCGGGGGTGGCTGCGATGCGCAGTCGATGGCAGCCGACGATCAGCACATCACGCTCACACTCGTCGTACTGCCTAGCCTGTCGCGGGAGGACACCTACACAGCGAGGATCACGCTGCAGCGCGTCGTCTACGACAAGATGGACCGCATCAAGGTACTCGAGCGCATCGACGATCCCCTCATCTACCAGCAGATCTTCATCAACCTGCAGAAGTCGCTGTTCATCCAGGTAAGCGAATAATGATCATCAGTAATCGACAACGAGCAGCACTCGCACTGGTTGCCTCGGCCCTGCTGTTCGGCTGTGCCACGGCGCCGCCCAGCAGTGACGTCGTTACCGGCGCAGGCACGCAACTCTCTACTCTTCAGATTCAGACGCGCGAATACGACACGCTCGACAAGCAGATGACGATGCGCTCAGTCGTTGCGACGCTGCAGGACCTGGGCTTCGTTATCGACCAGGCAGACGCCGACCTCGGAACGATCACGGCAACGCGCCTGCACGAGTACACGATGCGCATGACCGTTACTGTCGTGCAGCGGGAAGGAAAGAGAATCGCCGTGCGTGCCAACGCAAGGATAGGCGAGAACGCCGTTACGGATCCTGCAACCTACCAGGATTTCTTCGTCGTTCTGGATAAAGCGATGTTCCTGACCTTGCACAAGGTCGACTGAACAGCGACGGATTACCAGCTGCGAACGCGCGCCGTGTCCATGTGCACGAAGTCGGAGGCTTCGTAGTAGCCAACGCCGCCGCGCTTCATTGCGAGCGCCGTGTCACGAAGCAGCTTGGTATCGACACCCTCGAGTCGCACGTCGATCGCCTTGCCGAGCATGTGCTGGCTCTTCTTCGCGACACCGGAGCTTTCGCTCTTGCCTCGCAGCATCTCGTTGGTCTTTGGCGACCGGTACGCGGAAACGACCTGGTAGGTGGCATCGCTATCGAGCTTCGCGCGCACGTCATAAATGAAGTCGAGGAGTTCGGGATCGATATCGACGATATCGCCCGTCCGGAAATCGGACAGGAAGTTGTTGATCTCATTAAGCGCCGCCGGGACGTACTTGCCGTCCTTGCGATACGTGACTTCCAGACGCTTGCCCGTATGGGTGTGATAGAAGGACAATTCGCGAGCTTCGCTCGGGACGTTGCCTTTCGAGACTGGTGTCAGCGCGACGAGAGCAAGTCCGAGTATCGCGGAGATACGCGACTTGCGGTTGCGAAGTATTCTCATTGGCATTCCACCGCTGCGAGGCGGCGACTGGTAAAGAGTTCTAAATAATGGCAACTTTGCGGCGGTTTTCAAGGAACGCGATCACGGTGTGCGTACTTGCGCTTGCCTGCTCGGCCAGTGCCCAACCGGCCGACACCCCCCAGCTCGACGACGCAAATCCCGAACACGTAAGACTCGAACTCGAGCTGGGTCGCTATCGCGTCATCGAACGCGCCGGCGGCTGGCCGCTCGTGCCTGCCGGGCCGACAATCGGGCCGGGCGCGAGCGGTGCCCGCGTTGTGGCGCTCGCGGAGAGACTCGCTGCCTCCGGGGACCTGCCGCAGACTCCGTCATCGACCTCGGTGTTCGACGATGCGCTCGAGGCGGCCGTTCGAACCTTCCAGTATCGGCACGGTCTCGTGGTCGATGGCCTGGTCGGGCGGCGAACACTCGCTGCGCTCAATACGGCCGTCGAACGGCGAATCGAACAGCTCGAAGCGAACATCGAGCGCCTGCGCAATAGCGTGCCACACGGCGACGGAATTCACGTGAACATACCCGCATTCGAGGTTCGGCTGTTGCGCGGCGGCGAGACGGTATGGCGCGCGAAAGCGATAGTCGGGACGCTCGACGACCAGACACCCGAGTTCGATGCGGGCATGACGCATGTGACCCTCAACCCGACCTGGACGGTGCCGCGCAGGATCACCGTCGAGGAGAAACTGCCCGAGATGCTGGCCGACCCGTCGTTCTTCGACAGGGGCGGCTATCGGCTGTACGACCCGGCGGGCAACGAAGTGCGCCCGGCGGACGTCGACTGGTCGACGATGACCGAGGATCGTTTCCCGTACACGCTCGTGCAGATGCCCGGCCCGGGCAACGCGCTTGGCCAGGTGAAGTTCGTCTTTCCGAACGAATACTCCATCTGCATGCACGACACGCCCGCCAAAGCCCTGTTCAGGGCCGCGGTCCGGACCGAAAGCCACGGCTGCGTGCGGGTCGACGAGCCGCTCGCGCTCGCGGCTGAACTCCTGGCCGCAGAGGAGTGGTCGACGGAGCGAATCCGTGAACAGGTGGCGAGCGGCGAAACGCTGACGATCGTGCTCCCGGAAGCCGTCCCGGTGACGATCCACTACCGCACCGTCTCGGTCGACGGCGACGGCGTTGTGCGCTTCTTCGACGACGTCTACGAACGCGACGCCGCCGTTGCGAGAGCCCGGGAGGCTCTTTAGACCCGGTCTCGATCACGCCCTATAATCGCGCCTTTCCCCCGGAGCGTGATCCTTGCGGCGATTTCTCAAGTTTCTTCACACGGCGGGCGCGATCGGCGTCGCCGGCGGCCTCGCCGCCTTTATGCTGATGCTGAGCGCGGCGCCCGAGATCGGCGCGACGCCCGAGTACGCCACGGTGCGCAGCACCCTCGCCCTGGTCTCCCGCTGGCTGATACTGCCGTCGATGGCGCTCGTGTTCCTGAGCGGCATATTGTCGATGGCGGTGCACTTCCCGTTCCAGAACGCGCTGTGGGTCTGGATCAAGCTCGGTGCCGGTTTCCTCATCTTCGAGTCGATGCTGGCAACGATCGACGCACCGGCAAGGGACGCGGCACTCGCCGCGACCCGAGCCGTTGCCGGCGAAATCGACGCCGCCGAGCTGGCCCGCGAAGTCGTCGATCGCTGGGGCGCGTGGTGGACGATTCTCGTGCTCGCCATACTCAATGTTGCTCTCGCCGTCTGGCGGCCGAGATTTCGATCCCGGAGCTAGCCTTCCAGGCTAAAGATCCCTGTCCGATCGCCGATAGCCCGGTTATGCGTTTGACATAAGCGGACGGAACTCATGGACATCGCCCCCATTTCGATCGACCCGCCGATCAGCCGGTCGAGAAAACTCGTACCGCCGTCGGCGGACATCCTGCCGACAGGCCAACCGTCGGACAAGCCGGCGGATGCCCGGTCGGAAGCGTCTTCGCTGGCGATCCTCCGCCAGGAGATTCGCGCCGCGCTGAAGGCAAGCTTCCGGCTGCGTTTCGTGGCGGCCCCGCCGGCGTTCGCACAGGCCGCACCTTCGGCAGAGGACGCCGGTGCTGATGCGCTAAACGCGGCGCGGCAAATCGTGGCCGAGTCACCCTCCTCGTCCGCCGCGGCCCTGATTCGCCTGCGGCGGAAGGTCGAGGAATCCGCATCGATCGTCCGGCAGACGACAGGGCCGCGCGACGACAGCGACGATATCGACGATGCGCTGGCCCGCGTCGACGGCGGACTCCGGGCCATCGAGAATGACGCGTCCCGCAATGTCGAATCGTCGGCGTCCGTACTCAACATTGAACAACGCTCGAGGCAGCGCTCGACGATCAATATCCGGACCCAGGAAGGCGATATCGTCAAGCTCGACGTCCGCCGCTTCGACAGACTGTCGGCAAGCGATGCGTTCGTATCGGCCGACGGTGTCGTCGCGTCGCAAACGGAGGTCGCCGTATCGAGCCGGTCGCGGCTGGTCATGCGTGTAGACGGCGATCTCAACGAGCAGGAGTTCGCCGCTATCCAGAACGTTCTCCGGCAGGCCGAAGGCATCGCCGATGAGTTCTTCTCCGGCGACCTCGGCGACGCGTTCAACCTTGCCGCCGGCCTCCAGTTCGACACGGAACAGCTGGCGAACGTGCGCATGGGCTTCCGCAGCCGCCAGGTAACGAGCGTGAGCTATGCCGAGCTGCTGCAGCGTCGCCCTGAGCCGGCCGCAACGATTCAGCCGGTCCCGAACCCGGTCACGGTCGACGGACCTGCGGCACCGATACAGCCGCTGCCGGCCCCTGCGGAGAACCCTGCGATTGGCGAATCAGTGGACGAGCCGGCGGCAACGATCCAGCCCGTGCCGAACGTGGCCACGGACGATGCTGAAGACGGCGACGCACTCGCCGCGGCCGACGTGACGTCGATGGAGCGCTTCTTCGACATGCTGTCGGACTTCCTGCGCTCGATTGGCGACGGCTACGAGCCGAAGGAAAGCGGCGCGATTCGCTTCCACTACTCCGAGTCGTTCAAGCTGAGCCTGCTGAAGACCGTAATCGGTGTGACGGCACCGGACGACCGCGCTGATGCCGCCGACTCGGCCGCCGAGCTCATCGACGTCGTCGTCGACGAGGACTAGAGCTGGGTGTAGAGATCGCGGCCCGCGGCAATCAGCGAGCCCGCGAGCAGCACTATCGTAGCGAGGAAGCTGACCAGGAACCCCTGGCCGCGCTTCGCGGGATCCTTGAGGTAGCCGGCGCGGTACAGGAAGCGGCCCGCTATGAACACCAGTCCGATACCCGCGCCCCAGAGCGGATTCGAATAGTAGCCGTACATCCATAGTGCAGGCAGGAATACGACGAGCTGCTCGAGCGTGTTCTCATGGATCCGGAACATGCGCTCGAACTCCGGGTCGCCGTGAACTGCCGGCGCCTTGACGCCGTGCTTCGCCCGCATCTGGCCGACCTGGAAGCCGAACCAGGTGTATTGAAGGAGTGCCAGCGCGGACACGATTGCGATTGCTTCCATTTGCACCAATTCCGTCTTCGACAACAGACGGGCAATTTACGTGGTTTTCGAGTCACCTGCATCGGTTACTATCGGCGACCATGAGCTACGCCCCGGCCACGCCCTTCGACAGGTTCATCCACGCCACGCTCGGCATCGAGCGCCGCGAGCTCGTCGCGGTTTCGTTGTCGTTCGCTTATTTCTTCTGCGTGCTGTCGTCTTACTACGTGCTGCGACCCATTCGCGAGACCATGGCGGTCGGCAGCGGCCCCAATACGATTCCCTGGTTGTTCATGGGAACCTTCGTCACGATGCTGCTGGCAACGCCGATCTTCGGCTGGATCGCATCGCGATTCCCGAGACGCGTGTTCCTGCCATGGGTCTACCTGTTCTTCGTTGCCAACATCCTCATATTCTGGGTGGTTTTTTCAGCCGCCATCAACGACGGCAAGGATCATGTATGGCTTGGGCGCATGTTCTTTGTCTGGCTCAGCGTCTTCAATTTGTTCGTTGTGTCGGTGTTCTGGAGCTTCATGGCCGACATCTACACGCGCGATCAGGGACGTCGCCTGTTTGGCGTCATCACGTCGGGTGGCAGTATCGGCGCTCTACTCGGCGGTATCGCAACTAGCGCATTCGTCGTAAACATCGGCTTCCAGAACCTGTTCCCGATTGCCGCCGCCCTGCTGCTCGCGAGTGTGTTCTGCATCCGTGCGCTGAGGCTTTGGGTGGAACGCGAACACACCGACGACGTTGCCGATACTGCCGCGAGTTCGAGGGCCTTGGGCGGTGGCGCCCTCGCCGGCGTCACCCGGACCTTGCGAACGCCCTATTTCGCGAACATCGCCCTCGCTTCCGTGATCGCCAGCCTGCTCGGAACGGCGCTTTACATGTTCACCGCGCAACTCGTCGCCGACCTGATACCGGAAGATGATCTACGCGCCCGCTTCTTCTCAAACGTCAACGTCGCCCAGAACGCGCTCGCGCTGATCATCCAGATGCTCATCGTCAAACAGGTCGTTGGCCGCTTCGGAATTGGCGTCTCACTCTCGCTCATGCCCCTGCTCTCGATTGTCGGGTTTGCGTGGCTTGCGATCGAACCCACACTGGCCGTCGTCGCAGCATTCACGGTCATCCGCCGCGCGGTTGGCTTCGGATTCTCGAAGCCAACAACGGACATGCTTTACTCCGTGGTTACGCCGGAGGAAAAGTACAAGACGAAGAACTTCATCGATACGGCGATCTATCGCGGCGGTGACATCGTCGGAACCTGGAGTATTCGCGGACTACAGTCGTTGGGTCTGGGTCTCGCCAGCGTCTCCTGGGTGATGGTCCCGTTCGCTGCTTTGTGGGCTGGTGTCGCGCTTTGGCTCGGGCGCGACTACCGTCGCCGGGCCGAGGAACTCTCGGAGGTTGAACAATGAACAGTCGCAACTGGAATCGGCGCGAAGTCCTCGCGGCTACGGGCGCAGTATCGCTCGCTCCTATAACCGGTCTCGCCGACGGTCATGAGATGCAGACGAAACCGATCCCGGCCACCGGCGAGCAGCTACCGGTTATCGGCCTCGGAACCTACAGCGTCCTTGACGTGGAGAGCACGGCCGGCAACATCGAATCGCGCAAGGCGATTGTCGACCTGCTCACCGCCAAAGGCGGCAGCGTCATCGACACCTCCCCGATGTACAACCGCTCGGAGCGGGTCATCGGCGACGTCATCGACGCGGGCAGCGATCGATCGTCCTTGTTTCTCGCAACGAAGGTCTGGATCGACGGCAAGGATGCGGGCGTCCGGCAGATGCAGGAATCGGCGCGTCTCATGAGTACCGAGGTCATCGACCTCATGCAGGTCCACAACCTGAGAGATACCGACCTGCACATGCAGACCATCCGTGACTGGAAGGAGGAAGGCAGAATTCGATACAGCGGGCTCACGCACTACCGCGCCGGTGCGCATGATGCACTCGAGGCCGCGATGCACAAACACAAGCCTGACTTCATCCAGATCAACTACTCGCTCGGCGAGCGTGAGGCCGAAAACCGCGTCCTGCCTCTCGCCGAAGACCTAGGGATAGCCGTACTGATTAACCGCCCCTACCAGGCCGGTGCGCTGTTCCGCGCCGTGAGCGGCAAGAAAATGCCGGAGTGGGCCCTTGAATTCGCAGACAGCTGGGGCCAATTCTTCCTCAAGTTCATCGTCAGCCATCCCGCTGTGACCTGCGCAATCCCGGCCACGAGCAAACTCCACCACATGGAGGACAACCTCGGCGCCGGTTTTGGCCCGATGCCCGACAATACCACCCGCCGACGAATGGCCGAGTTCCTGGATTCATGACCGCTACCAACGCCTCCCTGCTGCGCCGATTGGGCGCAATGATCTATGACAGCCTGCTCGTGCTCGCGCTCCTTTTCCTCGCGACTGTGCCCTTTGTCGCGATTCGCGGCGGCGAGTCCGTGGAACCCAATTCGCTCATCTACCAGGTCGCGATCCTCGGGGTCGTCTACGCGTTCTTCGTCGGCTTCTGGACCACCAAGGGACGCACCCTGGGCATGCAAACCTGGGGCCTGCAGCTCGAAGACGAGGAAGGACGGGTGCCCGGAATCGGACCTTGCAGCGTTCGATTCGTCGTCGCCGCCGTATCATGGGCCGCGTTCGGGCTCGGTTTCCTCTGGCAACTCGTGGACAAGGACGGGCTTAGCTGGCACGACCGCGCAAGCGGCACACGCCTCATGCACTACCCGAATAAAAAGAAAAAGAAAGACGGCAAATCGGACGAGTCGTCAGCGCACCCGCGATAGCGCTATTGCCGTTACGATGACAAGGACGATCGACGGCAACCACGATACGAACGCCGGCTCGAGGTCGAAAACCTGTCCGGAGTTCGCGAGCATCTCGCTGCCCAGGTAATAAGCGAGGCCAATGATGACACCGATCATCAGGCGGCTGCCGGTACCGCCGGTACGCAAGTTGCCGAACACGAATGCAAGCGCGAGGACCGGCATTACCATGACGGCAAACGTTCGCGATACGCGGTACCAGAGCTCGGTTTCGAACATCCGCGCGTCCAGGGCATTGCGTTTCTGGTAATCGATGTAGCTCAGGAGCCCCCGCAGCGACAGGCTGCTCGGTTTTGCGAGCGCATTGCCAAGCAACTCGGCATCGACATCGAAGTCTTCAACGGTAAGGGTCGATTCAACGGCCTGCACGCCGTCGTTCCGGAACTGGGTTTCACGGAAATTCTCGAGCCGCCAGCGATCGTCATTGTCGATACCGGCGTTCTCCGCCCGCGCGATCGACTCGAGCGCATTGGATTCGCTGAAGCGGTACACGTACAAGCTGCCGAACTCGAACTCCGAGTTAACGCGCTGAAGGTGCAGATAGGCGCTGCCGTCACGCACCCAGGTCGAATTCCCGAGACGCTCGTCCTCCTGACCGAAGCGGGCCTCGATACGCATATCCCGCGCATAGTATTCGAGCGGCGGACCGATGAACTCCCCGATCAGTGCAGTGAACACCAGCATGACGAAGCCGGTCTTACCAACCATACCGGCCAGCTTGCTCACGGATAGACCCGCCGAACGCATGACGATGATCTCACTGTTGGCCGCCAGCGAACCGAGGCCGAGCAGGGAACCGATCAGTGCCGACACGGGCATCATTTCAAAGGCGAGAATCGGCAGACGCAGAATTGCATAGAGGACAGCCTGCGGAGCCTCGTAATCGTTCTGCAGGTCCTCGAGCTCGGCGATAAACTCGAACAACCCGGCAAGCGCCAGCAACACGACCAGCACGAGCGCGGTACTCGCGAGGATCGTCCGCATCATGTACTGGCTCAGGATACTGTTCATCTGCGCAGCAATCCGTTTACGAGAATAGCCGCCGGTGCCAGCCGTTTTGCAGGCCGAGCAGCATGAGGCCGAACAACAACATCGCACCGTGCACCCACCAGAGCCCGAGCGTCGGGGAAATGTCACCCTGTTCGACCCATGCTTTTGCGGCCGTCAGCAGGTTGAAGTAGATGATGAACACGAGCAGTCCAATCGCGATGCGACCGTAACGCCCCTCGCGCGGTTGGCTGCGGCTGAGTGGGACGGCAAGTAGCGCCAGGAGCATCGTGGATATCGGCACGCTGAGCCGCCACTGCAGCTCGGCCCTTTCATATGCACCGGCCGCGTCGATCAACTCCCGCACCTCCATCGTGCGCGGCTCGGGGTCAGAGGGCTCGAGGCTCGGCAGCCGATAAGGGATCCCATGCTCCGCGAATTCGACCACCCTGAAACTTGCTGTGCCAGGGACGCCTTCATAGCGTCGGCCGTCGTGCAGCACCAGCATCCGGATATCCGGATCGTCGGACGTCGCCTGTCGGCCGCGCTCGGCCACGACCACTTCCACGAGGCCGTTTTCCAGCTGCCGCTGCATGAATACCTTTTCCATCCCCTGCGCCGTCACTCGCTCACCGTATACGACCGCCTCATCGGGACCGATGACGGTGAAACGGCCAGGTTCGATGCTGGCAAGGTCTGCTTCTCGGCGCGCCTCCGCACCGATACGCTCGATGGCGACGAGCGCTCGAGGACCGATGTCGATTGACAGCCAGGCAACACCGAGCGTCAATGGCAAAACGAGCCACAGAAGCGGACGATAAATCCCGCCCGGACCAATGCGGCAGGCCATCATCGCAGGGAGTTCGCTGTCCCGGTACAAGCGGCCGAGCGCCATCATGGTGGAGAGAAACAGACCGATCGGTACAACGACGGTCAGGTACTGAGTTGCCGACAGGCCAATGACCTCCATCGCCGCTCCCCTCGGCAGCTCGCCGCTGGCGACGTCGCCCAGGACACGCGCGAACTGGTTGGTCAGCAGGATCATCAACAGGACGACGGTGACGGCCAACCAGGTCGTCGCGATCTCGCGAAAAATGTAGCGATCGAGGATGCGAAGCATCGCTTAAATATCTGATACGCGGGGTGCAATTCAGTTAGACTACCCGCTTTGTTTTGCCCGGGCCGAGGGAAATCAATGGACTACTTCACGACCACGAGCGGTGCATCAAGACGAGCCGTCGACTGCGTGATTGTCGGCGTCTATGACAGAGGCACGCTCGGC
>JAAUXY010127345.1_pt1 | contig 12096 bp, 9 predicted proteins | sample 7278121 | NCBI WGS metagenome assembly JAAUXY01 (sample SAMN14350117, study PRJNA611818) | marine sediment metagenome | isolation source: surface marine sediment (1.8m) | place: French Polynesia: Moorea | collected 2018-08 | reverse complement strand
TGTTGGACCTTAGAATGCCGCATATTTCCGGCGAGGAATTGCTGCCACAGATAACCGCCGAATATCCGGAAATTCCGGTTGTAGTCGTCACCGGCTCAAACGATGTGGATACAGCCGTAACCTGCATGCAGCACGGTGCCTTTGACTATATTTTAAAACCGGTGGAGAAAAGCCGCCTGATCGGCGGTGTCAAGCGAGCCATTGAGCTGCGCGAGCTGCAGCGTGAAAACCAACTGCTCAAAGCCCAGGTGCTATCGGACAAACTTGAAAAGCCCGAAGCTTTCTCAGAAATCATTACCACCGCTGCGGCTATGCGTGCCATATTTCAATATATCGAAGCCATCTCCGGCAGTCCGCGTCCGGTTTTGATCACCGGTGAAACCGGTGTGGGAAAAGAACTGGTGGCCAGGGCGGTCCATACCCTCAGCAATCGTTCCGGCCCGTTTGTGCCAATCAATGTGGCCGGCCTGGATGACCAGGTGTTTGCCGACACACTGTTCGGTCACAAAAAAGGCGCTTTTACCGATGCGCGTGAAGCCCGCAAAGGATTGATCGAGCAGGCTGCCGGCGGCACCTTCTTTCTGGATGAAATCGGTGATTTGAGTTTAACGTCCCAGGCAAAGCTTTTGCGTCTTTTGCAAGAAGGCGAATTTTTCCCTATTGGATCCGATGTGGCCAAACGCTCGGATGCACGCATCGTGGTGGCGACAAACAAGGATCTTGATGCCCTGCAGTCTTCCGGTAAGTTTCGCAAAGATCTTTATTATCGGCTTTGTGATCATCAAATTCACATCCCGCCCCTGCGCCGGCGTAGCGAAGATTTAACGGTCCTGGTGGCACATTTTTTGGAAAAATCCGCCAAAACTTTAAGCAAAAAAAAACCGACGCCGCCGGATGAGCTGATCACACTGCTTTCGACCTACCACTTCCCCGGCAACATCAGAGAGCTGGAGTCCATGGTTTTTAATGCGGTCAGCAGTCATACGTCGGGCAAGCTTTCTATGGATGCCTTTAAAGCCCACATTGTCAAAAAACAGCCGCTCTCAAATCTTGATTCAGCGGCTCCCATCTCCCCGAAAGGCACACAGGTCAGCTTTTCCGATCAATTGCCCACACTCAAACAGATCGAGAAGATGCTGGTCGATGAAGCCATGAAAAGATCCAACTGCAATCAATCGATTGCGGCCCTGAGTTTGGGGATTTCGCGCCAGGCACTCAATAAGCGCCTCAAGAAGTCCAAGGACCAGACCCTCAATACGGACTAAAACAGTGCAACTTGCATTGCGCCGTAAACCTTTACCTGTTCGGCCTATCTTATTAATATCATTTGATTTTATTCAAATTGACGGCTCAGTCGTCAACCCCGGTTGCACCCTCTCATAAATTGCCTCGCCTGCCTTTGGCGCCCGGCAGAATTAATTTTTGATTTTTTCGGGCGGCACGGCTTCTGGCACACATCCTCATAACCCACTAAAATCATTATAATAATTACATATTCTATTTTTGGGACAGGGCTGAAGAGCTGAATTTTATTAGCCGTTATGGGATCCGGAACCCGATTTGGAACACGGTTTGCTCTATAGATGCATCAAACAGTTAAAACGAGGCGTCTGACATGAACGTTAATATCCAACAAACCAAACCGTTCTTTAAGCTTTCATCCGCAACCGGCAGCGAATCGCGATGGCAAATGAATCCCATCGCAGAAAATGAAAACCCAATTCATCGCATTCCCGGGGGTGCGGATCGAGAATCCATCCGAGAGCGGTGGAACACGTTGGCCGCTTCGAATGACATGCGCCGGGAGATTGCCGGCAACCAAAGTTTGTCACGGAATGAAACCTATCGGCATAATATTGAGAACTACATCGGCACGCTTAAGGTTCCGGTCGGAATCGCCGGCCCTCTGCGCGTAAAGGGGGCCTTTGCTCGAGGCGATTATTATGTACCCTTGGCGACGACCGAGGCGGCGCTTGTGGCCTCCTACAATCGCGGCACCTGCGTCATCGGTAAAGCTGGCGGATGTACCGCGATTCTTCTTAATGAGGGTGTGAGCAGGGCGCCTTGCTTTGTGTTTAAAAGCCTCTTGCAAGTGGACTCTTTTGTTAAATGGGCCTTATCGCGGGTTGAAGAATTCAAACGGGTGGCCGCAGCGACATCCCGTTTTTGTAAATTAAAAAACATAACGCCCAGTATAGAAGGCAATCACGTTTATCTTAATTTCGAATTCTTTACTGCAGATGCATCCGGCCAGAATATGGTCACCATCGCCACCGATGCGATCTGCACCTATATCTTTCAGCAAAGTCCGTTCCAGCCTGTCCGCTGGTATGTTGAGGCCAACTTTTCGGGTGATAAAAAGGCCTGCAGCCAATCTTTTCAATCCGTTCGCGGAAAGAAGGTTGCGGCCGAAGTAATTATTCCCAAAGACGTGGTCGTAAAAAGCCTGCATACGACCGCAGATCAAATTGCACAATATTACCAGGTTTCAACGATCGGTGCCTTGCTCAGCGGCACGATCGGAATGCAGGGCCACTACGCCAACAGTCTTGCCGCCCTCTACCTGGCGTGCGGTCAGGATGTGGCCTGTGTAGCAGAATCAGCCGTAGGCATAACCCGATTCGAACGCCTTGAAGGCGGCGATCTTTACGCTTCCGTCACCTTACCCAATCTCATGGTTGCGACGGTCGGTGGCGGGACCGGACTCCCCAGTCAGAAGGCGTGCCTCGAAATTTTAGGTCTCTCAGGGCCTGGTAATGCCAATGCCTTTGCTGAAGTTGCAGCCGGTCTTTGCCTGGCTGGAGAAATTTCGATTGCGGCAGCGATCAGTGCCGGGGAGTTCACGCATGCCCATAAACAACTCGCACGTGGCAATCCAGGTTGCGGAGAAGGGAGGTAATTACCATGGCAAGTCGTTGGTGGCTTTATCAACATGAGCGCTTTCCGATTTTTCGTCACGGGTTTTTAATTGCCGCGGTATGTTTCGGTGCCTTTGTCTACTCATTGCGAATTCGCGGTCATTTCGGGTTTCCGGAGGTATCCGCGCTATTGCTCGCATTTGTAAGCACCTTTATTTTCTTTCTGCAGTTGCGAATCGCCGATGAGTTCAAAGACTATGATGAAGATCTCGCCCACCGGCCCTATCGCCCGGTCCAACGCGGTCTGGTGCGTCTTTCTGAATTAAGAGGCATCGCCTTTGCAGGCGCTGGGATTCAATTCGGATTGGTCCTCTGGATAAAGCCTTCTTTACTGCTGCCACTTCTTCTTGTCTGGGCATACATGCTGCTCATGACCAAAGAATTCTTTGCACCTAATTGGTTGAAGCGTCGCCCGGTGGTCTATCTTTTGTCGCATATGCTGATCATGCCACTGATTTACTTTTACATTGCAGCCTGTGACTGGAAGGCTGCCGATGCGGTCATTCCATACAACCTGGCATGGCTTTTGGGGATGGGATTTTTCAACGGCATCGCTATCGAAATCGGCCGGAAAATTCGTTCGCCGCTGGACGAAGAGCACGGCGTTGAGACCTACAGTGCTCTCTGGGGACCAGAGCGTGCGACACTTGTGTGGATCGGAGCGTTGCTGGTGACCATGGTCTTCGCCCTCATCGCTGCCCATCAGATCCACTTCACAAAACCGATGGCTTGGTTGCTGGCAGTAGCCATCCTGGCCGCTTTAATAGGTGCGGGCCAATTTATATATCATCCTGCTGAGGGCCGCGGCAAACTGATCGAATACATTTCCGGTGTTTGGACGTTGATGTTGCATTTAGGTATGAGCAGCGCATCCTTGAGCATGCCATAGCTCAAAATGAATATTGGGCCGCCAGGTTATTCGGCGGTAGATCGAATTGAGAGACAAACATGAATTCGCTAAGCGACAACAAAACGCGTAAAAATAACAGCCACCTCGGTGGAAAAGCAGATGCCTTAGCCGAGCTTTCGACCGCGGGCTTTAATGTTCCACAGGGATTTGTGGTCGAGCCGCACATTTTTTATAAAAATCTGACCCCGCAGCAGCGCTCCGCCCTTGAATCCGCATCGACCGCTGAAGCGTTTCAAAACATCTTGGAGAATGTAACGCTCAAGCAAAAATTTCAAAAAAAAATCATGACGGAGCTTGCAAAACTTGGCACCAATGGCACAAGGTTTGCCGTGCGCTCCTCTGCGCCGGAGGAAGATTCCGCCCAGCATTCTTTCGCAGGGCAACTGGAGAGTTTTTTGTTTGTCGCCAGCGGCGATATCCCCCGCAGGGTTTTAGATGTCTGGAGATCGGCTTTTACCGATCGCGTCTGCGCCTATCGACGCAAAAACCACCTCCCGCCCGTTCCCAGTGCGCCCGCTGTTCTTATTCAAAGGATGATCCACCCGGAGGTCTCCGGTGTGGCCTTTAGCGCAGACCCGGTGACGGGCCAGAGGGATCTTACGGTGGTGGCATCTCTTTATGGGATTGGGACCGCCATCGTATCCGGGCAATGCGATGCAGATACGCACTATGTGGATAGAGACGGCAACATCATTGAACATAACATTGCCGTAAAGACAACCGTTCACCAATTTTCGCCGCTGATGCCCAGCGGGGTCAAACCCGTCCGGCTAAGCGACGCCGAGGCCCGCCGGCCCGTGCTCAACAATCCTCAGGTCCGTGCGGTTGCTCAGTTGGCACGCAGGGTCGAGCATTATTTTCGCCGGCCGCAAGACATCGAATGGGCCATTGAAGACGGAAAAATTTATCTGCTTCAATCGCGACCCATCACGTCGCTATACGATGTGGCCGATCCGGACGGGATCCCCTGTATCTGGGACAACAGCAATATCGCTGAAAGTTACGGTGGTATCACAACACCCCTCACCTTCAGCTTCGCTCGTCGCGCTTATGAAGGTGTTTACCGCCAGTTTTGCCGAACTCTGCGCGTGCCTCGAAAGAAGATTGAAAAAAATGAATCTGTTTTTCGGAATATGATCGGTCTTATCCGCGGACAGATATACTACAACCTGCTCAACTGGTACCGGTTGTTAGCCATGCTGCCGGGATACAAGTTGAACAGAGGCTTCATGGAACAGATGATGGGTGTCAAGGAGAGACTTTCAGAAAAATTGCATGCGGAAATTCGCCCGAATCGCTGGTGGGAACGGATGCTGGATGGTATCCACCTGCTGAACTCGTTGGCGGGGATTATCACAAATTATTTTCTCCTAGGCCGAAGAATCAAGCAATTTTATCAGCGCTTGCACAATGCCTTAAATGCCCATGGAGCGGATCTTGCTAGATTTCAGGCCGAAGAGTTGGTTGTTATTTATAAAGACCTGGAAAAGCGGCTCCTGAACAAATGGGATGCCCCCATTGTGAATGATTTTTTTGCCATGATTTTTTACGGGCTCTTACAAAAGCTATCGGTTGCGTGGTGCCGTGACACCGAAGGCACACTTCAAAATGATCTCCTGCGCAATACGGGCGGTATGATCAGTACCGAGCCGGCCGAACGCGTAACACAAATGGCAAGGTTGGCGTCAAAGGATAAAGGGCTGGTTGAAATTCTGTGCCAAGATCCACCTCGAAAGATACTGTCGAAGATGCACTCGTATCCGGAGTTTCAATCGGCATACGAATCTTATCTTCAAAAATTCGGTGAGCGTTGCATGAACGAGCTCAAGCTGGAAAGTCCCACGCTACATGATGACCCCCAGATGCTCTTGCGAGCGATCGGTTCTCTGGCCATGGGGCACGACACAGCGGAACCGGCAAAACAGGGATCGCAGACCGAGGATATCGATCTTCGAAGGCAGGCTGAAGATCGCGTCGCATCCATGTTATCCAGGCACCCCATTCGATCACTTATGTTTCGTTGGGTTCTTAAAAATGCACGTCATCGCGTCTGCGATAGAGAGAATCTGCGATTTGAACGTACCCTTGCATTCGGCCGCGTACGAAAGATTGTGGTTGAGCTTGGTCGCCGTTTCTACGAACTTAACATGCTCGAAGCGTCGCGGGATATTTTTTACCTTGAGCTAAACGAAATTTTCTCGCTTGTCGAAGGCACTTCAACATGCACCGACTTAAAAGGCCTGGTTGCTTTGAGAAAACAAGAATTCAAGCGCTTCTCCCGGATGCAACCGCCTGCGGATCGTTTCGAAACACGCGGTATTGTCTATCAAGGCAATCGATACCTCACAAGCCAGCGTGCCACTGATACGTCGGGTAATATGCGCCACGGCATTGGGTGCTGCCCGGGCACCCGATCCGGACGGGTGCGCGTGGTTAAAAACCCACGGAAATCGTCCTTGCAAGCCGGTGAGATTCTCGTCGCCGAACGCACAGACCCGAGCTGGATTTTACTCTTTCCATTGGCGGCCGGCCTGCTCGTCGAGCGCGGCAGTCTACTTTCGCACGCCGCTATTGTGGCCCGCGAGATGGGCATCCCGGCCATCGTCTCGATCCCCGGTGTGACCGACTGGCTGAAAGACGGGGATCGGGTCGAACTAAACGGTCGTACCGGTGTGGTGAAAAAAATGGAAGCCTGCTAGGAGGAACCAAACCATGTCCAGTGAAGTAAGCCAAATAGCCGATTTTTCGATTATTCGATATGCCCAGTGCTGGGAGGATGCGGATATTCTAATTGAGGCCTTGAACATTCAATCCGACCACACGTGCGTTGCCATTGGCTCCGCAGGCGATAATGCCCTGGCGATGCTGGGTCAGGGTCCGGCACGCTTGACTGCCCTCGACATCAGTCCCGCCCAGATCGCCTGTCTCGAGCTTCGCGTGGCCGCTTACAAAGAACTTAAGCACGGCGAACTTTTAGAGCTGATCGGTTCAAAACCCAGCCGTCGTCGTCTGTCACTTTACAGGCGTTGTCGGGCACTTCTCTCAATGGATGCACGCCATTTCTGGGATGTCCGCACGAAGGATATCGAGCAGGGAATCGGCAGTATCGGCAAACTTGAAAATTACTTTCGGTTCTTTCGAACCCAAATCCTTCCCCGGATCCATCCCCTGGCCCGCATAAACCGTCTGTTTGAGATAAATGACAATCAGGAGCGCCAATATTTTTATCATAATGACTGGGACAATCGCAGATGGCGCTGGATCTTTAAGGCTTTTTTCTCCCGCTTTTTATTGGGTTGTTTTGGTCGCGATTCCAATTTCTTTAATTATGTCAATGGGGATGTTTCCAAGCGCTTTCTGGCACGCGCTCATTACGGCATGACGGCGCTCGATCCGACCCATAATCCATATCTCCAGTGGATTTTCTACGGCTGTCATAAAACCGCACTTCCCTATGCCTTGAGACCTGAAAATTTTGAAAAGATTCAGAAGAATATCGATAAGCTGGAATGGCGGATACAATCGCTTGAAGATTTTTTAGCAACCCAAGATGCGGCTTCAGTCGATCGTTACAATTTAAGCGATATTTTCGAATATATGTGTTTAGAGAATTATCACCAGATATTAGAGCAACTCATCGCCTGTAGCCGCAGCGGCACCCGACTTGCCTATTGGAATCTGCTGGTACCTCGCCAGAGACCTGATTATCTTGCCGATCAACTGCACGCGCTATCCGAACTGGCCGAGGAGTTTCACCGCCGTGACAAAACGTTTTTTTATAGCGCCTTCATTGTGGAGGAGGTCGTATGATTGAGAATCCATATATTTCAATTCTTCTCGTCCTGTTCCTCACTTCGGGATTGATGGGTGCCCTGCGCATTTTTCAGAAGCGCAATGCCCCCCACCCGGAGGTGTGTCGAAAACTGATGCATATCGGAAGCGGCATCGTCGCGCTCAGCATACCCTGGCTGTTTCAAAGCATATGGCCATTATTGGTGCTCTGTGCAATCTCACTCGCAGGGCTGGTAACGATTAAGCACCTAAAATTTTTAAAGCAAAACATCGGCAGGGTCGTTGGTGACGTTGAACGGGAGTCATCAGGTGACATTTACTTTCCGCTAACCATTGCAGCTTTATTCTTTCTTTCTAAAGGCGATCCTCTTTTTTACTGCGTCCCGATCATGATTCTCACTTTTGCGGACGCGGCGGCTGCACTGGTCGGCATTTTTTACGGCGTATTGCACTACGAGACGCGGGACGGCGTGAAAACCATCGAAGGCTCGTTGACATTCTTTCTGGTGGCGTTTTTTTGTGCCTACATTCCCATGCGGATCTTCACCGCAACAGGCCCGAATGAAATATTTCTGATTGCATTTGTTCTGGCTTTGCTCCTCATGATCGTTGAAGCTGTCGTCGGATGGAAAGGATTGGATAATCTACTCATACCCGTAATCGGCTTCCTGGTTCTCAAAGTGACGACTGATTGCAGTCTGGCTGAGCTGATCAGCAAGACGGTCATCACACTGAGTTTTTCAATTTCAATATTTCTAATGCGCTACCGAACCCGACTCAGCGATCGTGAGCTGTTATGAGGGGTATCCGCAAGACCTCGTGACCGGATTCGAAAATGATGGCGCTTTACATCAGGGGGGCAAACCGATGCTGAAATTGATACGCGCCCATACCCATATTGACCTGGAGTTGTTCTGTTCAGGTCCCGGTGCCTATTCCCTATCTCCGACTGGGGTGGTGTCCCACCATGCTGATGAACACTTGATGGTGGTAGAAGGCAACTCCCATATTAAAGCAAGATGTTCATTGTGGTGGACTGCAACTCCCTCTATTCCGAACGAACGTTCAGGACTGATCGGCCATTATGCAGCCGATTCGCAATCAGCCGCAACCCTTTTGATTGCTGATGCTTGCCGGCGCCTGGCTGTGAAAGGCTGTTCGCAGGCGATCGGCCCGATGGATGGAAATACATGGAGGCCGTATCGTTTCATTACCAAAAGAGGCCCGGAGCCCATTTTTTTTCTTGAAACGAATAATCCCGATACCTGGCCAGTGCATTTTACATCCAATGGTTTCAGGCCCCTTAAAACGTACTTCTCCTCTCTGGCAACCGATTTGAGTTGCCCGCAGCCGAAAATCCAGCTTCTCAATGAACACCTAATAAAAGCAGGAATCAATTTCCGCCAGATCAACCACCATCGTTTCGAAGATGAACTGCGCCGGCTTTATGCACTGTGCCTTTTAAGCTTCAGCGAAAATTTCCTATTTACCCCCATCTGCGAGGCCGAATTTATAAGCATGTATCTTCCGTTGGAGCCTTTAATTTGTCCCGAGCTTGTATTCATTGCCGAATATAATGGTTCCCCGGTCGGTTGGGTCTTCAGCATCCCAAACTATCGCCAAGCCGATCGTGGACAGACCATCGATACGCTCATCATAAAAAACCTGGCGGTCCATCCCGCACACCGAGGTATGGGTTTGGGAAGTGTCCTTTTGGCAAGATGTCATTCAGCGGCAAAAGATCGAGGCTACACGCGTGCTATCCATACCTACATGATAGAAGATAATATATCGCGTAAGATTTCAGCTTACTATGCACAGCCCATACGCCAATACCATCTGTTTAAAAAGGAGTTAAACGAAAATGAATATCGTTGAGATACTTAAAACGCAAGCGAGCGAACATCCGCAATCGCTCGCCTTAATAGAGCCCAAGCAGAAAAATATCCGATCGCTTACTTTTAGCGAAATCGAAAAAGCTGCTTCCCGGGCGGCCACGTCGCTGTCTCGGGCAGGGCTTTGCCCCGGAGATGCGGTCCTGGTTTTTCAACCCATGTCCGCCAATCTCTATATTGCCTTGCTTGCCATCTTTCGGCTCAAGCTTGTCGCCGTGTTCATCGATCCTTCGGCCGGAAGCGCACACATCGAACGGTGCTGTCAACGGATCCCGCCAAAGGCGTTGATTGCGAGCCCGAAAGCCCATCTACTCCAATTGAGATCACCCGCCTTGAGACGCATCCCGACCAAGTTTTCAACCGGATTTCGTCTACCCGGAACTCATTCGTGGAATCGATGGAAACGATATGCTGAAAAAAGAAACATTGAGCCATGCGAGCCGAATACCCCGGCACTGATCACGTTTACCAGCGGGAGCACCGGCGAACCGAAAGTAGCCGTAAGAACCCATGGTTTTCTGCTTGCCCAGCATCGCGTGCTCGCAAAAGAATTAAGCCTTACCTATAAAGACAAAGTTCTAAGTACGCTTCCCATTTTCGTCCTGTCCCATCTGGGCGCAGGGGTCACGAGTTTAATGCCACAGGCAGATCTGCGCCGCCCGGGTTTTATCAAGGCCGGCCCGATTATCCGGCAAATTCAAACCGATAAGGTGACACATATCGAAGCATCACCGGCTTTTTTTGAGTGCATCGTCAGGTATTGCCGAAAGCACCACATTAGGCTGCCTGGACTCAAAAAAAACTTAACCGGAGGAGGTCCTGTTTTTCCTCGCTTGCTGGATCGACTCCAGCACCTTGCCCCTAATGCGCAAATTGTTACCGTTTACGGTTCAACCGAGGCTGAGCCGATTGCCCAAATACCAAAAGAGTCCATAGATGACAAAGACATACAATCCATGACATGCGGCAAGGGATTGCTCGCAGGGCCTCCGATAAAAGACATTCAGTTGAAAATTATTCCGGACCGCTGGGGATCCCCAATCCCCCCTCTCAGCCGATCTCAATTTGAGGCGTTATGTCTACCGCCCGGAGACGTCGGGGAAATCGTCGTGAGCGGCGATCACGTTTTGCCGGGCTATTGGAAAGGCCGGGGTAATTCAGAAACCAAATTCAACGTATCCGAGACGATCTGGCATCGGACCGGTGATGCCGGCTATTTGGACAGCAAAGGCCGGCTCTGGTTGCTCGGTCGCTGCATCGCACGCATAGAAGACCACCGCGGTAGTCTTTATCCGTTTGCAGTTGAAAGTGCGGTCAGCCAAAATCCTAACTTGCGCCGTTCTGCATGCATTGCATATAAAAACCACCGGACCCTTGCAGTTGAGCTGGAACACCCGGATTGTTCCAGAGATATGGTGGAACTAAAAGCGAAACTATCCTGGGCGGCAATTGATCATATCGAAGTTCTAAAGCGCATTCCGGTCGATCCGCGTCACAATACAAAAATTGACTACCCCGCTTTAAATGCGCTTTTAAAGAAGCGCTCTTAAAAAAATTCAGCATAAACGCGTTTCTTCTTATCATTGAAATCCAACGGACGATGCCGTATTCAACACTGCTGTTATCTGCGCCGCATTTGGAATATTTGTTCTTGCCCTCCGAAAATCACTCATGTTAAATAGAACCCGTCTCAAAAATGCATCTAAGTGCTCATTGGTCCCGCCAGCGGCGGGATTGCGGATCGGCTTCCCGCCGCTGGCGGGACTCACATACTATACCATGTATGCTCCGCTTTTTCGCCGTCCCGCGCCTTGCCATGAACTCTAATCCATCTTTTTGAGATGGGTTCTAGTATCTGGTTTCCAGCTTATTATCGGAGTTTCCCGAACTCAATACGAAAGGATTGCAATGATGAGTGATGATGTGTACCATCGACTGGCCAAGGTGCTAGATACCTCACCCAATGGTTTTCCGGCAACCGATTCAGGTAGTGCATCGGTTGCGGACTTTGTGTATCAACCTGCCCATCAGAGGCCATTCAGCTGGTACGCAAGCCACCCGCAGAGATTGTAGCACCCCCAAAGGATGAAATGGACTGGTACGAAAAACGCGCAGACATTAGAGGTGTTGATTTCAGTGCTATAAATAATTCTGGATTGATACATTTAATGATCAGGGTTCTTAGGATTGAGCACCGATGACTGAAATTCGGATCCATCCCAAAATATTTGAGGACTTTCCCTCTTTTCGGCGTGGGATTGTGATTGCCCGAAATATGGATAATCAGGGCCACTCATCAAGACTGGAAGAGCTGCTCGAGCGGGCCATCGATCGGGCGGCTCAGCAGCCCATTGATTTAAAATCAGACCCGCTGGCCATGGCCTGGAATGAGGCACACCGCCGGTTCGGCTCGAATCCGAATAATTATAAAGGTCGTATAAATTTCAAAATGGCAGCGTATTGGTGAAATGGACGAAAATCCAGAAAATAGGAACAATGCCCGCATCAGCTATAAATCGCCGGTGACGATCGAAAATTTGAAGGCCGGCATCATTTATCAAGCCAGAATGCTCAATTACAG
>JAAUXY010068917.1_pt1 | contig 12097 bp, 15 predicted proteins | sample 7278121 | NCBI WGS metagenome assembly JAAUXY01 (sample SAMN14350117, study PRJNA611818) | marine sediment metagenome | isolation source: surface marine sediment (1.8m) | place: French Polynesia: Moorea | collected 2018-08 | reverse complement strand
CGTGTGTCCACCGGCAAGTATGGCAAGTGACACGGACACGCCGTTCATCGAGTTCTTCAAGCACGGCATCAAGACACCTGCCTACGAGGACTATATCGGCGAGATGCGCAAGACGCTCGAGCACGAGGGAATCGAAACCGGCGTTTTCACCAGCTATCTACCGTGCGTTGTGGCCTGCCTTTGGACGAGCGGCCAGCGGAAGCGGCTTTTGAAGCGAGCCAGGGAGTATGAGGTGGCGCTGGTCATGGGTTGTGAATCAGCGAGAGTTACCGTTGAACAAACGCTGGCGGACACCAACTGCGACGTGATTCTGGCGATGCAGTTGGTGGGTATCACCAACGCGAATCTGAAATTCGGATTTCCGCTGACCGCGAAACTGGACAACCTGGCTCTCGTCAGTGCGAATGAGAAGGTAGAACGCGCTCCTTGATACAGGAAGGCATGCATATGTGTTTTTTCTTCAGCTTCTTACCCGCGACAATCTGGCTCGTTATCGGGTACTTCCTGCTGTTTTCGTCAACCAGGGCCGATGGTTCGCTTGGGACTTTTGGTCGAGGGTTGGCGATCTGGGCATTTGTTATTGCCGCATGCATTGTTCTGGCCGGGGCCTACGTCACGATCAGCGGACTGTGTCCGATGGGTGCGTTTCTGAGTAGTGCCGCATAATTCAGACTCTCTGCAAAAGCGGGCAGCCGAATCCGCCAAGTGGCGGATTCGGTCGAAATCACTTCGGCTTTCGCAAATAACTTTTCCTGCGGGCGTCGGAATCGCGTGTTGACGTGACAGCCGGGTCGAGTATCAAATAACAGCCAATCAATCAAAGGGAATTCAATGATCAGAGTTCGGCTTGTCGCGGCGACATTCATGTTGCTCATGGTGCCTTTCGCGCATTCGGCTCTCGCAGACGCGTCGCCGGAAGCGGCCGAGCAAATGGCCGAAAAGATGCTAAACGCGATCGGTGGGCGCGAAGCCTGGGCCGGTATCAGGAACACGATCAACGGCTCACAGCAGAATCGCGCCGGTGAGCCGACGGTCGTCTACGCCGTCATTACCATGGACTTCGAACAGCCGCGATTTCGGATCGAGACAACGGCGCAGGACCTGCACCTGATCCGCGTGATCAATGGCGACAGAAGCTGGCGGCTGAGAGGCAGCGGCGCCATTGAAGACGTACCGGAGAGCCTGTTTAACGATGACATGAAGTGGTACGCCGCGCACCTGTATCGCACGATCCACCGGGTGGCCGCTCGCGACCCGGCGATCACCGTCAGGGTGAACGACCAGGAGCGCCTGGAGATCCACGCCAATGACCAACGCCTTCTGTGGTTTGCGCTGGACGCGAAGGGCGAACCCTACGCGTTCGGGTCGTGGGACGACGACGTCGGCAGCCTTTCGGGGCCCTGGGATTTCGTGAAGGATGGCATCCATCACCCCAGCTGGGTGTCGAGCGCCGACGGCACCTGGCGCGCGGCGGTCAGGTCGCTGACGATCAACGTCCCCTTGAGCGAGCAGATGTTTGCGCGGCCTTCGGAAGAGTAGTCGGGAGTCTTGTGACTGAGAAAAAACGAACCAAGTACGACAAGATAACGGCGGTCAATCAAAGGCTCGCTGAAGACCTCGCGAAGATCGATCATCCGGGCCCGAAATCCCTGGCGAAACTCTTTGGTCAGTGCGGACCGGGCCTGTGGGAGGAAGTGATAAAGAAAGATCCGACCGTGACTCGCTCGCAGATCGCGGCGGGACTCGAGCAGGGCTTGCGGGAGCTCTCAATGATAGTCGCAGGCCAGCCCGACGAGATCAGGCCTGCGGTAGTGTCGGCATATCGCGAAGCTCTTGAAGCGGAATATCCCGACTTCCTCGAAAAGGACAGGCAACGCCTGGCCAGGGTGCTGGAGCGCGGGCGCATCAAATCAGAGAGCGAGTACTATTTAGTGCAGTATCGTCTCGATGAAATCGAGGGCAGCGGCAAACACGAAGACGAACTTCAGCTCTTGTACCGGCTCATGGACAACTACGGTTGACCGCTTCGATACGATCTCCCTGTCGACCCATCGATCAACCGTCAGTCGCTGTCGCTATCGCTATCGCTGTCGTCATCGTCGCGACGGTGCTTCTTGCCGCGCGGCGCGATTCGGCCATCCATGTCGGGAATGACGAATGTCGGGTCGATACGGCAAGGGCCCGGGAATCCCGCAGCCTGCACGCCGAGACAGGTGCCCTGCAGCACGGCCGCACTGGGTTGCATACCGCCAGCCAGCCAGCCTCGTAGCGCTTCCCAACCACCGATCAGTTCGGCCTGCGTGAACCCGCAATGCGTCGGTTCAAATTCGGAGACGATGCCGACACTCAATTGCGCAGAATCGACGACGTCCTGGTATTCCTTCTGGTTCTCCACGAGCACAAGACCGTCTTTGTCCGTGTGCAAGGATACGACCTTGACGTCCTCGGCCTCGAAATCGCCGTTCGGCGTGTAATTTCGTTTTAGCTTCCTGGCACCCCTGCGATTCGGCTTGACTCGCTCAATGCTGGCGTTCACGCCCGAGTCGTCGTAGGTGACGCCGATGTTTCCGATTCCCCGGCGGCCGTCGAGCTTGCCCGGATCGAACGTCAGGTTGGCTATGCCGTTGGTGGCGAACACCATGTCGGTGATGATGAAATTCTCCGGGATCTTGGTGACAGCCAGGAAACGTCCCAGGCGGTCGGTCTGCTCCGCGGTCCGGAATTCGGGCGGCGTCAACGTGCCCATGCACGCGTTGGTGGCGAGCGCAACGTCTGTCGGATCGATCACCCCGGGTGTCTCGGGCAGCCCGGTAGCGCCCCCCGGAATGGGAGCGACGTCACTGCAGAGTGCGTCATAGGTCAACCGGATGTCGAGCGCTCCATTCCAGACGCGGCTGCCCGCCATCGCCCCACAGAACACGAAAGCGCCGGCGACGTCCTCGACTTTGTTACCACGTTCGAGCGAGTCGGCCGTTACGATGCCGCCGAGCGACGCGCCGTTCATGATGATGCTGTTGGGCTCGCCGACTTTGTGTCTAAAGATCCTGATCAGGCGATCGATGTCCTTGCGCGTGCGGAAAACAGCCCACTGGCTTTGCTGATAGCTCGATGCCGCGACCGCGTAGCCCTGCGCCAGCTGAACGTCCGCCAGCGGCCCCAGGCTCGGGTTCGGCGCGGGCGGATCGAAGTCATAACCGTGATTCCAGATTACGAGGTCGCCGTTCCAGTTCGGCGGCACCGCGATCGTGTAGAAGGCGCCCTTCTTTTCACCTGAAATTACGGTTTGGGCCGCGGCACCAAACGAGATGAGCAGGAATACACCAAGGCAGGTGCCTTGAATCAGACGTCGGATCATCGCTCAACCCCCAGTCGTTAATAGATCGTTGTTATCGGGATGTCGTGCAACGTTAGCTGACCCGGACAGTTGATTCAACGCAACCGGGAAGAATCCGGATTCCACTTACCATAATGTCTCCCCTACGACGACGAAACGGCCCTGCTCGTCGCGGGTGATCGCCTCGGCCCCAACGATTTTTGCTGCTTCGGCCTGTGCAGTAAAAGAGTCATTGAATCGTTGTGCACGCTCATACAGCGTGGCGAGATCCAGCCACGGCTGCGCCTGGCCTGGTTGCAGGTCGCGCGCCCGTTCGAGCAACGGCAGCGCCTGATCGTAGCTGACCGCAAGCGTCAGCAGACGGCCGTACCCTGTGTATGGCCCGGGATTGTCCGGGTTGGCATCAATTGCCTGCTGATAGAGATCCATCGCCTCGCGTATTGCACCGCTGTTCCAGGCGTCTTTTGCCTGCTGGGTCAGCAACGACGATGTTTGTGCAGCCGCATTGGCCGGGTCCGACGACGGCGGCATATCGCGGACAGGAGGTGGCGTCGCTTCTGCAGCAGGCTCGTTGCTCCTGTCGGGCGCAGCCGGTGCTGCGGGCGGCGTGCCGTTCCTGATCGGCGCCGGCCAGAACAGCAGTACCAAGCCGACCAGGAACAGGACCAACAGGAGGAGCAGGACCAACCGTCGTTTCATGAGCGGTAGTGTAGCTCGACTGGCAGTTGGATGGGTCGCGGCGGGGTCGCTCTCGGCCATCCATGGCCTCCGCGACATTCGGACTGTCCTGTCCATCACGCCGCTCCCACAGACGCCGCTCCCGCGACATCGCCTGCAAGGCGGGCTCCTACAGCGAATTGAATTGCTCGATGATCTCGGCGAGCGTCGAGATCGCGAGCATGGGCGCGTTGCGCATCGACGGGACGAGGCCGATCGGGCCTTTGATCCGATCCAGGGCTTCTCGCGGTATGCCGTCAGCAGCCAGCATCTCGAGTCGGGCCGCATGCGTTTTCTTGCTGCCGAGTGCGCCGATGTAGAACGCGTCGCTTTCGAGCGCGGCCTTGAGAATGCCGGATTCCCAGTCGTGATCGTGGAACAGGAGCACGATCGCCGTACAGGGATCGGCTTCGAGTTCCGGCGGGGTTCTCGGGTCGACCACGTGAACTGCATCGGCGCCGAAACCGTTGCAGGTAGTCACGTCATTTGCATTCGGGCTCAATGCCACTACCGGGTATCGACAGGCACGGGCAATCTCGCAGAAGGAAGTCAGCTCCGCACCGCGGCCGGCAAGTATGAGTTTCAGCGGCGGCTGGTACCTGGCGACGAATTCGATCCCGGTTTCCGCAAGCGTGAGTACGGCTCGTTCGCGCGCATCGAGCCTGGCACAGACGTCCGCGATTGTCGCTGTGTCCGGATCCGGCACAATCAGCAAATCCATACCACCGCCGCAGGGCAGGGCGATATCGACGAAGCACGAGCCCGCACCGAGTTGCACGCGCTGTGATTCGTTCTTCTCCAGCGCATCCAGCGCAAACGCAGCGACGTTGGCGTCGACGCAGCCGCTGGACACAGAGCCCGCGTATTGCCCGTCGTCTGCCACGATCATGTGCGTACCGGGATTGCGCGACGCCGTATCGACGATGCCGACGATCGTAACCAGTGCGCAACGGTGGCCTGCGGCGACTTTGTCGAGCAGGAAGCCGAACTGGTCCCGTGGGTGCTCGCCGACAGATGACACTGGCTGGGGCTCCGTGGCGAGCGTACGAAGGTCCTCGGGGGTGTCCACATCGCGGCCGGCTGGCGTGAAGCCAAGCTCCCTGAGCTGGAAGCGGTCGTCGGTCAGGATCGCTTTGCCGCCGTTGTCGCCGGCGAGAGCAGTGAGGTCGTCGAACGCCCCCGTCGGGAACAGCACGGGGGGACCAATCGTGTCGTCGTACGAGGTTGCAACAATCTCGTCAACCGAACCGCTCCACGCTTCGACCATGCGCCGCAGGTGCGAGTCCGTCACGAGCGGCTGATCGGCGAGCAGAAGCAAAACCGCATCGCTCGTATCGCGGCATGCCGACACACCGCGGGCGATACTGCTGCCGATGCCACTAGCGTAATCGGAGTTGTGAATAATCTGATCGGCGAGATCCCCGGCGGCTTCGACGATTTGCGCGGCGTCCTGACCAGTCACCAGGCATATTTCGCCGACATTGGCTTTCCTGGCCGACTCGAGTGCGTGTCGTAGCAGCGGTTTTCCGTGCAGAGACTGCAGCAGCTTGTTGGCACCGAAGCGTTCGGACTTGCCGGCGGCCGGGACGATAGTGGTAATCACGAGTCGACGAGTGTCAGGCGTTATTGCCGGTCGTCATAAGCCTCGAGCAACGCGGCTTCTTCCGGGTGCTCGAGCGCCCATTCCCTGCGGCACATTCCACGGTTCGGAGCGCGCCACGGGCACGCCGCTGCACGCTTGCGTCGTATCTTGTTGACAATTTCGTCGATGTTCTCGGTTTCCTCGATCTTTGCCTGGGCGGCCCGGTAGGCGTCGCTCGTGACGTCTGGCTCGGTCGCGCAGGCAGCAACCAGAACCAGTGCTGCAAAGATAGCTATGGAGATACTGGCTCTCATGGTCAATAACGCTCCCCTGGCACACATTCCCATTCTACCCGCATTGCCCGATTGCTTACAGGCAGCGATAGTTTCCACGATAGCGCTGGCGGCCGGCGAAGCCCTACATTAAGCCACCGAAATTCCGAATCACCTGCTTTCCGGAGGAAAAACAATGTCGGACAAGGCATCCCAACTGGCGGGTCCCGGTATCAGCACCTACGAAGAAGTCGACAAGATTCTTCCGAGGGAATACGAGTCGCTGCTGGACCGTAAACGAACGCAGCAAGCGCTGTACGACGTCAAGGAATACATCGAGAAGGGTCTCGCGGAAGAGCTCAACCTGATGCTCGTGCAGGTTCCACTGATCGTCGAGGTGGCGTCGGGTATGAACGACATGCTCGATCGTGACGGGTCTCGCACGCCCGTCGAATTCGACTGCGGGCTCGGGCTCAAAGAGCCGATCCGCGCGTCGATCGTGCAGGCTGCGACCAAGTGGAAACGCTGGGCCCTGAAGCAGTTCGACTGCGATGTCCACGAAGGCATCAACACCGACATGCGCGCCGTGCGCAAGGACTACTTCCTCGACCACGACCACAGCGCTTACGTCGACCAGTGGGACTGGGAACAGGTCATCACCGAGGAAGACCGCAGTCTCGAGTACCTGACCGAGGTCGTCAGCAGGATCTGGAAGGTCCTGACGGGCGCGGAAAAGATGGTGATGGACAAGTATCCCGAATTGCAGGATCCGAGATTTCCGCCGCTGCCCGAGAAGCTGCATTTCATCCATGCAGAAGAGATCCTCGCCCGCTATCCCGACCTGCCGCGGAAGGAGCGTGAGACGAAGATCATCGAGGAATACGGCGCCGTCTTTATCTATGGCATCGGCTGGGTTCTCGACGACGGGTACCCGCACGAAATGCGGGCCGCAGACTACGACGACTGGGTAACGCCGACTATCGAGAAAGATGGCAAGCTCATGCACGGCCTGAACGGTGACATCCTCGTGTACAACCACGTCACCAGGCGCCGGCACGAGCTGAGCTCGATGGGTATCCGTGTCACGCCGGCAACGCTCAAGGAACAGATGAAGATCGCCGAGCGTGAGGACGAGCTGTCACAGCCGTACCACCAGATGATCCTCAACAACGAGATTCCGCTGTCTATTGGCGGTGGTATCGGGCAGTCGCGCGTGCAGATGTTGCTGCTCAGGAAGGCACACCTGGGCGAAGTCAGCACGACCGTGTGGCCAAAGGAACTTCACGAGGTTTGCGAGAAGCATAATATTTTCGTCTTGAAATAATCATGAATTGATCAACGGCCTCGCGGCCGCGTTCAGGGCCCCTTCAGGTAGACTTCAGATACTGTTCATTTAGGAGCTACCAGGGGGCCCTGAAATGATTCGCATTACACTTCTCGCAACACTTGCCCTTATTGCCGGCTGCTCGGCAGGGCAGTACTACACGCCTCAGGCCGACGAACAACTCACCGTCGGTACCGTCCAGAAGGAAATCCGCATCGGTATGGCGGGTAGCCAGGTCGCCGAGGTGCTCGGCTCGCCAAACGTCGTTACGACGGACGAGAACCGCAACGAAACCTGGATCTACGACAAGATCTCGACGCAATACGTACGCGCCGACGCTCAGGCCGGGATCCTGGCCATCGGCGGCGGCTCCGACGTGGTTGGGGCAGGCGGCGTATCGGGCAGGCAGTCCTCGGGCGCCACCAGCCAGCGAACGCTGACGATCGTCATCAAGTTCGACGACGCAGGGCTCGTTCGTGACTTCGCCTATCACACCTCGCGGTTCTGACCGGTCGTCGGCACGCGTCCTGTTTGCGGCATTCGTCGCTGCAATCCTGGCTGCATGCCAGACACTGCCCGAGGACGCGTTTCGCCTGAACGAAAGCGCGCTGGAGCTGCGCGAAATCCAGACCCGCAGCTACGACGGCGTGTCGGACGTCGACATTCTCGCCGCGTCATCGGGTGTGCTGCAGGATCTGGGCTACGCGATCGACGAGGTCGAGAAGGAGCTCGGGGTGCTCTCGGCGTCGAAGCGCGCCGACGCAAAGGAGACGGCCGAGATACTGGGCAATATTGCGCTAGACATCGCCGACTGCATGCTGACGTTCATGCTCGGCTGCGAAAACGACTCGTACCAGTCGTCCAAGGATGTGCAGGATATTCGCATGACGCTTGTTGTTCTGCCGAATCTCGAAAAAGAGGGTGAGTACCGCGTGCGCCTGACCATGCAACGAGTCGTGTGGTCGCGTAGCGGAGAGATCTACGCCCAGGAGACCGTTAACGATGCGGCCGTTTACCAGGCGTTTTTCGACAAGCTCAACAAGTCCGTCTTCCTCGAAAAAGAAGGGGTCTGATCATGCGCATTCTCTTGATAGTGACCTTTTTGATCGTGGCGGGCTGCGCCGCGCCGACGGCAGTCATCACCGAAGGCGGAAGCCAGGTGCAACTGCGGCAGATACAAACGCGCGAGTACGACACGCTCGACAAGCGCGGCGTGTTGCGCGCCGTCGTGGCGACCTTGCAGGACCTCGGTTTTGTCATCGACAAGGCAGACTACGAGCTCGCGACCATATCGGCGACCAGGCTGCAGAATTTCAAAATCCGCATGACGGTGACGGTCAGGGAGCGTGATGGCGATCGGGTTGCGGTGCGCGCAAACGCGCGATTCAACGAGGAGCCGATCGAGGATCCCAAGTCCTACCAGGACTTCTTCGCCACCCTCGACAAGGCGATGTTCCTTACCCTGCACAAGGTCGACTGAGTTCTCATCAGGCGAACAGCTTTCGGTACGCGCCCCACACGATGAGTATGCCGGCGCCAACGACGGCAGCGACGCTGTTGATGGGTGACAACAACTGGGCAAGCCAGGCGGTCTCGATTTCGATGAGCGATGCCGGGAGAATCGCGCCGAGCACGTTTACGACGTCGACGACCGGGCCTGACAGCAGCAATCCGCAGGCAATGAGCACCGCAGCGATACCCAGCCAGCGCAGCGCGGACCAGCGCCGGCCCCTGTCGATTTCGCTCATCACACGGGCGGTGAATTCCTTTCCGTCCAGATCCGCACGAGCGGTGTCGAACAGGTTCTGGATCGCGGCGTCCCTGTCGCTGGTCATCGTCGTTCCTCCACAACGGCAGTTTCGTCGTAATCCGACAGCAGCTTCTGCAAGCGCTGCGTCCCACGACGGATGTGTGATTTGACTGTTCCGAGCGGCATTCCTGTTACCTCCGAAATCTCCTCATGGGTCATGCGTTCGTGATACGAGAGCACGATGCACAGGCGGGCCCGTTCCTCGAGCTCGGCCAGCGCGGCGTCGAGGTCCATGGCAAGGTCGGTCGTTTCTCTTGCCGATGGCAGTGACACCTCGTCCGCATCTGCGGACTTCAGCGGATCCTTCCGGCGCGCCTGTTGCAGCCAGGTGTTGATTGCCACGCGCTTCAACCAGGCGCCGAAGCGACTCGGTTTCTGCAGGTGGTGAATCGTTCGCCAGGCCTGCAAAAAGGCCTGCTGCGCCAGGTCATCGGCGAGCGTGGCATCGCCACAACAGCGGCGCATCAGGTTTCGCACCTGGTTCTGCCGGCGTCCCACGAGTTCCTCGAATGCGTTTCTGTCACCCTTGCGGGCGAGATTGACGAGAAAGACTCCCTGGCTCCGGGCGTAATGCTCTCGGCCGAGCGTCACCTACAGGGCCATATTCCGGTTGGCTGACGCTGGCTGGTTCGCCTTGTAAGACCGCTCGGCGACCTTCGCGGCAACGAGCAGGCCGATGCCGACGCACGCAACGAGACCCGCGACCCCGAGCAGCGGCATCAGCACCTTTTCCTGGATGGTGCTCAGGAACCACCCGAGAATCACGAGTCCCGGCGCCGCCGACAGCGTGATGTAGCCACCGATCTTGAGATCCCTGTGCACGACCTTGTCGCCGCCCAGGATCTTGTCCATGAGCGCCTCGTCGACCGGCTGGCCGCTCTCGATGATGCGGCGCAGCGTCTCGTGCTGGGTTTCCTTCTCCCGGATGCTGTACCAGATGCCACCCACGACACAGGCCGCGATGAAGCCCCAGAACGCAAATGCCGCCAATCCTGCTCCCAGTCCACCCATATCCATACTCCTTCGAAATCTGCTGTCTTCACCTGTAGAGATGCGATGGTGTGCGCCACAGATGCACCCAGGGGAAAAAACTTCAAAAACGGTCCCGGAATCAAGAAAATAGCAGATTCCCACGGGTACGGAACACGGTGATAGCGATGGGCGGGAAGCTGTCTGACTTCAAGGTACTGACGTTCGACTGCTACGGTACGCTGATCGACTGGGAGACCGGCATCTGGGACGCGCTGCAGCCGCTCCTTGTGGCGAACGGCCGCGACGACGTTGGCCGCCGGCAGGCACTGGAGGCATTCGGTGCTCTCGAACACCGCCAGGAAACCGAACGACCTGGTCTCCTCTACGCGGACATCCTCGCCGAAGTGCATCGCGGGCTCGCGCTGCAGTTCGACCTGGATTCAACGGCGGAGCTGGACGCGGCATTCGCAAATTCCCTGGGCCACTGGCCTGCGTTCCCGGACACGGCCGAAGCGCTGCGTTTCCTGGCCACGCGCTATCGGCTCGTCATTCTCTCCAACGTCAGCCGGGCGGGATTCGCCGCCTCGAACCGCAAGCTCGGCGTCGAATTCGACGCGGTTTACACAGCCGAGGATATCGGGTCCTACAAACCTGCGCCGGCGAATTTCGAGTACCTGCTCGAACACCTGGGGAGTGACTTCGGGTTCGGGCCCGCCGACGTGCTGCACACGGCGCAGAGCCTGTTTCACGACCATGTGCCGGCGAAGGCAATCGGTCTTGCCAACGCCTGGATCGATCGCCAGCGGCTCTCGCAAAAGGGCGAGTGGGGCGCGACCGCAAAAGTCGACGAGATGCCGGAGATCGATTATGTCTTCTTCTCCATGCAAGAGCTGGCCGAGGCCGTAAAAACCGAGTAGCGGCTACGCCAATACTGGTAAGCGAATCTACGTAAAGCCCTTTTGCGTCGCGGGTGCCATCATCTGGTTCCGGAATTCCATTCCATCTGGGAGATGCGCCATGACCGCGAAAAACGCAGGTGCAGAGAACCTGGACCTCTTCGTAAACGCCAAGCTTCAGTTCGAACGTGCACTGACCTGGATCGACGGCCTCAAGGCGGGGCTCATCGATTACATGATAAACCCCAAGCGGGCGATTCACTGTCGGTTCCCGGTGTACATGGACGACGGCTCCATACGTACATTTCACGGTTACCGGGTGCTGCACAACCGGGTTCGCGGACCCGGCAAAGGGGGCATCCGCTACCACCCGCAGGTAAGTCCTGCCGAGGTCACCGCGCTTGCCGCGTTCATGTCCTGGAAGACCGCTGTCGTCGACATTCCTTTCGGCGGCGCAAAAGGCGGCGTGGTCTGTAATCCCAAAGAACTGAGCAGGGACGAACTCCGTCGAATCACAAGGCGATTCGTCGCTGAGCTGGGTGACGCAATCGGTCCGCACACGGATATTCCGGCACCGGACGTTTACACCGACCAGCAGACGATGGCCTGGATATACGACACTTTTGATTCCTTGCATCCCGGCCATAACAACCGCGCTGTCGTCACCGGAAAACCGATCGAACTGGGCGGCTCGCTCGGGCGCGATGAAGCAACTGCGCGTGGCAGCCTGTATGCGACGCAGCAGCTGCTGAAACGTGGCGCTGTACCGGGGCTCGATTCGCTCGAAGGCGCAACGGTTGCGGTCCAGGGATACGGTAACGCCGGCGCAACGGCAGCCCGGCTGTTCCAGGACTGCGGCGCAAAGATCGTGGCAGTCAGCGACTCCCGCGGCGGCATCGCGAATCCGCACGGCATCGACGCCAAAGCGGTGATCGCGCACAAGATCAAGACCGGCACCGTCGTCGACTACCCGGAGGCAAAGCAAATCAGCAACGAAGAACTGCTCGCCTACGACTGCGACATCCTGATTCCCGCTGCGCTCGAATGTCAGATTCGGGCCGACAATGCAGCCGACGTGAAGGCGAAACTGATCGTTGAAGACGCAAACGGCCCGTGCACGATGGCCGCGGACGAGATCCTGCAGAAGAACGGCGTTGTCGTTTTGCCCGACATCGTCGCGAACGCCGGTG
>JAAUXY010030553.1_pt1 | contig 12097 bp, 7 predicted proteins | sample 7278121 | NCBI WGS metagenome assembly JAAUXY01 (sample SAMN14350117, study PRJNA611818) | marine sediment metagenome | isolation source: surface marine sediment (1.8m) | place: French Polynesia: Moorea | collected 2018-08 | reverse complement strand
TGAGTCCCGACGACAAAGGGCTCCGTCGCGCGTTCGCCCTGTGGCTGACCACGACATTCTTGCCATCACGAATATCTGGCGCTAACGTACCGAGCATGGAGAAGCTTGAGGAGGTGATTCCGATGATCGCAGAGAGCACGATAGATTGGACTGCGGAGTGGCGGCAGAAAGGCGAGGCTGATCTGCTACTACGTCAGCTCAACCGACTGTATGGCCCGATAGCGTCGGCGATCGAGGAGCGGATCCGCAGAGCCGGGCCTGATCAGCTACTCGAGTGGGGAGAGCGACTGGTGACGTCCGACTCCCTCGACGAGGTCTTTGCTGACGACAGCACTGATCGCCTCGACTAGAACGTCACAGAATCTCGACCTCCACCGGTCCCTTGATCCGCGCCATGCAGGCCAGGCGGCAAGGGCCGGGCTCGAGGTCGCAGATGTCTTCGAGGGTCTCGGCCTCGCCGTCGTCGGGGGCGGTGGTGAGGTTCTCATGCCCGGCGAGGATGCGGATCGGATCGCTGCCGCAAATGCCCGAGTGACATTCGGCGTTGAGCGGCACGCCGTTGGCCTCGGCGACGTCGCAGATGGTCTGGCCGGGGCCGACCGGGAACTTGCCCAGCCCCTGGAACGTGACGGTGGCGGCTGACATCTCACCCGAGATCGAGACCAGGTCAGTGGGTTGAGCGGTGGGCGGCGCGCCGGCGGCCGCGGGCACGGCGGACGTCAGGCCGCGGTCGAGGACGGCGTCGCCCTCCAAGCTGAAGGTGAAGAGCTGTTGGCCGATGCGGAATTGATCGCCGTGCTCGATCTTGAGCGCGCTGCGCACCCGCAAGTAGGTGCCGTTGACGCTTTTCAAGTCCTTGACCTCGAGGCGGCCGTCTTTGAAGGTGATCGCGAGCTGTCGCCGGGAGAGGGTGCCGTCGTTGGGTCGAGGGTGACGTCGGGGGCCTGACGCCCGAGGACGATGGTGCGCTCGGACAGGCGGTGCTGGCCGAGCTCTTTGCCCGCGGCGTCGAAGTGGGTCACGGCGTAACCACCGTCCACTCCGGTGAACAGCAGGAACTGGCGACCGGCGCGCAGCAGGTCGCCAGAGTTGACGGCGAGCTTGCGCCGCGACGGCACCCGCAGGAAGACGCCGGTGGCGGAGCCGTCGTCGCGCAAGAAGTGACCCTCGCCGGTAGCCGAGATCGAGGCGTGGCGCGGGGCGAGCATGGTGTCGGAAGGAAAGTTGACGTCACAGCCCTCGCGGCCGAGGGTGAGCACCTCGCCGTCGGCGATCGGATATTCGTCCTCTTCGATGCCGCCGGGCAGCACTCGGATCAGGTGGGCGCCGCCTTCGGTCAGACGCCGGCCGGCGTCGAGGCTGGCTGCCGGGGGGCCGTCCTCGGCCGCGGCGTGACCGTAGCCCGCCATCACCGCGGGTCGCTGCTGTTCCGCCGCGTCTTCGATCTGGATGTCGATTTCGGTCTTGCCTTGCAGCCGCTGTTCGATGACCTGTGCCACCAGCACGCCGTCGCGCAGCGCCGACTTGATGTTGCCGCGGTGCTTGACCTCGCGAAAGTTTGCCGGGTCGGCACCGAAGTCGTCGGTCTCGAAGTAGGCCTGACTCAGGATGTCGCCGACCAGGTAAATGTTGGGCTGTTCGCTTTCGAGGTAGCGATTGACCACCATGCGTTTGCGTCCCCGCGGGCCGCCGGTGGCCATGCGAATGCCGAAAGAGGCGAGCAAGGCTTCGGGAATGTCCTCGCCGATGCAGGCGAGGCAGTTTTCTTTGAGGAACTCGAGGTGGGTGGTTTCCGCCGGGCGGCCGTCCATGGTGCGTCGATCGACGCGGATCGCCAGATATTCGCGGCGGTCGTCGGCGGTGACTACCGCGGACGGTTCGCTGCGCGGGTAGTAGCGCACGTTGCCGTTGCCGACGTAGGCTTCGAAGAAGACCTCGGCCAGGGCTTTCGACACCCTCGGCATCTTGTCGCCGCGGTAGGACCAGTAGACGGCGGTCGGATCTCCAGCGGCGGCCTTGGCGTTCGAGATTTCGATCACCGCCTCGGCAGCCGAGGTGCCGCCGCCGATGACGCAGGCCGGATTGCCGACGAAGGCCCGCGGGTCGCGCAGGCGAAAGGCGATGCCGTCGGTCGAGCCCGGGATGTCGAAACGCCGCGGCACGCCGCGGCCGATGGCGAGCACCACGTGACGGGCGAGGAGCGGGGCCTCGCGGCGTCCGGCATGGTCCCAGGCCTGGACCGCCCACAGGCCGTCGGTTTGGCGTTCGAGGCCGGTGAGCTCGACGCCGATCCGTGAGCGAATGCCGTGACGGGCGTGCAGCGCCTTCCATTCCGTGCACATGTCGTCCTTATCGATCGGCTGGAAGTGCAGGCACGAGACGAGATCGCCGCACTGCGGAAAACGCATGCGGTCACCACCGCCGAAGCTGGGCAGAATCAGCTTGTCCTTGGAGTAGTCGCGGATGCGCTTCATCAAATCGTCATGTTCGACGATCAGCGGCTCGATGCCGAGCTCTTTCGCCCTGAAGGCGGCGGCGGTTCCACCCGGGCCACCGCCGACGATCAACATGTCGAGCACGTCTTGGGTCATCTCGATTCTCCGTCCTGGTCCGGGCTTCTCTTCATCCTTTGACCTTCGCCAGTCGTGCCTCGACGCTGCCGAAGCGCAGCCGGGTGCCGGGCTCGATCGTGACGTCGAGCTCGGCTTTGACCGGCACGTCGTCGACGAAGGTGCGATTGCGGCTGCCGAGATCGCGGATCGTGATGTTCTCACCGGCGACCACCAGGATCGCGTGACGGCGGGAGAGGTCGGGGTACTTCAGCGCCACGTCCGCGTTGGCGCCGCGGCCGATCAGATTGTCGCCTTCGACTAGCGAGTAGTGGCTGACCTGGCTGCCGGACTCGGTGACGATCAGGTGCAGGCCCGAGGCCGGGTAGGCGTCGCGGTCTCCGGTCCCGTCGGTCTCTTCGGCGGTGATCAGCTCTTCGATCTGCGAGAGATCGACGGTCTCGTGTTTCTGTACGCTGGGCCTTCGCCGGCCCTGGTTGGTCTCTTCGGCGGCTTCCTCAGAGCGCCGAGCGAGGACGTCGGGCAGGCCCACGGGCAGTTTCTCATGCATCGTCTTGCCGCCCGCCGGATCGTCGTCCACCCGCGTTTCGTCGGTGGGTGCCTCTTCGCGCTCGGTACGCGCGTCGTCGGCGCGCCGGGCTAGGAAGCTGGGCATTTCGATCGGCTCGTGTTCGATCGCGGTGATCTCGGACGGGACACGGGTCTCAACGCTCGGCTCGGCGCTCATCGCGTCCGCGCGGCGAGCCAGGAAATCGGGCAGGGCGACCGGGTCCTTCTCGATCGAGGTGACCTCGTCGGTGTCGCTGACCGGTGTTTTGGCAGCCGGAGCCGGTTCGGAAGCGCTTTCCTGCTTTGCCGGCGGCGGTTCGGGATGGCGCTTGGAGCAGCGGTCGCTATCGAAGAAGAAGAAATCGTAGTTGCCGGCGAAGGTGATCACGTTGAGATGCCCGAGGCGCTCCGTGCCGGTGACGCGGTCGCCGTCGACCTCGGTGCCGTTCAGGCTCTTCAGATCTTCGAGCACGAAGCGTTCGGCGTCGGTGTCGTAGAAGATCCGGGCATGACGGCCCGACATCAAGGGCCGTTCGATCACCAGGTTGCTGGCCGGATCGCGGCCGACGATCGCCTCGCGGTGGGTCGTGAGCTCGAGCTCGAGACCACGGGTCTTGCCGATCTTGGAGAATAGTCGTGCGGTCATGGGCCGACTCCCGCGACGTTGTTCTGTTGGCCCGCCTCTGGCACATTGTTCCGTTGGCCCGCCTCTGGCGTGACGTAAAGCAAGAGGTCCGAGCGCCGGCTCTTGTCCGGGTGGAATTCGTGGCAGGTGACGCAGCGGTTCGACGACACTTTCTGCTGGTGGCATTCCTGGCAGCTTTCGATCCGGGGCAGGTTCTGGATCGCTGCCTGATCCACCGGGCTCTCGCCGCTCTGGATGTCCCCGTCCTGGATGCCGTCAGCGATCGGGATTTCGGTATGGCAGTCGAGGCAGCGGACCTGCAGGATATGAGCGCGATGGTTGAACTCGGCGCGGTGGAGGATGTCCTGATCCTTCTGCACCCGGGCGATGGTCGCCCGTTCGATCCGGTGGCAGGTCTGGCAGGGCTGGGTCAGCTGATCGACCAGCAGCTCGATCTCTTCGATCGCCTCGTCGCCGAGATCCGGTCGCGGCTTGTCGAGGGCGAGCAGGAACTCGGTCTCGTCGAGTGGGGCGTAGGGATCCTCGAGCGCACGCTCGACGCCGGCGAGCAGCTGTTCGATGCGCTGGAGCTCGGCCTGGATCTCGGGTTCGGGGCGCGAGCGAAGCCCCTCGGCGTAGTCCTTGAGTGTCGCGACCGCTTCGGAGTAGAGAGTCTCGACCTCGCCCGCGGGGGCGTCGGCCGAGGCGCGCAGCAGCTCCGCCAACCCGGCGTCGGGATAGAGCGCGCGCCGCAGGCGCCGCAAGTTGTAGAGGATCCAGTCGTCGTTGTGATGGACCGGCGATTTCGAGACCCGGCTGCCCACCTGGCGATATTCGTTGGGATTGGCGAATAACGCCCAGCGTGTGCCGGGGGCTTGACGCTCGATCAGAGTCTCGAGGGTGGTAACCCCGGGGCCATCCCCTTCTATTGGCAAGCGCGCGGTCGTGGTGTTGGCGGTCAGGTGACAGGCGTCGCAGTGACGGTCGAAGTCGACGGGCTGAAAACTCTTGCCGTCCGGCTTTGGGGAGTGGCAATAGAGGCAGGCACGCTCGACGTCGAACAGCCCCTGGCTCTCCATGATTTCTCGGGTGTGATGGATATGAGTGAAGGCCAGAGCGTCGTCGTCCGGGATGTTGTCGGCCGCGAAGTCGAACTGCGGATGGTCGCGGTTGAACGAGCCATAGGCGTGGCAGGTCAGGCAGCGGCCGTCGTCGACCCGGGTGATCTCGGCCTCGCGTCCCAGGTGCTCGGTGTGGCAGGGGACGCAGGTTGTCTCGTGCTCAGAGGTCGCGAGGCGGCTGAAATCATTCGAGCGGTAGAGGTAGTGAGAGGCAAAGGAGTAGACGCCGATCTCGTCGCCATACTTCTCATGACAGGTCGAGCAGGCTTCGGTCGAGACCTCGCCGAACGGCGTATGGCAAGCCGCGCAGTCCTGTTCAAAGGTGGCGTGGGCTGACGACACGGGGCCGTTGGACAGAAAGCGGGCGTCGCGCCAGCGGTAGTCGACGGCGGCGAAGATGCCGAGTGCCGCCGCCGCGAGGCCGCCCCAAAGCAACATGCGTCGCCGGGAGGCGGGGTAGAGGTATCGCTTCGCGACGTTCAAGGGAACGTCTGAGTAGAAGCCCTTGCTGGCTCTTTTTTTGCGTCTGGCCATGGGTTCAGATCTGACGTCTCGACACCTCGGCTGTGCGGTAATAGCCGTTGGGCCGAGGTGGGCCTCCCGCTGCCAGCTTCCTTAGGCTCGCGGTGGCCGTCACCGTCTTTGAGAAAGTTCCTGGTGCTGTGTACCAGCGCGGCTTCGAAACCCTCGCTACCTTGATCCGCATCCAGCTGGCATCGGGAGGCCCACCTCTCCCACTCGGGGCTGGACTGTGTAATCCGGATGGTCTCGTCGGGCGTTTTGCTGTCATCACGTCGGCGATACCCCAAGTCAATAGTAGAGGACGGTGGCGATGTGGATGGCCACCAGGGCGACCAGCAGGATCGACGCCGGAGCGTGAAAGTAGAGCCAGCCGCGCAGCGCTTGTTGCAGGGTGTAGTGGGCGTCCATCTCCAGCTTGGCCCGGAACAGTCTTTCGAGCTCGGCCAGCTTCTCTTTCTCGTCCGACGGCAGCCGGCCTTCGAGATAGCGGAACGGCGCCAGCCGGGCCTGAATGCCGCCGGTGGGATCGAAGAAGAAGATCAGGTCGCGCTCGGGGGCCTCCAGGGCGGGTGCGACCGTCTTTTTGTACAGCGCCCTGACCGAGTCGTCGCAGTTCGACGCCAGCTTCTCGGCGCGTTTGCGAATGTCGTCGGTGAGCTCGCCGATGCGGTCGTAGTTGACCTCGATCGAAAGCCCGGAGGCGAGCACTCTCGGGATCCACCGCTGGAGCATCAGGCCGCCCAGGCCGCTGGCGACGGTCCACAGACTGAGGATCCACAGACCCCAGTTGAGCGCTCCCACCGGCAGCCTCAGCCCCGAGTGCATCAGCACCAGGAGCAGAAAGATACCGCCGCCGTAGAGGTGGAAGTAGAGCCAGGCCCGGGAGCGACCGAGCCCGACCCGCGAGGCGAAGCGCATGGTGCGGCGCCGGGCGCCGTAGATCGTCGCCCCGATCATGAAGACGGTGGCGGCGATGCCGTAGGACATACCGAGGGTGGTGCCCGGGTGGACGTCCCAGAGCGCCAGGTGGATGCCGAAAAGCGTCGCGCAAAGCGCTGTGAGGGCGACGAAGCTCCACCACCAGACGGTGGCCTCGGATCTCTTGCCGCGGGCGGTGCTCATCGCGCTCAATCTTCGCCGATCAGTTGCTGGATCTCGTCCACCGAGCCGACCCGAAAGGCGCAGCCCTGGGGACAGTTGCTGACGCAGGCCGGGCCGTGGCCGGTGTCGTAGCAGAGGTCGCACTTGCTGGCCACCAGGCGCTGGCGACCGCGCAGGCCGGTGGGCACCATGTCCTGGGGCCAGGTCTCGCCGGTGTCGTGCATCTGGATCGCGTCGTAGGGGCAGTTGTTGGCGCAGGTCGAACAGCCGATGCAGATCTCGTCGTCGACGTCGACCACCGCCCCGATACCGGCGCGGTGGATCGCCCCGGTCGGACAGCCGACCAGGCACACCGGATCGCGGCAGTGATAACACGACTTGGCGATCAGCAGCTGATCCACCTTGTCGCCCTCGCGCACGAAGCGCGGGCGATCGTCGTGGGTGGCGGCGCAGGCGCGCACGCAGTCGTCGCACCTGGTGCACTTGGCGAGGTCGATGACCAGGATGCTGTTGCCCTGCACCAGGCCGGTGTCGAGGGCCACCTGGGTGAACTCGGAGTGGCCGATATTGCGCCGCGAGTAGCCCGTTTCTTTGATCCGTGCGGCGGCGCTCTTCCAGACCTGCTTTTCGATCTCGGGAGAGTCCTTGAGCAGCGAGCGGAAAGCGGTGAGCGGGATCTTGACCAGCTCCGCGTACTCCACCGAGGTGGCGGTGAGCTCGAAGCGGTCGAGGCCTTCGATCAATCCCTCGACCTCTCCCAGGGTTTCGCCCTTGGATAGGTAAGAGACCGCCAGGTCGCCTTCGCCGAGTCGCTGGGCGAGCCTCAGGAAGCCCGAACGCACCAGATAGACGGCGTCCGCGGTGTCGCCCTCGCGGACCAGGACCTCACCGGGGTCGAGCGACACCAGCTCGACGACCTCCTTCAGACCTTCCAAGAAAAAGTCGTTGGAGTGTCGGAATAGCGGGGTCGACTTGAGCTGAGAGAAGAGCGCGCGTTCGCGGTAGACCTGGTCCAGGCGCTGCTTGAGAGCTTTCGACCTGCGCTTCATCAGGCGCAGGGCGGGAACGCGGATCTGCAGCAGCTCACAATCGCTGGCGGTGCGCGCGGTGACCGACTGCGGCCAACCGCTCATGGCGCCGATCTCGCCGAACAGCTCTCCGGGGCCGAGCTCGGTGGCGCCGCCGCGCGGCAGGTCGAAATCCATTGCCGCCAAGAAGGTGATTTCGCGTGTCCCGGTGCGTCCGGCCCGCGCCGATCGGGTGCGCGAGGTACCTTCCGGGCTCGTCGGGACCAGGGCCGTCGCCTGGGACGCGTCTGAGAAGGTCGGCACCATCATCGTGCGCGAGACGTCGAAGATCGGCGCCACGATGCTGGTCTCCCCGGTCGGCGTCCCGACGCCGACGTTCTCCAGGTAGACCTCGACTTTTCCAGCCACGACGAAAAAGGCGAGGTCGAGGTAGGTCCCCTCCTCGAACAGCACCGCACCTGTGTTCCACGCGACCAGGGACACGTCGGGGCTGATCTTCTCGAGGAATTTATCGTCGTAGTCGGCGAAGAGATCAAAGCGTTTCAGCTCGGCGACCGACAGCTTGTCCGAGATCGCCACGATGCCGGTATTGAGACCGTAGGAGCTCCACCGGTCCTTGTACTGCTCGATGCGTCGGAGCATCGTCTTGGAGCCGACTTCGGTCATGGGGACTCCCTATATGCGCTCATGGTTCTGGAGCGTGGACCACGTCATAGAGCTGCTCGAGGCGTTCCTTGAGCAGCAGCAGGACGTCTTCGATCGGTGTCGAAGAGTCTATTTCGGGAAATGGCGGCAGGTCGAGGGACCCGGTTTCGCCTGGGGTCGACGAACCAGCCGGCGGTCGCCGGGACCTCGCCGGGCGGGCACGGGGTGTGCGCGGACGATAGACGGCGTCGCTCGCTCCGCCGGAGGTGGCGACTCCGTCTGACGCTGACGCGGTACGCGATCCGGCGGCAGCCGGCGCGCCGGGGCCCGGCGCCGACGACGCCAGCCGGGCCAGTCGGACCTTAGGTACGGCTCCGCGGGCGGCGAGCTCGCTCGAGTAGGCACTCTCAAGCGTTGCCGTCGCGGCCAGCGGCGACTGCCAGTGCTTGACCTGTGCCATGCCGGAAGAGTAGTCGAAGTCGGCCCCCGAGGGGTGACCGGAGGAGATCAATCGAGGATCGGTGATGTAGTGACAGCTGGCGCACGCGGAGGCCAGGGTGGCGCCGTCCTTGAGCTCGGTCAAGCCCAGCTGGAGCGCCTTGACGTAACCGGGGCGGGCCAACCCTTGAGATTTTTCCCCCTCCTGATGGGGCTCGAGATAATCCTTGGCCGCGCCGTGGCAGCTCTGGCAGCTGACGCCGTCGGCCACTTCGCGACTCTCGCGGCCGGAGACCACGGTGGCATGGCAGTCCATGCACAGGGCGTCGCCGCGGCTCATCCTCGACGGCGACAGGCCGTAGAGGCGGGCGAGCTGTACGGCCTTCGGGTCGCGTTCGAAGAAGCGGTCGGCGGAGGCGTAGTGGGCGTCGTCGAACCACCAGGCATTTTGATCGCCGTGGCATTTCTGGCAGGTGGCGGCGTCGAGAGTGTCGTGCTTGGAGGCCTCGCGGACGCGGCGCTTGACCGCGCCCTCGGCGGGCACCGCGTCGCTCGCGGCTGAGGCCGTGGTGCCCGCCGCCCCGGCAGCCGGCCCGGCGGGCACCGTGCCCGCGGCGGTGCCGGCGCCCGGCCTGGCGGGACCCGAGGCGGGGTCATCAGCCGGCACCTCGGCGACGGCTGGATCGTCTTCGAGGTCGTCCAGCTCGAAGTCGGCGGTGCCGTCGACCAGGGGATCAAGGCTCGCCAGGCGGGTGCCGTCGCGGCCGTCCAGAAACTTTTGCGTCGCGGCGCCAATTCTTTCCGCGGCGTCGAGCAAGGCGGCGCGATTGCCCAGGCGGACGTCGACGGCACGCACGATGGCGACGATCTCCTCGATCTCGGGTGCGCCGGCGAAGCGCGCGATCGACCTCACCTCGTTCAGGGCGTTGCGGATCCGGCGCTGGGTGGCCTTGAAGAAGACCCCCTTCTCGGTGGCGGCCGCGGCGCCGCGCAGGCCGTGTTCGAGCTCGAGCGCCCGACCGACGACGTACATCAGGCGCTGGCGTGGAGCCCCGCGCTCGGCGTTGACGGTGCCGTCGCCGTTGAGGAAGGAGTCGAGGAAGTTGTGGCGGATGATGCCCTGGGACCAGGCGACCAGCTCGAATCCGGCCGAGCCGATCGAGTGGCGGCCGACGTTGACCAGGCGCTCGTCCGGCACGCTGTGACAGCCGTAGCAGCTCGACGCCAGGGCGTAGAGATCCCGCGGCCGGCGCATCCCGGCGGCGACCGAGCTCTCGAGGCGTTGGGCGCGATGCTCGGGCGTCTCGTTGGTGTGATCGAAACCCTTGCCGCCGTAGTCGTTGTGAATGTCGATCCAGTCGGCGCCGGCGCCGTGGCACGACTCGCAGCTGACCCCCGAAACCGCCCGCAGCTGATCTTTCTGGATGGTGGGAGTGTAGTGGCAGGTCAGGCAGTTGCTGTCGCGCTTGATCAGCTTGTAGCCCATGCGGCCAGCGATCGCCTCGGCGGTCTTGAGCCGATGCAGGGTCTTGAAGCCTCGGGCGTGCGGGGTTTTCTTCCAGACCTCGTAGGCCGAGACGTGACACTCGCCGCAGGTCTCGGACGTCTGGATCTTGGTCGGGTCTTCGAGCGCCCACTCGATCGGTGCCTGGGCTCGAGTGATGGCGGCGAAGCTGAGAAGGCAGAGGGTGAAAGCCAGACGGCGCACGGCACGATCGATCTTAGTACAGATGTTGGGACTTTGAGCTGACGAAGCCTTTCAAACTCATGAGTCTATATGGTATAGTGACAACTTGGGGCGGCATGTTGCCACCTCGTTTTGTTACCTTTTCTTAAGGGAGTTGATGATGAATATTTGTTCTGTGTTGACTCGTCTTGTTGTATTGATTTTTTTGGTTTTGCCGGCAATGCCGGCTCGATCCGCCGATGGGCCGTCCACCGTCGCTGACACGGCGACGCCCGGGGCGGCAGCGCAGATACGCGAGCATCTTCAATCGACGGAACGAGACTTGCGGCGGCAGCTGCTGATCATTGTTGATCGAAAGTCGGCGGACAACCCGGCTGGCGTGGCCACGCCGGAGCAGATCCAGCGACTCCGTCACCACCTGCGTTCCCTCGAGCAGAGGATCCAGGCGTGGCAAGACGTCACGTCCGATGCCGAGCGCGCCCGGTTGATCGCCAAGGTTCGCACCCTGGAGCCCTTGGTCGACAACCTCGAGCGAGCGTTGAAGCATCCGGAGTCCATCGCCGGGCTCAGCTGTCGGCGGCGCGCACTGCGCCTCGACTGGCCACCGGGTGATGCCGGAGTCTCGCCGCCGGGGCTGGTGAAAGCCGCGGTCAACGACGACTGCGCCGACGCCATCGCGATCGGCGACGGCACCTTCTTCGGTGACCTGACAGACGCCACGCCGGATGGGCAGGGCTGCTATAGCGGTTCGCCTGACGTCTGGTTTGTCTACAGCTCACCGGTCACGATGGATGTGGTCGCGGACACCTTCGGCACCGGCTTCGATACCGTGCTTTCCGTCTACACCGGCTGCCCCGGCACCTACGACAACCAGATCGCCTGCAACGACGACTTCTTCGGCCTGCAGTCGGCGGTCAGCTTTCGAGCCCAAGCGGGGCAGCAGTACCTGATCCGGGTCAGCTCCTATTCCGGCGAGGGCGGCCCGTTCACCCTCAACGTCGGACCTGGCGGCGGCATCTCGGGCACCGTGACCGACGAGCAAACCGGCGAGGCGTTAGCGTTAGTCAGACTGGAGGTGAGGACCGCGGACGGCTATTCCGTGGGCGTGGCCAGCACCGACGGCGAGGGCGACTACATGGCACCCGGGTTGCTGGCTGGCGACTACGTCATCTATACCACCGATGCTCGAGGTTATCTGCGCGAGGTCTATGATGACGTGCCCTGTGACCCGACGTTCGGCTGCTCGTCGACGGACGGCACGCCGATCACCGTCGCCTCCGGGACAGTCACCGGCGGCATCGACCTGGCGCTCAACCGTGGCGGTTTGATTTCCGGGACCGTGACCGACGCTGCGACCGGTGTCCCGATCAAGAACGCCACGCTTCGCTTGTGGAACACCCAAGGGCAGAGTGTCGGCTATGGCACCGACACCTCTTCTTCGGGCCGCTTTGCCATCTCCGGACTCTGGGCCGGAACCTATTTCGTCAGCGTCGAGAGCTCGCGGTATCGCGATGAGCTGTACGACGACATTCCGTGCCCGGCAGGCTGTGATCCGACGGCCGGTATGACGATCGAGGTCAGCTTCGGGGCGGTCACGGACGGCGTCGACTTTGCTCTCGAGCGGCTAGGTGTCATTTCCGGATCGGTTTCGGACGCGGTCACCGGGTTTCCGATCGCGTCCGCCGACATCGCAGTCTGGGACGAGAGTGGCTCCTGGGTCACTCGGGGCTACGTCGACGAATCGGGCTCGTACAATATCGGCGGGCTCACCCCCGGCAGCTACTTCGTGACGGCGGAGGACCGCGACTACC
>JAAUXY010122848.1_pt1 | contig 12100 bp, 10 predicted proteins | sample 7278121 | NCBI WGS metagenome assembly JAAUXY01 (sample SAMN14350117, study PRJNA611818) | marine sediment metagenome | isolation source: surface marine sediment (1.8m) | place: French Polynesia: Moorea | collected 2018-08 | reverse complement strand
CGCGCATCGGCCCTCCGCCCAGGGCTCACGCCCTGGGCTACCGCATATCGCCCTGCGGGCTCCGGAGCCCCGAAGGGGCGGCATGAGGTAGCCCAGGGTGTCAACCCTGGGTGCCCAAGGCCCAATTCCGGAGCCCCGAAGGGGCGGCATGAGGTAGCCCAGGGTGTCAACCCTGGGAGCCCTTCGGCCGTTCAAATCAGCCGCTTCAGGTTGCGGTCGAGCCATCGCTCGGCGCGCTGAAAAAAAGGAAACATCCGTTCCCGTCGGCGGAACTCCGGGGTATGGATCCGGCGCCGACCGTTCTGGACCACCGGCGGCATGGCCGCATGCAGCATCTCGTGGTAGACCACCGACTCGACTACGTAGCGCGGCACGTCGACGCGATCGAGGCAGCGGTGGATGCGTACCACTTTGTCGTGATCGTCATAGGTACCGAGGCGAACCGAAAAGCTCTTGCGTCGACGCCGTCGCCGGGACGGTGCCCGGCCCCAAGTGATGTGCACGTCGATTTCGCCACCGAAGTACTCCAGGTTGATCTCGTCTCGCAGTTCCCGCAGATCGAGGGTCTGTCCGACCGGCCGCAAGACCAGGCGTCGCCGCCGACGGACGCTCGGGCGCGGGCCGTGCTCGGCGAAGTATTCACGGATTCCGGCCAGGGCCTGACTCCGAGCTCGGCTGCGCTTGCCAGCGGTCAAGAAGATAGCGATGTCGGCCAGAGTCTCGTCCGGAGCCGAGGCGAAGCAGCGCTGGATCCGGACGTCGAGTACGCCTGACGCCTCGCGTGCTGAGACGATGGTGGAGCGGTTGTCGGTCAGGGTGATCGTGCCGAGGCGCCCGGGCATCAGCGCGTTGAGTCGTTGGCTGAGGGTTTGTGGGTCGACGTCCGCCCGGCTCGGGCGTTTGGGTTCCTGCTCAGGCTCCGGACAGATATTCGATGGCTTCGCCGGCGCGACCGGCGATTCGGGCTCGGGAGCGGGCAGCGGAGGCTCTGACGCCGGGAACAGCTGCAGCTGCAACGGCGCCTGATTCGTGCGTCCTCGACGCGACGGCTCTTTGGCGCGCCTCTGGCGCGACGCCTTACCCGCTCGCTTCAAGTCTGCAGCACCCCGGTCGAGAAGGCCGGCAGGTGTGGGTTACAGGCCGCGCAGGCTAGCGACCTCGAGATAATACGCCGGGTGCCGGCGGGATCGATGATGTCGTCGACCCACAGCCGGGAGGCGGCATAGCGCGGATCCATGGCCGCCTGGTAGCGCGACTGGATGCGTTCCAGGCGTTCCTTCTTCTCCTCCTCGGAGACCTCGGCGCCGCGGTTCTTGAGCTGGATGTTGAGCAGCGTCTTCGACGCCTGCTCGCCGCCCATGACCGCGATCGAGGACGACGGCCAGGCGTAGACGAAGCGCGGCCCGTAGGCTTTACCGCACATCGCGTAGTTGCCGGCGCCGTAGGAATTGCCGATAAAGACGGTGATCTTGGGCACCACCGAATTCGACACCGCGTTGACCATCTTGGCGCCGTCCTTGATGATGCCGCGACGCTCGGCGCGGCTGCCGACCATGAAACCGGTGACGTCTTGCAAGAAGATCAGCGGAATCCCCTTCTGGTTGCACAGCTGGACGAAACGAGCGCCCTTGTCGGCCGAGTCGGGATAGATCACGCCGCCGATCTGGATCTCGCGATCGCGTTCACCAGTGCCGGTCTTGCGCTTGACGATCGAGCGCTGGTTGGCGACGATGCCCACCGCCCAGCCGTCGATCCAGCCGGTGCCGCAGACCAGGGTCTGGCCGTAGGTGGCCTTGAATTCGTCGAACTCGCTGCCGTCGAGCAGGCGGGCGAGCACCTCGTGGGCGTCGTAAGGGCGGCTGCGGTCGGCCGGCATGATGCCGTAGAGGTCTTCCTCCGGATAGAGCGGCGGGGCGGGCTCACGGCGGGTGAAGGGCGCTTTTTCGCTCGCCGCCAGCTGCTCGAACTGGCGACGCATCTTCTCCAGGCAGGCGTGATCCGACTTGTGACGATGGTCGACCACACCCGAGATGTCGCTCTGCACCACCGCGCCGCCGAGCTCCTCATTGTCGATCTGCTCGCCGATCGCCGCCTTCACCAGGTGCGAGCCGGCGAGAAAGATCGATCCGGTGCCCTCGACGATGTGCGACTCGTCGCTCATGATCGGCAGGTAGGCGCCGCCGGCGACGCATGAACCCATGATCGCCGCCATCTGGAAGATGCCTTCCGCCGACAGCCGAGCGTTGTTGTAGAACACCCGGCCGAAATGCTCGCGATCGGGAAAAATCTCGTCCTGGAGCGGTAAGAAGACGCCGGCTGAGTCCACCAGGTAGACCACCGGGAGACGGTTCTCGATCGCCATCTCCTGGGCGCGCAGGATCTTCTTGCAGGTGATCGGAAACCAGGCTCCGGCTTTGACCGTGGCGTCGTTGGCGACCACCATCACTTCGCGGCCGTGAATCGTGCCGGTGCCGGTCACCACACCGCCGGCGGGAGCGCCGCCATAATCCGAATACATGCCGTGGCCGGCCCACAGCCCCCATTCCACGAAGCTGTCTTCGTCCACCAGCGCCGTGATTCGCTCGCGGGCGAGCATCTTGCCCTTTTGCCGCTGGCGCTCCCGGCGTCTCGGCCCGCCGCCGCCGCGAATCTTCTCGGCGCCGTCGCGGGCATGATCGATCGCGCGGCGCCAGTGCTCTGTGCGCCGCTCAAAGGTCTCGTCGCGTTTCAACCGGCTCTCGAGTATCGTCAAAGTCGCTCCCTTTCTATGACTTGGTGGCCTCTATGATGGCATGGATCGGGCGCCGTGAGGTGTCCGCAAGTGGTGATCCGAGCTTGACACCCCGGGTTTCGGGTGAGAATCTTTATTAGCTCTTTATCGGGCCGCCGTCACCGGCTCGCTGTATCGCCTCCCTCTCTTCTCCGCCTGCAACCTGTCGAGACGATGTCATGAATATGTTTCGGATAGCCCTCATCGCTATGCTCACCGCCTTCACTCTGCCCGCGTACGCCTACCTGGACCCGGCTTCCGGCAGCATGCTCCTGCAGATGATCGTCGGCGGCATCGCCGGTGCGGCCCTGGCGATCAAGATGTTCTGGCACCGGATCCTCGGGTTCTTCGGCGTCAAGCCCAAGAGCACCGACGAAGACGTCGCGGTTTGAAGACGCCGCGGTTTGACGCCGGTTCCTTTCGCGATCGAGAGAGTCGGGTCTTCTACCGCGACGGCCGGGTGTTGCGGGCTCTGAGTCAGCCCGCCCTGGACGACTGGCGAGCGCTCGTCGATTCCAACTTCTTCGATCGCCTCCAGGGAGCCGGCAAGATCGTGCCGACGCGCGAGCTGGCGCCGGGCGGGACCGGGCCGGGTGAAGCCGGAGAGCTCGAGGCGCCGTGGGTGGCGGTGCTCGAGCACGATCGCATCCCCTTCATCTCCTACCCCTATGAATGGTCCTTCACCATGCTGAAGGACGCCGCCCAACTGCAGCTGGACCTGCTTCTGGCGGCGCTCGGCGACGACATGATCCTCAAGGATTCTTCGTCCTACAACGTGCAGTGGAACGGCCCGCGGCCGGTGTTCATCGACATCACATCCTTCGAGCGCCGCACCGAAGGCGATCCGTGGGCGGGGTATCTGCAGTTCTGCCAGCTCTTTCTCTACCCCTTGCTGCTGACCGCTCACCGCGATATCCCGTTTCGGCCGTGGCTGCGCGGCGCCATCGACGGCATTTCGCCCGAGGAGTGCAATCGGGTGTTCTCCTGGCGTGACCGCTTGCGCCCCGGAGTCTTCGTCGACGTCTACCTCCAAGCCTTGGCCCACGCCCGCACCGCGAACAAGAAGAGCAACGTGCGCGACGATCTACGCAAGGCGGGATTCAAGAAGGAGATGATCGAAGCCAACGTTCGGCGCCTGCGCAAGGTCGTGGGCAAGCTCTTCTGGCGACGACAGAGCTCGGAGTGGTCGGCCTATGCCGAGACCAGCTCCTACGACCGCGAGAACCTCGAGATCAAGAAGCGCTTTGTGGGTCGCGCCGCCGAACATCGGCGTTGGCCCCTGGTCTGGGATTTGGGTGCCAACACCGGTGTCTTCAGCCGCATCGCGGCCAGCCATGCCGACCACGTCATCGCTTTTGACGCAGACCACCTGGCCATCGACCGTCTCTATCAATCGATCCGTGAGGACGGCCCCGACAACATCCTGCCGCTGGTGTCCAACCTGGCCGATCCGTCGCCGGGTCTGGGTTGGCGCCACCGCGAGCGCAAAGCGTTGGCCGATCGGCCAGCCCCCGACCTCACCCTCTGCCTGGCGCTGATCCACCACCTGGCGCTCACCGCCAATCTGCCGATCGACGACATCGTCGACTGGCTGGGCAGCCTCGACAGTCACCTGGTGATCGAGTTCGTCAACAAAGACGACGCCATGGTCAAGAAGCTGCTGCAGAACAAAGACGACATCTACGACGACTACACCCTCGAGTCCTTCGAGCGGTCGCTCGAGCGGCGTTTCGAGGTCATCGAGAAAGAGACATTTCACGACGGTACGCGGACCCTCTATTTCGCTCGTCCGTGCGAGTAGCGCCAATCGATCTTGCTTCTGGGCAAGATGATGCCACCCGGGGTTCTGGTCCCCTCTCCCCATTGGGGAGAGGGTTAGGGTGAGGGGTTGCCCCTGTGGCGAGTTGGCTAAGAAGAAGCGCCTTCCGCGACCGCTTGTTTCCCCCTCACCCCGGCCCTCTCCCCCAGAGGGAGAGGGGGCTGTCGCCCCCTAGATCGCCTTTGGCTACGCCATTGAGATGCTCGAATCCCTGGCGACTTGAGGGGCTATGCGCCGGGATATCGTGCCCTACAAAGCCGCCCGACGGTAAACGTCGAGCGTCAAGCGCGCCGTCCGCTCCCAGGACATCTGGGCGGCACGAGCCCTCCCGCGTTCACCGAGCAGGCGCCGATAACCCGGGTTGCGCAGCAGTCGGGCCAGGGACTGAGCGATCGAGCCGGCATCCTCCGGGTCGAAGTACATCGCCGCGTGGCCGGCGACCTCCGGCAGGCTCGAGCAGCGTCCGCAGGCCACCGGGGTTCCGCAGGCCATCGCCTCGAGCACCGGCAGGCCGAAACCCTCGACCAAGGACGGCAACACGAAGAGCGCCGCGCCGCTGTAGAGCGCCGGCAGATCGTCCTCGTCCACCGGGCCGAGACAGCGTACGTCGTCGAATCCCAGATTTCTGGCGGCCTCGCGAACGTTGAAGATGCTCCGGTCGTGGGCTCCGGCAAACACCAGACCGCAACTCGACACCTCGAGGCCGCGAACCTCCGACCAGGCTTCCATCAGTCGCTCCAGGTTCTTGTGGGGCTTGTTGGTGCCGACGTGCAGCGCGTAGGTTTCGGGTAGCCGCAACCGTGCGCGCAGCTCGTCGATCGCCCGATCGTCAGCGGGCTCGAATTTCTCAGCCGGCGCTGCCGGCGTGACCCAGACCTTCTCCCGCGGCAGGTCGAAAATATCGATGATGTCCTTTTGAGCGGCGCGAGACAGGGTGATCACAGAGTGTGCGGCGGAAAGCGCCAGGCGCATACCCAGCTTGGCGCCGATGCGGGCTCGCATCGACGGCAGATTATCCGGTGAGGCGACGGCGATCGTGTCGTAGACCCCGACCACCATCGGCCGACCGGGTTTGAGGGCAGTGAGAAAGTAGGGCGCGTGGAAGACTGCCGCGTCGAGCTTGCGCAGCTTGTGCGGCAGCTCCAGCTGCTGCCGGGTGCCGCGGATCGGTGAGGTCACCTCGACCAGGCGGATACCCCGCTCTTCGAGCTCCTCGAGATCGAATCTCGAGTTGCCGTGAGAATCCTGGTTCCCGTCTGGCTGCCGGGCGGCGTGGCGGCTGACGAAGACACTGATCTCGGCGTCTTCAGCGATGCTCGCCAGGCTGCGGAGCAGATTGTAGAGATAACGACCGATGCCTGGGTAGTGATCCGTCAAGCAACGGCCGTCGATCGCGATCTTGAGTGGCAACGATACTCCTCAGGTGCGACTAATGGCGTTATGATCCCATCTCCGCTGCGTCCGCACCACCCAGACCTCACAAGCCCGACTTCACAGGGAGTCTGCTGTATGCGCATAGTATCGAATCTCATCGTCCTCGGCCTGCTGGTTTTCTGCTGGACGGCGTGCGGTCCAGGAGACGATCCCGCGGCTTCCGGTGGGTCGAACGACAGCGCGGCTGCCGACCTGGTTCTGCTCGGCGGCAAGATCGTTACCGTCAACGATGCCCGCCCCGAGGTCGAGGCGCTGGCGGCCCGTGACGGCCGGATCATCGCCCTGGGCAGTCACCAGGAGATCGAAGCCCACGTCGGTGAAGGCACCGAGGTGATCGAGCTCGAGGGGCGCCTGGCGATTCCCGGCTTCATCGAGGGGCACGGCCATTTCCTGAGCCTGGGCGACGCCAGAATCCAGCTCGACTTGACCACCGGCGCCAACTGGCAGGCGATCGTTGATCAGGTCGCTCAGGCGGTGGCCGAGGTCGAGCCCGGGGAGTGGATCCGTGGCCGTGGCTGGCATCAGGACAAGTGGGATCGCGTGCCCGAGGGCGCGGTCGAGGGCTTTCCGGTCCACGATTCCCTGTCCGCGGTCTCGCCGGACAATCCGGTGCTCCTGACCCATGCTTCGGGCCACGCTCTCTTCGCCAACGCTCGAGCGATGGAGTTGGCCGGAGTCGACGGCAGCACCCCCGATCCCCCGGGCGGTGAGATCCTGAAAGGCGCCGACGGCCAGCCGACCGGGCTGTTTCGCGAGACCGCCGAGGAGCTGATCCACCGGGCGCGCTCGAAAGATGGGACGACGCCTCCGGAAGAGATGCGCCGGATGGTGCGGCTGGCCTCGGAAGAGTGTCTGGCCAAGGGAGTCACCAGCTTCCAAGACGCCGGCTCGAGCTTCGAAGAAGTCGAGTTCTTGGCCGGTCTCGAGGCTGAGGACGCCCTCGACGTGCGCCTGTGGATGATGATTCGCGACTCCAACGAGGCGCTGGAAGAGAAGCTCGCCGCCACCAAGACGTTCGCCGACGGTGACGATCACTTCGCGGTCGGCGCCATCAAGGTATCGATCGACGGCGCCCTGGGTGCCCGCGGCGCTTGGCTGCTCGAGCCCTACAGTGACAGTCCGCACTCCACCGGCCTCAACCTGGTACCGCTTGACGTCACCGCCCGAACCGCCGAATTGGCGATCGAGCATGGCGTCCAGCTGTGCATTCACGCCATCGGCGACCGCGGCAACCGTGAGGTTCTCGACCTGTTCGAGAAGGCTTTCGCCGCCCATCCCGAGAAGACCGATCTGCGCTGGCGCATCGAGCACGCCCAACATCTACACCCCGAAGAGATCCCGCGCTTCGCCGAGCTCGGCGTCATCGCCTCGATGCAGTCCGTGCACTGCACTTCCGACGGCCCGTGGGTGCCCGACCGTCTGGGATACAAGCGCTCGGAAGAGGGCGCCTACGTCTGGCAGAAGCTGATGCAATCCGGGGCGTTGGTGATGAACGGCACCGACGTGCCGGTCGAGGACATCGATCCGATCGCCAACTTCCACTCCGCGGTCACCCGCCTGATGCGAACCGGCGAGGCCTTCTACCCTGACCAGAAGATGAGCCGCGAAGAGGCGCTCAAGTCCTACACCATCAATGCGGCTTATGGCGCCTTCGAGGAGAAGCTCAAGGGCTCCCTCGAGGTCGGCAAGCTGGCCGATGTCGTGATTCTGTCGAAAGACATCATGACCATCCCTGAGGATCAGATCCCGAGCGCCGAGGTGCTGTACACCATCGTCGGTGGTGAAGTGGTCTACCGTGGCGATGGCGCGTAAGGGTTTTGCGTCAGCGGGCCGAAGCTGGCAGGGGGTGTCTTGATGGTGGATAAGGGAAGTCTGCGGCGACGAGTGAAGGTGGACAGCGGGTGCCTTGATGATGGATAGAGGGAGTTTGCGTCGACGGGTGAAGGTGGACAAGGGCCTTCGCTTCTACCACGAGATCCTCGGCCTCGATCACCTGCAGTACGGGCTGTGGGATGGCGAGCCGCTGAACCTCGACGGCTTGAGGTCCGCCCAGGAGCGTTACGCTCAAACCCTGCACAGCTGGATCCCGGAGGGCGTCGAGACCGTCCTCGACATCGGCTGCGGTACCGGCGCGTCGGCGGCGGGGTTGCTCGAGAAAGGCTATCGAGTCGAGGGCGTGTCTCCCGATCCCTACCAGAAGCAGCTGGTCGAGCGGCGCACCGGCATGCCCTTCCATCTCGCCCGGCTCCAGGAGTTCGAGCCCACCCAGCTCTACGACCTGGCGATGATGAGCGAGTCGGCGCAGTACATCTGGCTCGATGTCTTCTTTCCCAACGCGCTCAAAGTCGCGGCCGGCGGCTATCTGCTGATCGCCGACTACTTCGTCATCGTCGACGAGACGCTGCCGGAGAGGAGCGGTCATCCCTTGGGCCCTTTCCTCGAGAAGGCCGAGCAGCACGGCTTTGAGCTCGTGCGCCGCGAAGACGTCACCGAGCGCGTGCTGCCGACCCTCGACGTCGCCCGCGGTTTCCTCGAGCGTTACGCCTTTCCCACCGCCGACATGCTGCTCGAGTTTTGGGAGTACGATCGTCCGCGATCCGTCCGTTTCGTGCGCTGGCTGATCAATAAGTTCACCGGCAAGGAGCTGAAGAAGCTCAAGTTCATGATCGACAGGGCCGAGTTCCAGCGCACCAAGCAGTACCTCTTTTTGCTGTTCAAAGTCCCGGAAGCCTGATCTGCAGGATTCCGTTCGGGTCCCTCTCCCCGATCAACCGATCCCATCCACCAGGGCCTTTTACAGCAACGTGACAACCCCTGGCCTCGGGAGCCGTAAAAGAGAGCGGGACATGATGCCCGCTCTCTCAACTCCGGGAACACATATGCCTCTTCGCAAATCGACCCTCCTCGCCGCGCTCGCCGTGCTCTACTTCGGCCCTGGCCTGCTCTTCCTCTACGTCGCCGGAGCCGGAGAGTCGATTTTCTCGGCGACTCTGGTAGAGCCCGGCGAGCCCGGCGAGCCGCTCCACGTCACCGGTACCGTCTACGGCCCGGACGGTACGACCCCGGCCGCCGGCGTCGAGATCTACGCCTACCATACCGACGCCGAAGGTCTGTATTCAGAGACCAACGACAACACCAACCCGCGGATCAAAGCCACCGTGCGCACCGGCGCCGACGGCCGCTACGAGCTGAACACCATTAAGCCTGCTCCTTACCCAGGAGGCGGCGTGCCCGCGCATATCCATTACCGGATCTCCGGTGGCGGCTTCCCCGACCAGCGCGCCGATCTCAATTTCGAAGGAGATCCTTATCTTTCTTCGCGCGCCATCGCGCGCTCGGTCGAACGCGGTCAGTTCGGATCCATCCGCCCGCTCGAGAAGGATGCCGATGGCGTCTGGCAGGTGGTGTTCGATATCAAGTTACGCGAGTGAAGAAGAAGTCCAGGTAATCTGTTTCTTCCGGGCGCCGGGAACCAGATCCTGACAGATGATCTGGAGCACGATCTTGGCACTAGGTGCCGGGTGCGACGGCGTCGCCTGGAGCGTCGCCTCTGGCCGGAGACGGCCCGGCCGTGGCGGCGCGCAGGAGGAGGCCCGCGGCGATCAGAGCTGCTTTCACGGCGGGTCTTCGCCTCCGCCGGGCACGACGACGTCGACCCAGACCAGTGCATGGTCGCTGGCTTTGGCCTCGCCGTCGACCAGGTGGCGCAGCGGATCGTCGGGGCCGGGCCAGAAGACGCCGGAGTCCTTCACTTCGAGGTTGTGGCTGGGTAAGGCATAGTCGATCCGGCCATAGGGCGCGGTGCGCAACGCGGGCGGGCCGTCATAGGGGCGGTCGACGGCGGCGCCGCCGTCTCCCCGCGGGTCGGTATCCTGGATGCGCGGATGCTCGAGCAGCTGGCTGATTGCGGTGCGGCCGTAGGTGGCGTCGCCCCAGGGGTCGGCGTTGAGGTCGCCGACGAGGACGAAGTGGGCATCGGCGGCCAGCGGGCTTGAGACGCCCGCATCGTCGACGATGTAGCTAGCGGCCTCACCACCCGTCAGGTAGTCCGCCCACAGGCGAATTTCGTCGAAATTGCGACGGCCGTTGCGGTCCTCATCACCGTCGAAGACCGGCGGAGTCGGGTGGCTGGCGAGGATGTGCAGGCTGGTGGCGCCGACCTGGATCGGGACGTCCCAATGACTCTTGCTCGACAGGCGAAAGATGGCGAGCTCTTCGGAGTCGTACCACTCGGGACGCTCGCCTTCGCCGTCGGGCATCAGGTTGCCCGGCATGTCGCGCCACAGGAGCTTCTGAAAGGTGCGAGCGTTCGCTGAATCGATCGGCAGGCGACTTAAGAGCGCCATGGCATACTGGCCCGGATAGTTGCCGAAGCCGTAGCTGTCTTCCGGACTGTCGGTCTTGCCGTCGTTGTTGAAGTCGTGACCCGCGGGCACGCCGGTGTTGGACGGCTCGAAGAAGATGTGGGGGTAGTCGATCGGCTCCTGGCCGCCTTGACCGACTCTCAAATAGCGCTCGACGAAGAGGCGGGCGTTTTCGCGCTTCTCGGCGTCGAAGTCGATCTCGTTGAGCAGTACCACGTCCGGGCGGACGCGCTGGATGATCTCAGCGGCGCTGGCGAGTTGGGGATGATCCCATGAGCCCTCGGCGCTCTGCTGATCGAGCTTGTCGCGGCCCAGCTCCCAGATGTTGAAGCAGGCGACGCGCACGGTCACGTCGCGCGGTTGGCTCCGCGGCGTGCCCTCTGTCGCAGGGTCTTCGACATCGCCTGGTCCACAGCCGACCGCCAGCAGGAGTGAGGCTGTCAGAATGATCGCTGTCCTTCCACGCGGTTCCGGCATGCGATTCTGGGTGTGCATCTCTGGTGCGACGTGTCGAGGTACCATGAGTTACTCCGAGAATGTTCTGGGCGGTGATGATACCTGGTTGGCTCGGAAAGAACTGGAGCCAAGGCCGTTCCATGGTGCAAGATGTGGTCAATGAAAATTGACCCATGCCGTGTAGTGTCCGACTGGCTTCGTGCTGTTCGAGTCGCCGGGTCGATCTTGCCCTTGCCGGTCAGAAGTCCATTAGCTCGGAAACCGAGGGGTCATCGACCGCATACTTTACCCGCACTGATCTGCCGACATGGAGTGAAAATCCGGGCTCGAGAATCTTTGCTCCCTCGACATGGTGTTTGCCTCGGACCTTCTCGGTCGCCGCCCCGGTTTCAGGCTGAAACTCGTAGATGAGATAGTGGTTGATGAAAACGGGACCCGAGTCGTCGTCGTCCCCGACGACGTCTCTCTCGATCTCGATCATCAGCCCTTCCACGATCGCGGTGTTCCGGTTCGCGAGCTCCGCGACAGTGCTGCGACGTCGCCGCGAGCTCTCCAGACGCAGCGAATGCTTGTGCAGGGCCGCGGCAGCGATAGAGAAGAGTACGATGAGCGCGAAGGCGATATCGAGCAGACGTTCCATGAGCCGGCTTCGACCTCAGTTCAGCGGTGAAACTGAGGCACGCACACCCGAGCAGCTGGTCTGCCTTCGCACCTCGGACCTGCGGCTCGACCGTCGGCGCCGAGTCGGAGGGCGCCACGCGTTTCGCGCCTACTCACTTCACTCTTCCGTCGGATGTGACTGCCACAGGACGTTGACGATCATCCAGCGGCCGTCGTACTTGGCGAGGTGCATGTAATCGATGCCCCACTCGGCGATCAATTTGATGCTGGCGGTCTGGTCCAGGACCTCGTAGACGATGACGTCTTTGGGCGCGTCGTCGGGGATGTAAACTTCCTTGGCGTAGTTGGCGGCGAGCTCGACGAGCCCCTTGAAGGTCATCGGGATCTCGCGGTAGGGGTCGGCCGTCGCCCAGCGGCCGAAGCCACGCTTCGCCAGCTCGGGATGGACGCTGCGCTCGATGCGTGCGGGCTTGGCGTCGTAGACGCCTTCGACGTAGTCGAGCACGGCTGCCCGAACGGCGTCTTCATCGGCGGCGGTACCGGCGAAGGTGGGGACTGGGAACGCTGCGAGCAGCAGGCAGGCAAGGCTTATCGCGAGGGCTCGGTGCATGGTCTGGATCTCCTGGGTCGTGGTCG
>JAAUXY010067218.1_pt1 | contig 12106 bp, 12 predicted proteins | sample 7278121 | NCBI WGS metagenome assembly JAAUXY01 (sample SAMN14350117, study PRJNA611818) | marine sediment metagenome | isolation source: surface marine sediment (1.8m) | place: French Polynesia: Moorea | collected 2018-08 | reverse complement strand
GCGACCCCCGAATCGCGCAGGTTCATGGCATGGGCGTGCCCCTGGCTGCCATAGCCGACGATGGCAACCTTCTTGCCCTTGATCAGATTCACGTCCGCGTCGCGGTCGTAGTAAACGCGCATGTCTTGTCTCCGATGGTTCGTTGGTTCCCCCGCGTCGCTCCCCGCTCGCCTATCGGTCGGCGAGCGCCAGTCGCGCGCCCAACAGCGCCAGGCATGTGCCCAGGATGCGATCGAGCCAGGTCTTGGACCGGGCATAGACCTGCCGCGCCGATCCGGTGGAAAACAGATACGCCACAATGGCGTACCAGAGGAACTCGTTGAAGAAGATCAAGCCCACGACCGCGAGCTTGAGCCAGACCGGCAGGTCCGGCGCGAGCAGCGTCACGAAGATGCTGCCGAAGAACACCGCCGCCTTGGGATTGAGCAGCTGGGTCAAGAGTCCGATGCGGAACGACTGCCAGGGCGAGGCCCCGACTGCGGCCACGGGCAGTGAGAGATCGAGCGGCACCCGCGCGCCCAACCACAGCCGGATGCCGAGATAGACCAGATAGGCGCCCCCCAAGAGACGCAGCGTGGCATAGAGCCAGGTCGCCTGCTCCAGGATGAGGCTGAGGCCCAGCAGAACCAGGACCGCCCACAAGGCTGATCCCAGCCCGATGCCAGCCGCGGCCAGGAGCCCCGCCCGGCGCGAGCGCGCGACCGACTGTTGCATCACCACGATGAAGCTCGGCCCCGGGCTCATGGCCGCCAACAGATGCGCCGCGGCGATCACCGACAGGACGACCGCATACTCCATCGCTACATCCCTTCCTTGCCGCGCGCAATCGCGACCACGCCGGTGCGCGAGATGTCGACCAGGCCCAAGGGCTCCATCAGCTTGACGAAGGCATTGAGCTTGTCGGTTTTGCCGGTCATCTCGAAGACGAAGGAATCGATCGTGCTGTCGACCACGCTGGCGCGAAAGATGTCGGCGATCCGGAGCGCCTCCACCCTCTTGTCGCCGCTGCTGACCACCTTGACGAGCGCGAGCTCCCGCTCCACATGCGGGCCCTGCATGGTCAAGTCCGAGACCCGATGGACCGGGACCAGGCGGTCGAGCTGGGCCTTGATCTGTTCGATCACCATTGGCGTGCCGGTGGTCACGACCGTGATGCGGGAGCGGCTGTCCTGGGGATCGACCTCGGCAACGGTCAGGCTCTCGATGTTGTAGCCGCGGCCCGAGAACAGGCCGATCACCCGGGCCAGGACGCCGGGCTCGTTGTCGACGAGGACGGCGATCGTATGACGTTCGATCGTGCTTTCCACGGAAGGCTCTCCGAGTTGGGGCCGGACCGCCGCAGGCAGCGCGGAGCCCGGTGCCGGTCTATACAGCGGATTAGGAAGGCGGACGCAAGTCCGAAGCGCCGCCTATACCAGGACCATGCCCTCCTCGGAGACGGGCTTGGCCTTGTCATCCGGGCCAAGCAGCATCTCGTTGTGCGCCGCGCCCGATGGAATCATCGGGAAGCAGTTCTCCGCCTTGTCCACGAGAATGTCGGCGATCACCGCCTTGTCGCAGGCGATCATCTCCTTGATCACGTCGTCTACCTGGTCCGGCCGCTCGGCGCGCAGGCCGACCGCGTGAAACGATTCCGCGAGCTGCACGAAGTCCGGCAGCGAGGCCATGTAGCTCTCGGCATAGCGGCCGCCGTGCAGCAGTTCCTGCCATTGCCGGACCATGCCCATGTATTCGTTGTTCAGGATGAAGACCTTCACAGGCAGCCGGTACTGGGCGATCGTCGACATCTCCTGGATGTTCATGATCACCGAGGCCTCGCCGGCGACGTCGATGACCAATGCGTCCGGATGGCCGATCTGCACGCCCATCGCGGCCGGCAGCCCATAGCCCATGGTGCCGAGCCCGCCCGACGTCATCCAGCGGTTGGGCTTCTCGAACTTGTAGAACTGCGCCGCCCACATCTGGTGCTGGCCGACTTCGGTGGTGATGTAGGTCTCCCGGTCCTTGGTCAGCTCATAGAGCCGCTCGATGGCGTATTGCGGCTTAATCAGTTCGCCGTCCTGGTGGTATTTCAGGCAGTCGCGCGACCGCCACTGGTCGATCTGCTTCCACCAAGCGGCCAACGCCTTCTGGTCGGGCTGGTACTGCCGGGCCTTCCATTCCTTGATCATCACCTCGATGACATGCGCGACGTCGCCGACCACGGGCAGGTCGACGTGCACGTTCTTGTTGATCGAGCTGGGATCGATATCGATATGGATCTTCTTGGAGCCGGGCGAGAATTCCGTGAGCTTGCCGGTGACCCGGTCGTCGAAGCGGGCGCCGACATTGATCATCACGTCGCAATCGTGCATGGCCAGGTTCGCCTCGTAGGTGCCATGCATGCCCAGCATGCCGAGGAACTGCCTGTCCGAGGCCGGATAGCAGCCGAGGCCCATGAGCGTCGCCGTGCAGGGATAGCCGGTCAGCCGCACGAACTCGGTCAGAAGCTGCGAGGCCGCTTTGCCCGAATTGATCACCCCGCCGCCGCAGTAGAAGATCGGCCGCTTGGCCTCGGCGATCAGGGCAACCGCCTCGCGGATGCGGTTGAGGTCGCCCTTGACCTGAGGCCGATAGCTTTTGTGCTGGCCCCCGTTGGGGGGCGTATAGGCGCCCATCGCCTGCAGGATGTCCTTGGGCAGATCGACGACGACGGGGCCGGGGCGGCCGCTCTTGGCGATGTAGAACGCCTCGTGCATGACCCGCGGCAGTTCTTCGATGCTCTTGACCAGGTAGTTGTGCTTGGTGCAGGGGCGCGTTATCCCCGTCGTATCAGCCTCTTGGAAGGCATCGTTGCCGATCAGGTGCGTCGGCACCTGGCCCGTCAGGCAGACCAGGGGGATGCTGTCCATGAGCGCGTCGGTCAGGCCGGTCACCGCATTGGTGGCGCCCGGACCCGAGGTCACCAGGACCACCCCGACCTTGCCGGTCGACCGGGCATAGCCTTCGGCCGCATGGACCGCGCCGGCCTCCTGGCGTACGAGGATGTGGCGAAGCGAATTCTGCTGGTACAGCGCGTCGTAGATCGGCAGTACGGCGCCGCCCGGATAGCCGAAGATGACATCCACGTCCTGGTCCACCAGGGCCCGCAGGACGATTTCCGATCCGGTCAGTTGCTCGCTCGCCATTGTTTGTCCCTCTCTGTGAATTCGACCCCGCGCGCCCGGGGCGCCGCAGGGCCGAACCTTGTCGTCACGCGCCGCACTTTTTTGCAGGCGCGAACAGCACTAGGTACCGGTTCGGCCTTCCTGGGTCAACAGAAACTGGCGAATATTCGGAAAGATTTCGTCGTCGAAGCTTTCCGAATATTGCGCGCCGATGGTCGCCGACGGATGCAGCTGATGGCGGAACCAGGTGAACTGCCGCTTTGCGTAGTTGCGCGTCGCCTGCTTGGCCTGGGCGACGGCGGCTTCAAGGGGGAGCTCCCCGGCCAGATGGCGGCGCAGCTCGGGTACGCCGACCGCCTTCATGAGCGGCAGCTCCGGGTCCAGCGACAAGGCCTCGAGCGCGCGCACCTCGTCCAGCGCCCCGGCCGCCATCATGCCGTCGAAGCGGGCGTCGCAGGCCGCGTACAAGGCATCGCGCGGCGGGTCCAGCAGGATCGAGTGGAACGCGAAGGGCTCGAGCTCGGGCGTGCCGGTCTCGGCCTGCCAGTCCGCGAGCGGCCGGCCGGTCGCGTCCAGCACGGCCCAGGCACGCACCAGCCGCTGCTTGTCGGCCGCCGGGATCCGCGCCGCCCCCGCCGGATCGCGGGCCGCGAGGGCCTCGTGCATGGCCGCGCCACCCAGCGCCTCGTGCCGACGGGCCGCATCCTGAACGAACGCCAGCGGGATATCCGGGATCGGCGCCAGGCCTTCCACCAGCGCCTTGAGGTAAAGACCGGTCCCGCCCGCGACGATGGGCAGACGCCCGGACTCGTCCGCAGCGACGATCGCCTCCACGGCAAGCGCGCGCCAGCGTCCAACCGAACAGCGCTCGGCTCCGGTCAGGACGCCATAGAGCCGATGCGGCGCCCGAGCCAGGTCCTCGTCGTTGGGCCGGCCGGTCAAGATGCGCAATTCCCGATAGACCTGCATGCTGTCGGCGTTTATGACCTCCCCGTCCAACGCCTCGGCCAGACGCAGGGCCAGGGCGGACTTGCCGCTCGCAGTCGGTCCGGCGACGATCAGGACGGGAATGGATTCAGGCATGGCGGATACTGCAGCTTCTCGGAAGGTCCTCACGCTGATCGCCGACCCGGCGCAGCGGCTGTTGCATGGTAGCACCGTCGCCGCGGTTCGGGCTGCCCTGCAGCAATGCGGCGGACGTCCCGGTGACGCGATCTGGCTGGACCCGGGTGCCGCCTGCGACATCCCGGTCGAGTCCACCGACCCCGACGCCGCGCTGTCCGCGACGCGCGCGGCCCTCGGCGGCCTCCCCGTCGACGCGGCCGTCCAGCCGGCGGCGGGGCGGCGCAAGTCGATCCTGATCGCCGACATGGAATCCACCGTGATCCAGAACGAGATGCTGGACGAATTGGCAGAGCTGGTGGGCGTGCGCGAACGGGTCGCCGAGATCACCGCGCGGGCGATGAACGGGGAGGTCGACTTCGTCGGCGCGCTGCGCGAGCGGGTGGCCCTGCTCGCCAATCTGCCGGCCGAGGCCTTGGATCAGGTGCGGACCCGCATCGCCTACAGCCCGGGCGCGCGCGAGCTGGTTGCCACCATGCGGGCGAACGGAGCGCACTGCGTTCTGATTTCGGGCGGCTTCGACTGCTTCGCCGACCCGGTCGCCAAGGCACTGGGCTTTCATGCGGCCGTCGCCAATCGGCTCGAGATGGCGGACGGGCGCCTGACCGGACAGGTGGTCCCACCGGTTCTGGACCGCGAGACGAAACGTCGCACGCTTGCATCCGTATCGCAGCAACAGAAAACCAAAGCGGAGGCCACACTTGCCGTGGGAGACGGTGCCAACGATCTGCCGATGCTCCTGGCGGCCGGCGCGGGCGTGGCCTGGCGGGCGAAGCCGGCCGTCGCGGCGGCCGCTCCCATACGCATCGACCATGGCGATCTTACGGCGCTGCTGTTTCTGCAGGGCTATCGCGGCGACGAGATCGCGGCCAGCTGATCCGGCACCGACCAACCGAAAACGAAAAAGGGCGCCCGGTTGGGGCGCCCTTTCGTATCCTTGTGTCGGCGGTTGTCAGCCGTCCGATCAACTCTGGTCGATCCTGAGCGCCAGAAATCTCGGTGGCTCGCTGCCCCGCTGGACCAACAACAGGATCGATTTGCTGCCTTCCTTCTTGGCGGCCTGCACACGGTCCCGCACCTGTTCGGGCTGGGAGACCTCCTTCTGGCCGGCCTCGACGATGACGTCGCCTTCCCGGAGCCCCTTCTCCGCCGCCAGGCTGTCGGCGCGCACGCCGGTCACGATGACGCCCCTGACCTCCTCGTCCAGCCCGTAGTTCGAGCGCAAGTCCTCGGTAATGGTTGATAGGGTGAGCCCCAGCGTCTGGACCGAGCCGCGGCCGGATCCGCCGGAGCCGCCGTTGTCCGTAGCGCTCGCCTGCTGGGCCTCGGTCTCCTCCAGCTCGCCGATCTTGACCTTGACGTTCTTGCGCTTGCCGTCGCGCCACAGGACGACGCCGACCTGCTTGTTGATCTCGGTCTCGGCGACGATCCGCGGCAGCTTGCGCATCTCCGGGATGTCCTTCCCGTCGAGCTCGAGGATCACGTCGCCCTGCTTGATGCCAGCGCGCTCGGCCGGACCGCCTTCGCTGACGCTGGCCACCAGGGCGCCGGCCGCTTCTTTGAGTCCGAGACTTTCGGCAATCTCGTCGGTCACCGTCTGGATGCGGACGCCAAGCCAACCGCGCCGGGTTCGGCCGTATTTGCGAAGCTGGTCGATGACCGATCTGGCGAGCGTCGACGGAACGGCGAAACCGATCCCGATGCTGCCGCCGGACGGCGAGATGATCGCCGTGTTGATGCCCACCACGGCGCCGTCGAGATCGAACAGGGGACCACCGGAGTTGCCGCGGTTGATCGACGCATCGGTCTGGATGAAGTCGTCATAGGGGCCGGCGTTGATATCGCGCTGTCGCGCCGACACGATGCCTGCGGTCACGGTGCCGCCGAACCCGAACGGGTTGCCGATCGCAAGGACCCAGTCGCCCACGCGGATCCGATCCGAATTGCCCCATCTCACCGGCTTGAGCTTCTTCTTGGTCTTGACCTTGAGCAGCGCCAGGTCGGTCTTGGGGTCCCGTCCGATCACCTCGGCCGTGGCGGTCGTGTTGTCATGGAAGTTGACGCGGACCTCGTCCGCGCCCTCGATGACATGATTGTTGGTGACGATGTATCCGTTGGAGTCGATGACGAATCCGGATCCCAGCGATGTCGACCGGCGGGGCGTCCCCTCGCGGCGCTGGCGTTCGAAGAAATCGCGGAAGAAGTCCTCGAAGGGGGATCCCGGCGGGAACTGCGGCATCTCCGGCGCATTTTCCGACATGCGGCGCACCTGCGTCGTGGAGATGTTCACCACCGAGGGCACCAGTTCCTCGGCCAGATCGGCAAAACTCTCCGGGGCCGGACGCGCCTGGGCTTCGCCGACCGTACCGCCGTAAAGCGGCGCAGCCATCAAGACTGCCAAAGCTAAGCCGGCGGTGCCAAGCAAACGCCCAGCTCGCGTGACCAGGTCGCCACCGCGGGCCGGCGCTGGCCGCTCAATCGCAAAATCGATCGTCAAGACTGTCCTCCAAAGCTTCCGACACCCCGCCAGACACGGCGAAAGGGCGGCCGGACCATCCCACAAGCCCGGTACTCAATAAATAGGGCACGAACATGGCGACTCAATAAGTCTAAAGCCCAGACGGGCCGACGCGTCAACTCCTGACGACCCAGACCAGGCTCAATCCGACCGCCGCGGCCACCAGTCCTGCCGTGCGGAGCTGTCCCACGGGCATCTCCATCACCTGCGCCATCAGGCGCTTCATGGTGTCCGGCAGGGCAGCATACAGAATGCCCTCGATCACCAGAACCAAACCCAGCGCCACCACCAGGTCCGACATCGCGCTCAAACCGCCGGATGATGGGCCACACGTCCGAACCGCGCGCCGGGCTAATCGCCCGAGACACCGCCCAGGGAGTCGCCGAAGAAGCGGAAGAAATCACCGTCCGGCGGCCCGATATACCGGGTCGAGTCGCCGCGCAGACCCTCCCGATAGGACTTCATCGATTCGTAGAACCGGAAGAACTGCGGGTCCTGGCCGAACGCCTTGTTGTAGATCTCCTGCGCCTTGCCGTCGCCCTCGCCGCGCAAGATTTCCGCCTGGCGTTGGGCGTCGGCCACGATAATGCGGCTCTGTTTGTCGGCCTCGGCGCGGATGCGCTTATCTTCCCTGTCGCCTTCCGCCCGAATCTTCCGCGCTTCCTGCTCCCGTTGGGTCTGCATGCGCCGGAAGATCGCCTGACTGTTCTCTTCCGGCAGATCGACCCGCATGATCCGGACGTCGAGCACGTTGATGCCGAACCGCTGGCCCTGTTGATCGACCTGCTGGGCGACGGTTTTCATCAACTCGGCACGTTGTTCGGTCAGGATGGTGACGAGCGGCACGCCGCCCAAGATGTTTCGCAGATTGGTGTCGATGATGTTCGACAGCCGTTGGCGCATGCCCGCTTCGTTCGCCACCGTCTGGAAGAACAGCAGCGGGTTGACGATGCGATAGCGGGCAAAGGCGTCCACGATCACCTGCTTCTGGTCCAGGGTCGGGATTTCACCCGCGGGGTTGTTGTAGTCGAGCACCCGCTTGTCGAAATAGATCACGTTCTGCACGAACGGGATCTTGAAGTTCAGCCCGGGCTCCTGCACCTGGCGCACCACCTTGCCGAACTGCAGGACCAGGGCCTGCTCGGCCTGATGCACGGTGAACAGCGCCGAGAAGGCGAGCACACCGACAATGATGGCGCCGATGCCGGCCGCGAGGCGAATCGTGCGGTTCATTGTGTGCCTCCGCTGCTGGAACCGCCGCCGCGCCGGTTGAGCTGGTCGAGGGGCAAATAGGGCACCACACCCTGCCCGGTGCGGCTGTTGTCGATCAGCACCTTGTCCATGCCCGACAGGATCTCACGCATGGTCTCGAGATAGATCCGCTGCGTGGTCACGTCGCGCTGGTTCTTGTACTCGTTGAACACGGCCAGGAACCGCGAGGCCTCGCCCTGGGCGCGGGCGATCTTCTCTTCCTTGTAGGCTTCACCGGCCCGCACGCGCCGCTGGAACTCGCCCTCGGCGCGCTCGACGATCTCGTTGCTGTAGGCGTTCGCCTCGTTGATCATCCGCTCCTTGTCGGCGCGCGCCGCCTGCACGTCGCGGAAGGCATCCAGCACGTTGCCCGGCGGATCGACGTTTTGGGTCTGCACGTTGGTGACCTCGATGCCGGCACCGTAGTCGTCCAGGATCGCCTGGATCAAAGCCTGCGCTTCGATCGCGATCTCCGCGCGGCCCTGGGTCCGGGCGAATTCGAAATCCGACTTGCCCATGATCTCGCGCATCGCGCTTTCGGCGGCGTCCTTCACGGTCTGTTCCGGGTTGCGAATATTGAACAGGAACTTGGCGATGCCGTCCTGAACTTCCTTTTCTTCGCCGTCCTCGACCACCGTGCGAATGCGCTGGTCGATCTTCCAGAACACCACGAACTCGATGTCGATGATGTTCTCGTCGCCCGTCAGCATCAGGCTTTCCTGGGTCACGTCGCGGGTCGACTGACGCCGCCCGTCGCCGACCCCGCGGAACCCGACCTCGACCCGGTTCACCGTGGTCACCTTGGGCGTGTACACCGTGCCGATCGGCGACGGCAGATTGTAGTTCAAGCCTGAAATCGTAGTGTCGACCCACTTGCCGAAGATGAGTTCCACACCCTGTTCGTCCGGCTGCACCCGATAGAAGCCGGTGCCGAGCCAGATCAGCACCGCCACTGCAATGATCAGGATGATCCCGCGGCCGCTGCCCACGCCGCCCGGGACCATGCCCTTGAACCGGTCCTGGCCGCGCCGCAGCATCTCGTCGAAATTCGGGGGCTGCCCGCCGCCGCCACCGGCGCCGCGACCCCAAGGGCCCTGCCCGCCGCCCTGATTACTCCATGGCATGATAAATCGATCCTTGTGATTGGCGCCCGGCCTTGCGCCTTCCAAAGGCCGCGCAAGGGCCTTATATGACAGCCCACCTGCATGCGCAACGCGGCGGGTGGGGGAGCCAAGACGTTCCCACCGGTCACAGTTCGCATATTGTTCGACGGACCAGGGTTTTCAAGCATGCCGACCATCACCGAGGACCAGATCATGAATGCGCTCGAGCCGGTCATGGACCCGGATCGGCAGGCGAGCATCGTCAAACTCGGGATGGTGTCCGGGCTGGTCATCCGGGACGGCAATGTCGGCTTTGCCATCGAGGTGGATCCGGCGCGCGGCCAGGCGCTGGAGCCGGTCCGCAAGGCGGCCGAAGATGCGGTGCTGCAGCTGCCGGGGGTGACCTCCGTGACCGCCGTGCTGACGGCCCATCGCGAGGGCACGCCCGGGCAACCGGCCGGATCGGCCGCCGGCGCTGCCCCCGAGGGTCCGCCCCGCCAAGCGGCCGAGGCCGATAAGCCGGGGGTGCCCGGGATCGGCTCGATCATCGCAATCGCCTCCGGCAAAGGCGGCGTCGGCAAGTCGACGACGGCGGCGAATCTCGCCTTGGCCATGGCGGCGGACGGCATGCGGGTGGGCGTCATGGACGCGGACGTTTACGGACCCTCGATGCCCCGCATGCTGGGCATTTCAGGCCGGCCGAGCCAGACCCAGGGACGCAAAATCGTCCCGATGGAGAACTATGGGGTCAAGGCCATGTCCATGGGCTTCCTGGTCGAGGAGGACACGCCCATGATCTGGCGCGGACCGATGGTGATGGGCGCCCTCGAGCAACTGCTGCACGAGGTCGTCTGGGGCGAGCTGGACGTGCTGGTGGTGGACATGCCGCCGGGCACGGGAGATGCGCAGCTCACCATGGCGCAAAGGGTGCCCCTGGCGGGCGCCGTGATCGTCTCCACCCCTCAGGACATCGCGCTCCTGGACGCCAAGAAGGGGCTCAACATGTTCCGCAAGGTCGATGTGCCCGTGCTGGGCATCATCGAGAACATGAGCTACTTCACCTGCCCCCATTGCGGCGAGCGCAGCGACATTTTCAGCCACGGCGGTGCGCGGCGAGAGGCCGAACGCCTGGGCATGGAATTCCTCGGGGAGATTCCGCTGGACATGGCGATTCGCGAAACCTCCGATTCCGGCCAGCCGATCACGGTCTCGCAGCCGGACAGCCCGCACGCCAAAGCCTATCGGGCAATCGGCAGACGCATCGCCGAAAAACTCGCTGCCGAGAGCCGGACCGCGCCGAAAATCGTCATCCAGTGACGGCGTCGGCGCGGATCGACGCAAGCGCCGCCGGGTGGCGAGACAAGAAACAGGATGCATTCGTAGCCCTTAGCGCCTATATCCTAACCGCGCGTACGACGTGACGGCTTCGCAAGGAAGCCGACTTCGGGCGCGCCATCTCGTTCAGGGGAAACCGCGTGCGACTCGCGAAGGCTGCATTTCTGCTCGCCGGGCTGGTGCTGCTCGGCTTTGTCGTCGCCGAGACCGACATGGCGGAGGTCTGGGAGCGGCTCAGCGAGGTGGGCATCTGGGGGATCGTTGTGATCCTGCTGATCCACCTGGTGTCGACGGTCGGCGAGGCCATCGGCTGGCAGCTGACGCTGCCGTCGGTCCGCCTGAGCCGGGGATGGCTCTACCGGCTGTGGATGCTGCGCTGCGTCGGCTCCGCCTACAACAACATCACGCCGTTCGCCTCGCTGGGCGGCGAGCCTGTCAAGGCCGTCGTCCTCAAGCGCCACTATGGCGTCGGCTACCGGGAGGGCAGCGCGTCCTTGATCCTCGACCGCACCGCCGGCGCGCTCGGCCTGGCGCTGTTCCTGATCGTAGGTTTCCTGGTGTTGCTGGCGGCCGGATCGCTGCCGCCCGAATACACGACCGCTGCCGGTACCGGGCTGGCGCTGCTCTCCGGCGGCATCTTGGGCTTTTTCCTGGTGCAGCGCTTCAAGCTCGTCTCGCGGCTTGGCGGACGGCTCGGCGGACGAGGCCCCAAGTTCCTGCAGCGGACGATCGAGACCGTGGGCGACGTTGAAGACAGGCTGGTTACCTTTTATACGGTCCACCGCGCGCGCTTTGCCGGCGCGGTCGCGGTGTCCTTCGTGAACTGGGGACTCGGCACGTTCGAGATCTATTTCGCCCTGTACTTCCTGGGCCACAGCGTGACCTTCGCCGACGCGGTCGTCATCGAGGCCGTCACGGTGCTCGTGCGCAACGCGCTCTTCTTCATCCCGGCCGGCGTCGGCGTTCAGGACGGCGCGTTCTATCTGGTCACCGCCGCCATCACCGGCTCCGGCGCGCTGGGCCTGGCGCTCGCCGTGCTGCGCCGGTTCCGCGAGATCGCCTGGGTCCTGACGGGGCTGATCCTCGGATGGACCTATGCGCTGACGCCCGAGCTCGAGCCCGCGCCGGGCGCCAAACGCGAGGGACCGGTCCCTTCCGCTTGATCTGCGTCATGGCCGCAGGGTGGGTCGGCGATAGGGTGGAGCCCTCTGGCTGATCTATCTTTCGGAGGCGCGCATGCGACGTTTGATCGCAGGCTTGGTGTTCGGTGCCATCGGGTTCGCGGCGGCGGCGGCGCAGGCGAGCTGGGAGGACCAGCTCTCTTTGCAGATGATGCAGGATGAGAACTGCGAGGTGACCTACATCACCCAGGTGATTGAGCGCGACCTGCCCGAGGGCAAGTTCATCCAGGCCCTGGTCGGCTGCGCCGACAAGCGCACCTTCATCGCCTATCGCGACAAGGACCTGAGGCGGTTCAAGATCACCGTTTGCAAGCAGGACGAACGCGCCTGCTGAAGCGTCCGTAGGCCTCGCCCTTCGTCCTTCGACTGCCGCGCTTCATCCTGAGGAGCGGCCCTTGGCGCGTCTCGAAGGATGTGCGCGGCGCTCAGGATGAAGAGCTCAGGACGAGG
>JAAUXY010165748.1_pt1 | contig 12114 bp, 6 predicted proteins | sample 7278121 | NCBI WGS metagenome assembly JAAUXY01 (sample SAMN14350117, study PRJNA611818) | marine sediment metagenome | isolation source: surface marine sediment (1.8m) | place: French Polynesia: Moorea | collected 2018-08 | reverse complement strand
CCGATGAGCTCGACGAACTGCGCCAGGCGCTGCTCGACACCCTGACGCGCCCGATCCAGATCGCCGGCCAGACGGTGCACCTTTCGGCGTGCCTGGGTATCGCGCTGTATCCACAGGATGCCGAGGACGCGGACAGCCTGCTGCAACGCGCGGACAATGCCATGCGAGAGGCGCAGGGCAGAGGCGGCGGATTCAAGTTCTATTGCGTCGAATCCGACGCGGCCGCGGCGCGCAAGCTCAAAATCGAACACTTGCTACACGAGGCGCTGGATCGAAGTGAGCTGACCCTCGCCTACCAGCCAATTGTTCGCGCAAACGATCTGTCGCTCGTCGCCGTGGAAGCGCTGCTGCGCTGGCGGCGGGCCGACGGCAGCGAGCTTCCGCCGAAAGAGTTCGTCGCTGTCGCCGAGGAATCGGGCCTAATGATCCGTATGGGCGAATACGTCCTCGACGAGGCATGCAGGCAACTCGGCGAATGGCAGAATGCGGGTTTCGAGCTGCCCCTGATGTGCGTCAACGTTTCCAAAGTGCAGCTCATGAGCGGTGAGTTCGCGAATTTCGTGGGACGCTGCCTGGAACGCTACGCGCTGAACGCCGCGCGCCTCGAATTCGAGCTCAGCGAACGCGGTGTGCTGTCGGGCAACTACGACGTCATCAGCCAGCTCCACGAACTACGCAGCCTGGGGGTACGATTGTCGATCGACGACTTCGGCACCGGCGATTCTGCGATCGCCTATCTCAAGGACCTGCCCGTCGACGCGCTGAAAATCGATCGGTCTTACGTAGCCGGACTGCACGATAATCGCAAGGACTTCGCCATCGCTTCGGCCATGGTCGCGCTCGGTCAAGGCCTCGATCTGCATGTCATCGCTGAGGGTGTCGAGACCGACGATCAGCTGGCAAGCCTTAGGAAGCTCGGTTGTGACGCAGTTCAGGGTTTCCTGATTTCCGCAGCCGTCCCGCCACAAGCCTATGAAAAATATATAAAAAAAGCTCGGTAAAGACATTTCACGGGGCGTTTTAACCGGCAAATTATTTGAACTGCGTCACACTTTTGGCGCACTTCGCCGTGCGTTCATCAACACATTTTCAGCCCCAATGCTTCTTAATGCTCCTGCGTTTCGGGAGTGAGCAGCTTGCACAACAAATTCAATCGTGGGGCATTCATGAAACAGATCGCAAAGGACCCTCGTAGCCGCCTCGGCGACCTCGTTGCAGCAACAGCGGCGCTTCTTTTTGCGCTGATGCTTTCCGCGTCGGCGCACGCCGCCGGCAGCAGTCATCCGATGCGATTCGATCACCTGGCGCTCGATGACGGCCTGTCGCAAAGCACGGTGCTGGCCATCCGGCAGGATTCGTCAGGTTACATCTGGATTGGCACCGAAAACGGCCTCAACCGCTACAACGGCTACGAGTTTACTCATTTCAAACGCGAGCGCGGCAATCCCGATGCGCTCAGCAACGATTTCATTCTTGACATTGCCGAAGACGACGCCGGTAACCTCTGGCTCGCCACGAGCGGCGGCGGACTCGTTCGCTACGATCGCGAGTCCGAGACGTTTCGGACCTGGCGCCATGATCCAGAGGACCCGGCGAGCGTCGGCAGCGACACGGTTCGACGCGTGCTTGTCGACACGGACGGCTACGTCTGGGCCGGTACCCGCGGCGCCGGCCTGAGCCGGCTCGACCCCGCTACCGGGACTTTCATCCATTTCCGGTTCAAGCAGGGCGATCATGGCAGGCCCGACAACATCTACGTGCTGATGCAGGACACCCGCGGCTTCCTCTGGGCCGGCGGCGACCACGGCCTGACGAGGCTAGATATGCGCAACGGCGATTCCCTCACGTTCGCGCACGTGGAAGGCGACGCGAGTTCACTCAGCAAGCACAGCGTTCGCGCCATCGAACAGGACGCGGACGGTCGTATCTGGGTCGGCACCTACGGCGGCGGACTGCATCGTCTTCGCGACGACGGCGTCTCGTTCGACCGTTTTGTCAGCGAGCGCGACAATCCTGCGACGCTGTCGGGCAATCGCGTCGCCGTGCTATTCGAGGACAGCGACGGCCGACTGTGGGCCGGCACGACGAGAGGCCTCAACCTCGTCGACCGCTTTTCGGGCGAAGTCACACGGTACGCGAGCGACGCCACCGACGTCTCGAGCCTCAGTGACGACAACATCACGACGATCTACGAGGATCGCTCAGGACTCCTGTGGATCGGCACCAAGACACACGGCATCAACAAGTGGAACCCCCGCACCTGGAGCTACGGCTTCGAACCGGCGCGGGAGGTGACAGCCAGCGGCGAGAGTAAGCCCAACGTCACGTCGTTCGTGGAAGATGCCGAGGGAAGAGTCTGGATCGGCACGTTCGGTGACGGCCTCAACGCCCTCAACCGCGATACGGGCGACCTGATCAAATACCGCAACGCGCAGGGCGACGCATCGAGCATCGCCGATGATCGGGTGATGAGCCTGATGCGTGACCGCAACGGCAAGATCTGGGTCGGCACCATGGGCAGCGGTATCAGCGTTCTCGACCCCGTGACGGGCAAGAGTGAAACGTATCGCAACGACCCCGCCGACCCCGAGAGCCTTGGCGCCAACGGCATCATGACGATCGTCGAAGACAGTCTCGGCCAGGTCTGGGTCGGCACGTTCGGCGGCGGCATAAGCCGCTTTGACCGCACAACCGGCACGTTTACCCGATTCGTCCACGATCCGGGCGACCCGACCTCGATTTCGAGCAACCGCGTCACGAGCTTCGCTGAGGATACGAGCGGCCGGATCTGGATTGGTACCGAATCCGGCGGCCTGAACCTGTACGACGCGGAGTCGTCGACATTCCAGCGCTTCATGCACGACCCGAACGACCCGACGACGCTGGCCGCGAACACTGTTTACTCGATCAACGTGGATTCCAAGGGCGTCGTCTGGGTGGGCACGCACGGCGGCGGCCTCGACAAGGTTGTCGGCGAGTTCGACAACGACGGCGGCATTCGATTTGAAAACCTGTCGCAGGCCGATGGCCTCGCGAACGATGTCATCTACGGCGTGCAGTTCGACGAGACGGGCTGGATCTGGATGTCGACCAACTACGGCATCAGCCGCTACCACCCCGAAACGGGCGAGATAAAGAACATGCACCGGCGTGACGGCCTGCAATCCGAGGAATTCAATTTCGGTGCGCACTATCGCAGCGACAGCGGTGAACTGTTCTTTGGCGGCCACAATGGCTACAACGCGTTCCACCCGGAAGATCTGCGCGCGAACACGGTCGTGCCGCTGATCGCATTGACCGCCGCGTTCAACATGGGCGACCCCAACAAGGCGGACCTGCCCTTCGACAAGGACGACGGCATCGACGTCAGTTGGAAAGACGACGTCATTACGTTCGAATTCGCGGCACTCGACTACACGGCGTCCGAGATGAACCGCTACCAGTACAAGCTAGAGGGCTTCGACCAGGATTGGATCGACCTCGGCTACCGGCGGCGCATTACCTACACGGACCTCGACGACGGCAACTACCTGTTGCGAGTCAAGGCAGCCAACAGCGACGGCACCTGGAACGAAGCCGGATTCGCGTTGCCGGTGCATGTCTCGGCCGCGCCCTGGGACACCTGGTGGGCATACACGGGCTACGCGGTCCTGTTTGCGTACCTGTGCATCAGCCTGTGGCTCGGGCACAAGCGCAAGATCCAGCGCGAGGAGGAATACAGCCATCGTCTAGAACTCGAGGTGAACTCCCGGACCGAGAGGCTGCTCGACAAGAACCAGCAACTCAGGGAACTCAACAAGGCACTGCAGGAAAGCAGCATGAGCGACCCGCTGACCGGGCTGCGCAACCGCCGCTTCGTCTTCGAGGAAGTCTCCAGGGACCTCGACGTCATTCGCCGCAAGATGGAGGACGAGCGCGAGGGCCGCGATACCGGCAACGCGGCGGAGATGGTCTTTATGATGATCGACCTCGACAACTTCAAACCGATCAACGACACATACGGGCATGCCGCCGGCGACGCCATGCTGCTCGAGCTGCGTGACGTGTTGCTCGGCATCTGCCGCCGGTCCGACTTTGTCATTCGCTGGGGCGGTGACGAATTCGTCGTGATCGCGAAGCAGGCCAAACACGGCGAGGCGGAGGCACTCGCTGAGCGCATCCGGTCGACGATCTGCAACCACAGCTTCGCGCTCAACGACGGTCAGATCGTGCGCACGACCTGCTCGATCGGTTTTGCGGCCTACCCGCTCTTCAAGGCGCAGGCTGACGATGGCAGCCTGGACCAAGTCATCAGCCTTGCAGACGCACTGATGTACGAAGCGAAACGTGAGCGCAACGCGTGGGTCGGCATGCTCGGCCCGAGCGAGGCGTGCACGAGCGCCGACTTCGACCATGAATCGATTGAACCGACCTCTGTGCTGTTCCGGGCGCGACGTGCGGGCAACCTTGCCCGTCACGCGTCGGCCTTCAACGGCGACTATGCAGACGTTCGCAACGGCACGGTGGACTGAATCATGACGACCAATAATCAAGACACTTGCACGCGCAGTGAATCACGCAACACGGCGGACCAGCCCATGAACAAGTCAATGAAGATCCTGCTTCCGATAGTCGCGGTTGGCGCTGTCGCCTTCATGACGAGCGGCATCAGTCGCCCCGTGCTACTGCACGATGCGCCGCAGCTAAAAGCTGATGCCGCTTCGCCGGACGAGAGTCCGTCGGCCATCGCGAAGCCGCGCAAGGGCCGCGTTTACGAATCCTCAATCCCCGAGGAGTTCGTTGGCCCCGCAGTGCCGGCCATCGAGTACTCGACGACGTCCGATGAAATGCGCGAATCCGAGCCGGTGCGGGACGCATCGACTACAGACGAGGAATCGGACACCGAATCGGCTAAGGACCCGCGCGACAAGATGAGCGATTCGGTCGCTGCGCTGGCGGCCGATGGCGGCAACGGGCTCGTGGATATCGTCGTCCGTTACGATCAGCATCCCGCGATGTTCGACGACGACGTCGTAGCCGACCTGGGCGGTGTGGTCTTGCGCAACTACAAGTCGCTCGAGATGCGCGCTATCCGCTTGCCCGCGAGCGCACTCGAGGACCTGGCCGCGGAGGAGAACGTCGACTGGCTGTCTCTCGACAGCGCGATCGCGTCGCTGTCCGTCGCGTCGCGTCTTACGGCGAACCTGCCGTCGGGTGCATCGGCCAACACCGGCTACGACGGCGAGGATATCGGCATTGCGATCATCGACACCGGTGTCTCGAAACACGCCGACCTTGGCGCTAACTTCCTGCAATACAGCTTCCTCGACGGGGCTTATCCGACGCCCGAGATCGTTGACGGCGCCATCGTTAATCTCAATGACACGGGTCGTGACGATCGCTTCGGTCACGGCACGCATGTGGCAGGCATCATCACCGGCAACGGCCTAGACTCCGGCGGAGATTACGAAGGCTCGGCCAAAAGCGCAGCCGTGCTTGCGTTGCAGGTGCTCGACCACAAAGGCGCCGGACAAATGAGCGACGTGCTCGCTGCGCTCGACTGGCTGCACGAATTCGGCAGCTACTTCAATATACGCATTGTCAACCTGTCGCTGGGCATGGGCGTCGGCGAATCGAATGCGACGGACCCGATGGTACTGGCCGCAGAGCGGCTATGGGATGCCGGCATCGTCGTTGTCGTTGCCGCGGGCAACGAAGGATTCCATGGCAACATGACGATTACGAGCCCGGGCAACTCGCGCAAGGTCATCACCGTTGGCTCGCTCACCGACAACAGCACGGGCGGCGACTTCAGCGACGACTACGTATCGTCATTTTCATCAAGGGGGCCGACGGTCGGCGATTTCGTGCTGAAACCCGACCTGGTAGCGCCCGGCAATGGACTCGTCGCTGCAATTCCCAAGAACGCGAAACTGAAGAAAGATCTTCCCGGCCGGCTCGTCGCGTGCTCGACGTCCGATTGCGATAGCGATTACCTGCAGCTGTCAGGAACCAGCATGGCCACACCTATGGTCGCTGCGGCCGTTGCACGCATGCTGCAAAAAGACCCGGCAGCATCGCCGGCTACGATCAAGGCGCGCCTGATGCGTTCGTCGCGCAAAGTCGATGACGAGCCGACGGCCGCGGGTGCCGGCGCGCTCGACGTCGAAGCGGCGCTCAACGATACGGGTGTCGTCGCCGGCGAGGCGTTTTCGCCGCTGAGGGTGCGCGACGAAACGAGCGGCGATATTTTCATCGAAGATACGGGCGACCTCTGGGGCGATGCCGTGTGGGGCGCGGGCTACCTGTTCTACGGCGGCTTCGACTGGGTGGACGGCTACGCCCATTCCGGCGACGACACAGTGACGGCCAACGGTTACCTGTGGACCGACGGGGACGTCTGGGCGAATAGCTACCTGTGGACCGACGGTGACGATGTCTGGGCAAAGAGCTATATGTGGACCGACGGCGACGACGTCGGTGCCAAGTCACTGCTCGACGGCAGCGAAGAAACCGGCTACGTCCTCAACGACGACTAGGCAAAAGTGAGGTCGGCCCCGTCCCGGGGCCGACCAGTCTGCCTACTCTTCTTCTTTGGACTCCGCACGCCTGACGTTCGCCGCCAGGTAAGCGCGGGAGGAATCGCAGGACACTTTCCCTGCAAACAGCTCTTCAGCCTTTGCCCAGCCCTCCTTGCTGTACATATCGAAGTCCTTGCCCATGTCCTCCAGATTCTGCCACGCGGCGACGTACTTGAAGTCGTAGTCCTCACCCCCACCGCCGTACGCCGGGAAAAACACCCAGATGCCCGACGTAGAGCCGGTCGACTCACGCCATTTGCCCCACTCGCCCAACGACGGACCGATGTCGCCGAAGCTCGAGCCGTCGCTGAGCTTGCAGTCGGCGAACGAAATCACGATGTTGTCCGGCGCCTCACGCTCGGGCGGCTGCTTGAACTGCAGTACCGCGAACGCCGAGTGCATGCTGCAAGTCGAGACCTCGGCAAAGGCCTCGGCGACTTTCGATCCGGTCGCGATCCAGCTGTCCTGCGCCTTGCCGAGCGCGGCCCCGCTCGGGCTACCGCCCAGCCAGATGACATCGAACGCCCGATCCATGCCGTAGTAGTGCGGTGTCAGCGTCCAGGCCGAGTAGTCTGTCAGGTTCTGTTTGTCCGCCCACTTGTTCCACTGCCTGGCGACGGCGTTCCAGTCGTCCAGCGTTTTGCCTTCGTTGAGCTTGCAGCCGAACGCCTCGACCGGCGTCGCCGGGTCCATCCCTCCCTCTTCGTGACTGTCGGCGGCTGCGTTGCCGGCGAACGCGAGAAGTGCGCCCGAAACGAGCGCGATTACGCTTTTCTTCATTGTCTACCCCATTTTGTTGTTGTTTTAGCACCGTCTGAGCGTGTGCTGTGATGGAAGTATAGCCCACGGGCATGACATGAGCTTTGCGGCTACACTGTGCGCATTTGCCCATATGCACGGACTCGAACGGATGCGATATCGGTATTTCCTGTTTGGCATTGCGCTGCTGGCAGTTTGTTCGACAACACCGGCAGAGCAACCGCACGACGACGATTTCCTGGAGCCTTTTCGAGCCCGTGCCGTCGCTGACTGGGAGGACGAGATACAGCGATTCGAGCGTCGAGACGAAGTCGAGGTACACGCTGACGACGCACTACTGTTCGTTGGAAGCAGCAGCATTCGGCTCTGGGAAACCCTGGCAGCGGACATGGCACCGTACCCTGTCATTCAGCGCGGCTACGGTGGCGCCCGCTACAGCGACCTGGCGATCTATGCCGAACGCGTCATCAAACCACACGAATACCGCGCGATGGTCATGTTTGTCGCCAACGACGTTTCGGGGGAGCCGCGCGATCATACGCCGGAACAGGTCGGCCGGTTCGTTCGACACATACTCGGCATCGCGAAATCGCATCGACCCGGGGCCCCGATCTTCATCATCGAAGTAACGCCGACCGAATCGAGATTCACAGTCTGGCCGGAGATCCGCAGAGTTAATGCCGTGCTCAGGGAAATCGCACTAACGACTGATAACACTTACTTTGTTGCGACTGCGGAGAACTATCTCGATGCATCAGGAAATCCGCGGCCGGAATTGTTCGTAGACGACAAGCTGCACCTCAGCAGGGACGGCTACGCGCTCTGGGCGACGCTCATTCGTCGGAGGTTGGACGACGTACTGGGTGACTGAGTCGAAAGCAGGTGGCTTTCGGATATACTGGGCAGGCGAACAAGAATCCGAATTACAACGGGGGTAGCAATGAAGCGCATAGTCCATTTTCTGCTTGCGACGGTTCTCGTCTCACTATCGACAACGGCGGCAGCCGGCTGGGGGTCCTGGTTCTCACCGGGCCTCAACGATGAGGCCCGGGCCGAACTCAAGGCCGCGGGCCTCGACAAGTACGTGGGCAAGTTCACGCCGACATCGTCAGAAGATGCGGGTGATGGATGGGTACGGCACCGCTTCGCAAAGAGCGCCGATGGACCGTTATGCATTGCCGGTACCGAGTACTCGGTATTCACGAAGGTCAAAAACCCACACAAACTGCTGTTCTTCACGCAAGGCGGCGGCGCCTGCTGGCAGGATTTCTACAACTGTAACGTGGTTGTCGATGACCCGAACCAGCTTCCACCTCCGCCGCCGGTCGGCCTTTGGAGCGACAACGGCCTGGACACGCCGATTGGCAACATACCGAATCCGCTCGCCGACTACTCGATCGTCTACCTGCCTTACTGCGACGGTTCCGTGTTCACGGGCGACATCGACGTCTATGACCCGGCGTTCGGCGCTGAGATCGGCGTGCCCGAGGCCTTTGTCCGTTTCCACCGTGGCTTGCGAAACCTCTCTGCCGGCATGGACGTGGCGAAGCACATGTTCCCTCACCCGCGGCGGATCGTCGTCGCGGGATCGAGTGCGGGCGGCGTCGGTGCGGCAACCTGGACACCATTTCTCGCACGCATCCTGTACGGCAACTGGCGTGACCTCGCTGTTTTCAACGACGCGGGGCCGAACGCGATCAACCTGCTCGACATTCCAGCAATCCTGGCTCGCGGCGCCGACTGGCAGTCCGCGCAATTCTTCCCGGCGAGCTGCACGGACTGTGCAGTCGACGCGCAGGGAACGAAAATCGTCGAGTGGCGCCTCGCGAATGACCGCACGATCCGCGAAGCGTTTTACTCGACCGATGCCGATGGAACGAATCGATTCTTCCTGAAGGTACCGACGCAGGAGATGTACCGCGACCTGATCCTCGGCGTGCATGGTGAGATCAACGCTGCGCACCCGTTCCGCTACAAGCGCTTTATCCAGAGCGGTTCGACGACGCACACAGCGATTCAGACACCGTTGCTGTACGTCGGCACTGCGGCCGGCATCCCGCTGAATCTCTGGACCGCCGATTTTCTCGAGCCGCCGATCATTCGCTTCATCAAGGCATGGCTCGCAGGACGGCTACCTGTGTGGATCGATGCCGTCGACGATTTCGTACCGGCACCACCACCGCAGTAATTGGTCCGGCTACTCTGCGTAGCCAGTAAGTTCGACGTAGCCGCGGCCGCTGACGGCCGCGGCTTTTTTGGTACCGGTGACGTCGACAGCGCCTTCCCAGTAACGCACGATGGTTTCGAGTTCCTGGTCGTCCAGCACGGGCTCGACCTCGACGTCGAGGCCGATCGATGGCACCGACACGGTCCAGCGCGCCGGGTACGTGCCCCCTTTCGGGCTGTCCCAGCTATCCGTCGCGGTGATCTCGAAGTCACTTTGTCGAAGGACTCGGTAACTGCCGTCCGGCAGCGTCAGTGTCCCGGAGCTGCTGGGATCGGCGGAACCGTCTAGCTTGCGTATGTTGTAGAGCATCAGCTCACTGCCATCCGATAGCTGCAGCGCGAACCAGTCCCAGCCGACCTGGTCCGTGGCCAGTGCGCTCGTGCTCCATTCGCGATCGAGCCAGGAATACCCGGCCACTTCGAACTGCTTTTCGGCGACTGTCACACTGCCCGACGTCTGCAGGCGCGGAATCGAGTAGTAGTAGGACGCGCTGTCGATCTCATGCGATTTGCGTGACAGCCCTGCCTCGCCGTTGAGCACGGGTTGCTTTAGCGGCAACAGGTTCAGGTCGATCGCGAAAGCGTCGTCGGCGGCAACGAGTCGCCAGGTTGATTCGCCGGGCTGTGCGGCGATCTGCCAATCGTCGATCCAGACACGAAACGGGTCAGCCTGCGCGCCCGCCAGGCCGAGCGCTCCGCGAGAGTAGCGCTCGGCCATGTAAAAGCCCTTCCTGTCCGCATCGGTGAGTGCGAGGTGGCCGACATACACCTGGTTACTGCGCCACGCCGAATCTTCTGCAGGCATGTCGGGCGTCAGCGAAAAGCGGAAGATCGTCAGCTCGAATCCGAATCGGCTGCCGTCGCCCGCGTCGAGATTCCCCGTGATGTACCACCACTCGTTGCGGAACGCCTCGTGAGGCCCGTGGTCTTCCGGAAACGAGAATCGCCTCGGCTTGTTCGCGGTCTCAAACGCGCTCGCCGCGTCTGTGTTCAGGAGGTCGCTCAGCTGCGACCCCTGGCCTGCGGCCTCTCCGCCTGCAGCAAGGCAAGCAACGCCGCAAACTACGGCCATCAGTGATCGAATCACTGTACTACTCCTCCCGCATCGCTATTGCCGGACGACTCATGGCCGCGCGGAAGCCGGGATAAAGACCAGCGAGCAGTGACGCGCCGACGGCAAACGCTATCCCTGTAAGGAGAATCGCTGGCGCAATGTCCATGTCGATTTGCCAGCCGAACGCGCGCCGATTGATGACCTTGATCAGCACCCACGACATCACCACTCCGAGCGGGATCGCGACAAGCCCGCTCAGAAGGCCGATGACACTGGTTTGCGTCGTGATCATTGCGCCCACCTGTCGCGGCGTCATGCCCAGTGCGCGCAGCAATGCGAATTCGCGCGAACGCTCGAGTTGCAGCGCCAGCATTGCGCTCAGGATGCCGATGAACGCCACACCACTCGCCAGCCAGTAGAGTACGTCGGTGATCACGAACGTCCGATCGAAGATCTGCAGCGAGAGGTCGCGGATTCGAACGTTGGACTCGATGCGCAACTCCTGGCGTCCGTCGCTGAGCGAACGGATGGCGGCGATCGTCGCCTCGACGTCGGCGTCGTCGCCGAGATACAGACCGACTGAATCCACGCCATCGTCGTCGAAGTGCCGATCGTAAAGGCTACGGCTCATCATGATTGCGCTGGCGTTTACGTCGTAGCTTCGGAAAGTCGCGGCTATCCGGAAAGCACGCTCACCGTCTCTCGTGGCCAACGCAAGCGTGTCTCCCGGCGACGCGGAGTTCTGGTAAGCATAGGGCTCGGAGACCAGGACGGCGTCGCTATTCTCCCAGGCTTCCCAGACCGGGCCCGGATCGAGGTCGAGAATATCGGTGCCCGCGTAGCTGCCCGGCGCCATCCGGACTATCAGTAGCTGCGTTCGGGAAGCCGCGTCCTCGAGCCACACCCTGCGGCTCGTGCTGACTGACACGACACCGTCGATATCGCGAATGTCATCGATCAGTCCCGGCAGCATCGTGCCACGCGCAACCCCGGCATAGACGTCCGCCTGCAAAGTCTGCTCGAGCCACGTCTTGACCGAGCCCCGGAAGCTGTCGACCATCACGCTGACGCCGATCGTGGCCGATACCGCTACCGCCAGCGCGACGATGGCCACGCCGGTGCGACTCAGACTCGTTGCGATGCCGGCAACCGCCAGGCGTGCCGGCGTGCCGGCCATCCGTTGCGCCAGCGGTGACATGAGCAGCGCCGCCGAGCGCACCGCAATCGGCACGCAGAATGAGAAACCCAGGATCAGCAGGAACACCGCTACGAGTCCGGCAACCAGGTTACGGCCCGATACGGCGAGCAACACGATCGCCACGAGTATCGTGGCAACACCGGCAATCGTGACAATTGGCAACATGCGACCGGCACGACGCTCGAGTGATGAGCGCATCATCGCCAGCCTCGGCTCGTACGTCGTAGCCTCGATCGCCGGTGTGGCTGCGGCGACAAGCGCTGCGCCGAGACCGGCAACCAGGCCCTTGACGACAGAGACCGTGTCAACGGCGATGT
>JAAUXY010072747.1_pt1 | contig 12116 bp, 9 predicted proteins | sample 7278121 | NCBI WGS metagenome assembly JAAUXY01 (sample SAMN14350117, study PRJNA611818) | marine sediment metagenome | isolation source: surface marine sediment (1.8m) | place: French Polynesia: Moorea | collected 2018-08 | reverse complement strand
CCGAAATACCCTTCGCCGATGTCATCGAGCTGACCGATCAGTTCAATGAACGTCGACAAGGCGAGTAGCACGGCCATGACGACCACGATCTTCCCCACGACTTCGCGGAACAGGTACCGGCGCACAATCCTCATGCGGCTGTCTCCGCAGTGACTCGTGCCGCCTTGGGTCGACGGAATCGTTGCTGCCGATACACGAGATACCAGGCAATAAACACGAATAACAAGTGCACCCACCACACGCCGAGCCAGGCCGGAATATCATCGCGCTCCAGCCACACCTTCGCGGCCAGCAGCAGATTCGCGTACAGCACGAACACCAGCACGCCGACGATCAGTCCGCTATAACGCCCCTGGCGCGGCGTGCTGCGGCTCAGCGGCACCGCGAGCAAGGTGAGCACGACCACCGTCAAAGGCATCGAAAAGCGCCACTGCAATTCGGCCATATCTTCCGGATCGTTGGACCCCAGCAACGCGATCAGAGGCCGCGCATCCGGATCGAGGTCAACTTTGGTGAAATCCGGAATCTGGAACGGAATGCCATGCTCGCGAAAACTCACGATCTGGAAACGGGGACTGCCGGGGACACCCTGGTAGCGGCGACCATCTCCAAAGCGCAGGGTGCGCACCCCGGCCGGGTCGTTATCTGCCTGCCAGGCGCGATCTGCGACCACCAATTCAATTTCATCACCGCGGCGCCGTTGCACGAACACATTGCGCAAACTGCCATCGTCATCAATCGCTTCCGCATATACGACCATGCCGGTATTGCCGAAGCTCATGAATCGCCCGGTTTGCAGCATTGACAGATCGGCCCGTTCCTTCGCCTCCTGCGCAATCCGCTGGATATCACGATTCGCCGCCGGCCCGACCACCAGCGCCAACCAGCCAACGCCAATGGTCAGCAGTGACGCCAGAATCAGCAGCGGGCGGTACAGACCACCCGGCCCGATACCACAGGCCATCAGTGCGGACATCTCACTGTCACGATAGAGACGACCGAGTGCGACCAGCACCGAAAGAAACAGACTGATTGGCGTCAGGATGGCGAGCAGTTGCAGAGACGCCAGGCCCAGTACCTGGAATATCGTGTCCTTTGGCATTTTCGCCGAGGCCGCATCCGATAGCACTTCGGCAAACTGGTAGATCACCAGGATCAAAAGCAGAACCGTGGTGGTGACCAGCCATGTCTGCGCGGTTTCACGCAGCAGGTAACGACCCAGAATGCCGCGCATGGCGTCAGCGGGTGACCGTTGTTGGCCGGCCGTGGATGGTCGTGCCGTAGCGTTGATGAATCAAGTACACTCTGTTGGATTGCGCGTTTACTATTACGCCCCGAACGGGTTCAGTCTTGTGACTATGATCGGGTCAGCTCGCTCGACCCGTCAAGGGCGTTACTGTGCGAGGCCGACCGGCCTGGCGTGAAAGAATGAAACGGGGAGTACCAGATGCGCTTTCATGTCACCACAACCACGGCAGCAAAGCAGCGCACCGACTGTCTGCTCCTGCCGGTTTTCGCTGACGGCGCCTCGTCCGCGTCATTGCGCGCGGCTGACAACGCCACCGGTGGCTGCCTGACGGATCTGCTCGCGGCGGGCGATATTCGCGGCAAGATTGGCGACACCCTGCTGGTCCGGCCCCAGGTGGATACGCCGTTTCAAAGAGTGCTCTTGGTCGGTTGTGGCCCCCGGGACGACTTCGGGCGTCGCGAGCTGCGGCGCGCCCTCGCTGCCGGATTTGCGGCCTGGCGCAAGACAAAACTGAAGTCCGCGGTCTGCTATCTCACCGCCGAACGCGTTAAGGGCGCCGACGCGTACCGGCGAAACCGGATTGCGATGGAAGCCTGGCATGAATCGGCCTACTCCTTCACGCAGATGAAATCCGACGAAAAGAAGTCCGATCAGCCGCAGACCCAGTTAAGCCTCGCGGCCCGACCGAACGATGCGAAGGAAGCGCGGCTTGGTTTGCACCACGGCGATGCGATCGGGGCCGGTGTCGCGCTGACAAAAGATCTCGGCAACCTGCCCGCCAACGTGTGCACGCCCGGCTACCTGGTTCAACAGGCGCGCGGCCTCGCGCGTGGCGACAAAAAGCTGCAGGTCCAGGTGCTGGAAGAAGCCGACATGCAAAAGCTCGGTATGGGTTCCCTGCTATCGGTGACCGCCGGAACGGTCGAGCCGGCCAAATTCATCGTTATCCGCTACCGCGGCGCGGCCCAGAGCAAGGCGCCCGTCGTTCTCGTCGGCAAAGGCATTACCTTCGATGCCGGCGGCATATCACTGAAGCCGCCGCCGCAAATGGATGAAATGAAGTACGACATGTGTGGCGCCGCCACCGTGTTGGGAGTGATGCGCGCGGTGAAGGAACTGGGCCCGACGTTCAACCTGATTGGGATCATCCCCACATGCGAAAACCTGCCCAGCGGTCGGGCGACGAAGCCCGGTGACATCGTCACATCGATGTCCGGCAAGACCATTGAAATTCTGAACACCGACGCCGAGGGTCGCCTGATCTTGTGTGACGCACTCACTTATGCGCGGCGTTTCAAACCGGCGGCGATGATCGACATCGCTACGCTCACGGGCGCCTGCATCGTCGCGCTCGGCCGGCATCGCAGCGGCTTGATGTCCAATTCAGACCGGTTGGCGCGCAGCTTGCTCAAGGCGGGCGACCAGGCCGACGATCCGGTCTGGCAGCTGCCGCTGGATGAGCCCTACCAGCAGCAACTGAAGAGTAACTTCGCCGACATGGCGAATGTCGGCGGACGGGATGCCGGCACCATCACGGCGGGTTGTTTCCTGTCGCGATTTGCCGAAGAAGAGACCTGGGCCCACCTCGATATCGCCGGGACCGCATGGCGACAAGGCAAGGCGAAGGGCGGGACCGGCCGTCCGGTCCCGTTGCTGATGGAGTATCTGCTGAACGGTTGATCCGGACGCACGGCCTTGAGCGACGACACACCCAGAATCGACTTCTACGTGCTCGACGAGGACAGCGCGGCAGCGCGACGACGGTTCGCCTGTCGCCTGGCCGAAAAAGCCTTTGGACTGAACACGCGGGTACACGCCCTGACGGCTGACGCCAATGCGGCGCGAGAACTGGACGAATTGCTCTGGACCTTCCGGGCAGGCAGTTTCGTACCGCACGTGGTGGATCAGTCCGCGGACAATGAGAACAATCCAGTCACGATCGGGTTTGGCGATGGCGGTGAGCTGTCCGGCGAATTGCTGATCAATCTCACTGACGAGGTGCCCGTGTGTTTCGACCGTTTCGAGCGAATTGCGGAAATCGTCGACGGTAGAGACGATTGCCGGCAGGCGGGCCGGACGCGTTTCAGCTTCTACCGCGAAAACGGCTACGCGCCCACAACACACAAAATTACCTGACGGTGGCCATGGACAAGACCTACACACCGGCCGCCATCGAGCAAAAGCTCTACGCGGAATGGGAACAGGCTGGCTACTTCACCCACGGTGGCGACGGCAGCGCGTACTGCATCATGATCCCGCCGCCCAATGTGACCGGCACCCTGCACATGGGTCACGCATTCCAGCACACCATCATGGATGCGTTGACGCGCTATCACCGGATGCGCGGCGATAACACCTTGTGGCAACCCGGTACCGATCACGCTGGCATCGCGACGCAAATGGTGGTCGAACGGCAGCTGGAAGCCGATGGCAAACATCGTCTCGATCTGGGCCGCGAAAACTTCGTCGCACGCGTCTGGGACTGGAAAGAACATTCGGGCGGCATCATCTCGCAACAAATGCGCCGCATGGGCTCGTCCGTTGATTGGTCGCGGGAACGCTTCACGATGGACGAAGGTCTGTCGGCGGCGGTGATCGAGGTATTCGTGCAGCTGTACGACGAGGGCCTGATCTACCGCGGCCAGCGCCTGGTCAACTGGGACCCGGTCCTGCACACGGCGTTGTCGGACCTGGAAGTGCTCTCCAACGAAGAAGACGGGCACCTGTGGAACTTCCGTTACCCGCTGACCGACGGCGGCGGCCATGTCGTCGTGGCAACCACCCGCCCGGAAACCATGCTCGGCGACACCGCGGTTGCTGTAAACCCGGATGACGAGCGCTATCAGGACCTGATCGGCAAGACCGTGACGCTGCCGCTGGCAGAACGCGAAATCCCCGTGATTGCCGACGATTACGTCGATCCCGAATTCGGCACCGGGTGCGTGAAGATTACGCCGGCCCACGATTTCAACGACTACGAGATTGGCCAGCGCCACGATTTACCGCAAATCAATATTTTCACGATCGATGCATCGATTAACGACAACGCGCCGCCCGCCTACCGCGGCATGGACCGCTTCGCGGCACGCGAGAAAGTCCTGGCGGACCTGGACGCGGCCGGGCTGCTGGACAGCACCGAAGATCACAAACTGAAAGTCCCGCGCGGTGATCGCAGCGGCACGGTGGTGGAGCCTTATCTGACCGATCAGTGGTTCGTAAGAGCCGGGCCACTCGCGGAGCCAGCGATCGCCGCGGTCGAAGACGGCCGCATTCGATTCGTGCCGGAGAACTGGTCAAAGACTTATTTCGACTGGATGCGCAATATTCAGGACTGGTGCATCAGTCGCCAGCTCTGGTGGGGGCACCGGATACCCGCGTGGTATGACGACGCCGGCAATATCTATGTCGGTCGCAACGAGACCGAGGCACGCGCGCGCCACAACCTCGATGCCAGCGTGACCCTGCGACAGGACGAGGATGTGCTCGATACCTGGTTCTCGTCGGCCCTGTGGCCGTTCTCGACTCTGGGCTGGCCGGAACCGACGCCCGAGTTACGCACGTTCTACCCGACCAGCGTGCTGGTTACCGGGTTCGACATTATTTTCTTCTGGGTCGCGCGCATGATCATGATGGGCATGAAGTTCGCCGGCGACGTGCCTTTCCGCGACGTCTACATCACCGGACTGATTCGGGACGAGAAAGGCCAGAAGATGTCCAAGTCCAAGGGGAATATTCTGGACCCGCTGGACCTGATCGACGGCAGCGATCTCGAAACCCTGGTGGATAAGCGTACCAGCGGCCTGATGCAGACCCATCTGAAATCGAGCATCGAAAAGGCCACACGAAAGCAGTTTCCCAACGGTATTCACGGATTCGGAACGGACGCCTTGCGATTCACCTTCGCGGCGCTCGCCAGCACCGGTCGTGATATCAACTTCGATCTTGGCCGGGTCGAGGGGTATCGGAATTTCTGCAACAAGATCTGGAATGCGGCACGCTACGTGATGATAAACGTGGAGGCGTCGCCGGACTCGTCCGGCGCGGAGTTGAGCCTGCCGGATCGCTGGATCCGGTCCCGACTCGCGCATTGCATCCGGGAATTCGAATCGCATCTGAATCAATACCGCCTGGATCTCGCGGCGCGCGCATTGTACGAGTTCACCTGGAACGAGTATTGCGACTGGTACCTGGAGCTGGCGAAGCCCGTGCTGCAAGGCGCGGGCAGCAGCGCGGAACAGAGCGGGACGAGACTCACGCTGGTTACGGTGCTGGAGAGCCTGTTGCGCTGTCTGCACCCGATCATGCCGTTCATTACGGAGGAAATCTGGCGCAAGCTGGCACCGCTGGCTGGCGCGGCGGGCGACAGCATCATGCTGCAGTCGTTCCCCAGCCCGGACGATTTCTCCTCTGATGTGGAAGCAGAGGCGGAACTGGCGTGGATCCAGGGATTCATTCTGGGAATTCGCCAGATACGCGGTGAAATGGATATTGCGCCCGGCAAACGTCTGCCCGTGCTGTTGCAAGGCGGCGACCCGACCGATGCGGCACGCATGGCGCGCCATGATCGCTATCTGCAGGATCTGGCCCGCCTGGACGACATCACGGTGCTCGACGCCGACGCGGAGGCCCCGCCCGCAGCGACTGCCCTGCTTGGCGAACTCAGGATCCTGGTGCCGCTGGCGGGTTTGATCGATGTGGATGCGGAGCTGGCCAGGCTGGCGAAAAACCGCGAGCGCCTGACCGCGGACCTGAAACGCAGCGCCGCGAAACTGGCCAACGACCGCTTCGTTGCCAATGCGCCCCCCGCGGTCGTCGACAAGGAACGTGCCAAACAGTCCGCACTGGAGCGCGATCTCGAGCAGATTGGAGAGCAGCTGCAGCGCCTCGAAGCCCTGAACCAAGGCTAATTTGCGGACCAGTTCGCACTCGGGCCGGCCCGAATCCGGCACCATGCGGCGATATCTGTCATAAGCCCCGCGCGAGACTGCTGGTACAGTGGCTGCGGGTGGTACATTGGACTTCGCATGACCGATTCCGTTGCACGGATAGCCGATCACGACCGCCTCGCGAAGGCTCGCGGTAAAGCGGAGCGAGTGGTTTCGCGCGTTGGTGAAATCGTGCTTGGCAAGGATCGGGAGATCCGTCTGGCAGTGAGCTGTTTGCTCGCCCAAGGTCATCTGCTGATCGAGGATCTGCCCGGCGTTGGCAAGACCCTGCTGGCACGTTCACTGGCGGCGGCGCTGGGACTGGATTACCGCCGCATTCAGTTCACGAGCGACCTGCTACCGGCCGATGTTATCGGGGTATCGGTGTTCGACCAGACCGCGAACGCGTTTCATTTTCATCCCGGACCACTGTTCGCACAGCTGGTACTGGCCGATGAGGTCAATCGCGCGACGCCGAAAGCGCAGAGCGCGCTGCTCGAAGCGATGGAAGAACACCAGGTAACAGCCGACGGCAAAACCTATGATTTGCCGGAACCGTTCTTCGTCATCGCCACGCAGAATCCCACCTACCAGGTCGGCACGTTCCCGTTACCGGAATCGCAGCTCGACCGCTTCCTGATGCGAATCGGTCTCGGCTATCCGGCACCCGAACTGGAACGCAAGCTCTTGCGTGGCGACAACCGCCGCGGACTACTGGCCGATGTCGAACCCGTCATCTCGGTCGAAGACATTGCCGAGTTGCAGGCCGCTGCGCGCAGCGTGCATCTCGCCGATGCGCTGCTGGATTATGCGCAGGCGCTGATCAACCAGACCCGCGACGCACCCGAACTGGAGTTTGGCCTGTCGCCGCGAGCGGCGGTCGACCTGCTATCGGTCGCGCGCTGCTGGGCCATGCTGGAAGGGCATCGTGGCGTCCGGCCGGAGGATCTGAAAGCGGTGTTCGGGCCGGTGGTCGGCCATCGCATCAAGGGCCGCGACCAATACGCCGGCCGCGACGCGGAGACGCTCGCCGAAGCGATCCTGGACAGCGTCCCGGTGCCCTGACTCCGATGGTCGCGGTGCTGCGTAACACCGCAACCCGCTGGGGCGAGCGCGCCCGGGCGTGGGCGGCCAAACGCCAGGGAATCGATCCACAGCGCCTCGAACTCGAATCCCGCCGCGTCTATATTCTGCCAACGCGGGCCGGCCTGATCTTTGCGGTCATCGTTTTCACGATGCTGCTGGGCGCAATGAACTACAACAACAACATGGGTTTCGCGTTGACATTCCTGCTGACTGGTATCGGCATCGTCAGCATTCACCACTGCCATCACAATCTGACCGGCCTGTTACTGCAAGCAGTTGCGGCAAGCCCGGTCTTCGCCGGTGACGACCTGCGCTTTCGCTTCACGCTGGAAAATCCGGGTCGCGACGCGCGCTGGCAACTCAAACTCGGCTGGGACGGCGGACCCACGCAGGTGACGGAACTGGAACCCGGCGAACGCAGCACAGTGAATGTACCCCTGCCAACGCAACAGCGCGGGCGCATCAAATTGCCGCGCGTCCGGGTCAGCACCCAGTTTCCGCTCGGGCTGTTCCAGGCCTGGTCATGGATCAACATGGACCTCCACGGTCTGGCATATCCGCAACCCGCGGCCCGCGCGAGCGGCAGCTCCACCGGCGCCCCCGGACGGCACGACCGCGGCCGTGATACGGCCGGCGACGATGATTACAGCGGTATGCGCGACTGGCGCGAGGGGGATCCGCCCCGCCGCATCGCGTGGAAGGTCATGGCACGAACCGGGCAGAAACTGATCAGCGAGTATGAGGGCGGCGCACCGATGCCCCGTTGGATCGACTGGGATTCGGAACCGACCGGGGACGACGAAGAACGCGTGTCACGACTGGCGCGACGTGTGCTCGACGCCGACGAAGGCGGCTGGGAATACGGCCTGCGAATGCCCGGTGGCCAGGTTGCGCCCGGCGTCGGGCCGGACCATCGACACCGCTGTCTCGAATTGCTGGCGCTGCACGGTCAGCGCGACACCGACGCATGAAACAGAAACCGCTCAGGGAACGCCGCCAGGAGCCACCGCAGGAATCTGCGGGCCAGTTGATCTGGTTGGTGGGCGCTGTGCTGCTCGCGACGCTGCCGCACGCGCCTTTTGTGCATCCGTGGATTCCCCTGATGGTCGTGGCGATTTCGGCTTCGCGACTCTGGCTGGCATTCAACCGCAAGCGCCTGCCCAGCGCGTGGCTCCGGGTGCCGCTGACGCTTCTGGCGTTTACCGGCATCCTGCTGACCTACCGGCAGATCTCCGGCGTCGATGCGGGCTCGTCCCTATTGCTCGTGATGGTCGCAATGAAACTGCTCGAAACCCGCGGCCACCGCGATCGAGCGATCGTCGTTTTCATCTGCTATTTCCTGTTGTTCGCGGCATTCCTGCGTGAGCAGGCGCCGTGGGCACCGTTCTATCTGGCCATTGCGGTTCTGGCCGCGACCACCGCGTTGCTGCAGACGGCCCGCCGCGACCAGCCCATTCGTGCCGGCCGTGCCTTGTGGCTCGCCGGCCGCATCGTGCTGCAGGCCGTGCCGCTCATGATTTTGCTATTCGTGTTGTTCCCGCGAGTGCCGGGGCCATTCTGGTCGCTGCCCCAGCGCGGCGGACAGGCAACGACCGGCCTGAGCGACTCGATGAGTCCGGGAGACATCACCGAACTCGCGCTGTCCGACAAGGTGGCGTTTCGCGTTCGCTTCGACGATGACATTCCCCGCGGTGCGTCGCTGTACTGGCGTGGCCCGGTGCTGGCACAGTTCAACGGCCGCAGCTGGTCGATGCGCGCTCGCAGTTATCTGCCTGGTCTGGTCGACAAGGTCGATCGCAACGGCGACAGCATCACGTACGACATCACGCTGGAGCCCAACAACCAACACTGGTTGCTCGCGCTCGAGACGCCGGTTTACTGGAGTGCCCAACGATCGACGCTCACGTCCACTTTTGCGCTGGCAAGCTTTTCGCCGCTTGATCGGCGGTTGTCTTACACCGCGACTTCGATAGTCAGCGGCACAACCCCGGGCAACATGCCGGATCGCGCCCGGGCCGCCGACACGTATTTACCGGATGGCTCCAATCCGCGCACGCGCGATTGGGCGCGCATGCTGCGTAGTCGTCACGAGACCGACCGCGGTTTTCTCAGCGCAATCCTGGATACTTTTCGGAATCAACCGTACTTCTATACGCTGACGCCGGGGGTGCTCGGCGCCCAGTCGGTGGACGAATTCCTGTTCTCAACCCGGGAGGGTTTTTGCGGCCACTACGCGTCGGCCTTCGCCGTGTTGGCGCGCGCGGTCGGCATTCCGGCACGCGTTGTGACCGGGTACCAGGGCGGCGAATTGAACCCGCTCGGCAATTACTGGATCGTGCGGCAGTCCGATGCACATGCGTGGGTGGAAGTCTGGCTGGATGGTCGCTGGGAGCGCATCGATCCGACCGCAGCGGTAGCCCCCGAGCGTATCGAGTGGGGCATGGACGTTGCCATCGATCGCGGCAGCGTGGGTGGCGCCGCGGCGCTCCGCGGCAGCGCGTTCGCCGAGCAACTGTTGTTGAGCTGGGACGCGGTGAACACCGCATGGAATCGCTGGGTACTCGCGTTCGGCCCCGACAGCCAGACGGACCTGCTCAGCAGAATCGGTATACCCGAACCATCCACCCGGCACCTGATCCTGGCGCTGACGATTGGCATGGCACTGTGCCTGGCGTGGATCTGGTGGCTGCAACAGCAGCGCCAGGCACCCCGCCGCGACGCGCTGGCCGGGTTGTATCGTCTCTTGTGTCAACGCACGGCACGGGCAGCGCGCCCGCGGCGTCCTGACGAGGGCCCGACAGAATACGCGCGAGCCATCGCGGCCCGCCGGCCGGACCTGGCTACCGAGGTGCAGCGCCTGTTTGGCGCCTATGCTCGTTTGCGGTATGACGGTCCGGCCGACAGCCGTCGTGTTGCGCGCTTCCGCGAACAGGTCAGGGCGTTTCGACCGGCTGCGACTCCGCCGGCAGATTCACCCGCGTAAGCAGAAACAGGCCGGCGACGAACAGAATCAGGATCGACAGAATCCCGAGGCGCTGGCTGCCGGTCATCAATGCAACCAGTCCGGTCAACACCGGGCCGATTATCGCGGCGAACTTGCCCAGCATGTTGTAGAAACCGAAATACTCGCCGCTCTTGTCCCGCGGAATCAGAAACGCGAACAGCGAGCGGCTCAGGCTCTGCACACCACCCTGCACGATCCCGATCGCGGCGGCCAGCACGTAGAACTCGGCCTCGGTATCGACGAACACCGCCGCGGTCGTGGTCAGGATGTAGACGCCCAGGGCGACGTAGATGCCGCGCCGTGCGCCGATCCAGTCACCGACATAACCGAACAACAGCGCGGCAGGGAAGCCGATGAAGTTGGTCAGCAGGATCGCACGAATCAGGTCCTCCATGCCCAGTCCCTGCGACAGGCCAAAGTCGACCGCCATTTTGATGATGGTGTAAACGCCGTCGATATAGAGCCAGTAAGCGATCAGGAAAATCCACAGGTCGCGTTGCTGGCGCACCGCACGCAAGGTGCCGAGCAACTCACGAATGCCGGCCGCGATCGCGCCATGCTCCGGCTTGTCCGGCGTGGGCCGCTCGTGGACCCAGAAGATCAGCGGCAGCGTAAAGACAGCCCACCAGATCGCCACCATCAGGAATGCGAGGCGCACGGCCTCGCCCGCCGATGCGAGACCGAACGTGGCAGGCGCGGACACCATCCAGACATTCACCGAAAACAGCAGCGCTCCACCCAGGTAGCCCAGCGCAAAACCGTAAGCGGACACCCGATCGTAGAACTCCGCCGACGTGATATCGACCAGCAAGGAGTCGTACAGGGAATTACCCTGCGCGAAACCAATCGACGCGAGCACATAACAGGCCAGCGCAATCTGCCACTGACCGGCCGTCACGAAGTACATGCTGCCAGTCATCAGCAGTCCCAGCGCTGTAAACAACAGCAAGGATCGCTTGCGACGTCCGGCGCGATCGGCGATGGCCCCGATCACCGGTGCCAACAGGGCCACCGCGAGGCTGGCAATACCATTGGCCATACCGAGGCGAAATGTGGTGACAGCCGACTCTGCGCCATCGTTCCAGTACTCGCCCAGCAGTACCGGCACGAAAGTCGTCATGATGCTTAACGCGAACGCGGAATTGGCCCAGTCGTACAGCGCCCAGCCGAGCACCGGGCGCCGAAACCAGAGGCTGCCTTTCTGCACGCCCGTCAGCTGGGCGCGCGGCCGAGGCGGCGAAGCAAGACTACGGCGTCTTCCTTACCCTGCGCGGCCCGATAGTAGTCCCGCCGCACGCCGATAATTTCAAAGCCGGCCTTGCGATAGACCTTGAGCGCACGCCGGTTCGACGGCCGGACTTCGAGGAACAGTTTCTCCGCGCCGGCGGCGACGGCCTGGTCCAGCATGTAGTCGAGCATGCGGCGCCCGATCCCTTGTCTGCGCAGGGCCGGCGCGATGCAGATGTTCAGCAGGTGCGCTTCACCCGCGGCCACCGACATGATCGAATAACCCAGGATTTCGTCATCGCGCTCCAGGGTAATGCTGGTATAGCCGGCCAGGAGGCAATCGCGAAAAATGCCGGCGGTCCACGGAAAATCATAAGACTGCGCCTCCAGCGCCGCGATGGCGGCCACGTCTTCCTGGCGCATCGGGCGCAGTCGCAGTGGCAGGTCTTTTGCCACGGCGATCATGCGGCGGCGCCCCTCGCCAGGCACAGGTCATCCCAGGACTTCCGCTTTTGCCCAGGACTGCGGAGCAGGTAGGCGGGGTGATACGTCACGACCAGCGGGATACTGCCGGGCTCAAGCCGATGCACGCGACCACGTAATCGGCCGACCGGCGCATCGGAGT
>JAAUXY010009813.1_pt1 | contig 12119 bp, 10 predicted proteins | sample 7278121 | NCBI WGS metagenome assembly JAAUXY01 (sample SAMN14350117, study PRJNA611818) | marine sediment metagenome | isolation source: surface marine sediment (1.8m) | place: French Polynesia: Moorea | collected 2018-08 | reverse complement strand
GGTGTTGATCGGCAACGGCGGCGCCGAGTACGGCGTGCGCGGCTTTATCTCGGCCTACGACGTCGATACCGGCGATGTGATCTGGCGCTTTTATACCGTACCCGGCAATCCGGAGCTGGGCTTCGAGAACGACGCCATGAAAATGGCCGCCGAGACCTGGAACGGCACGTGGTGGGAGCTGGGCGGTGGTGGTGGCACCGTCTGGGATGCCATGGCCTATGACCCGGAGCTGGACCTGATGTATATCGGCGTCGGCAACGGCACGCCATGGAATCGCGAGATCCGTTCTCCCGGTGGCGGTGACAACCTGTTCCTGTCCTCTATCGTCGCCCTGCGCCCGGATACCGGTGAATACGTCTGGCACTACCAGACCACGCCGGGGGAGACCTGGGACTACACGGCCACCCAGCACATCATTCTCGCCGACATGGAGATCGACGGAAAAACCCGCAAGGTGCTCATGCAGGCACCCAAGAACGGCTTTTTCTACGTGGTGGACCGCGCCACCGGTGAACTGATCAGCGCCAACAACTACACCAACGTCACCTGGGCCACCCACATCGACATGGAGACCGGCCGCCCGGTGGAAGCCGAGGGAGCGCGCTACATCGATTCGCCTTTCGTGGTGACCCCGTCCTACCTGGGCGGGCACAACTGGCACCCGATGTCTTTCAGTCCCGACACTGGTCTGGTCTATATTCCGGTGCTGGATTTCCCGGCGGCCTACGGCCAGCCAGAGGACTTCCTTTATCGCCCCGGTACCGCCAACACCGGCGTCAGCGGCGTGGTGGGCAGCCTGCCCGACTCCCAGGCCGAGCGTGACGCCATGCGCCCGCTGATGAAGGGCCGACTGCTGGCCTGGGACCCGCGTACCCAGTCCGAGGCCTGGCGGGTCGAACACAACGGGCCCTGGAACGGAGGCACCCTGGCCACCGCCGGCAACCTGGTGTTCCAGGGTACTGCGGACGGCAAGTTTGCCGCCTTCACGGCGGATACCGGAGAGCGGCTGTGGGACTTCGCGACCCAGACCGGCGTGGTCGCTGCGCCCATGACCTACGAGATCGACGGCGAGCAGTATGTGTCAGTTGCCGCGGGCTGGGGTGGCGCCTATGCGCTGGTGTTCGGGGAGTACGTGCAGGCGGAGAGCATGCCCAATGTCAGCCGTGTGCTGACTTTCAAGCTGGGTGCCGATGGCCAGCTACCGGATGTGGACTGGCAGCCCAATGTGGTCTTCAGCCCGCCGCCCCGCACTGCGACTGCCGAAGCTGAGGAGGCCGGCTTTGCCCTCTACCAGGACACCTGCATGGGCTGCCACGGCCTCAACGCCGTATCGGGCCTGTTGATCCCCGACCTGCGCGGCTCCGGCCTGATTCACGACGCCGACAGCTGGGATAAGGTGGTGCGCGAAGGCATTCTCGCCAGTCGCGGTATGGCCAGCTTTGCCGACCATCTGGACCGCGAGCAGAGCGAGTCGATTCGCGCCTACATCATCCGAGAGGCGCATCGCGGCAAAGAGGTGCAGGAGGCACGCGCTTCAGCCAGCGCAGCACGCTAGGAGAAAACAACGGCGGTTACGACCTGTCATCCCCGCGAAGGCGGGGATCCAGTTACTTGTTACATCGCTGGATTCCCGCCTTCGCGGGAATGACGGAAAAGCCGCTTCTCAGCCCGGCAGCGCGCCCATGTGCTGCCCGCCCGACAGGTCGATGACCGAGCCGTTCACGAAACCGGAGTGCTCGCCATCGGCCAGCCAGAGCACCGCTTCCGCCAGGTCTTCCACCGTGCCCATGCGGCCGGCGGGTATCTGGGCGGTGAAGGCATCGACGATACCTGGCATCTGCAGCAGGTCGCTGGTCATATCGGTTTCGATCAGGCCGGCGGCGATGGAATTGAAACGCACCTTCTGCTCGGCGTATTCGCATGCCGCTACCTTGATGGCGTAGTCGATGCCCGCCCGGGTGCCGGAGTACACCGAGTACCCTTTGCCCGGCAGGCGGGCGGTCAGCGATGACACGGTGATCACTGACCCACCATCGGGCATGGCGGCCGCGGCGTGTTTGAAGAACATCAGCGCGCCAATGAAGCTGATCTCCAGGGTCGGCATGATGTCATCGCGAGTCATCTCGGCGATCGCCGTATGGGCATGGGTGCCGCAGGAGTTCAGCGCCACGTCCACCCGGCCATAGCTGTCCAGCGCCTGCTTGAAGATGTTCTCCACCTGGGCCTCGTCGGTGATGTCACAGGCCACGGCCAGGCCGCCGATGTCGTCCGCCAGCGCCTGCAGCGGTTCCAGGCGCCGTGCGCCCACCACTACCTTGTATCCGGCCTGCGCCAAGCGGCGCGCACTCGCCGAGCCAAAGTTCTTGTCACCGGAAGCACCCAGGATGACTGCTACCTTTTCTTCTGGACCTGCCATAAGCCATACTCCGTTTTCTTATTGGGTTGTTGAAATTCGGCCCACAATAATCGCAAAACCCGGAGCCTTAGAACAGGATGACGCGCCTGGAATTCTTCTACGATCTGACCTCTCCCTGGACCTACCTGGCCTTTACCGGCATCCAGCCCATGGCGGAACAGTACGGCGTGGACATCGAATGGCGACCGCACCTGGTGGGCGGTGTGTTCAACGCGGTAAACCAGGAACTGTACGCCAAGCGCGAGGCGGCGTTCAGCAATAAGCGCATCACCGGTTACACCCTGAAAGACCTGGCCGACTGGGCACGCCTGCGCGGCATCGAGATTACCTGGCCCAGCTTTCACCCGGTGAACGCGGTGAAGTGCATGCGCGGTTGCTTTGTCGCCGAGGAGGCCGGGGTATTGCTGCCCTACAGTAGGGCGGTGTTCGAAGCCTACTGGGGTCGCGCCGAGGATGTCAGCGATGAGGGTGTGCTGGCGGCGATTGCGCAGCACGTGGGACTGGACCGCGATGCCTTCCTGGCCGGGATTACCCGCCAGGAGGTAAAGGACCGGCTGCGCGCCAACACCGATGAACTGATCGAGCGCGGCGGATTCGGCTCGCCGACCATCTTTATCGATGGCGAAGATATGTATTTCGGCAATGACCGGCTACCACTGGTGGAAGCGGCATTGCGGGCAAAGAGGGCATAGCAATGGCAAAACGACGTGTAGGTGCGGTGATTTACCCGGGCTGGGAGATGCTGGACACTTTCGGCCCGTTGGAAATGTACAGCGTGCTGGGGGCCGAAGAGGTGGAGATCTGCATGGTCGCCGAGGAAGCCGGGCCGGTGGCCGCGGCGCTGGGTTCCGATGGGCCGCTGGCACCGCGCGTATATGCAGACTATGGCTTCGACGATGCGCCAGCCCTGGATATCGTGGTATTGCCGGGCGGCTCCGGTACCTTTCCCGCCCTGGAGAGCGCCGCGATGCTTGATTACCTGAGAAAAGCGTCGGAGACAGCGGAGGTGGTTACCTCGGTCTGTACCGGGTCAGCGCTGCTGGCGAAGGCCGGGTTGCTCGATGGCCTGCGCGCCACCACCAACAAGCAGTTTTTTGCCCTGGCGCGCATGCAGAGCGACCAGGTCGAGTGGGTGGAAGAGGCTCGCTGGGTGGACGCCGGCAAGTTCGTGACCTCCAGCGGCGTCAGTGCCGGCATGGATATGACCCTGGCGGTGATTGCCAGGCTCTGGAGCCCGGAACTGGCCGAGACGGCTGCCGACTACGCCGAGTACACCTGGCATCGCGATGCCGACACCGATCCCTTCTACAAGGACCTCGACAAGGGCTCGCGCCAGCTGGGCCTGGTCTGAGAAATTTCGCAGCACCACTTTCGGGTTGCCCGCGTACAAAAGCTGAACAACAAGGACCCGAAGCTCATGAAGAATAAGAAAGTTGTCCTGGATCGCTATCCGGAAGCCCTGCCCGTCGCCGAAGTCATGTCTGTGCAGGAAGAGGACGCCCGCGCCCCCGGTGATGGCGAAATCCAGGTCGCCGTTGAATACCTGTCCATCGATGCCTGGATCGGCACCACCCTCAGCCCCGGTTGGCTGCATACCCTGATCCCCGAGGGCGCAATGGTTCCCGCACTGGGCGTTGGCACCGTTACTGCCAGCGGCAGCCCCGACTTTGCCGAAGGCGACGCAGTATTCGGCCAGTTTTCCGCCCAGACGGTTGCCACCGTGGACGCCAGCGAGTGCAGTGCAATCGATATCTCCCGTGCCGGCCTGTCCGACTACCTGGGCCTGCTGTCGGTAACCACCGGCCTGACCGCGCTGTTCGGCATTCGCGATGTGGGTCAGGTCAAGGAGGGCGATACGGTGGTGGTGTCAGCCGCCGCCGGCGCAGTGGGCTCGGTTGCCGGTCAGATGGCAAAGGCCCTGGGCGCAGCCAAGGTGATCGGCATAGCCGGCGGCCCTGAAAAATGTGCCTTTCTCACCGACGAGCTGGGCTTTGATGCCGCCATCGACTACAAGTCGGAGGACGTGGAAAAGCGCATTGGCGAACTGGCGCCGGAGGGCGTGTCCGTATTCTTCGACAATGTCGGCGGTGAGATGCTGGATGCCGTACTCGAACACATACAGGATCGCGCCCGGGTAGTGATCTGTGGCGCGATTTCCCAGTACGCCGACAACAACGACGTCTATGGTCCCAAGCGCTACCTGCGCCTGGCCGAGCGCTACGCCCGCATGGAAGGCTATACCGCCTTCCATTTTGCCGACCGCTACCCGGAAGGCATGAAGGATATTGCGGTGTGGATGGGCGAAGGCAAGCTGAAGATGCGCGAGCAGGTGGAGGAGGGCATCGAGTCCTTCCCCCGCGCCCTGGAGATGCTGTTCACCGGCGGCAACACCGGCAAGCTACTGGTTCACGTGGGCGCCTAGCGCCACTCAGCCTGCGCTATGAATCGGGCCGACCTTTAGCGGTTGGCGCGGTTCTCAACCAGGTCGTCGACCACGGCGGGGTCTGCCAGGGTTGAGGTATCTCCGAGGCTGTCCAGTTCGTTTTCGGCGACCTTGCGCAGGATGCGGCGCATGATCTTGCCGGAGCGGGTCTTGGGCAATGCCGGGGCCCACTGGATCACGTCGGGCTTGGCGATGGGGCCGATTTCCTGCACGCAGAGGTCCACCAGTTGCTTCTGTAACTCATCGCTGGGTTCCACGCCCACCATGGGCGTGACATAGCAGTAGATGCCCTGGCCCTTGATTTCATGGGGGTAGCCAACCACCGCCGCCTCGGCAATCTCGTCGTGCAGCACCAGCGCGCTTTCCACCTCGGCGGTGCCCATGCGGTGGCCCGAGACATTGAGCACGTCGTCCACCCGGCCGGTAATCCAGTAGTAGCCATCGGCATCGCGGCTGGCGCCGTCGCCGGTGAAGTAGTAGCCCGGGTAATTGCTGAAGTAGGTATCCACCATGCGCTGGTGGTCGCCATATACGGTGCGAATCTGGCCGGGCCAGCTGGCCTTGATCACCAGGTATCCCGCTGCCTCACCCTCGAGTTCGTTCCCCTGCTCATCCAGCAGGGCCAATTGTACGCCGAAGAAGGGGAAGGTCGCCGAGCCGGGTTTCAGGTCGGTCGCACCGGGCAGCGGGGTGATCATGTGGGCGCCGGTCTCGGTCTGCCACCAGGTGTCGACGATGGGGCAGCGCGATTCGCCCACTACGCCGTAGTACCACTCCCAGGCTTCCGGGTTGATGGGTTCACCGACAGTGCCCAGTAGCCTCAGGCTGGCCCTGGAAGTCCGCGTTACCGGGGCATCGCCCATGGAATGCAGGGCGCGGATAGCGGTGGGCGCGGTGTAGAAAATATTCACCTGGTGCTTGTCACACACTTCCCAGCAGCGCGAGGCGTCGGGGTAGGTAGGTACCCCCTCGAACATCAGGCTGATGGCGCCATTGGCCAGCGGCCCGTAGACAATATAACTGTGCCCGGTAACCCAGCCCACGTCGGCGGTGCACCAGTAGACCTCGCCCTCCTGGTAGTCGAATGTGTATTTGAAGCTCATCGCTGTTTGCAACAGGTAGCCACCGGTGGTGTGCAGCACGCCCTTGGGCTTGCCGGTGGAACCCGAGGTGTAGAGGATGAACAGCGGATCTTCGGCGTCCATGGACTCCGGTTCACAATCCGTGGCCTGGCTGCCAACCAGCTCGTCGTACCACACGTCGCGGGAATCGTCCCAGCCCACCTCGCTGCCGGTGCGCTTGACCACAATGCAGCTGTGCACGTTGGGGCAGTCGGCCAGCGCCTTGTCGGTATTGGCCTTCAGTGGGATGCGCTTGCCGCCGCGCACCCCTTCGTCGGCAGTGATCACTGTCTGGCAATCGGAGTCGAGGATGCGATTGTTGAGTGCCTCCGGAGAGAAGCCGCCAAATACCACCGAGTGGATAGCGCCGATCCGGGCGCAGGCCAGCATGGCGTAGGCCGCCTCGGGAATCATCGGCATGTAAATGCACACCCGGTCGCCTTTGCCGACTCCGCGAGCGCGCAGGCCGTTGGCAAGCTGGCAGACAGCGGCGTGCAGCTCGGCGTAGGTGACTGTCTTGTCCTCGGCGGGGTCATCGCCCTCCCAGATCAGCGCGACCTGGTCGGCCCGTGCGGGCAGGTGGCGATCAATGCAGTTGACGCTGACATTGAGCTTGCCGCCGGCGAACCAGTTGGCCTCGCCCTTGTGGAAATCGTAGCTGCAGACGCTGTCCCAGGGCGCATCCCATTGGAGGAACTCTTCGGCCATGTCAGACCAGAAGCCCTCGGGGTCGTCCACCGAGCGCTGATACATGGAGCGATACTGCTCAGCGTTGACGTGAGTGCTCTGCTTGAAGGACTCCGGGACCGGGTGAACGGGAAATTCGGACATGGTTGTCTCCCTGCTACGGTTTTTCTTGTTGGTAGGCAAATGCTTGTTTCATGCAGGTACAAGCATAGACGCCGCCACAAGGGGGCACCAGATTAAGGAGTGATGTGGGTCAAGCCACCCCACATACGAGAGGAGGAGGGCTCAGGGATTGGAGCGAGCGCCTGCGGCGGGTTTGTAGAGCGCCTGCGGCGGTTCTATAAAAAGCCTAGCGAGTAGCGAGCATGCCCCAGTCTTCCACCGGGTTCAGCGCCAACCGCACGTTATCAATCAGTCGCGGCTTGCCGAGTTTGGCGGCTGCCAGGATAGCGACTTCCTCGGTGTCGGTGGTCACCTCGCCCAGGGTGCGGGCGTCGCGAATCTCGAAGTAGTCAGGCTCGAAGCCGGCCTGGATCAGCTTGAGGCGGGCGTGGGCTTCCAGTTCGGCATAGTTGTCGAAACCACAGGCAATGGCGTCACGCACCTCCATGAGGATACGGTTCAGCTCGGGCGCCCGCTTGCGCTGTTCTTCCGTCAGGTAGCCATTGCGCGAGCTCAGGGCCAGGCCGTCCTCGGCGCGAGCGGTTGGCACACCGACGATCTTGATCGGCAGGCACAGGTCGCGGACCATCTTGCGGATGATGGAGAGTTGCTGGAAGTCCTTCTCACCGAACACGGCCACGTCAGGCTGCACGATGTTGAAGAGCTTGGTTACCACCGTGGCCACGCCGGTGAAGTGACCGGGGCGGCTGGCGCCACACAGCGTGTCCGACAGGACCGGAACGCTGACGGCGGTTTGCACGCCCAGGCCTTCGGGATAGATTTCCTCGGCGGTCGGGGCGAAGAGAACCTGCACGCCCTCGGCAAACAGCTTTTCCTTGTCGGCCATGAGGGTACGTGGATAGGCATCCAGGTCCTCGTTCTGGCCAAACTGCATGGGATTCACAAAGATGCTGACAACGACGACGTCACAGAGCTCACGAGCTTTGCGCACCAGGTCAAGGTGACCTTCATGCAGGTTGCCCATGGTCGGTACGAAGGCGATGGACTGACCCTGAACCCGCTTGTCGCGGAGCGCACGTTGCAGTTGCGCATTGGTGGTGTATGTCCGCATCTTTTCCTCGTTGGCTCCTTGTTCCTGCCTGCTTGCCCGGTGGCGGTGCAGGCAACGCATCAATGCACTGTTAACGTGTCGTGCAACGTGTCGAGAATGCTCTGTATTGATGCAAAGTGGTAAAAGTACCAAATTGGGATGGCGAGTATGCCCCATGGTGGGGAGGCGGGCAACGCATTTTCACAAAAAATTCATGCCTTTTTGTTACCAAAAGAAGCAGTCTTATGCGTTTCCGGAAGTAGTGTTACCAGCGATGTGTAAGTTAGCGCAAACTAACCCCAGAGATGCTGATAAATATGGCGATAGCGGTAGGTCTCAGAATGAACCATGTTGGGGCATGGGGTTGGGCCAGGCGGCTCCAGGGTTGCCCGGGCGCTGAAGTGTTACGTTATGCGTAGCCGTGCTCGGGGCGTGGATAGGCGCCAGTCTTGACCGCATCCACGAAAGCTCTCAGCGCGTCCTGCACGCTGGCCTGGCCGGTCATGAAATTCTCCACGAAGCGCGGCTGGTGGTCGCCCAGGCCCAGCAGGTCATGCATTACCAGCACCTGTGCATCGGTGCCCGGGCCGGCGCCAATGCCGATCACCGGGATCTCCAGCTTGCTGCTGATATCGGTGGCGAGTTCGGAAGGCACGCATTCCAGCACCAGGATAGAGGCGCCAGCGTCCTGTATTTCCACCGCGTCCGCCAGAATGCTCTTGGCGCCCTTGGGGGTTCGGCCCTGCACCCGGTAGCCGCCGAATACGTTAACCGACTGTGGCGTCAGGCCGAGATGCGCGCAGACGGGGATGCCGCGCTCAACCAGGGCGTGGATGCTCTCGCTCAGCCAGGTACCGCCTTCCATCTTCACCATGTGCCCGCCGGCCTGCATGAGCTGTGTGGCATTGGCCAGGGCCTGGTCGGTGTTGGCATAGGCCATAAAGGGCATGTCGGCCATGATCAGGGCATCGGTACCGGCACGCGCGACGCAGGCGGTGTGGTAGGCCATGTCATCGATGGACACCGGGATCGTGCTGTCGTGGCCCTGCAGGACCATGCCCAGGGAGTCGCCGACCAGCATGGTTTCGGCGCCGGCGGCGGCAATCAGGCGTGCGAAGGTGGCATCGTAGGCAGTGATGCAACAGAATTTCTCGCCGGCCTCTTTCATGGCCTTGAGAGTGTGTACCGTAATTTTGGCCATGCCGCCTTTTCCGCTAGATAGCCCGGTAGAAAACCCGGTAGCCAGTCCGCTAGATAAACGTCGGGTTGAAGTAGTGCCGCCCGCTACGAATATCCAGCATGTAGTCCACGAGGTGTTCGTAGTCGCGATCGCTGTTGGCCAGGTCAATCTCGCTGGCATTGACGATCAGCAACGGGGCGCCATCGTAATATAGAAAAAATTCACTGTACACTTCGTTCAGTGACTCAAGATAGTCGCGGTTGATCGAGCGCTCGTAGCCGATGCCGCGGCTTTCAATGCGCGATAGCAGCACGTCGGTGGAGGCCTGCAGGTAGATCACCAGGTCCGGCCGCGGCGCATCGATGGTCAACTGCCTGAACACTTTCTCGTAGAGCTGGTATTCGTCGCTGTCGAGGTTGATGCGCGCGAACAGCGGGTCTTTCTCGATCAGGAAATCCGATACCCGCACCGGCTCGAAGATATCTGACTGGCGCAGGTCCTGGATCTGCTGGGCGCGCTGGAACAGGAAGAACAGCTGGGTTGCCAGCGCCGCCTGTTTGCGGTTCTGGTAGAAGCGCTCGAGAAACGGGTTGTCCTCGGCCTGCTCCAGCAAGGCCTGGTAGTTGAAGGTATTGGCCAGTCGCTTGGCGAGGGTGGTCTTGCCGACCCCGATGGGGCCTTCTACAGCGATAAAGGCGGGCGGCCTGCGGCCCTTGAGGTCGATACCGGTTTCCGTTCCCGGTGGCGTCGCGCTACCGTCCTGGCTCAATGATGTCTCCTAGGGCTTCCAGTCCTGCATCGGAACAGGCTTCCCGCCAGCTCCCCAGGGGGGTGCCACAGGGCAGCAGCAGGTCCGGTGCGAGGTCAGTGAGAGGGTACAGTACGAAATTGCGTTCCGCCATGTGCGGGTGCGGCACGGTCAGTTCAGCGCTCTCGATCTGCTGGTTACCGTACAACAGGATGTCCAGGTCGAGGGTGCGCGCCCCCCAGTGTTCGCGCCGCTCTCGACCGTGGTCGGTCTCGATCTGCTGTAGCGCTGCCAGCAGCGCGCCGGCGCTGAGCCCGGTCTCCAGCTGTGCCACCAGGTTGAGGTAGTCGGGCTGGCCGCCAGGTCCGACCGGGGCGCTGCGATAGGTGGGGGAGATCTTCTCCAGCCGTGTGTCGTCAAGCTGTTTTATAGACTCCAGGGCCGAGGCCAGCAGGGCTCGGGAGTCGCCCAGGTTGCTGCCGAGGGCGATGAAGGCGGTGGTCATTGCGGGCGTTTACGACGCCGGCGCCGGCGCCTGGGCCGCGGCGCTGCTTCCTCAGCAGTGCTGGTATCTACTTCAATGTGAGGGTGCTTTTCCTGCATTTCAGTCCAGAACTTGCCCAGGCCTTCCAGGTCTTCACCGGACTCCTCGCGCAGCAGCAGGAAGTCGTAGGCCGCGCGGAAGCGACGGTGGGCGAGGTGCTTGACCAGGCCGCGCCCCTTGCGCTTCTGCAGGCGCAGCTGGAATTCCCAGATCTCGCGCATGGGTGCTGTGAAGCGCCGCGGAATGGCGATGTGATGCAGCTGCTCCTGGGTCAGTGAATTGGCCGCTTCCGCCAGCGCTTCCATGGGGGCGAGGCCGTTGTCTTCCAGGGACTTTTTGAGTTCCACCACCGGCGGCCACAGCAGGGCCGCGAGTATGAACGCCGGGGTAACCGGCTTGTCCTCTGCGACCCGGGCGTCTGTGGAGGCCATGGCGGCCTCTACCAGCTTGACCGCGCGCGGGTTCATTTCCAGCTCGCTGGCGGTGGCGGGGAACAGGTGTTCCAGCAGGTGGTACTGTCGCAGCAGTTGGAAGGTCGGCAGGGCGTAGCCGGCCATGAACAGCTTGAGCATTTCGTCGAACAGGCGGGCGGCAGGCACTGCCTCGAGCATGTGTGACAGGCCGGGGATGGGCTCCGCGGTGGGCTCTGCGATATCGAAATCCAGCTTCGCGGCAAAGCGTACCGCGCGCAGCATTCTCACCGGGTCTTCCCGGTAGCGCTTCTCGGCATCGCCGATAATGCGGATCTGGCGCTGCTCCAGGTCGAGCAGCCCGTCGACGTAGTCGTAGACGCAGAAGTCCTTGCTGGAGTAGTACAGCGCGTTCACGGTGAAGTCACGGCGTACCGCGTCTTCCTCCAGGCTGCCGAACACGTTGTCGCGCAGCAGCATGCCCGAATCGTTCTGCTTGGCCGCCGGCTTGCGCTTGCTGCCGTCTTCCTCGCTGTCGTGATGGCCGCGGAAGGTGGTGACCTCGATAATCTCGCGGCCGAAGCGCACATGAACGATGCGGAAGCGCCGGCCGATGATGCGGGAGTTGCGGAACAGTTCGTGCACCTGTTCCGGTGTAGCGTCGGTGGCGACGTCAAAATCCTTGGGGTGTCCGCCCAGCAGCAGGTCGCGCACAGCGCCACCCACGAGATAGGCCTCGAAGCCCTGGCTGGACAGCCGGGACATGACTTTCAGGGCGTTCTCGCTGATGTGCTTCCGGGATACCGGGTGGCCATCCCGCGGAATACGGGTGGCGGCCTGGGTGGCGGATGTCATCGGTGTGTTAATGCTCCAGTAGAAGGCGCGAAGTCTACCATACGGCTAACATACGGCTAAGCGGGCAAGAACGATGACGGGGAAAACCAGGTTTTCCCCATCCAGGTCTCACTAGGAGTCTTATTGTTATTTATCGGTCGTTTTTTGTTGTTTGAATCTGTTGTTATCGTCGGGTCCCCAGCGGTTCTACAGATACAACTTGTAACCCAGACTCTGTACAGCGCACTTTGCTTTCTTAGTGTTGAATTTTTGTCTGTTATCGTTCGTTTTGCGCCGTCTTCACTCACTGATGCCAACTCGGCATCAAAAAACCTTAACAAGCAGTAGCTTACCTATCTCCGTATCGCGCAATCTGGCGGACTGTCACGAACCTGTAACAATAATTGTTACTTCTGGCAGGGTCAGTAGCCCCCGACTGTGACGAGAGGTAACGCACCGGTCGATCGTCAGCGATGTCCTCATCGCCGGTTGCCTGAGCCCCGCCGCGGCTGCCCCAAAACGG
>JAAUXY010149392.1_pt1 | contig 12123 bp, 11 predicted proteins | sample 7278121 | NCBI WGS metagenome assembly JAAUXY01 (sample SAMN14350117, study PRJNA611818) | marine sediment metagenome | isolation source: surface marine sediment (1.8m) | place: French Polynesia: Moorea | collected 2018-08 | reverse complement strand
CTTTGGCCGTCCCCCACAGGACACGGTTGCGCTCCGTGGGTTCCAAGGGTGGACGCCGAATTCTGCCTTCCACTTCCAGAGTCACTCCCGGCGTGATCGGTTGCAAGCTGAGAATTGCGCTTTCAATGCGTTGTGCATCGGCGTGAGTAGGCACACGAACATCGATATGGGCCTCGCTGAGAGGTGCTATGACATTGGCTTGCAGCCCTCCATCGATACGTCCAACGTTTACCGTGATCCCTCGTTGTGGGTCATTGAGGGCAAACAATTGCTGAATCTGCAGTGAAAGCTCGAGTATGGCACTGGCGCCTGCCTCTGGATTCAGACCTGCATGGGCCGCCTTACCCATCGCGGTCAACTTAAATCCTCCGACGCCTTTGCGTGTCGTCTTAAGTCTGCCAGCATGTCCTAGCGAAGGCTCCATCACAAAGGCCCGTGCCGCCACCCTGGCCAAGCGTTTGATATAGCGAGTGGATTCGAAACTACCGATCTCCTCGTCTGAGTTAATAAACATTACCGGATTGGCATCGGGCTTCAGGGACAATTCCTTGAGTGTGCGCAAGGCGAAGATCGCCTGGGTGAGCCCTGCCTTCATATCGTATACGCCAGGGCCCTTGAGACGGCTATCCCTCATTACCAAAGGCATGCTCTTGAGGGTGCCAAGTGGCCAAACAGTATCACAATGCCCGAGAAGCAGCTGCACAGGCCGCCTGCGCTCCCGGCGACAGGGACGTGCATAAAGATGTCCGCAGCTTCTGCGACCGCGAACAATCGTGACGTTGTAATCAATCTCCGAAAGAGCCTCCTTTAACATGTGTAAAATGGGTTCCTGGGAATCAGGCTCCAGTGAAGGCGATTCAATCAGGGCCAGGCGCCGCACGAAATCCAGCATTTCCGATTGGCAGCCATTCAGATAGGCCTTTATATCTGAGGAGGGCAAGGCGGATATATCTCGATACATCACTTTATTCAATCAACGTTTAAAGCCGGTGTGAAAGGGAAATGAAAAGGTCTGCTCAATCGTTGCAAAACGACCCGGGTAGAGATAGGCCAATAATGGCGCTTGTTGAAATATCTCACTGTCATCACGGTCTTCTTGTGCCTTTTCGCGCAACGAATTTTCATGCACCTGAGCGGCGACGACTCGACCGGTAATCAGACTATTGTCACCGAATCCATCGATAATCTTTTCCAACTCACATTCGAGATAGAGATAACCATCGGAGACAAACACTCCATCCACCTTGGAGGCGGCAAATGTAGATAATGCAGCGAGACTCGGTTTAGATTGATCATCTCCACACCGAGGAGCGGCGGCCAAGCTGGCCAATACCACTTGGTTGGGACGCAGGTAACTTACCGTGAAAACGCCCTCTCGCTTTACGTTTCGATAGGTCGCATGTCGGGGTGTACAGACAAAACCGTAATAATTGGACCAGCTCATGGGTATGGCCATATGCTTTGGAGCAAGGTCTATGCTTCCGTCTTCTTCCCTGGTACCGACAAGAACGAGTGGATTGACGGTGAAGAATCGATCCCAGATTGGCTGATCCATGTCTAGATTCACCAAGCCATCGGGATGTTGAGCGGTTGCCATATCGGAACTCCTCCATTCGGGGATATGCTGACCAAAGTACGGGATCAACGTAAACCGTCTCGTGGAACCTGGCGCAAAAAGGTGACTTTTTTTTACCCTACGCCAACACGAAGCTGGCTTACTTAGTTCAGTATTATACTCTTGACGGATGGGTTTTCGGGCATAATAGAAAGCGTTGGAATTGTCGCAGAGCAAGGCAGATCGCGTAACGCCAGTTCAATTCTTTTGTTGTTTGTGTCCGTAAAGATGCTGGGCGACAATAGCGACGAGCCATGCCGTTTGAAAACTCATATGCCATGTGTATGTACCCAGGACCGATAAATTTCCAGAACAGCAGAATATGTCGAGTTTGTCGAAGAGCAAGAATTATCTTCAAGCCACAGAAGAGACCGTGACTTGCATGTTCCAATGTTGCTTTAGGGCGTAGGCCACGTGCAATATGCCCGAAAAGTTGATTCGTCATCGGCATTACTCACCGTTGCACTCAAGTAAGATGCATAGCGCGGATTTATGTGCAACGGGTTAATGAAATGATACCACAATAGCGCTACGGATATCTTACAAACCCCAGCCCTATTGGCCTGCCTGCTCACTGGGATTGAAATTGTCAGCGCCTCAGCGCTTGTGAATAAGTCCCTGCGCGAAATGAAGGCGCTATTGGGCGTATCTGGCTCAGCTCAAGAAGCGGCTTCAAGCGCCTTTCGAACCTTGCTCTCATCAACCTCATTCCCCTCTCTTACAATCACGAGCAACGCCACTGCATCGATCTGAGTATCAGGATGCGGATTACTGATCACTTGGTAGTTATCGGCGGCCACGAAAGCAACGGGAATTCCGATATCAGCATCGACCAGTCTTGTCACAACTTGACTCCAGCGCTGACGCACCTCTAACTCGACACGTTGATACTCATCCCCTTCATGATTGAATAAGTTTTCTATAATCTGTTCTGCACCGGGCGCGGTAAAGGCCCTTATTATCATCGCGGGATAGGCGCGAATAGGCCTAATAACCACATCAGCGCCTGCCTTTAGCAAACGGTCTCGGTTGCGATCATCAGCACACTCGGCAAGTATTTTACCCTTGCACCCCACCTCCTTTAGACGATGTAGAATATCGAAGCTGATTCCATCCGAGGCGCTATCACTCACCTGATCAACAAGCATGACGATGATCTCGGCTTCGCATGCGTTGACCGCCTGCAAAGAGTCAGGATCCGTAGCTCGTCCGTGATAGTGTACGACCCCAAGATCATGCAAAGATCGAGGTAACCCCGAGGCAAACCTCGTGGTGAGTATTTGGATGGGGTGTTCACGATATCGCTTACAAATCCTAAACTGTCGTATCAGACGTTCAAAGTATTCCTTGCTGTGATTTAAAGGTGCATTGAGTATCAAGATGTGACCTTGCATTTTCCAACTCCATTCGCCTTTGAGCTTCAGATCGTGCTGGTAGCTTCTATACTCGAAATAATCACCGGCGAATTTTGCCAGGATGAATATGCCGCCGCCGTAGATGAGAATCACTGTCGCCATGCGACCTAAGGGGTTCACAGGGGAAAGATCGCCGTAACCTACCGTAGTAGCTGTAGTCAGTGTCAACCACAGCGCATCGTCCAAGGATAGACCTTCGAGCTGGTTCATCGCGACAACATGCAGACAAACAATTGCCGTGAGCCATGTTAGTGCATGGGCAAGATTTCGCTGCATCTCACCCCGAGCTCGTAATCGATGAGGCCACCACCGATACGCAAACCGTTTTAAGAAAAAAAACACAGGTCTCTCCCTATCAACCCATTAAGTGCTGTTAGTGAGCAAATTGTGAATCGCAGCGAGTATTCAACAACGCTTTCTAGCATGTTCTAAGGGACTTGGTTAGACTGGAATCGACGAAAGTAGGTGGTGCGGAAGACAAAGCACAGCCGTTCTTGCGTTCTACGACGAATGTTCTGAGCTACAAATTTACAATTACCGCAGGAGGTTGATGCAGAAATTGAGATTTTCGAGAATGTGAGTATTACAAAAAATGGCTTATTAAAGCCCAAATAACGCACAATCAATTAAGAGCATAGGGGTGGGATTCGCAGTGCGTTACCCACCCTGCTCTACACAATGATTAAACTAGGGTATGGATAATCCTGCTTCGACGTGTCTTTACATTACGGGGTGTAGGATGGCGCCGAAGGTGGGTAACCCGGATCGGAATAACCGGAAGAAGGCGCCGAACCACCGCCATACGATGGAGCCGCTGGAGCCGCTGGAGCGCCACCGTAGCCATAGCCGGGTCCACCGTAACCATAGCCAGGAGCACCGTAACCGTAACCCCCGTAACCGTAGCCGGGACCACCATAACCGTAGCCGGGTCCCCCGTAACCGTAGCCAGGACCGCCGTAACCGTAGCCGTAGCCAGGACCACCGTAACCGTAGCCGTAGCCAGGACCACCGTAACCATAGCCGGGACCGCCCCAACCATCGCCGGGACCGCCATAACCGTAGCCAGGACCACCCCAACCGTAGCCAGGACCGCCTCCATAGTAGTCGTCATAACCCCGACTGCCGCCACCAAACCATTTTGAAGGGTTCATCCATTTCATGGGACTCATGTCTATGGCTTGAGCAATAGGGGTAGTCAATAGACCGCCAAAGCCGATTGCCAGCATGGCTGTAACACCTAAGACCTTGTTTCTAATCATTAATTCAATCTCCTATCCGCAACTAGCGGTTACCAAAAAAAAACACCGATTACAAAAAACTATTGAACAAAGTTGAGAGATCAGTCGGTTTCTCTGTACAAGCCAATCCCTCAAATAATATAGTAACCGATTAACTGTAGCATAACGAACAACAAATTCACCCCCTGCCGCAGCATGGTATACAACATTCGGATAAAATATCACCCTAGCAGCAATGAAAAACAACCCGACTATGCCCAAAATAAAATCACAGGAGGGAGTTGATGAGGTCGCCAATGATATTATTCAATTGGTGGGTGCCCTCTCGCGCGAGATTCATCCAGATCGTAAACACCTGCAACCGGTCACGCTAGACAGTCGCCTTGACAGGGATTTGGGTATCGACAGCCTTGGCAGAGTGGAGCTGCTATCACGTATTGAACACGATTTCGGAATCAGTCTCCCAGAAACTGTGTTTGCCTCCACCGAGACACCTCGCGACCTGTTGCGGGCGATAAAAGGCGCCTCGGCGATTACTGTATCCAAGAAGGCATATCCCATTCCTGATGTGACACTTAGTGAGGTTGAAGAAACACCTGCAAGCACAAACACACTCATCGATGTCCTTGATTGGCATGCCGAGAAGCACCCCGAGCGCAATCATATCCATATATACAGCGACACAGACGAGGGTCCACAGATCAGCTATGGGCAGCTCAAGTCGGGGGCGCTCAAGATCGCCGCGGGTTTGCAGGCAAGGGGGTTACTGCGGGGCGATACCGTAAGTCTGATGCTACCGACCAGTGAAGACTACTTTTTTTGCTTTTTCGGTATTCTTTACGCCGGTGGTATCCCGGTACCCATCTATCCACCCACCCGGCCATCTCAGCTCGAAGATCACCTGCGTCGTCAAAGTACAATACTCTCCAACTGCCGTACCGTAATGCTCATTACGGTGCCCGAAGCTCGACCCCTGGCTCGCTTGCTGCGCGCTAATATCGAAACACTGCATACTGTCATCACTCCTGAGGAACTTGCTCTGGAAGTAAACGACTACCACGTCTGTGATGTCGCAGCCCAGGACATTGCCTTTTTGCAATACACTTCGGGAAGCACGGGAAATCCCAAGGGCGTGATCCTCTCGCATGCTAATCTTCTCGCCAATATTCGCGCCGATGGTGAGGCCATACAGGCAAACAGTCAAGATGTGTTCGTAAGCTGGCTGCCCCTTTATCACGATATGGGTCTTATCGGAGCGTGGCTGGGTAGCTTGTACTTTGCTGTACATTTAGTGATCATGTCACCATTGAGCTTCCTGACACGCCCACAGCGATGGTTATGGGCCATGCATCGTTATCGGGGCACTATCTCTGCGGCTCCGAACTTCGCCTACCAGCTGTGCGTTACTCGCATCGATGAACAATCGCTTGAAGGTCTTGATCTCAGTCATTGGCGCGTTGCTTTCAATGGTGCCGAGGCAGTCAGCCCAGATACCGTGGAACGTTTCTGCCGGCGTTTTGGCGATTACGGATTTCGCAAAGAAGCCATGTTTCCCGTGTATGGTCTGGCAGAAAACTCCCTTGGCGTAACCTTTCCACCGTTACGCAGGGGTCCTGTGATCGACCGCATAAGACGTGCAGACCTGATGCATAATGGGCAGGCTTCACCCGCACCACCATCCGATACACATGCACTGCGATTCGTTTCCTGCGGATACCCCCTCGCCGGCCATCAGATACGTATCGTAGATGCCACCGCAAGAGAGCTCCCCGAACGTCACCAAGGCCGCATAGAGTTTCAAGGACCTTCAGCCACCAGCGGATATTATCGTAACCCAGAGGCAACCAAGGCCCTGTTTCACGGTGATTGGCTGGACTCTGGTGATCTCGGCTACATCGCAAATGGCGAGCTCTATATTACGGGACGCGCAAAAGACATCATCATCCGTGCGGGACGCAATATCTATCCCCATGAACTGGAGGAAACAGTGGGAAATATCGCTGGGATCAGAAACGGCAGGGTGGCGGTGTTCGGCAGCTCACACTCTGTCACGGGGACCGAAAGACTCGTGATTCTAGCCGAGACCCATGAGAAGGATCCACAAATTCATGAAAAACTACGCGCCCAAATCATCGAGATGACCACTGATCTGATCGGAGATCCTCCGGATGAGGTGGTGTTGGCTGGGCCCGGAAATGTATTGAAGACCTCCAGTGGCAAGATCCGTCGCGCGGCCAGCCGAGAGCTTTATGAACAGGGGCGCATAGGACAAAAACAAAAAGCGCTGTGGTGGCAGGTCACACGCTTGGCACTCTCCGGTCTGATACCTGGAGCATACCGTTTGGGGCGTTATCTTTTGTCCATCCTTTACGGTGTTTATGCATGGACATTGTTCCGCGTAATCGCCGTGCTAGTCTTTTTTGCAATCATGCTGCTGCCGAGTAATCGTTGGCGCTGGCGCTTCATGCGCATCATGGCACGCACACTGGCGCATGCCACTGGCATACCTATAGTTGTGCACGGCACGGCTAACCTACCAGCCGAAACCACCCCATGTGTATACGTAGTGAACCATTCGAGTTATCTGGATTCTTATGTGATGGTCGCCGCCCTTCCACGCGAATACAGCTTTGTGGCCAAAGCCGAACTCAAGCAGAATCCTCTGATACACAGTTTCTTACGCCGCATCGGTACCGAATTTGTTGAACGCATGGATAAGCAGCGAGGGCTGTCAGATGCCCGCCATGCAGCCGCTGTAGCCGGCACTGGCCGTTCTCTGTTGTTTTACCCGGAAGGTACCTTTACCCGCATGCCGGGTCTGTTACCCTTTCGTATGGGCGCATTCATTACAGCGGTGGACGCGAACATACCAGTCATCCCCATCGCGCTGCGCGGCACCCGATCGATTTTGCGTCCAGACACCGCATTGCCTCACCACGGTCGCATCTCAGTTACCATTGGCAAGCCTCTGAACCCCGCTGTAATACGAGAGCGTCACAATATCAGCGATCCCTGGCAAATCGCTCTTAAGTTACGTGATGAAGCGCGAAAGACTATCCTTCGCTATTGTGGCGAACCCGATATGGGCCATGAAAAGGCTCCGATTTAAGCCCTAGTACTCCAACAACTTTGTATTGACGGGTTCAGAGCCACCCAATTGCGTCAATGCAAGGCGCAGTCCGCAGGGGAATGGCCCAAGCCCTTGCCAAGGACTGCAACGCCGAAGACGGGCGATAAGGCAAGCCAGTTGGGGAAGTTATTTCGGGAGCATCCCTTAGCATTCAGTCATAAATCTCGGTGACGCGCCAGCGCCAGTTTTTGAACACCATACGTAGGTGCAATGGATTGCTTCCCAGTTCGCCAATGCGAACGATAAATCTCGTCGGTGACTCGAAAAAGGCGTAACTCAAGTCACTAATGATGGAAGGGTACACATCTGGACGGGTATTCTTATTCCAACGCAGTTTTTCACGAAGCCAATCCCAGGTAATCGTTGTATCGACCGCAGCTGCCCCCATCCAACGCGCCCCTTCTTGCATAAACTCAGGCATCACACCCTGCGGACCCAAGCTTCTCTTGAGCTCCTGTTCGATATTTTTCTTGCGTGTCTCCCGCACGGCTTCGATATCGACTAATTTAGCCAAGGTTTCTTGATCATTAGTCATCAATGCGCGATCCAGTCTCAACAGATTAACGTAAGGCCAGCCGATATAAATCAGAACGGCGAGCAGGAGTAATGGGAGCAAGTACTTCATGTCTTATCTATTGCGCAATTAATAGTATTATGTTGATAATATTTTGCGATGCAAGATACAATTAGATGTCTAGTTTTTTTATTGTCTGCAGTGAGCCATAATAGTAAAGCTATTTTATGTGTCACCAAGCATTCTGATCACTACCTCACGCCCGAATACATAGTTAGTAAATTCCAATAGCTGCTGATGTGTAAGCATAGCGACGTACCAGCACAATGAAGGATCGCCTAATTAAAACAGGGGGAGGGAATACATGTTAAACACTTTGAGAATAATCGCATATTCAATTTCGGTAATAGCCATACTGTTCTATTTTCTATTCCCCGAACCCAGCGTAGCAGTTACTGGTGCCTTGATAATCCAGACCGTGGCCTTCATCACCGTAGCCGGTAAGTCATTTGTCGATGGTTTACTATTGGTCGGAATCTCCGTGGCCCTTATTGGGCTGCTGCCTCTGGATCATCCTTTAGTCGCAGAATCAGCGTATTTTGAAAAAGCCCGCTGGACATTGATGTTCGTAGGCTTAGGGGTTGCGATAAGCATGGCCATCGTCGTCATTTACAGGATAAGAAAAGAAAGTCAACTTGCCAATAAAGTCTTCCATCCTCATCCAAAATAGTTTTTTGCCACCTTTTTTCTCGAGTTCACCGCCTACGCGGATCGGATCGGCTGCAAACAGCGCGGTAAATCATTCGCGGGCCGATTCACGAATGTGCTGACGGGATAGGCTTCGAAATCCTGCATCACACGCTGCTCAATGATGCCGTTTAGCCGTTCGATCTCATGTGTGGCGTGATCGATCCATTGCTCGTAAAGACCAGGGCCCAAAACCACTGGCATGCGGGGATGGATATGCGTCAGGGAGTCACTGGCCTCGGCGGTGAGTATGGTACAACTCTCCACCTCGAGCTGTTGTCCCTCTCTGTTCACACCCCGCCAGCTTGACCACAGGCCGGCAAAAAAAAATGGGCATCCATCCTTGCGACGTATGTTGTACGGTTGCTTAGTGCTTTCCAGTTTCTGCCATTCGTACCAACCATTGGCGGCGATCAAACAGCGGGCGGCCTTGTACGCGTATCGAAATGAGGGTTTTGTGGCGGCTGTTTCGGAGCGTGCGTTAATCAACCGATTGCCGATGGAAATATCCTTAGCCCAATGAGGTATCAATCCCCAGCGCAGCTCTGTCATCTCGGCCTCCCCCTTAGGGGCAGACCAACGTACCGCAAGTACTCGATTTGTGGGTGCCACATTGTAGCGTGGCCTGGACTCGAGTCGACTATCGATCTTCACTAGAATCTGGAGTAAATCGACAAATCCCTGAGCGGAACTCAAGACATTAAATCTTCCACACATACTTTATCGCTTCTAAAGTCCTACACCTTATTTTCTATCCAGCAGTAATCGGGTGCGTAGGCAGCGCAAGACGTCCCTATCGCTTGAATCCGGAAACAGTATCAAAGTATGCCTTGTTCTGGACTCGTCAATAAGATTCAACACCAGAATCCAAGGATGAATAATGCTATCCCACGCTAGCTCTACACGGTGTTCATTACCTACGCCGTCTTCAATTCTGATCGATTCCGAAAGTGGCCACACGAGTTGCCTGACGACACGTTTACCTATCATGAAGACATGGACACGCAGTGAAACAATCAGATTGATTAAAACGATGAGCGCCAGAATTACCTTGACGATTCCAGGTATACGCAACCAGAGAACAATCGAGAAGGCTCCCAGGTGAACAGCAAGGATCGAAACCGCCAAGAGCCTAGAGGGGTCGGGGCGAAGTGAAATCGGTGTAGCGAATCTGCTCGACGACATCGGCTATATCCCTGTCCTCAGCCAATACTTTTCCAGTCAATAAATCGATGAGTATATCGTCTGGATACTCCAACAACCGGCGAAACGCATATTGGTGTCTGGTAGCGGCTGATTGATAAGCATGTTTGAGAAACCGGGAAACCATGAGGTCAAGCTCCAGAGTCCCCCGTCTGCAACGCCACTGCAGCCTCGCCATGTCTAGTTCATTGCCATCTGTTGCCATCACAGCCTTTCTACATTCTCGGAATTCCTAGTACTCCGTCATAGACGTCGCATCGCGATGAGCTTTTTGATCTCTGCAATGGCCTTGCCCGGATTCAAATTCTTGGGGCAGGTGTTGGTACAATTCATGATGGTATGACAACGATACAGCTTAAATGGATCTTCTAAATCATCGAGACGTTCTCCTGTGGATTCGTCCCGACTATCGGCGATCCAGCGATAGGCCTGCAGCAACGTGGCAGGGCCCAGATAGCGATCACCATTCCACCAATAACTCGGACAACTCGTGGAGCAGCTCGCACAGAGTATGCACTCCTCGAGACCCTTAAGCTTCTCACGATCTTCTTTTGATTGAAGCCGCTCTCGATCTGGAGGCGCAGGTGTCTGAGTCCTTATCCAGGGCTTGATCGATGCATATTGGGCGTAGAAATTAGTAAGATCGGGCACCAGATCCTTGACTACCGGCATGTGAGGCAGCGGATAGATCTTTATGTCTCCTTTCACTTCATCAATGCGCTTAAGACAGGCCAGCGTATTGCGTCCATCGATATTCATGGAACAGGACCCGCAAATGCCTTCACGGCATGAACGGCGAAAGGATAGGCTGGAATCCACTTCGTTCTTAATCTTGATAAGCGCATCAAGCACCATGGGGCCACAAGCAACGAGGTCGATGTCATAGCTATCAATACGTGGATTCTCTCCAGTATCGGGGTCATAGCGGTACACAATAAAGCGCTTGGTACTCGATGCCCCCTGCGAGGCATCGTAGGTCTTACCTTTCTTAACGACAGAATTTGCAGGAAGTCTTAATTGTGCCATGAAGGCCTCCTAGACCGAATATGGTTTGGAAAAAGTATCGTTCGGTCCCCAGACTGATACATTGATTAATAAGCTGAGTAGTACGCTTTTACAAGGTTATGCCTTTAATACACCCTCGGTTTAGGTGGAACGACATCTACTTCATCGGTAAGCGTCCTCAGATGTACCGGGCGATAGTCTATGGCCACGGTACGATCCTCCGTGACTCTGGCCAGTGTATGTTTCATCCAGTTCTCGTCATCGCGATCGGGATAATCTTCACGTGCGTGCGCACCGCGGCTCTCAGTGCGATTCAGAGCCGAAGCGATGGCCACCAAAGCCTGAGGCAATAGATTAGACATCTCCATGGTCTCCACGAGATCTGTGTTCCAGACCATCGAGCGATCTTTTACACGCACATCGCTAAAGCCATCGTAGATTTCCCTGATCTTCTCATATCCCGACTCCAGGGATTCATGAGTGCGGAATACCGCCGCATGCGTTTGCATGGTTCTTTGCATCTTGGACCGCAGCTCCGCGGTCCCAGTACTGCCTTTTGCATTTCGAATCTTATCGAAACGCGCGAGGGCGTATTCCGATCCCTCCTTCGGCAAGCTGCTGTGGGGCATGCCCGGTTGAATGAGCTCTACGCAACGTCTCGCCGCTTCACGGCCAAATACGACTAGATCCAACAAGGAGTTGGATCCCAACCGATTAGCCCCGTGAACTGACACACAGGCGGCCTCACCGATGGCCATAAGCCCCGGCACCACGGTCTCAGGATCATCCCCTTTGAGTGTAACCACCTCCGAATGATGGTTAGTGGGGGTTCCGCCCATATTGTAATGCACCGTCGGCAGCACGGGTATGGGTCCCTCGGTGACATCCACACTGGCAAATACTCTCGCCAGCTCTGCGATCCCGGGTAGCCGTTCCTGAATGACCGCCGGATCGAGATGTTCCAGATGCAGATGCACATGATCCTTGTCTTTGCCGACGCCCCGGCCCTGGTTGATCTCAATCGTCATGGCGCGGCTCACGACATCACGGGAGGCCAGATCCTTGGCATTGGGGGCATAGCGCTCCATGAAACGCTCCCCGGTAGAATTGGTCAGGTACCCGCCTTCACCACGCGCCCCTTCTGTGATCAATACGCCTACACCATAGATTCCTGTGGGGTGAAACTGTATGAATTCCATGTCTTGCAAGTTCAGTCCGGCACGCAGCACCATTGCGTTGCCGTCCCCGGTACAGGT
>JAAUXY010021925.1_pt1 | contig 12124 bp, 14 predicted proteins | sample 7278121 | NCBI WGS metagenome assembly JAAUXY01 (sample SAMN14350117, study PRJNA611818) | marine sediment metagenome | isolation source: surface marine sediment (1.8m) | place: French Polynesia: Moorea | collected 2018-08 | reverse complement strand
GATTGATGTCGCTCGTCAACTGGCTGCGGACATGGGCGTAAAAATAGAATTCGTCCCAACCAAATGGGCCGGCATTATTCCAGCATTGCTGACCGGTAAGTTCGATGTCATCATCGGCGGGATGAGTGTCCGGCCGGATCGCAATTTGAAGGTTAACTTCACCCTTCCCTATGATTATGCCGGACAATCAATTGTTGCCAACAAAAAATTAGCAGCTGAATTCAAGCGTCTAACAGATTTCAACCGGCCCGATGTGATCATCACCGCCCGACTAGGATCGACGGCTGCCGATGCTGCCAACAAATACATGCCAGCAGCCCAGAAAAAATTCTTTGATGATGAAGCCCAAGTGATTCAAGAAGTGGTAAACGGCCGGGCACATGCGGCTGTCGCATCTGCACCTTTGCCTGCATTCCAAGCCATAAAATATCCTGATCAGTTATTTTTACCGATATCGGGTACCTTCACTAAAGAACCGATCGGATTTGCCCTCAGAAAAGGCGATGTCGATACGCTCAATTATTTTAACAACTGGATCCGCGTGACAGAGGCCAAAGGATGGCTTGCCGAACGAAAGCAGTACTGGTTTGAGACCAAGGACTGGGAAGACAAGATAAAATAGGCGCACAGTGGTATTCGGCAAACCCAAAATAACCAAATTTGATGTCATTATAGGTGCCCTGATTATCGTTGCGGGTATGTTCATCATCTACAAGGTTTCGATGGGTATACAGTACCGGTGGAATTGGGGCGCCATGCCGCAATATTTTTTTCGTCTCGATCCGGATAGCCGTCGATGGGTTCCCAACATCTTATTGGAAGGGTTTTTAACCACCATCCGATTGAGCATTTGGGCAACTCTTTTGGCCACCCTTATCGGGATCGTGATGGGAATGATGCGTATTAGTCAAAGTCTTTTCAAACGTCTGTTGGCGGGAACCTACGTCGAATTAACCCGCAATCTGCCACCATTGGTGTTAATTTTTATTTTCTATTTCTTCGTCAGCGACCAGATTCTGCCGTCATTGGGTGTGGAAGCGTTTATTCGATCCCGCAGCGAAAATACACAGGATCTGCTGACTTTTTTATTTGCGCCCCCCCCATTGTTTAGCGCCTTCATTTCTGCATTGATCACCCTCTCCATATTTGAAGGTGCTTATATGACCGAAATCGTGCGTGCCGGGATCCAGTCAATTGAAAAAGGCCAATGGGAGGCAGCCGACGCCTTGGGATTATCCAAATGGCAACGCATGCGTTTGATTATCCTGCCCCAAGCCATTCAACGTATTCTACCCCCTTTGGCCGGACAATTTATTTCGACCATCAAGGATTCAGCGATTGTATCGGTAATTTCTATTCAAGAATTGACATTTCAGGGAATGGAGTTGATGGCCACAACTTACTTTACGTTTGAAATTTGGATCACGATCACTGGCATGTATTTAGTGTTAACACTCTCATGCTCGCTGGGTGTCGCTAAACTCGAAAGTGCGCTCAGCAGAAAGGCTGCATGAAAAACCCCGCGATTTGTTTGGCATCACGAGGTTTTATTCACTTGATTGGTTTCGGTCGATGTAATGAAGAAAAATATGTAATCAAAACCTATTTTACCGATACCACCGGGCAATTGGCTTGCAAAATCACAAACTGTGCTGTGGAACCCATCAGCAATTTTCCAACCTTTGATCGGCGTTTGACACCCACTACAATCTCATCAATTTGATTCTCATTAGCGAACTCTACCAAATCTTCGCCAGCCGAAAGACCGCGAATGAGCAAATGGGTATTACAAGGAATGTCAGCTTCTTCAAACAACGATTTGGCATATTCCAAGCCCCTTTCGGCTTGTTCGATGTTATTTCTTTCAGACTCGGTACCTTTTTGCATAGAAGTGACGACCTCAATAGATGCCCCAAATGCTCTGGCATGGGATTTAGCCAAACTTAATGCCTCTTTTGCTGAATTGGTTCCATCATACCCTACCAGTATTTTCATCTCCCCCTCCTTTATCTGCAGAATTCAAATCCACAAACGCATTTATCTTCAAACAAATGCATTTCATCGCAATACTCATTTTTTTCCTCTTAGCATAGCCATTTTTAAACGTCTACCCAAACCGTATCCGAATAACGAGAAAAAGGGGCCCAAAGACCAACAATGTCATTTATTTCGCCGCATAGCCGGAAATCGAAACGCATGAATTCTTTGCCGCTTTAGCAACCGCTATTTCAAGGCCTCAATCACCGCTCGCATAAAAGCCGGCAAATCATCCGGGGTTCGGCTGGTGATAAGATTGCCGTCGATCACCACCTCTTGGTCCACCCATTTCGCACCCGCATGTATGAGATCATCTTTAATGGCAAAAAATGACGTGACGGTCTTGCCCTTTAAAATTTTAGCCGACGCCAGCATCCATCCAGCATGACAGATGGCCGCCACAACCTTTCCGTCTGCAAAAAGATCTTTGATCAATTGTACCATTTGAGGATACCGTCGCATGATATCCGGCGCATATCCACCGGGTATGATAACACCATCAAACTCAGCCGCAGAGACCTTGTCAATGCTGACATCAACGTTTACTTCGGTACCGGGCTTTCCGGTGTATGTTTCCGCACTACCCGATCCCACAACAACCACCTTGGCACCGGCTTCTTTTAAGCGAAAGTACGGATACCAGAATTCAAAAGTGTTAAACATTGATTCGACCGGAATAACCACTTTCTTGCCTATCAGCTCCATTTATTTTTCCTTTTATATATATAATTATCAATAGTATATAATATAAAATATAAATTAATACTTTAATAAATAAGGTGGCTTTAGAGCCAATTTTAATTTTAAAATCCATTAAGCTACTAAAATATATGCATGTTTCAACACATGTCCATGAAAGCAAACCCAATGCCATAATTAGATGTAAAATTTAAATAAGCAGATGCAATAAAAAATTTATAGTGCTGATATCCTATAAGATACACCACCTAATGTGTTTTCACGTGAAACGATAATCACTTGTTTACAGTGTCTAGCAAATCCAGATGTTTAAAACACCGCCTGGTATTTGATTGCAAGTTGATGTATAACGACGATGCATGATGATCCAAGTGACCAAAACATTGTTTATCGATGAATCCGACATCGAGTTGGATTTTGTGCGTTCCTCCGGACCGGGGGGGCAACATGTCAACAAAGTGTCCACTGCCGTGCAACTGCGCTTTAATGTGCGGCAATCGCCTGCGCTGTCAGACGAAATCCGCACACGCCTCAAACGGATCGCCGGCAAAAAAATGACCGAAGATGGCATCCTAATTATCAAGGCCGACCGTTTCAGAAGCCAGGACAAAAACCGAAAAGATGCCATTGCGCGCCTGATTGAAATGCTTAAACAGGCAGCTATCAGACCCAAGCCCCGACGCGTAACCAAGCCCTCCCGTGCAGCCAGAGAACGCCGCTTGGCGGCTAAAAAAAAGCGCGGTGATATCAAGCGCCGGCGCCGTGGGATCAACGTTTCAGATGAGCCCTGAATTTTATCCGTAAAGACACCTCTTTCCGGTCAGGGGACGATTTCCATAAAGGAATACCCTTGACATTCGGTTTGCTGATCCCGTAAAAAGCAATTTCCCTCTGGAGCACGTTTCAATTGATCGTTGAATCCCAATGGGCGTGTTCATCACCCAACCCAATACACAGTTTAGGCAAATGAAGACGATATCTTGGCAGGATTTTGAAAAAGTTGAATTGCGAGCCGGCACAATCCGCCGGGTCGAGGACTTAACAGAGACAAAGATCGCGGCCTATAAGATCTGGGCCGATTTTGGCGAATTCGGTGTTTTGAAATCAAGCGCCCAGATCACCAGGCGGTATTCCAAATCAGACCTGATCGGACGTCAAATAATCGGTGTCATCAATTTTCCACCAAAACAAATTGCTCACTTTATGTCGCAATTTCTGGTTACCGGTTTCATACTCGAAAATGGTGACGTGGTTCTGGCAGAGCCCCAACAAAAGGTACCGAATGGATCTCGTCTGGCTTAACAAAGGATTCGCTATTTTTGATGATCACCTGACCGGATGACGATGACCAATGGTGTGGAAGTGCGCAACATCGGACTTTGAAAATGGCGATAAAACTAAACCCTGTAGCACCCTATTCCATCGGTGTGATTTCCGACACTCACGGGCACATTCCGCCCGGGGTATTTCAAGCCTTCAAAGCGGTTGATCTCATTATTCATGCCGGTGACATTGGTGATCAAGCGGTGTTAGATCAACTGTCAAAACTCGCCCCGGTTGTGGCGGTGCGGGGCAATATGGATTATGGGAATTGGACCAACCAATTGCCGCAAACCGAGATTATTCAAATCGGTTCAATGCAACTGGTTGTTCTTCATATGGCCGGCAACCTAAATGAAGATCCGGCAGACGCCGGCTACAAAGCTGTTATCAGCGGTCATACACATCGACCGGATGTATATGAAAAAAACAGAGTTACCTTCATCAATCCCGGGAGTGCATCCTATCCCAAATTCGGCCAGCCGGGTTCGGCTGCCGTGATACATATATCAGGGGCTAAGCTAAGGGTAGAATTCATCCATCTGAAGGGCTGAAACTATTTGAAAGGAGACCGGTAAAATGGGAGGCTTGTTTGGTTGTGTATCCAAAAATGACTGTTTGAGCGATCTTTTTTACGGCACCGATTATCATTCGCACCTTGGCACCAAACGCGGCGGGATGGCCGTGCTCAATTCAAAAGATTTCTCACGATCGATCCACAACATCGAAAATGATTATTTCAGGTCTAAATTCGAGCCTGATCTGCCCAAACTGCACGGCCATAACGGTATCGGCATCATTAGTGATCATGATCCGCAACCGCTGATTATTGGTTCTCACCTGGGGACGTTTGCAATCGTGACGGTCAGCAAAATTAACAATATCGAAACGTTGGCCGCCAAAGCGCTCCACAGTAAACACCACTTCTCGGAAATGAGCGGTGGTGAAACAAGTCCGACTGAATTAGTGGCCATGCTCATCAGTGAAGCAGAATCTTTCGAAGCCGGTATCCAGTATGCCCAGGAAGCGATCAAGGGCTCTTGCTCGCTGCTCCTGCTCACGCAAAATGGTATTTACGCAGCCCGCGATAAGTTGGGTCGCACACCAGTTGTGATCGGCAAAAAGGAGGGGGCCTTTGCGGTGGCATCAGAATCCTGTGCTTTCCCCAATTTGGGTTATGAAATTGAAAAAAACCTGGGCCCCGGCGAAATCGTGTTCATCACCGCTGACGGCATCGAACAACGAAAACCTCCTCAGGATCAAATGCAAGTATGCGCTTTTTTATGGGTCTACTATGGCTATCCAGCGACCAGCTACGAAGGCATTAATGTGGAAGCCACCCGCAACCGATGCGGTCGGGCCTTGGCCCAGAATGATAGGGTCGATATCGACTTTGTCGCTGGTATCCCGGATTCTGGTATTGGACATGCCATTGGATATGCCAACGAAAAAAATATTCCATATGTCCGGCCTTTTGTAAAATACACACCGACCTGGCCCCGCAGTTTTATGCCCCAAAATCAAAGCATCCGGGATCTGGTCGCTAAAATGAAACTCATTCCCGTAAAAGAGCTGATTATCGGTAAAAGAATACTGTTTTGCGAAGATTCCATCGTGCGCGGCACCCAGCTGCAGGACACCATTCAAATATTGTATGAATACGGCGCCAAAGAGGTGCACATGCGACCTGCCTGCCCGACGCTCATTTATCCATGCGATTTTTTAAATTTTTCAACCTCACGTTCAACTTTGGATTTGGCCGGCCGTAAGGCCATTGCAGCAATTGAAGGTACGGAAGATAAACATCTATCCGAATATGCTAAGGCCGGATCGCAAAAGAACCTGGCGATGGTCGATAATATCCGACAGCGATTAAAACTGACCTCTTTGCAATACCAGAAGCTGGAAGATCTGGTTGCCGCCATCGGTTTGCCTAAAGAAAAAATGTGCACCCATTGCTGGGATGCCAGCAGTTATTTTTAAATGCTCTGCCCACGTATGGGCCGGTTAATTAGCGTCGAGATCTGAGGATAATCAGCGATCGCTGATGCTGAATTGTCGGCAGGCTATATTTTTGGGTTTCAAGCACATAGCGTTCAGCATCTACCAAAGAGCGCAGGATTTCCAGTTCATCGTGATCGACCTCCCCTTTCATGGCCATAATTCGCCCCTGGTTTGCCAACAACGGTAGGGCAGCTTTAACGAAAGATTCTAAATTCGTTAGCGCCCGGCTGATGATGACATCAAAAGAATGGTTATAATCAGGATTTTTATGAAGGTTTTCCGCTCGGATATGGAGGGCTTGACTCTGATCGAGACGGAGTGTTCTGATGGCATGCTTTAAAAAGTTGGCTTTTTTGCGAACTCCATCGATGAGATGGATGGATAATGACGGTTTGACAATCTTAAGGGGGATTCCCGGGAAACCTCCGCCGGAGCCGATATCCAGCAGTCTAGACCCTTCAGGAATAAATTTGGCCGGTACCAATGAGTCCAAAAAATGCTTTATGGCTATATCGCGAGGATGGGTGATGGCAGTGAGATTTATTTTACGGTTCCAGTTGATCAACTCGGAGGCATGGGAGCAAAACAAGGCGCTGACACGCTCATCGATGGTGATGCCCAGCTCTTGTGCACCGTTTAAAATAAGGTTTTGCCATTCCAGGGAACCGATTTCCATTAAAAATAGGGGTTGTATAGAGTAATTTTTAAAAGAACGAAGGATCGCTTAATTTCTGAACCCAGCAGACCTTGAACCTTGAACCCTGAACCTTTTAGTTGATACACACGCGCCTGACCTCCGTCATGTCGGTTAGCCCTTTAAAAACCTTCATGATGCCATCCTGTCTGAGGGTGGACATGCCTTCTTTCATGGCCTGGGCAAATATCATTTCGGTGTTGGCTTGTTTTTTGATCATTAATTTGATTTTGGGTGTGCCTTCCATGAGTTCATGGATACCCATCCGACCGCGGTAACCCGTGTTGGAACAAGCCTCGCAGCCGACCGGTTTGTAGAGGGTCTGGTCCGGGTCATAGTCGATCCCGGCTCGCGCCCAGTACTTTTCGCCGTAGTCCACATTGATCATTTCATATTCATCTTTGGTCAACGGATATTCTTCCATACAGTCCGTGCACAAACGCCGCGTCAACCGCTGGGCCAATACGCCCAGAAAAGCGTCGGAAAAATTGAGGGGATTAAGCCCCATATCCAGCAAACGGGTAATGGTTTCCGGTGCACTGTTGGTGTGCAAGGTGGAAAAGACCAGATGGCCGGTCAAAGAAGCCTCTATGCCGATGGAGGCGGTTTCCTCATCGCGCATTTCGCCGATCATAATCACGTCCGGGTCGGCCCTCAGAAAAGCCCGCATCACGCGCGCAAAATCCAGACCGATTTTGGGTTTTACCTCCACCTGTCGCAGCCCTCCTTGGGTAATTTCAATCGGATCTTCGGCGGTCCAGATTTTAATACCCGGTTTGTTGATGTAACTGAGAATGGCATGCAATGATGTGGTTTTACCCGAACCGGTGGGACCCACCGCCAGTACAAGCCCATAAGGCTTGGCGACGACACGTTTCATCACCTTGGTGTTGCGCTCGGTCATGCCCATTTCGTCAAGTTCCATGGCGCCGGCCGAGGCCAAAATCCTGAGCACCACATCTTCAAATCCACCCTGTGTCGGCAAGGTGGCGACACGCAGTTCAAACGTGGGCACGCCTTTGCGCTTGAACTTGATCTTTCCGTCCTGGGGCAAACGCCGTTCGGCAATATCAAGATTAGACATGATTTTGACCCTGGAAACAATACCGCGAACCATGGAATTGGGAACTTTCATGTACTCCTGGCAGACGCCGTCCAATCTGAAGCGAATCGATGTTGATTTGGCAATCGATGACGGTTCGATATGAATGTCCGAGGCATTTTTGCGGTAAGCGGCAATAATCGTCTGATCCACAAGTTTAACAATTTTGCCGGAGGCCTCATCAAGAGCTTCATCGACTTCCTCTTCTTCCTCTTCCTCTTCTTCAAAGGAGACATCCGGTATTAAGTCAAAATCATCCAATTGATGCGAAACGGTACTGGATTCGGTGCTCTGCTGTGCCCCGTCAAAAAACAGTCTGATATACTGCTCGATATCTTCACGGATCGCGACCGTAAAATTGATTCGATTGGTTTTCATCAGGGCTCTGATGTTGTCGGTTTTGTTCAGATCCCGCGGATCATCGACCAGAACCTCCACCCCTTCTTTATCCCAGCTCATGGGAACCCAGTATTCGTTCAACAAAAACGCTTTTTTCAGATTGGATAAGAGTTCCACCGGTACCGTTACAGCAGGATCATATTCACGAAACCTGGTATCATAAAAAAGTGAAAAGGATTTGCCGATGGCCGCTTTATTGATTTTGTTGTGTTCAATCAGAACAAATTCGACACTTTTGTTCATCTTTTTTGCCAACGCAAAAGCTTGCTGCAACTGCTGGGTGGTTACCATTTTTTCACGTAACAGATAATCGTATTTCGATCCAGACGTGAAGGTGGCGGCAACCGAATCCATTCGTTTTTTGATTTCCGCATTATCAGGCACCAATTTATGAGCCGCTTTGTAGTTATCAAGGGCCACTTCGCGATGATCCCGCTTTTCCATCTCTTGACCGAAAATAAACACAATGCTTGCGGTTTCTTCCTTTTCAAGCTTGAGCGGCTTTAAGAGGCCCTCTAGTTTGTCGGATGCTTTGGTTGCAGAATGCAGTTTAAGCAGACAATCGCTGATTTCAGGCATCACCTTGTTAACCGGATAATCCTCTTTTAGCAATTTGGTGTATTCGGTCAGCGCTTCTCCGTGCAGCCCCATTTCCTTGAAAGCAGACGCACTGTCCAAAATGGCCGGAACGTCTCCCTGATTGGACAGTTTTTCACGCAACATGGTGATATCTTTTGACGAAAATCCTTTGGGAGCCGTCTGCGCTTCATTGTTAATTTCATGCTTGAGCAAACGGATGCGCTTTTCAATTTTCTCATGGGTCTTGGGGTCTTGATCTGACACGCTGCCAAGAATGTTCTCGTAAATCTTGAGCGAATCTTCAAATAAACCCATTGAACGGCAAACTTCGGCCTCGTTGATTTTAGATTCAATCTCGGTGTTCATGTATTCTTATAGCCCTTTCATTAAATATAACGCGACATAATAGATTCTCATTATTTTTTAAAGAACCGTCCGATCTTGCGACCCGATTTTGGTGCCTGCAAAGAGGGCAAAAGGATGTCGCAATTTAACCGAATCATCGCAATCGGCACGCTAAGTGCCATTAAAATGACAAGGTATCCGATGTCGGTTTTACGAATATAGATGCGGCCCTTTTCAAAAATCAGGTCGGTTTCGCGCGTACCTTCTAAGGATTGGACAAAAAATCGCCAATTTCGCTTTTCAGGCGCTTCCTTGATCCCTTTGGGGAACGCTTTGAAAAGCAACTCCCCGTTGACGCCAAACAGCATGATGCCGTCTACGCCTTCAGTATTCAGTATATCATTAAACAGTTCCTGCATTATTTCGTAATAACCCGCAAAAGCTTATCTCTAGGGCACCTGGGATCAACGGTAATAACCGTCGTCTTTTGATCCGGTATCAGAATGTAATCGTTGCTGTCGCCCTTATCAATGTAAGCGACCATAAACTTTCCCAGCTGGAAATAGGCCCCTATTTTTGATAACTGCGTTACGCGGCTATCCCAGAGAGCATCCTGATATAGATCTTCCAGACCGCATTGCTGTCCGATTTCATTTTCTATTTCGGCCTTGAGCCGCGTGAGCTGATCAGCAGGCGCCAGCGGGCCGGCATCGATCTGTTCGATGACACCTTCGGGCACGACTTCCGGCTCCTGCTCGTCTTTACGCCGCATGGCTTCCAGGATAAGCGGTTGCAAATCGCTTTGAATTTTATTTTCCGTTAGGGCACAGCCATTTTGGATTGACAGATTGACCGCATCCCATGTGAAAATTTCCTGTGCTGCCGCTTCGCCCTGCATGTTGTTTACCCTGGCATCTAATAATTCACCATCTCGAAAGAATAAAATGCCCTTTTGACCACCGGTCTTTTCTTCCAATCGTATCGTGCAGGTTTTCTGCTCCATTTCAATTAATTGCAAAAACATGCCTGAAGATATATTGTGCAGGGTACCACCCTCTGATTCCTTTCTTAATGCGGTTAAAATTTGACGGGCTAAATTTTCGATTAAGAAAGGTTTGGCAATATATCCAACCGCGCCGCCCTCACGTGCCAGCTTTTCCATTTCAGGTGTGCTGTAACCGGTTATGATAATTACAGGAATGTCCGGATAGTGCTGCATAATATATGCCAACAGCTCAAAACCGTCCATTCTGGGCATTTTTAGATCGGTTACGACCAGGGAGATAATATTTTTGTTGAGAACCTCCAGGGCCTGCAAACCGTCTTCAGCCAATAAAACCGCAAATGACTCCAGATAACGTTTGAAACCCTCTTTCAGCGCATGCAGCATCTCTGTGTCATCATCAACGAGCAGAACGTTCTTGATCATCTGTCATCCTTGCGATCGCGGGACCATGACGATTTTTCGATGTCGACGATTTTGATTCCGGCAACATACTCCATCGCCTCATATTTTTTGATCCTGCCTAATTTATCGGTAATATCGTTCATTTTCTTGATCTGATTATGTATTTTGACAATTTTAGAATACATGCGGTTATCTGGCTGCAAAGTAGATAAAATTTCATTGATTTGATTGTTGATAATGGTCAAGGGCTGATTCAGCCGATGGGCCACTCCGCCGGCCATCTCAAGAACCCCTTGAAATTTTTGGCTTTCTGCTTGTTTTTTTTGTTGGATGATAATTTGGGTAACATCTTTGGTAATACATTTAATATGATTGGCGCGTCCATTATGTTTGATCAAAAATGCTTGGCATTTTAAATGATGCATTTTTGAGTTGCCGTCTAAAATGGATAAAATCGTTTCACTACGGCCGATTTTAAAGATATCAGCTAGAAAAATGAGAAATAAATCGCGATCACTCGGCGCCAAGAATTCCGACAGCGATTTGCCCACTAATTTTTTCTTGGGTAAGCCGAATAATTCTTGCGCTGCCGTATTGACATTGATCAGTTCTCCGCGAAGATCGAAGATAATGATAATCTGATGCAAATCCCCAGATGGTCCTTCGATTTTGGTCGCATCCGTGTTGGGATCAATATCTGAAGTAATCTCTTTTAAGACGCCGTCTAAATTGATAACGCTACCGTCATCATCCAAATTTGCTTTGGCAGTAATGGCACACCATATGGGTGTGCCGTCCTTTTTTTTGAGAGCAATCGGCAACTCAAAAACACCGCCGGTTTGAATGACAGTATGAATCAGATGGCCGCGATCCTTCTTATTGTGGTAAAATTCAATTACCGGATAATCGATCAGATCCAAAGCGGAGTCAAACCCCAATAAATTCGCAAGTGCTTGGTTACAATAAACAATTTTGCCTTCAATAGTCGTGCGAAATAAAGGTGCCGGCAGACTGTCAAAAAATTCAGCATACCTGCGGGCAGTGTAATCTCCACTGTGTATCAAATTTTCACCTGACATGGATCTAAGCCTTGTTGTTAGTAATTGGCTGCCAGCAGCAGTCGTCTGAGACGCACACACCTGCGGCGGTGAGCAAATCGTTCATCATATCTTTGCAATTAAAGCTCTATTTCTGTTAGAACGACATCATAGAAAACCAATTCATCTGTAAATTCTTGCGACCATGATTCCAAATTTTGCAAAAGGGCAGAAAACAGCCCCAGATCATGCGCCATCTTTTTTACAACCTCGACCACCCCTTGAACCAGAACCTGGTCGTTAACCTGGCCTGAAAAAGTGATATTTTGGTCACTGTAGTCAAATTCACCGGCAAACGGATCAAGAAAAGCAAAGCGGTCCGCAAGATCAACCAAATTTTGTTTGAGCAACTTTTGAAAATCTGCCTTTCTTTTTGTTTTTTGGTTTACCACTTTTTCAAATATATTGAGCAGCCCCTCCAGCATTAAAATGGCTGTCTC
>JAAUXY010086514.1_pt1 | contig 12125 bp, 6 predicted proteins | sample 7278121 | NCBI WGS metagenome assembly JAAUXY01 (sample SAMN14350117, study PRJNA611818) | marine sediment metagenome | isolation source: surface marine sediment (1.8m) | place: French Polynesia: Moorea | collected 2018-08 | reverse complement strand
GGCGCTGTTCGACCGCGAGGGCGCCGACGTCGTGATCACCGACCGCCGGATGCCGGGCATCAGCGGCGACCAGCTGATGCGCCGGCTCAAGGAGAAGGCGCCCGAGCTGCCGGTGATCCTGATCACCGCCTACGGTGACGTGCGCTCGGCTGTGGCGGCGATGCGCGACGGCGCCTTCGACTATGTCACCAAGCCGTTCGACAACGATGAGCTGCGCGGCCTGGTGGCCCGCGCCCTGGAGCTTCAGCGTCTGCGGGACGAAAACCGAATCCTGCGCCGCGAGGTGGGTGAGCGTTTTGCGTTGGACATCGTCGCTGAGAGCCCGGCGATGAAGGCGGCGCTGGAGCTCGTCGACCGTGCTGCGCCGAGCGATGCGGCGGTGCTGATTCAGGGCGAGAGCGGTACCGGCAAGGAAGTGATCGCCAAGCGATTGCATTACCGCGGCTCCCGCCTTGGGCGTCCTTTTGTGGCGGTCAACTGCAAGGCCTTCGCGCCTGGCGTGCTCGAAAGCGAGCTCTTCGGCCACGAGAAGGGAGCGTTCACCGGTGCCGAATCTCAGCGTCTGGGCTGTTTCGAACGGGCCGATGGTGGCACCCTCTTCCTCGACGAGATCGGTGAGACCGAGCCGGACTTCCAGGCCAAGTTGCTGCGGGTGCTGCAGGAGGGCGAGGTGCTACGGGTCGGCGGCAATAACCCCAGGAAGGTTGACGTGCGCGTGGTTGCCGCCACCAATCGCGACCTGCGTTCATCGATCGCCGAAGGCCGGTTCCGGGAAGATCTTTTCTACCGGCTCAACGTGATCCCGGTGCAACTGCCGCCCCTGCGCCAACGGCGCGAAGACATCCTGCCGCTTGCGCGCCACTTCCTCGCCCGCGCGGCAGCGCAGGGCGGGAGCCTCCTGGCGCTCAGCTCCGAGGCTGAACAGCGCCTGCTTCAGCATCCCTGGCCGGGCAACGTGCGCGAGCTCGAGAACGCCATCGAGCGGGCGACCATCCTCTGTCGTGGCGACACCATCGGCCAGGAAGATATGCTGCTCGAAGACTCAGCGTCGGCCGGGGCGTCTGCCGAGGTGAATCAAGGTACGCTCCAGGAGTTTTTAGACGCCCGCACCGCCGAGCGCGTTCGCGCCGCCCTGGAGACCACCGGCGGTCGTCGTGCTGAGGCGGCACGCGAACTGGGCATCGATCGTACGACGCTGTTTCGGCTGATGAAACGGCTGAAGCTTTGAGCCGTACGATGTTGCTGTACTAGCCGTACCGTCGAGGAAAAGTCATGGACACTGCCAAACTCACCATTCGCCTGCCGAAAAGCAATATCGAGTTCGCAAAGCGCTATGCCCGGGCTCACCGTCTCACTCTGACAGAGCTGATCGATCGGCACCTTCGGAGATTGCGCAGCCAGGAAGAGGTTGAGATCCATCCGGAGGTCGAGAAGATCAGTGGTCTTTTGGCCTCCGATATCGACGCCGAAGCGGAGTATCACGAGTACCTCCAAGAGAAGCATCGATGAAATGGATGATCAATCTGAAGCCAAACGGGCATGGAGACGGTTCGAGGTAGAAATCCTCCGCTTCTAGAGTCATTCGCTGCGCAACGCGACGACCGGGTCGACTCGGGTGGCGCGCAGGGCGGGTAGGTAGCTGGCGGCCAGCGCAACGGTGGTGAGGATACCGGCGAGCACGACGTAGGTGACCGGGTCGCGGGCGGTGACGCCCACCAGCAGGCTCTCCAGGCCGCGGCTGGCAGCCAGAGCGCCGAGGACGCCCAGGCCGACGCCGATCGCCGCCAGGCGAATGGCGTCGCGGCCGACCATGCCGAGGATGTCGCGGCGGCCAGCGCCGACCGCAACCCGGATGCCGATCTCTCGAGTGCGTTCGGAGACCGCGTAGGCGAGCACGGCGTAGATGCCGGTCGACGCCAGGATCAGCGCCAGCAAGGCGAATCCGGTGAGCAGCTGGACGACGAAGCGCGGCTGCCACTCGATGTCGCGCACCATCTGCTCCATGGTGGAGAAGCTGTAGACCGGCGCGTCACGGGTGAGCGACCAGACCGCGTCTTCGATCTGAGGCAAGAGCGCCAGCAGTTTGTCCTCGTCGGGGTCGGATCGACGGATGTAAAGCGAGACGTTGTTGCTCGGCCGCTGCGCCAGGGGTCTATAGAGGATCGGCGGTGGCAGGGGGTTGTCGGCCAGACCGCGCAGGTCGCCCGCCAGACCGATGACCTGTGCGGTGGTGGCGTTGTCTCCACCGCCGATCAAGAGGGTCCGTCCGATCGGATCCTCATCACCCCACAAGGTACGGGCCAGCTGCCGGCTGATCACCGCCACCGGCGCGGAGTCCGGGGCGTCCCGAGGGGTGAAGTCACGGCCGCTCAGGATCGGTTGTCGTGCGGTTTCGAAGTACCCCGGCATGGTGCTGATCAACACCGCCCGCGGGCGTTTGTCTTCAGGTAGGTCGGTGCCTTGCGGCGTTACCGACGACGAGGCGCCGAATCCCGCGGCAAAGGTGGGCAGGAATTCGATGGCACCGGCCGACTCGACCCCCGGGATGGCGGCGACACGTTCCAGCACCTGCCGATGGAAAGGCTCGAAACGATCCGGCGTCTCGAATCCCGGTCCACGGGCGCCGACGCGGCCCACCAGCAGACCTTCGGACTCGAAGCCGAGGCCCAGACCGCGCAGGTACTCGAGCGAACGGATGGTCAGGCCGGCGCCCACCAGGAGCACCATCGATAGGGCCAACTCGGCAACCACCAGGGTCGACCTGATCCGCCGTCTCGAGCGACCGCCGATCGCTCGCGAGGAGCCGGCGGACAAGACGGTGCCTGAGTCTTGAAACAACTGGCGCAAGGGCAGCAAGCCGAAGAAGAGGGTGGTCAGCCCGGCCAACGCCAGCGAGAACAGCATCACCCGCGGTTCGACAGCGACCCGTTCGAGCAGCGGTACGCTGATGTTCGACGGCGCCAGTTTGGCGAGCGGTCCGACGCTCCAGAAGGCGGCCAGGACTCCGAGGCCAGCACCGGCCAGACTGATCAGCAGACTCTCGGTGAGCAGCTGGCGCGCCAGGTGGCGACGCCCGGCGCCCAGAGCCTGGCGGACGGCGATCTCTTGCCGCCGTCCGAGGGCTCGGGTCAGGAGCAGGTTGGCGACGTTGGAGCAGGCGATGAGCAGCACGAAGCCGACGGCACCGAAGAGTACCGCCAGCGCTGGTTTGAAGCGCTCGACCATCGAGTCCTGCAGGGTCGCTACCCGAAAGCCCCGGACCCGATGACTGTCCGGGTAGAGACCGGCGAGCTCGACGGCCAGACGATCAGCTTCCTGCTGGGCCTGCGCGACGCCGACGCCGTCGGCGAGTCGGCCGATGAGCACATGGTTGCGCCGGTTCGGGTCCGGCGTCGAAGGTTCCGCCAGCGGCATCCACAGCACCGGCAAGGCTGGAAAGGCCTCGTTGCTGAAGGTCGCGGGCATCACGCCGATCACCTCGTAGGGCTCATAGGCGAGCTCGATGGTCTTGCCGATGACGGCCTCGTCGCCGCCGAAGTAGCTCTGCCAGAAGCCGTAGCTGAGGACCGCCACTTGAGCTCCTTGCCGATGCTCCTTGGCTGAGAACGTGCGGCCGAGCCTCGGCGAAACGCCGAGCATGTCGAACCAGCCTTCGCTGACCAGCCGCATCAGGGGGTTCATCGGGCGTTCCGAGTCGGTGATCGACATGCCGGTGTTGCGGGCGCCAGCGATCCGCTCGAATCCCTGGGCCTGGGCGCGGGCGGTCACCACCGTCGCTTCCGAAACGCGCTGGCGATCGCGCCCGCGGGCCGTCTCGGTACCGAAGACGCGGACCAGCCGGTCCGGTTGATCGAAGGCGAGGGGCTCGAGGACCAGGCCGTGGACGAGTGAGAAGACGACGGTATTGGCGCCGATGCCGAGCGCTAGGACGAGGACGGCGACGGCACTGACGCCGGGATTCTTCAGCAGCGTACGAAAGGCGAATCTGAAATCGTGAAACACGGAATCTCCTTGAGGGTTGGCTCCGGCGCCGGCTCGGCCTGCCGGGACATCCGTTTCAGAGAGCAAGACTCAGGCCAGGGTGCTGGCCCGTGAACAAAGGATTTCAGATCGATGTGGTGTCCGGAATCGGGACGGATCGTATCGCGATCGGGCGCGAGCTCTTCGAACTGGATTGCCTTCTAAGCGCTGAGCACCGACAATTCGCGCATGTGCAATGCACCGCTATTCGTCGACGGCTGCCGTACCCCGTTTCAGCGTGCCGGCACCGGTTTTCGCGACCTGACGTCATACCAGCTGGCGGCGGCCGCGATCGGTGGCCTGTTGCAGCGCACCGGGCTCGACGGCGCGGCGGTCGACCGGGTGGTCCTGGGCGGTATCGTCCAGAACCCCCGCGCGACCAACGTCGCTCGCGAGGCGGCGCTGTTGGCAGGGCTGCCGCCGACGGTGCCGGCGGTGACGATGACCGCCGCCGGTGCCTCTGCCACCGTCGCCATCGATCACGGTCTTGATCTGATCCGCGCGGGGCGTGCCGACGTCGTGATCGCCGGCGGCACGGATTGCGTGTCTGATCCTCCGATCGGCTTTCGCCGTCCGATGCGCAAGAAGCTGCTGGCGGCGAGACGGGCCAAGGGGCCTTGGCAGATCGCCAAGCTACTGCTCTCGTTGAGGCCCTGGGATTTTATGCCTGACATTCCCGACATCACCGAGCTGTCGACCGGCGAAACCATGGCCGACTTTGCCGAGCGTTTGGCTCGCGAGATGGGAATCAGCCGTCGCGAACAAGACGCCTATGCTGTCCGCTCTCAACGCCGAGCGTCCGCCGCGACCGAGCGCGGCGATCTGGCGAGGGAGATCGTCGGAGTCGAGACGCCGGACGGCACGGTCTTGTCCGACAATGGTATTCGTCCAGACACGACGGTGGAGCGACTCGCCGAACTGCGGCCGTCTTTCTCCGAAGAAGGGACGCTCACCGCCGGCAACTCTTCCTTTCTCACCGACGGTGCGGCGGTCGTCCTGCTGATGTCGGCGTCCCGTGCCGCCGACCTCGGCCTGGTCGGCAAGGCCCGCTTTCGAGACTCCGAGCTGACCGCCCACGATCCGAAGACCGAGCTGCTGTTGGGGCCGGTTCACGCCTCGCCCCGCGTCCTGGAGGCATCCGGAATCAGCTTCGCGGACCTTGATGTCGTCGAGCTGCACGAGGCTTTCGCCGCACAGATTCTGGCGGTTTTGGCTCACCTCCCCGAGCTGCCGGCGGAGCGTCTCAACCTCTGGGGCGGCTCGCTGGCGCTCGGCAATCCCTTCTCCCCCAACGGTGCCCGATTGGTCACCACCGCCGTTCACCGACTGCATGCCGAAGATGGCCACTGGGCTCTGGTCGCCACCTGCGCAGGGGGAGCGCTAGGCCAGGCGATGGTCTTGGAAAGGGTTTGAGGAACCCGGGTGAAAAGGTCCTGGTCTACCAGGAGTCATTGAGCGCCTGACTGTGGGATTTGCGTGGGAGACGTACTTTGGCCCCTCGGAACTCGCCTGTAGACAGCCTTATCTTGGCCTCCAACGAGATTTCTTGGAGGCGCCAGCTAGAAAACCTGCCGCGCATCAGCTCACAGGACTGACAGCCAGGAAAGGCTTTCAGCACTTCGCCTGCAGCAACTCTGAGTCCGAGATTGCGGTAGGTCCCGACCAGAAGACCGTCCCTTTTGAATAGCAGGTCGCGAACCACGACCTCTCTGTCACTCTCGTTTCTATATTCCAGCCTCACCTCGAGGCGCTCATGTTCGGGCTCGTTAGAAAGCTCCACCCATTCGAGATGGCCCGGTGCGGAGCACGGTTCCAGCAAGCTCTGGAGACGCTGCATCAACTCAGCCGAAACCCAAGAGGTCTCCATTGCATTGACCTTTAATCGGGCAGCAGCGAATTTGCTGGTCTTCACCAACTCCTCGATTTCATCAAAAAGCCGATTCATCCGCTCCTGGTCACCCGCGGCTCGTTTCTGCTCATGGAAGAGCTGCCGCATCTCGCTCAATTCAGCCCTGAGAGCCACGATGGCGGTATCTTCTGCGAGCACTCCGCGTTCATGTCCAATCCCGGACTTGGGCAAGAGACTTTCTTTGACGCCCTGTGCCCCTTCGGGTCTCTTTTCACGCTTTTTGCGGCGTCTCTCTCGCTTCGCGAGATCGTTCTCGACAAGCCTTCTCAGCTTCCGGACCGCGGGTCGCTTGTCAAATCCGAGCTCAGCGAGCTCATTAAGTGCCGACAGAGCTATCTCTGGTCGTTTCTTCCGGCGCGTGGTTCTCCCTTTTTTCAACAGCCGTTGAAACTTGGTTTCAAGCTCTTTGATTTCTTCGCTCAATCGGCGAACAGTTGGGCTGTCGGCGAAACGGCGGGCCTCCGTAGCAAGACAGTCCTGCCCGGATTGCAGGTCTCCCTGGCGAATGTAGTCTTTGACCTTAAGCGCTACCTCGATCAATTGCGGCAGCTCGTTCAATCGGTCTTTGAGCTCTTGATTTGGCGAGGCGATCGCTTCTGATTCTGTGCTTTCTTCCAGGGGCGACGACTCGGAAGCCAGTTCATAGCAATTGTCCAGAACCTGCAGTGCTCTCTGAGAGCTCCCGTCCATCGTCTTCAACACCGAGTCGGCGATGCTGTAGGCCTGGTTGAGCTGGCCGTCTGCCAGAAAGGCCTCAGCCTGGTCGAGCAACGATGAAACATCATCGACATCGACTGCTTCCGAGACAGTGTCTAGCGACTCCTGAATCTTCGGATTCTCAGGAGCGAGGGCGAGCGCCTCTTCCAGTTGCTGTACCGCTGTCTTGAAATCTCTCGATGCGACAGCGGTTGATATGGTCTCTGTTAATCCGTCGAGATCGATGTTTAATTCAGTTTCGGGCATGGGTCACGCCTCGCGCTCAACAGGCAATCGGTCCGTAAGATAAGAAAGTGTCGAAAAATATGTCTGTGATAACGAAGCCCTTCCTTTCCGAAACGCGGCGCCTTACCCAATAGGGCAGAAGGAAACCCGTCACGGTAAAGGCTAAGAAAAGGGCTGAGAGAACGAAAAGAATGAAAGCGTGCCCTCCGGGCATCGCGATCAACACCAAAGAACTGAACAGAAGCCAGATCGAGCCGATGAAATAGATTCGATTGATCAGCAGGACAAAACGTGCCGATTTGGGCCTGGTGACAAAATGTAAAGCCATACGCGCCAGGACGATCATCAAACCGATCATGCCGAGAATCGGCCAGATAGATCCCGGGACGACCGGGGTGGCAGGAGCAAGAAACTGCCATATGGCTATCCCAGCTGCCGCTGCCGCGAACGCATGGGTGACGATGGCCAGAATTCTAAATAGGCGGTGCCAGCGATGCAGCCGCAACGAAAGATCGCAAGCGATGCTTTTTCCTTGGGTCTCGATCTGAGTGCTCTCGCCCCATTTCATATTGATTTGCCAACAGCGGTGCCAGAGCCTTTGAAGCCAGTTGAGATCGTGCCAGTTTTGCAGATGCGTTGAGGAGGGCACCCAGGTGTTTCCAGGAGGCAGCATCTCACCGAAGTACTGATCCCCCGTGACATCCATGGCACGCCGGTTGGGGAGCTTAGGGTGCGAGCTCTTGGGGTGTCTCCAGAGTAGGTAGTAGACCAGCAGACCTACCGGAATCACGTCCAAAAAGAAATGAGGGTCATCTTCACCGAGGTCAGGGGGGTGGGATGGCCGAACCTGGTGCCAATCTTCGATCTGCCCGTCGGGGCCGGCTTGAATCCGCAGCCCATTATGATGAAGAACGACATCGATATTATGTCCCGGGCCTACATCGCCGGTTTCGGGCTTCAGCGAGACGCTCAATGTACTCGGTTTGCGGGTGGCTAGAAAAAGTAGTAGCCATGTGTTCATGAAGAGGAATACCGAGATGCAGGCGGCGAGGACGCCGCGGTCTTGAAGGAATCGTTCGAATGATTCCCCGGTCAGCGGTCCCATATCCTGTACCTCCATCGTCATGAATCTCGACTGAGGCATATCGCTGAATTCGACCTGTACGGAGATCGGCAGACGTTGGCCGTTGACGGCACCGGGAGACAGAGCCAGGTCCAGATCGATCCGCTCTTGCCGCCAGAGATCTGGATTTTGCCCGGCTGGGAGTTGGATGATCACCGGCTTGATCGTCGTTTCCCGGGGAAATCCCGTTTCCGGCCCGGACCCGGTCTCCCCAGGCGGTAACGACTGGAATCGGGCAATCAGCTTGCGACTAGGGTTGGCCCCGAACGCCAGGACGTGTACCGACAGGGGCACCGAGTTGGGTTGCGACTGCAATTTGGACGGCGGCAGGGTGAGCTCGTAAACGGGTTGTGGCCAAGACGGGCAGCGCCGGGGTCGATTCTCTATCGAAGGATAAGTAAAGCCATGAACGGTAGGCCAGCCGGTCTGCCCAGAGGCATTCTCAGATAGCGGCTGCGCACTCAGGAGACAAGCAAACACTCCTTCGTGACGATCGACATCGGCGCGGATCTTCCGTACAAACTCTTTCAGTTGTTCGTCGAAGGAGGAGTTCCTGGTCTCTTCCTCGCCCAGGTCCATCAGGGCGATGCGGGGTAAGAACCTTGAACCCGATCCGGGAGACGGGCCATCTTGCGAAGCCTGATCCAGGTTATGAAGACGAGAATACCCGGTCAGCCAGTCGTCTCGCTCTGCGGGGCGGGCTCGCGATTTGTCGATGACGAAGAAAAGTCCTCGAGTAAGCTGACCTTGGGTCAGATCGGCGGGCACACGAGACTGAGGCTGGACAAAATCCGTGATTTTCTCGATGAAGGAGTCCGGACTCTCGAGGTCTTCGAACAGCTTCTGTGGTTTGCCGGGATCATGCCTGCCATCTGTGATGTAGATGAAGTACTGCCTGTGGATCTCGCCTGTCGGCGGCCGTTCGGTTGCCTTGGTGACCGCTTTCTTGAGATCAGTCCATTGCTGTGATTCAGCCTGGACGGCCTCGAGCAACTTGTTGGCAAAGACTTTAGGTGCTTCGAGATATACCTTTTCTTCGATATCTATGCAGCTACCTGGATAGAAATCCAGGTCGAAGGAATCAAAGCATAGGGCGTCATGATGGATCAGAGGAAGGTGGCGGACTATTTCGTGGATCTTGGAGACATTTTCGACCGGTGACTTCCCATAGCTCTTGGAGACGTCGAGAACGATGTGCCACTCTATGGGGCTGTTGAGCATCTCGACCAGTCGACTACAGTACTTTTCCTGACAATCAGCGAATCGGGCGAGTTTGAGCTCATCAGCCTCTGCCGTGCCGAGATTTAAGAAGATACCGAGTACGAACGCGGCTCCGAAGGCTGCTTTCTTCTCAAAAGCATGGTCGATTCCTATCGAAGGCCTCGCCGCGAGGTCGTAGTCGGCATTCGAGCAGCCTTCGGCGGCCCCAAAGATAACCTTGGGCCAGAAAGATCGCAGGTCAGAAGTCATGCTGGTCCTCTCAGTCAGGACATCGTAGGCATCCAGCTCATCGCATGAGGCGGCCAGGTTAAATCAAGATAGTCAACTCTTCCCAGGGTTTGGAACTTAGCCCGCCCAGGATAGCGCACCTGATCCAGGTTTGGATACCGTCTTCAGGCTTTGATTCGGCCATCGGCCGGAGAGGATCTAATCCCGACCAGATTCGAGGACCCGCTTCAGCAGCTCCCGCCGCGGCGGCCCGAGGAGTGGCTCCAGGTCAGCGGCCTCGAGGGGCTCGGGGGCCGGTGGTTCGGGACCGAGCGTGACGCGCGGCTGCGGGAACAGGGCTTCGAGCGCCGCGGGCGGATCTTTCAGCGCTTCGTCGATCCGCAGCTTGAGGGAGCTCAAGAGCTCGTAGGCGCGGCGAATGCGGGCGAACCGCTCGGGGTTCAGCTCCGGCGGATAGCGCCGAACCAGCCGGCGATACGCACGGGTGACCTGGTCGCGGGAGGCCCCAGGCTCGAGGCCCAGAATGACGTGGGGTTCGTCCATCTTTTCCATCACTCCGGCGTGAACAGCTCCAGCTGCCGGTCGTCGACCGGCTTGCGGCGCCGGGTCCCAGGCCTGGCCGGCCTGGCATCTCCGGCTTCGAAACCTTCGGGTAGATCGAAACGGGGCGATGCCGAGATCCTCTTCCTCTGATTCTGGAATTCCCGCAGGGTTTCTCCGAGCTCTTCGAGGATCTCTCGCTTGTCGTCGTCCAGGTTCTCGTCCTGTGAGATCGCGCGCAGCTTCTTGCGCAGCCGGCGCAACTGACGGGGAGTGACATCCTCGATCAGGGATGACAGGTGACTGAACCACAGCGGCAAGCGAACATCCAGTCGATCGATGACCGCATCGACGATCGGTTCATCGAAGCCGAGGTCGATCCCCTCCTCGCGAAGATAGACGTCGTGGCGATAGAGCGCGAGCGCCGGCTCGAGCGCTGAGAAGCGACTCAAGAAACGTCGCGCGTGGCGTCCCGCCTCCGCTAGCTCGGAGCTCCAGCTCTCGACGACGACCTCCAGAGCGGCGAGCTCCGGATGCTCACCGAGTAGCGGGCGGCAAAGGTTCAAGTCTCGGCGGATCTCGCCGAGGAGCCACTCTTCGTCCTCGGGATCACTGAAAGCGGCCTGGAGTGGTCGGAGAAGACCGCCGAATATCCCGGTGGCAACCTCGGTGGCCACGCGGTCGATCACCTTGGGCCAGTCGTCGTCGCTGAACAGCGGGCGAAGCCCTTCGAGCGCGGGCACAACGGTGGCCGGAGGGACGGCTGACAGGTTGTCGATGATCTCCAGCAGGTCCTCGAGATCGCCCGGCGCCGGTCCCCGGGCGGCGATGCGTACCGCGTGCTCGTGCCGGCTGCGGTCGGCTCGCGAGTCGGCGGCAGCGGCGAAAGCGATGGCGAGCAGGACGGAATCGTCGCCCAGATGCTCGAGCAGAGTCTCGGCCGCATCGAGGAAATGACCGCAGAACAAGAGCACCTGGCACAGCCCGATGAGCTCGGCGCGCAGCGCGCGGGCGACCTGCGGCCGGTCGGAGGTGTCGAAGCGCTTGGAGATGCTCGCCGCCATCTCGAGCAGCCTGACGAGAGCGTCATGGGCCTCCTCCCCGGTGCCGAAGTGCAGAAGGTCTTCGCGCCGGGCCCACAGCTCGAGGGTCCACAATTGGGCCAGGCGTTCGGGGGTCTCGGCCCGTGCCGCGGCGGATTTTAAAAAAGACGCCAGCTCGTCGAAGTCCTCGGACTCGAGCAGGGATCGGACCTCGGCCCATTGCCTGGCCTCGGCGACTCCGGCGCCGGCGTCGAGATCGGCCTCCAGCAGCTCTGGGCGAGCCGCCAGCAGCACCGCCAGGCCGGTGTCGCCGCGGCGTTCGAAGATCAGCTCGAGGATGGCGCGCCAGCGTGTGCGCAGCGCGTGCTGGAGGGGACGCAGGAGCGCCGGCGACGGATCCTGGAGCAGCTTGCCGACAGGCCCCCGGATGGTGGGCAGCCGTTCGAGCAGGAAGTGCTCGAGCCCGGCGTCGCGCCGTCGCCGGCGCAGCTTCTGCTCCAGGGGGTGCAAGGCGGTGAGCACCCCCAGACGTTTTTCCGTCTCGCGCAGCAGGCGCTCGAGGGACGCGTCGGCCGGGTCGGCGGCGCGCAGGGCCTTCGACGACCGGGCGAGCTCGGCGAGGGTCTTGGCCCCCGGTCGGAAGTTCCGTCTCGTGACCGCGGCCAGGGCGCGGTAGAAGTCCCACACCGCGCGGTCGCGAGGATCTACCGCCCCGAGTGAGCGGGGGAGAGCTCGCGGCCGCTTGGCTTCCGAGTCCGGGAGCGCGTGCGCTTCGATAGCGTGGCTGAGGCGCGTATAGGAGGCGATCTCGCGCCAGACGGTGTCGTCGTCGTGCGCCCGGGCTGCCGGGGCGCCGGCTGGCCGGGCCAGAGTTCCGAGCATCTCCGGCAGTCGCCGCGCGACTCCAGGTACCGCTTCGCCGCCTTCGTCGAGTGCCGCCAGCCGAATCGCGGCCTGCTCTCGGCGGCCTTCAGCCAGCAGCACTACCGCTTCTGCCAGCAGCACCGGCGGGCTTGGGGCGTCGTCGCGCTGGATTTGCTCGAGCAGCGCTCCGATTCGTTCCAGGTCGCCGCCGGAGAGAGCTGCCGCCAGAGCCCGG
>JAAUXY010110310.1_pt1 | contig 12126 bp, 14 predicted proteins | sample 7278121 | NCBI WGS metagenome assembly JAAUXY01 (sample SAMN14350117, study PRJNA611818) | marine sediment metagenome | isolation source: surface marine sediment (1.8m) | place: French Polynesia: Moorea | collected 2018-08 | reverse complement strand
CTGGGTCAGGACGGTCGGGGACATGCTGCGACTGATGCCGATCATCTATACCCGCGAAGACGGCAAGGTGACGCTCAGCGGCGCGCTCTTTGGCCGGCGGAATCGCGTCAAACGCTTTGCCAAGTACATAGCGCGGCGTATGCCGGAGAATACGGTCGAGATCGGTATCGGCCACTCCTTGTGCCAGGAAGATGCCGAGTCACTTGCAGACTGGCTCGCCGAACTCAAGCCTGATGTGACTAAGGTCACGATGACTGGTCTGGGTCCTGCCCTCGGCGTGCACGCAGGACCGAATTGCCTGCTCGTCGCTGTCCGGAAACTACCCGCCGACCTTCCCGCCAACAGCGTCGATTAAATCTTCGCCTTCGTTACGCGCGTTGTTGACGCGACGATCGACAGGCCAGGCCTGCAGCGGCGGCGTGATCGCATCGATGTCATCGAGAAGCTCGTTACTACCCGCCAGCCATTCCCCGGCTCCGTTTGCCTCGAGCACCACAGGCATGCGGTGGTGCAGCGGTTTCATGAAGTCGTTGGCTTCGGTCGTAATCAGGGTCGTCGTCTGCAGGGATTCGCCGGTTTCCTTGTCGGTCCAGTTCTCCCACAGCGCCGCGACGGCGAACGGCTGCCCGTTCGCAAGTGAAATGAAGTACGGGGTCTTGACGTTACCGTCGCGCTGCCACTCGTAGAACCCGTCAGCAAGCACAATGCAGCGGCGGTGGCGGTAGGCAGCCCGAAATGACGGCTTCTCGGCAACGGTTTCGGCGCGGGCGTTGATCATGCGATTGCCGATCGACGGGTCCTTCGCCCAGAACGGCACGAGACCCCAGCGCAGCATCACAAGTTCGCGGCCCTCACCCTCCGCGTTGCGAATCGCAACAATGTCTTGCGTCGGAGCGATGTTGTACCGGGGCTTAACATCGACGGAACCCTCGACGCCAAACAGTGCGGCAGCGGCCTCGCTGGGCGAGTAAAAAGCAAACCGTCCGCACATCGTCGAGCCTCTCCTATTCCCGAATGCCGACGCCGCGCTTCATGAGGATCATGCAGCCCGAGAACAGCACGACGACGAACACGATCAGGATCGTGTACGCATGCACGATGCTGATGTCGGACGTGCCCAGAATGCCATAGCGGAACGCGTTCACCATGTAGAGAATCGGGTTCGCCTTCGACACGTTCTGCCAGAACTCGGGCAGGAGCGAAATTGAATAGAACACCCCGCCGAGGTAAGTCAGCGGCGTCAGCACGAATGTCGGCACGATCGAGATGTCATCGAATTTTTTCGCAAAGACTGCATTGATGAAGCCTGCGAGCGAAAACACGATCGACGACAACAACACGATCGAGATCATGATGAACGGGTGCGCAACCTGGAGATTCGTGAAGAACAATGCAATGCACGTGACAAGCAGGCCAACCAGCAAGCCACGTAACACGCCGCCGGCGACGTGCCCGATTATGATCGTCGCGTAGGACATCGGTGCGACCAGCATTTCCTCGACGTGGCGCCCGAACTTGGCGCCGAAAAACGACGACACGACATTGCCGTACGAGTTGGTGATTACAGACATCATGATCAGGCCCGGCGCGATGTAGGCCATGTAATCGAAGCCGTCCATCGTGCCGATCCGCCGGCCAATCAGGTTGCCGAAAATAATGAAGTACAAGGTCATCGTGATCGCTGGCGGCACAATGGTCTGCACCCAGATGCGCAGTACACGCACCATCTCCTTGCGGATGATTGTCTTCGCTGCGACGAGATTGAGGCGCAGGTTCACGCGTCACCACCTTTGTTCTCGACGAGACGCATGAACATCTCCTCAAGACGATTGGCTTTGTTGCGCAGGCTGACAACCTGGATCCCCTGCGCATTGAGCTGGGTGAACAGGCTGTTCATGTCGGTCTCCTGTCCTTTCTCGACCTCGAGCTCACAGTCCTCGCGAACTCGTGTTTCGAAACCCTCGAGCTGCGGCGCTGTGTCCAGCTGCCGATTGAGGCTGAGAACGAAGGTCTCGCGATGCAGGCGGCGCAGCACCTCGCTCATGCGGGCATCCTCGATGATCGTCCCCTCATCGATGATCGCGATATGGCGACAGAGCGATTCGGCTTCCTCGAGGTAGTGGGTCGTCAGGATAATCGTCGTGCCCGCGTCGTTGATCTCACGCAGGAAATCCCACATCGATCGCCGGATCTCGATGTCGACGCCGGCGGTTGGCTCATCGAGGATCAGCAGTTTGGGTTCATGCACGAGCGCGCGAGCGATCATCAGCCGACGTTTCATGCCGCCCGACAGTGAGCGCGCCGTGTCGTCACGTCGATCCCAGAGTCGCAGGGCACGCAGGTACTTTTCAATGCGCTCATCGGCGAGTTTGCCGCTGAGGCCGTAGTACCCAGCCTGGTTGCGCACCGTATTGCCAACGGTTTCCCAGAGATTGAGATTGATCTCCTGGGGCACGATACCAAGGCAGGCTTTTGCCGCTTCGAGCCGGGAATCGATGTCGTTGCCGAAGATCTCGACCGTGCCGCCCGACTTGTTGACGAGCGACGAGATGATGCCGATCGCGGTCGTCTTGCCGGCCCCGTTTGGACCCAGCAACGCGTAGAAGTCACCGGCTTCCACGGTCAGGTCGATACCTTTCAGCGCCTGGTTGCCGTTGGCGTAGGTCTTGGTCAGGTTCTTTATTGAGAGGGCTTTCATGAGGCCGCGTATTGTAACCGCGTGCCCCCGGCTGTCATACCTCGTCGGCCACTTTCCGCTGGGGCAGCCAGAGATCGCAGGCGGCTGCCGGCATGCGTCTGTAGTGCGGATCGGAGCCCTGCGTCAGCAGCGATTGCAGAATGCCCATCTGGGTTGCCTCGCGCAGTGTCGTATCGGCACCTGCTCCGCGCTCCATCAGGCGCTCCAGCCGCGCATCATCCGCCGCGAATCGCTCGCGGATAATCAGCTGGTGGGCAACCTTGCCAAGCAGCTCGGCGAGCGTCGTTCCGGCCAGCCTGCCGCACCAGCCAAGCGTTGCACCGCTGACAACGCGAGCAACATAGGGATTACGACGTGCGAGATTCCAGAGAAATGCGAGCCCGGCAGCCTGCAGGCTGCGCAGATCCGCATCATCGGTGATCGTATCCTCGATGAGATCCGCCTGCGGGCAATCCCTGAGCAGGCGCCGCCACAGCACATCGTCATCCTCACGAAAAGAAAACAGCAGAAACGGCGCTTCAGCCAACCGATCGATACGCGCCAGCGACAGCGCGCCGGGCGACCCGTAGCCGATATCGAGCCAGGCCCGGTTCAGGGCCGTCACGTTAGCCAGATCGTCCGTCGTCAGTCCTTCGTAATCCATAGGCGGCTCCCGGGTGCGCGCAGGGCCGTTTTTCGCGCGTCTTTCGAGTAACTAAGTATTTGCTTGGCGACCCATATATGGATGGTATAAGTTATATAAATACCATATATGGTCATAAATCATCATAAAAGGCAAGAAATGAGACTCACCGACGATCGTTACGCGGGTGAACGCCGCCAGTTCGAACTCGCGCTCCGCATGATCGGCCACGAGGCCCGGACGCGCACCATCCGTGAATGCACTGGCCTGTCGGACGACCGGATCCGCAAGCTCTACAGCACCTATTTTCGCAACGCCGGACGCGCCGGGATCAAGCGCCGGCGCGGCACATCGCCCCGCCAGGTGCAGCACTACGTCAAGAGCCCGGCAAACCAGCTGCAGGCGACAACGCTTGTCGCACTGTATTGCGCGGGACTGTTGCTGCGCGTCGACGACGAAAACGGCGTGCACAGCTGCTGGCCGCGCCCGGACGTCGACTTTGGGCATCGGCTCTGCCGCGCCTACGAGACCTACCTCGTGCTGCACGAGGAAGCGAAGCTCAGTTTCGAATGGGCCTGGAACCTCCTGCATTGCAACGCCTGGAACGACGAGCTGTATCTGGCCGTATTTGACCATTGCGACGCGAGATACGTCCAAGATGCGTATGCGCTGGACAACCGCACGTGTCCTGCCTGCGATATTGGCAACAGTTCCGGTACACTTGCCGGGCACTCAGTTCCATAAAAATAATTATGCAATTAGGGAGTTAGACCAGATGTTAAAAGAATTCAAAGATTTCGCGATGCGCGGCAACGTCGTCGATATGGCCGTCGGTATCATCATTGGCGCTGCGTTCGGCAAGATCGTTTCGTCACTCGTATCGGATGTCCTGATGCCACCCATTGGCGTGGTCATGGGCAGCGTCAGCTTCAGCGACCTGCACGTTGCACTCGGCGAGGGCGAAGGCGCGGCCACGCTCAACTACGGCATGTTCATCGATCAGGTCATTAACTTCCTCATCGTCGCGCTGGCCGTGTTCTTCCTGATCAAGGCGATTAACTCCCTGAAGAAGAAAGAAGAAGAGAAGCCTGCTGAGCCGCCGAAGCCGTCGGCTGAAGAAACTTTGCTGACCGAAATCCGCGACCTGCTCGCCAAGAACTGATCGCGGCCCCTCGGGGCAAAAAAAGTTAGTGGAAGACCACAACGTTTTTGCGGGCGCGTTCGTCGACCGCAATGGCGAACGACGCAAGGATCCTGACTGGCTGGCCGAAGCGCTCTCGAGTACCGAGACGCGCTTCGTGCCGGTCTGGGGTGAGCGCTGCCTGGTCGGCGGCGATCCCCCCGGCGCGGTCCTGCTCGACGCTGACACGGTGCGACCGTTCGTGACACACGACAACGCGATCTTCCTCGGCTTGTTCCGCGACCGGCCGGCATTCTCCGTCGCCATACCGGGTGACCAGGAGGCGCCGTTCCAGGACCTTGGCGAATTCAAGGATCTGCGCTACCTGGGCACCGTCCTGCCGCCCGACGAGGCGAATCTCGTTGCCCACGCACGCGCGCTCGTGCTCTGGCACAGCGCGACGCTTTATTGCGGTAAGTGCGGCTCGGCCTCACAACCTTCGGCTGGCGGCAATTCGCGACGCTGCTGCAACCCGGACTGCAACCAGGAAATTTTCCCGCGCACCGATCCGGCGATCATTGTGCTGGTTAGCGACGGCGACCGATGTCTTCTCGGACGGCAGGCATCCTGGCCCGAGGGACGCTATTCCACCATTGCGGGATTTGTCGAGCCGGGGGAAAGTCTCGAGGATGCGGTAAGGCGCGAGGTCTACGAGGAAACCAACGTTCGTGTGGGCGCTGTCCGTTACCACAGCTCGCAGCCGTGGCCGTTTCCGTCCTCGCTAATGCTGGGGTTCGTCGCCGAGGCAACGTCGTCGAATGTCAGGCTGAATGATGGCGAGCTCGAGGACGCACGCTGGTTCTCGCGCGATGAGCTGCGCTCGGGCGATGTTGGCCTGCCGTTTCGCATTTCGATTGCGCGGCGCCTTGTCGATCACTGGGTCGACGGTGCCTGACGATGTGCCTCATTGCGCTCGCTCTAAACAAGGTCCCCGGCTATCCGCTCGTTATCGCAGCCAACCGGGACGAGTTTCACGCACGCCCGACCCAGGACGCGCACTGGTGGCCCGATAAGCCGGACATACTTGGCGGCCGCGACCTACAGGCCGGTGGGACATGGCTCGCGCTCAGCCGAACGGGTCGGTTTGCGACCGTCACCAACTATCGCGACGCGCAACCGCCGCAGCCGCGGCACCGTTCGCGCGGCCACCTGATCACGGATTTTCTCGACAGTGATCTCTCTCCCGAGGCCTTTCTTGCGACGGTTGACGAGGACGCCTACACAGGTTTCAACCTTATCGTCGGTACAGCCACCGACGTGGCGTACCTGTCGAACCGCGAAGACGGCATGCGCAGGCTTGGCCCCGGTATTTATGGCCTCAGCAATGCGCTACTCGACGGCCCCTGGCACAAGGTCGAGTCGAGCAAGCACCAGCTGAGCGACCTGATTGGCAACAATGCCGTCAATGAAAGCAGCCTTATGCGACTGATGAACGATCGTGGCAAGGCGCCCGTGGATGAAGTCGAGACAGGTCACCTCGATCTCGCCACGGCCCATGCGATCAGCGCGCCATTCATTGTATTGCCGAACTACGGCACACGCTGCACGACCGTCGTGCTCGCTGACGACAACGGTAACTGGAATTTCACCGAGCGCCGTTTCGACCCGGCTGGCAAAGCGACCGGCGATTCGCGGTTTACGTTTAATGCTCCGGAGTCACTATGACACTCATTTCCGCCGACAATCACTTTGCCCTTATGGCTGCTTTGTTCGTTATCGCGGGTGCGGCGTTTCTCGCCGAACGTACACGGATCGGCTCGCATCTGACTGGCGCGGTGATCGCTATTCTCACCGCGATTGCGGCCGCTAACCTGAAAGTGATTCCGCACTCGGCGCCTGCGTTTGATTTCGTCTTCAGTTATTTCGTTCCGGTTCTGATTCCGCTGTTTCTGTTTCGCGCCAACCTGCGCCATATGATTTTCGAAACGACGCGCATGACAATCGCGTTCCTGGTTGCGAGTGCCGGCACAATTATCGGCGTACTCATCGCGGTCGCCGTACTCGACCTCAGTGCGCTCGCGCCTGCTGCAGTGACAGACCCTGCACTGCGCGAGGCGGGTATGGCCGGTCTGTTTGCGTCGACCTACATCGGCGGCTCCGTCAACTACGCTGCGCTCGGTGAAATCACCGGGCTCCGCACCGACGCGTCGTTCTTCTCCGCAGCCACGGCGACCGACAACCTGTTCAGTGCGTTGTTCCTGAGTGTGCTTGCGTTGCTGCCAGGATGGCAGTGGCTCGCAAGGCGATTCTCGCAACACGAGCATGGTGAAGCGCCTGCCGAAGCGCAGCACGATACCGGGATATCGGCGGCAAGCCTGACGCTCGCGCTTGCAGCAGCAATAAGCTTCGTCGCGATTGGCGATGCGATCACAGCCGCCATCGGAATGCCCAGCTTGCGTTACGCGATTATCACGGTGCTCGTGCTCATTGCGGCAACGGCATTTCCAGAATGGATGGCGAAGCTGCGCGGTGGCTTCGAGCTGGGCGTTGGCCTCGCGTTCGTCTTCTTTGCCGCGATCGCGGCGGGCGCTGATCTCGTGGCGATGATCCAGATTGCCCCGTTGCTGGTAGTCCTTGTCGTGATTCTGCTGAGCGTGCACCTTCTCGTGCTGCTGTCAGTGGGCGGTCTGCTCAAGTTGACGCTGCCTGAACTCGTCACGGCATCGAACGCGGCGGTGCTTGGCGCGACGACGGCGCCGGCGCTGGCGGCGGCCCGTGGCTGGCATGACCTCGTGACGCCGGGTGTTCTGGTTGGCGTGCTCGGATACGCGCTCGGTACCTTCGCCGGTACCGCGCTGTTTCACTTATTGGGTTGAGGTCGGGAAACGCGTCTCGTCAGAGCACGCAGAACATTGCAGCGTCAGCGTTCGGCGCGTTTGCCATGCACTCGGCGGCAGAACGATTGTCGCCGTTGTCAAGATCCTTCGTGCACTGGCTCATGTCCCGCTTGGCTTCCTGGATGTTGGCCTTCAGCTCGCGCAGCGCTTGTTCCGCGCTCGCTTTCTCAGCGGGTTCCATGCTCGGCATCTTGGCGCGTATCTTGCGCTCCCACACTGCCGAGAAGCGGCTCAGATTGCTGACCGCTTTCGAGCACAGTGCCCGATCGTTGGCGGCCGAGTTCTCATTTCCGAGATCGCGCGTAGACCGGTAGTTCCCGCTGCTGCTTGGACCGCTGTGAATCTTCACCTCTTCGGTCTCTTGCTTCGGCGGCGGCGTATCCGTGAAGTGGACGTTGCCGTCTTCATCGACCCACTTGTAAACCTCGGCATGAGCCGCGGTTGTCATGGCCAGGAAGGCCGCCAGTGTCAGTGCGAGAAGTTTCATCGGCTAGTCCTGCGGCGCCCCGTGCGCCGGCTGATACGTACTGATAGCGTACGAAGCGGGCGTTTTCAGCGCCATGAACCCCGTCACACCGCAGGGATTTGCCGAATCAGGCGTCGTAGACGCGAATCAACCATTCGCGGATGTCGCGAATCTCGTCCGGGCACACGGCATGCGCCATTGGATAGTCGTGCCACTCGACATCGAAGCCCGTCTCGGTCAGCGTCTGCGCCGAGAGCTGGCCCCATTGCAACGGCAGCATGGGGTCGAAGGTGCCATGCGCCATGAATACCGGGATTTCGCGGCTCCCCGTGGATCCCTCGACACCCGAGGGTATCGGCACATAGGTCGACAGCGCCATGAGCCCGGCCAAACGGTGCGGCGTGTGCAGGGCGGTATTGATGACGATGGCGCCACCCATGGAAAAGCCAGCAATTACAACGTGTTCCGCTGCGATGCCGCGCTCGATTTCGCGCGCGATCAGTGCCTCGACGATGGCCGTACTTTCCTGTACACCGGCCGCATCCGCACGGCCTTCCGCATCCAGGCTTACGATGTCGTACCACGCCCGCATCGCCATACCGCCGTTGATGGTGACCGGTCGTACCGGCGCGTGCGGGAACACAAACCTGAGGGGCAGGCTGACCGGGAGATGCAGTTCGGGCACGATCGGCTCGAAATCGTGGCCGTCGGCACCGAGGCCGTGCAGCCAGATCACGCTGCCAACCGGGTTCGCGCCCGTAGTCACTTCTACGCATTCAGGTAGGGCCAAGATGGTGCTCCAATCGTCTGAAAGCGGCGCAGTTTAACCCATCCCGGGCACAAAAATGTGTGTTCAGGGGTTGACGTCCTATGCGCATCATGATCTGATTATGCGCATATTTATTCAATCAACGGTCACCGGACGATGCCTCCTACCACCGAAGATCAGCTCCAGCGGCGCGCCGCCATACGCAAGCTGTTGCTCCAGGGCCCTGCCACGACGCAGGCGTCGCTCGTGACGGCGCTCGAGGCGCTCGGCCACCTCGCGACCCAGTCCAGCGTTAGCCGCGACCTGCGTGAAATCGGCGCCATCAAGACGGCTCACGGCTACGAGTTGCCCTCGAGTGACAACACGGGCGACGAGCAGGTTGCGGCGGTCGCCGACCTGCTGCGCACCACGACGCCGGCCGGCTCAAACCTGCTCGTGATCCACACGGGCATCGGCGCGGCGCAGCGCGTTGCACTGGCGCTCGATCGCAGTGGCTGGCCCGGCATCGTCGGCACCATCGCCGGCGACGACACGATTTTCGTTGCGACCGAATCGGCGCACGCGCAAAAAAACCTGATTTCGCGGATCGAGCACGCGACTCGATCCTGACTCGGAGATAACAGTGAGCAAGGACACAACACCGATCATCCTCGCCTTCTCGGGCGGACTCGATACGTCATTCTGCGTGCCGTGGCTTAAGGAAAACTACGGCCGTGATGTTGTCACGGCTTGTGTCGACACGGGCGGCATCGACGCCGAGGCGGCCGAGGCGCTTGAAAAACGCGCGATGGCACTGGGCGCCATCGAGCACGTATTGATCGATGCCAAGCAGGAGTTCTTCGATACCGTGATACGGCACCTGATCGCGGGCAATGTGCTGCGTGGCAATGCCTATCCACTGTGTGTGGGTGCCGAACGCGGACTGCAGGCGGAGAAGCTCGCACAGATTGCGCGCGAGCGCGGCGCAACGACGGTTGCCCACGGCTGCACCGCCGCAGGTAATGATCAGGTGCGTTTCGAGGTGGCGTTGCGAACGCTGAATCCCGGGCTCGAGGTCCTGGCGCCCGTGCGCGACAACAGCTGGGTTCGCGACGAGCAGCTCGCGTATCTGCAGGACCACGACATGCCGTTGCCGGCGCAGGGCTCGGCTTACTCGATTAATCGCGGCCTCTGGGGCATCACGATCGGCGGTCAGGAAACGTTGACCTCAGAGAACTCGATTCCCGAATCGGCATGGGTATTGTCGCCCAACGCGTTTTCCGAACCGCTCGAGCCGACTTCGCATACGCTCGACTTCGTCAATGGAGTGCCTGCCCGACTTGATGGGGACGCTCTTCCGCCCGTTGCGCTCATCGAGAAACTCGAAAAACTCGCGGGCGCCTACGGCATTGGTCGGGGCATTCATCTCGGTGACACGGTGCTTGGTACCAAGGGTCGTGTCGCGTTCGAGGCGCCAGCCGCAATCACGCTGATTACGGCGCATCGCGAACTCGAGAAGCTGGTGCTCAGCGCACAGCAGGCGCGCATCAAGGACAGTGTCGCCGCGACCTACGGAGACCTCGTTCACGAGGGCAAGCAACTGGACCTCGCGTGTGCAGATATCGAAGCGTTGTTCGCATCGTCTCAACGTCGCGTCACAGGCACGGTGAGCTTCACGCTGCGTCCAGGCCAGCTGTTCATTAACGGCGTCGAATCAGAGCACTCACTGCTTGCCGCAACGAAGGGTGTCTACGGCGAGGCGGCCGGTGAATGGACGCCTGCCGATGCGCTTGGCTACGCGCGCGTGCTGTCGCTGCCGGGGACTCTGCAGACACGGGCCGGCGGAGACTGACATGAAAAGCGTCGTCGTCGACAAGATTGCCTCGGTTGCCCAGCACAACGACCTCGCGTCGGAGCTACGCCTGTCCAAGGACATCCCGTGCGAAGAAGGGGTACTCGTCGCAGCGAAGGTCCTTAACAACAAATCGCGCTACAACCAGCTGGAGCTGACTTCGGGCCGCATGGCGACCGTCAACCAGGGCGACGTAATTGTCGGTGCGCTGGGTCATCGCAAAGCCCTGCGCGGCTATTCGGGTCATCTGCCAAAGTCTCTGAAGCCTGGCGATACGATTCAGATCCTGAACATCGGAGGGGTACTCGGAATTTGCGATTCGGCCAACCCGGACGTTGGCGCACCATTTGATTGCCAGGTTCTGGGCACGGTATTGAGCTTCCCGTATCTCGGCGAACGCATTGGCGTGCCCGCGCGTGCCGGTTCGAGCGCACTTGAAGACGAGCCACCCATCAATACGTCGGGCGTGCCCGTGATCGCGCTGGCGGGAACCTGCATGGACTCGGGCAAGACGGCAGCCGCCTGTGCGATCGTCGGTCGTCTGCGGCATCTCGGCTTCCAGGTTTCGGCTTGCAAGGCGACCGGCGTATCACTGCGCCGCGACGTGCTCGCAATGGAGGATGCGGGCGCTTCCGACACAATGATCTTCTCGGACTTCGGTATTGTCACGACCACCGAGGCCAACGGTCGGCAGCTGACTCGGGCGCTGCTCACCGGCCTTGCCGAAAAGCAACCTGATGTCATCGTGCTCGAACTCGGCGATGGCCTGCTTGGCGCCTACGGCGTCGGCGCAATTCTGTTGGATGCCGAGATTCGCGACGCGCTGACCGCAGTCGTGCTGTGCGCGAACGATCCCGTTTCTGCGTGGGGCGGCGCTGAGCTGCTGCGCAGCGAATTTCATATTGAACCGGCGGTGGTCACGGGGCCGGCGACCGATAACGAAGTCGGCGTTCAGCAGATTGACGAGCGCACCTCGCTACCCGCGATCAACGCGCTGTCCAACCCTGTGGCACTTGGTGATATGGTCGCGGACCTCTTGAGGAAGGAGACTTCATGACAGCGTCCGTTCCAGCGGTAATTCTCGGGGCAAGCGGCTACGTCGGTGGCGAATTGCTGCGCCTGATCGCCGCACACCCGAACTTCGAGCTTGCAGCCGCCGTATCCGACAGCGGTGCGGGCAAACCGATTGGCGAGCTATTTCCGCACCTCGCAGGTACCTTCGCCACAACGACGTTCGTCGCGCATTCGGAGTGGCTCGATCACGTCGAGTCAGGCGGCCAGCTGGCTTTGTTCTCCGCGGCACCGCACGGTGCGTCAGCCGCGGTCATAGCCGCAGCGATCCGGGCGTGCGAGGACAAGAACATCGAAATTCATGTCGTCGATTCCTCGGCCGACTTTCGCTATGCCGATCAGGACGCGTACGAAGCGGTTTACAAGACAACCCACGGCGCACCGGACATGCTGGACAAGTTCACGTGCGCACTGCCCGAGCATGTCGACGCGATCGACGTTGCTCATGTCGGCCACCCAGGGTGTTTCGCCACGGCGTCGTTGCTTGCGGTTGTCCCACTGATGCAGTCGGGTCTGACAGACGCCGATGTGTTTATCAGCGGTATCACCGGCAGCACGGGATCGGGCAAGAGCCCGCAAGCCGGCACGCACCATCCCGAACGAAACAGCAACCTGTATGCCTACAAGCCGATTGCACACCGCCATGCACCCG
>JAAUXY010046489.1_pt1 | contig 12133 bp, 11 predicted proteins | sample 7278121 | NCBI WGS metagenome assembly JAAUXY01 (sample SAMN14350117, study PRJNA611818) | marine sediment metagenome | isolation source: surface marine sediment (1.8m) | place: French Polynesia: Moorea | collected 2018-08 | reverse complement strand
GGCAACCTGATCGGCTGGTATTGGACCGAAGCCGGGCCGCTCAACCAGATCATCCACATGTGGGGCTATGAGAGCTTCGAGGACCGGATGGAGCGGCGGCGCAAGTTGTTCCAGGACGAGACCTGGCTGAAGTACCTCGCAGCCAACCGGCCGTTCATCATCAGCCAGGAAACCAAGATCCTGATCCCGGCCCCGTTCTCGCCGGTCCGGTGAGTGACGACGCGCCGGCCCGTGCCCGATGAGCACGCATCGGCTCTGTCTGTACGAAGACCAGCTCAGCGCTCGGGCCGAAGCATCATTGCCTGCGGCAAATCGTTTCCTGTTCTGTGCGAGCGGCGCGGTCCGGAGCGAGATCACTGTGACCCAGCTTGTGCTGGTGTCGGGTGGGACGATGTTCTCCGCGGAGCCGCTGACGGTCATCGCCGGCCCGGACGGCGCGCTGCTGTGGCGATGGGAGCTTCACCGCCTCGGCGAGGCCGAAACAATGGGTTCGATGAGCGGGGCAAGTGTGACCTCGCGTCTTCTGTTGGCAGCCGAGCTTGGCCTCGATGATCCGGACGGCTATCTGTTGCGCGGCGACAGCGTCTCGTTTCCACCAGGCGGTCAGGCGCTGACGCACACTCACCAAGGTGCGGGCATTCGCTGCTTGCTGGACGGCTCGATCGAGATCGACACCAAAGGACATCGCACGCGCTATGGACCGGGCGAGGCCTGGTTCGAAGCGGGGCCGGACCCGGTATTCGCGCAAGCCGACCCGGCACAGCCGAGCCGGTTCATCCGGGTGCTGATCCTGCCGCGGCGGCTGAAAGGGCAGTCCAGCATTCGCTACGTGAATGCCGAGGACTGCGACAAGCCGAAGAGCCAGACCTATCACGAGTTCGCCGACAGCTTCATCGAGGTGTGAGCATGGACACGCAATCCCCGGACCTTCGGACCGGCGGCCAACTGCTGGTGGACGCGCTGGTGACCCACGGCGCGGATATGGTGTTCTGCGTGCCGGGCGAGAGCTATCTCGCCGCGCTCGACGCGCTGCACGACGCCAACTCGATCCGCACCATCGTGTGCCGCCAGGAAGGCGGTGCGGCCAACATGGCGGAAGCTTATGGCAAGCTGACCGGCCGGCCGGGGATCTGCATGGTCACCCGCGGCCCCGGCGCGACCAACGCGTCCATCGGCGTGCACACGGCGTTCCAGGACTCCACACCGATGATCCTGCTGATCGGTCAGGTCGGCCGGTCCATGCTCGACCGCGAAGCCTTCCAGGAAGTTGACTTCCGCCAGATGTTCGGGCCGCTGGCCAAGTGGGCGGCGCAGATCGACAGTGCGGCGCGGGTGCCGGAGTATCTGAGCCATGCCTTCCAAGTCGCCACTTCGGGCCGGGCGGGACCGGTGGTTCTGGCGTTGCCCGAGGACGTCCTGCGCGAGACGGCGCCGGCGGTCGCGATGCAGCCCTACCAGAGCGTTGCAGCGCATCCTGCGTCAGCCGACCTGGAACGGATGCGCGCGCTGCTCGCCTCGGCGCAGCGTCCGGTCGTGATCGCCGGCGGCGGGGGGTGGTCGGCCCAGGCCTGCCAGGACCTGGCGGCGTTCGCCGAGCGCAACGACCTGCCGGTTGCCGTATCGCTGCGCTGCCAGGACTACCTCGACAATCGGCACCGATGCTACGTCGGAGACGTCGCGCTTGGGATCAACCCTAAGCTGGCCGAGCGGGTCAGGACCGCCGACGTGCTGCTGGCGATCGGCACGCGGTTGGGCGAGATGACCACGTCCGGCTATTCGCTGATTGAGCCGCCGCGTCCGCGCCAGACGCTGATCCATGTGCATGCGGGGGCCGATGAACTTGGCCGCGTCTACCAGCCGGAGCTGGCGATCAACGCCGCGAGCCCGATTTTCCTGGCGGCGGCCAAGGAACTGGATCCGGTCGATGCTTCGGGGCGCGCGGATTGGCGGGCTGGCGCGCGTACTGACTACGAAGCAGCTCTCGAGACCGCCGCGCCGCAGCCGGGAGCGGTCGACATGGTCGAGGTCATGGCCCATCTGCGCGCCGTGCTGCCGGAAGACGCGATCATCACCAACGGCGCCGGCAACTACACTGCTTGGCCGCACAAGTTTCTGCAGTATCGCTCCTATCGCACGCAGCTCGGTCCGATCGCCGGCGCAATGGGCTATGGCGTGCCGGCGGCGGTGGCGGCCAAGCTTGTGCATCCGGACCGGGTCGTCGTTTCGTTCAACGGCGACGGCTGCTTCCTGATGAACGGCCAAGAGCTGGCGACCGCGGTTCAGCACGACGTCGATCCAATTTTTGTCGTCATCAATAACGGAATGTACGGAACGATCCGCATGCATCAGGAACGGGAGTATCCGACCCGGGTGCACGCGACCGACCTGGTGAATCCGGATTTCGTGAAGCTGGCCGAGGCCTATGGGGCGCATGGCGAGCTGGTGGAGAACACCGCCGAGTTCGCGCCGGCTTTCGCGCGCTGCCGCGAGGCGGGCCGCGCCAGCCTGATCGAGATTCGCATCGATCCGGAAGCGATCACCCCGCGCACCACCCTGAGCGAGATCCGCGAGACGGCGCTGGCGCGATAGGATTTTCTGGGGCGCCGATCGGGCGCCCGGCTGGTCAATCGGCCGCGTCTGCCATGGCGGGAGGCGCGAGATAGTGGCCCAGCCGGACGGCGGTCTGGCCGCGGGCGAGCCGGCGCGACGGCATGATCAGCACACAGTTGTCATAGCGCGTGCGAATCTCCTGGCCGGCGTCCACCGCGATCAAGGTGCCGGCCTTGGGGATCACTTCCAGCGATCGGAAGGTCCTGGTGAACCGAAAGCGGTCCGAGTTGACGGTGACCGCGTCGGTGACTTCGATCAGCATCTGGGCGCAATCGGGTGACAGGCGGTCGGCGGCGAAGTCGGGCCGCACCATCTGCAGGTGATGGAGCAGGCGGACCACGCTCTCGATCGCGACGTCGGCGCTGGCGCGCTCCCAGTGCTGGCCGCATTCGATCAGCAGGGCGATCTTGGTGCTGGAGTCGTCCGCGAAACCGCCATAGTCGCGCAACCGCTGGCCCGCGTCGTGCCCGCTGTCGGCGACGATGTGTGCCGGAAAGCCGAGTTCGCGCGCCAGTCTGCGGCCCTTGTCCTGCGCACCACACAGCATCAGCGGGGCACAGCGGTCCTGCATCGAGTGGATGTCCAGCAGCACGTCGGCCTGATCGACCAACGGGCGCAAGGCACGGGCGCGCTCCAGCTCTACACTGTGTCGATCCCCGTCCAGAAGCTCCGCGGTCCAGAGCCGGTTCAAGTCCTCGTCGACAAAGCGCGACGTGGTTGGTCGCTGGGGGTCGAACTGGGCATAGGCGGCGATGTTTGCGAAGACAAGCGTCGCCTTGCCGCGCACCGGCTGCAGATTCGCTTTGAGCAGGAAGTCGAGCGCAATTGCTCCGCACAGCTCGTTGCCGTGGACCAGCGCCGTGATAAGCAGATGCGGTCCAGCCCGTCCACTGTCCAGCGTTGTGGCATAGGGCACGCCGGTATTGCCGAGCCGGTAGGCGCTGATGTCCGGTGTGCGCAGCTCGATGGGGTAATCGTTTTCAGCCATGCGTCGGTTCCGTCCGGCTCAAGCGGCCTTCGCGCAGACCTGATCGGCCAGCCGATCGAGGAACGCCTCGCATTTGGCGATCTGCTCCAGGGCGATGAATTCGTTCGGGATGTGCGCCTGCTCAATGCTGCCTGGGCCGCACACCACCGTCGGAATGGCGCCTTGCCGGCTGAACAGCCCGCCCTCGGTGCCATAGGCTACCTTGTGCAGATCATTCTGTTCCGCGAGCGCAAGGGCGAACCGGATCACCTCCTCGTCGTCCGCCGTGTCGAGTCCGGGGAATTCGGTCATGGTCTCGAACTGGAATCCGGCGGCCGGATCACGGGCGGTCATCTCGGCTTCCAGCTCCGCCGCACGCGCCTTCACTTCGTCCAGCAGTGCGGTGGCGTTGTCCTCGCGGATGCAGCGGAATTCGAAATCGAACACGCAGTGGGACGGCACGATATTCAGGATGGTGCCGCCGCGCATGACGCCGGTGTGGGCAGTGCTGTGCGGCACATCGTACTTGGCGTCGCGCGGACCGTCCGCCTCGAGACGGCGCGCGATGGCCTTGATATGCGAGACAAGCTCGGCCGCATACTCGACCGCGTTCACCCCGTGCGGTGCGAGCGCGCTGTGGGCGCTGCGGCCGCGCACCGTGCAGCGCACCGAAAGCTTGCCCTTATGGGCCTGAACGACCTTCATCTCGGTCGGCTCGCCGACAATGCACAGCGCCGGCTTGTGGGCCTGTGTGTTCAGGCGGTCGATCAGGCGGCGGACGCCGAGGCAGCCGACCTCTTCGTCGTAGGACATCGCCAAGTGAACCGGCCTGGTCAGGCCTCGGGCGGACAACACGGGCGCCAGCGCCATCATGCAGGCGACGAACCCCTTCATGTCGGTGGTGCCCCGGCCATATAAGCGGCCCCCTTGCTCGGTCATGTCGAACGGATCGCTGTCCCAGTCCTGATCGTCCACCGGCACCACGTCGGTATGTCCGGACAGGATGATGCCGCCCGGCTCGTCGGGACCAAAGCTGGCGTAGAGATTGGCCTTGCGCCCCGTCTCATCATAGACGCGCTCAGTCCGGGCGCCGTTTGCGGTCAGGTAGTCTTCGGCGAAATCGATCAGATCCAGATTGGAATTGCGGCTGGTCGTATCGAAGGAGACCAGCTTGCCCAGCAGATCGACGCTGGGCTCGCTCGGCGTTCCTGCGGACGGGTTTGGGTTCAAGCGTCTTGGTCGTCGCTCGGCCATGGCCATGCGCTCGCTCCTGTGCGGCTCTTAGATTTGCAGGAACTATAGGTCTGGCGATTGCGTTTGGCGACGTCGGGGCGGTCACGAATTGAACAGAAGAAGGGCCGCAGCCCGGAGACCCTTCGGCCCCAGGCGGCGGCCCCTCGCGAGATCCGCTGTCAGGCTGCCTGTTTAACCGGGATCGAACGCCCCGCCTCGGAGCGCTTGTCCTCGTGCTTGGGAAGCTCGACCGTCAAGAGGCCGTTCTCGAACGTGGCCGCGATCTTATTGGCGTTGATCGTCTCCGGCATGGTGAAGGTGCGCCGGAAGGTGCCGAAACGGCGCTCGGTCAAGCACCGGTCGCCATCCTGCTCGCCATGCTCGTAACGCTTCTCGCCGCTGATCGACAGGATGTTGCCATCGACCCGCACCGAGATGTCGCCGGCCTTGACGCCTGGCAGTTCGGTCGTCACCGAATAGCCCTGTGCCGTTTCGGTGATGTCCATCTGTGGGATCACAGGCGCGGTGAACGACGACCAGAAATCCAGGAGCGTGGTCGGCATGATCGCCGGACGAAGCATCGGAGCAAATCCCCCGAACCCCGGCATGCCGGACATGCCGCTCCAGAACGCTTGGTTCGAGGGCGTCATCCAGCGGCCGGCCAGCAGGCTCTGGAACATACGCTCCATCTCCGTGCGAACCGCCAGGAACGGGTCGACACCGGCATCTTTCTCTTCGGGTTTCGCTTCTCGCGCCGGTAGCTTAGCTTCGGCCTTGGCCGGTTCGGTACCAGCCGGGCGGGTTGCCTTTTTTACGGGAATCTCAGTCGGAGCTTCCACATCATCCTTCGGCATATGCCATCTCCCTGTGCTCGGCAGCCCCCCGCGGTGGGGAGCATTGCGCAGAGTGTACTCCAAAGCGAGTTCGCTTACATGACCTGAATCAACGTGAGGAGATTTTTCCTTTTGCGAAAAACCGTTTTATTTCAATACGCTAAACCGTATCCGTCAGTGCAAAGTGGATAACTTGCGTGGCGCGTTCTTCGGCTGATATCGGCCCTATCGAAGGCCAGGATGTGGCAATCGCGATCCTCAGCAATCCAGCCTCTCACGGCGGGGTCACGGTTACCCGAATAGACACGCATGGCGCGATAATCTTTCTAGCGGGAAAATTCGCCTGGAAGATCAAGCGGGCGATTCAATTCACCTATATGGACTTTTCCACACGCGCGCGACGACTAAAAATGCTGATGCGCGAGCTGCGGCTGAACCGGCGGACCGCGCCTGGGATCTACCTCGGCCTGACGATCGTGGAGCCAGGTGGGGCGGTGCGTGAAATCAGCGCAGATGGGTTTGAGTCCCTACCCGAAGGCGGCGAACCGGTCTTGGTCATGCGGCAGTTCGATGAGAGCACGTTGTTCGACGTTCTGGCGGAGCAAGGTCGGCTCGATGCCGGCTTGATGGCGCGTCTGGCCGAGCATATTGCGGCCCTCCACCGGGACGCCGAACCGCGTCGCGGAGACGACGGCGCGGCTCAGTTTGAGACGGTGGTTCGCGACACCTTTGTGGAACTCGACCTGTGGCCGGAGGAATTTGCTCCGCAGCATGTGGCGCAGCTCAGGGAGTCGACACGCGGCGTTTTCAACGCGCTTGCCTCCGTTCTGGACCAGCGCGCACGGGCCGGGCGCCGGGTCGAGGGTCACGGCGACCTGCACCTCGCCAATATCTGCCTGTGGCCGGACGCGGAGAGCGGAGAGCCCACACTGTTCGACGCGCTGGAGTTCTCCGAACGGTTGGCCACGGTGGATGTCTACTACGACCTGGCCTTTCTGATTATGGACCTGTGCCACCGTGACCTGGCCGGGCTCGCCACCATCGTGCTGTCGCGCTATGTCGAGGTGAGCGGCGACGCGGATTTGCGTTGCCTGCCGCTGTTCCTGTGCGAGCGGGCAATGATCCGGGCCCATGTCTCCGCTTCCATGGCGGAAGTCGCGCCGGACGAGGCGCATCGCGAGGTCCTGCTGTCCGCCGCGCGGGACTACTTTCAGGAGGCGGAGCGGTTTCTGCAGCCGGCGACCGCCCAACTGATCGCGATCGGGGGGTACTCGGGCACCGGAAAGTCCAGTCTGGCCCGCCTGCTGGCGCCGCGCTGCGCGCCGGCGCCTGGCGCGGTGATGCTGCGTTCGGATGGAATTCGCAAAGCTCTGTTCGATGCGTCGGAGGCCGACCGGTTGGGGCCGGATGCTTATAGCGGCGAGGTGAGCGCCGTCGTCTACGACCGCTTGATCGAGCACGCCGGCACCCTCCTGCAGTTCGGGCACAGTGTCATTCTGGATGCGACCTTCTTGCGGGCCGATGGACGCGATCGCTGCCGGACCCTCGCCGAAGAGGCCAGCGTGCCGTTCACCGGGTTGTGGCTGGAAGCCGAGACCGCCGTGCTGGAAGCCAGGATCGCTGGCCGGCACGACGACGCGTCCGATGCCGATATTGCAGTTCTGCGAGGCCAACTAAGCGCCCAAGTCGGCCCGATCGACTGGCTGCGATTGGACGCCTCACAGCCGACTGGCGTGCTGGCCGACAAGGTCACCGCGCTTCTGGTGCGATGACCGTGGAGCAGGATTCAAGTGCGGCGCGCCCGGATCGCCGCCAGTCCGTCCTTGTCCTGGACTCCGGGATCGGCGGGATCTCCGTGGTCAGGGCGATCCGCGAACTCAGCCGAGACATCGCGGTGAGCTATATATCGGACAATGGGCTGTTTCCCTATGGCGGCCGGGAGGCCGGCGAGCTCACGCAGCGGCTCAAGGCCCTGGTCGGGCAGAGCCTGGATCACTTGGACATCGATGCGGTGGTGATTGCCTGCAACACGGCGAGCACGGTGGTCCTGGACGACCTGCGCAAAGCCTTTCCCGTGCCGTTCGTCGGGGTGGTTCCGCCGATCAAGACTGCCGGCGCCATCTCCAGGACGCGGGTGATCGGGCTGCTGGCAACGGAAGGGACGGTGCGTGGCGCCTATGTCGACGACCTGATTGAGGAGTTCGCGGCCGATTGCAGGGTGGCCAAGGTCGCCTGTCCAGAGCTGGTCGACCTGGCCGAAGACAAGGCCCGCGCGCGGCCCGTCGACCGGCAGCGTTTGCGGGCGGCGTTGGCGCCGCTAATGGCGGCGGAGTTCGCCGAGCTGGATGTGGTGGTGCTGGGATGCACCCACTTCCCGATCCTCAAGGCCGAGCTCGAGCAGGAGTATCGCTCCGACGTGCTGTGGCTGGATCCGGCGTTTCCCGTGGCGCGGCAGTTGGTGCGCGTGCTGCGGGAGGCGACGCAGAGGGGGGACCGAATGCCTGTGGGCACGGCGTCCGACGTCGTGTTCTTCACGGCCGAGGGCCGTCTTCCCGATGACCTGCGCCCGTTTTTAGCCGAGGTGGGCTTCGACCGGCTCGAACACTGGCCGCCGGGCGAGACCGGTCGCGCTGCCTCGGGGTAAGGGGCGGCCTCGATGGCGGGAAATCGAACGTCGGGTCTATTGACCGTCGACTTGTGCGATTGCGGCTTGCAGCTCGTCGTGCTCCTCGCAACCCGCGGGACATAAGGCGGCTAGGCGCCCTAAGAGCTGCCTTGCCTGATCCAGCTTTCCGGTCTCCACATAGAGCTCGCCCAGATACTCGAGCGCCCCCTTGTGGTCGGGGTCCAGCTCCAGCGCAGTGGTATAGGCGGCGAGGGCCGGCTCGTAGCGCTTCATCTTCCGGTAGCTGAAGCCGAGATAGGCATAGGCATCGGCATTGCGCGGATCGGTTTCCAGCACTTCGCGCAACTGGGAGACCGCGCGCTGATAGGCCCCTCGGTCGATATCCGCGACCGCGTCGGCCAGCTCGGCGGGCGGCGGATCCATCCCGTCGGCGAGCGCCGGTGCGACACCCCAAAACGCCATTAGGACGGTCACGGCTCTCGACAGGCGAAGCATCGGACGGAACACGGGGTCTCTCCCAAAAATCACACCATGCAGTGACGGATCGACAGTCTATATCGTGCTCGATGACAGAATTCTCTCAGTCAGCCTAGGGCTGGACGGGTGAGAGCTCTCGTGTCCCCGCTCACAACCTCCCGGCCTCGGCGAGCATCTCCCAGGCCTGCCGGACGACGGCCGCGTCAAACGAGTGGCCGCCTGAGAACAGGCAGAAATTGAGAATGTGCCCGACGGCGTTGCGACGGTTCTGGCAGCTAAGTCCTTCCATTTCGCGCGCGGCCGGTGCTCCGAAGCCGCCGTATCGCGCATACATGTCGATCACGCTGGCAACGTCGCCCTGATGGGCTTCTTCGATTTTGCGGCCGTCCAGGGGCACGATCCTGTCCGCGTCGCCATGGATGTGAACGACGCTGGCGGCCGGGGTGGTGCAGGTCTCAGGCGTTGGGCGCCAGAAGGTCCCGGCCATCGGCGCGAAGCCGGCGAATCGCTGGCTGCGGTGGCAGGCCAGCGTCCACACCATCATGCCGCCGGCCGAAAACCCGGTGACCATCAGGCGGTCGGCGTCGATTGGAAAGCGTGCCGCTGCGTCGGCGACCACCCGGTCGAAATAAGCGAGTTCGTCCACGCCCGCGATCGAACCCATTGCCGGTGCGCCGGGGATCGACCAGTCGTCGCCGGCTGACTTCACCGCGATCAACGCAACGCCCAAGTCGGCTGCCACTGCGGCCAACCCCTGGTTCCGCATCACACCTGTCGCCGTGCCGCGATAGCCGTGCGCGAAGATGATGGCGCCGATGCGGGCGGCGCCGTCATGACCGGCCGGCATCCGGACCCGGTAGAACCGGTCGCCGATCTCGCAATCGGTATCAGGGCCACAGGCGTCCGCTGGCGTCGAAATCGCCAAACCTAAAAGCAGGCCGATGAACCACGCTCTTGTCGTCATAGCTTGCGCTCCTGTGCCAATTGCGGTGCGTCGAACCGCGCGACGCGGCAAGAGAACAGGCCGGACGGTCCGTCGTCCAATGGACGACTTTCAAAGTGACGTGAGTTGGGTTCGACCTCGTTGGTCCCACCAAGCTATGTCGCCCAGACCGCGACGGGCCCCGCGATACCCTTGACCTCATGCGATCCGACTGAGCGCAGCTCTTGGCTCTGCGCCAATGCCGTCGCGATCGTCTCGTCCACAAGGATCGTTTCGCCTAGGCCCTTTGCCAACGCTTCCAAGCGGGCCGCGCGATTGACGGTGTCGCCGTAGACGGTAAACGCCTGGCGCTGAGAAGAGCCGACGCTGCCGGCGGCGATCGGGCCGGCAGCAAGGCCGACGCGTATGGCAAAGCCGGCTGTCGTCGCGTGCTCTCTGAGCGCCCGCGCGGCACCTATGGCTGCCCGTTCAGGGTCCGTGATGTCGAGTGGGGTATTGAATGTCGCGAGCAGGCCGTCGCCGGTGAAACTGATGACCACGCCATCGTGGGCGCTCACGGCATCTGCGCAATCGGCGAGAAAGGTGTTCAGACTGGCGATGACGTCCTCAGGATCGCGCGTCGCCGAGAACGCCGTGAAATCCCGGATGTCCATGACCAGGGCCGCGCCGTGGCGCACCTGTGGTGCTAGAGCCGCTTCGTCCTCGATCAAGCGCGTCGCGATGGCTTCGGGCACATAGCGACCGAGCGTGAGGGCGATGCGTTCTCGCGTCGCGCGCTCGGCCTCGCGTTCTGCTTCGGCAGCGATCTGGGCAAAGAACACTCGCCGTGCGCGGTAAACCGCAAGCGCCAAGGTCAGTGCGGCTATCAATAGAAAGCCAGTCTCCTCGACCCGGTTGCCGACGCCGACGAAATCGATCGAGAGGAAGATCGTTTCGTAATCTTCGCGCGACGCGCCCTCCGGCATATCGCCCCAGGACAGTCGGTGACTCATCCCGCTCACAATGATCACGAATGCCGTCCACCAGCCGAACACTGCGACGGCGCCCGACCACAGGACCAGCCGCCAGGACAGGGACAGGCAGGCGAGCGCGATGATCGGGAACAGGTAGTAGATGCCATAGGCGCGAAAGGCGACAATCTGCGGAACCTCAGCCGCGCGGCTGACCGGCACGATGGCAAACAGAGCGCAAATTCCCAGGATGTCGGCAGCGTAGATCGCATATTTGAGCCACCACCGATCGAACCGGGTGCCAATCACCGCAAGGGTGGCGATGCCGAACGCCAGGAGGGCGAGCAGGGCCGCGATTCCCCACGGGCTCGGCGTGTAGCCGGCCGAGTGCGAACCGCCGACAAACCAGACGAATGCGGCCGCGATCGCAAGCGTCCGACACAGGATCGCCAGCCGGAGCCCTTGGCGCTCAGCTGCCAGCAGACGGTGTTCAGATGAACCGGTAGCCATCAGCGGCAGTAATTTTGGTGTGTTGATGCCTCGCGCTCAGTTTGCACCATCGGGCAGGCCGGGCCGGCAACTGGTCGTCGGATCTGATCGTTGGTTGGCGGCAAATCACTCAAGCGGCTCGAAGCGGCCGGTCTCCGGGTCGAGAGAAAGCAGCACGCCGTCGGCCACATCGAAATAGGCGCCGCGCAGTCGCAGGCGGCCGTCTCTCACGCGCTCCTTGACGAACGGAAACGTCTGCAGGTTCTCGATCGAGTGCCGGACCGAGGCAAGCTCGAGCGCCTGCTGCTGCTTTTCGATCGATTCGCCCGCGGCGTCGCGCAGTGCCTCGGTCCGCGCCGGCGTCAGCAGCGACATCCAGCGGTCGATGAACGCTGGCGTGGATCGCTCATGAAAGCCATCCAGGAAGGCGCGCACGCCGCCGCAGCGGGCATGACCCATCACCAGGATGGTCTCGACCTCCAGTCCGGTGACGGCGAATTCGAGCGCGGCGCTGGTGCCGTGATAGTTGCCGTAAGGCTCGAAGGGCGGCACCAGGTTGGCCACGTTGCGCACGACGAACAGTTGCCCCGGACCGGCGTTGAAGATGGCCGCCGGATCGACCCGGCTGTCGCAGCAGGCGATCACCATCGTTTTGGGCGACTGGCCCACTTCGGCGAGTGCGCGATAGAGCGCCGCCTCCTGCGGATACCGCGTGTCAAGGAACGCCCTGTAACCGTCGACCAGTTCGGGTACGTCACGCATGAATTGCTCCGTCTTCTGGCCTTCCTGCGAGCGAATGTTTGCATCATCAGTGATGAGACAGGAGAGGGCGAGTTCAAGATCTCCAAGGGTGAACGCAGACAAGCTCCTAGCACGTTTGTCCGGGGCAGAGCATGTCGATGGCGGTTGCGGGCCGGTTACCGGGTCTCCACCGAGTTGACTGGCCTTACCGTTCAGACAACAGTAACGGCCCGCCGTCGTCGACGAAGGTCGAATGCCGCAAAG